>WNFB01005452.1_pt1 | contig 11819 bp, 8 predicted proteins | sample 5400501 | NCBI WGS metagenome assembly WNFB01 (sample SAMN13153341, study PRJNA577476) | soil metagenome | isolation source: 200 cm saprolite under Douglas fir tree site 2 hole 1 | place: USA:California | collected 2015-04-18 | reverse complement strand
ATTTCCCTCCTCCGACTTCCTGCAGCTGCAAGGTGCTCTGGCGTTCGGTCCAGTCGCCCACCGCATCCTGGATGAGCTCACGAAGCTGGATCTGGCTTTCGGTAATCGTCGTGATAAGGCCGAAATTCTGGCCCATGTAGTTGCCGACTTTGACGCGGTACAGGCCCGTATCGGCTTTGACCAGCGCAAAATTCGCCTTCCTCTGCTGCAGCACGCCTACCATCTTCAGCGATTCCAACGGATAAGCTTCGAGCGGTTCCTTCGGCCGGTTCAGATCGGGCTTGAGTCCACCGCCGCCGCCGCTGCCTGCCGATTTCGTGACGAGCTCAATTTTCGCGCTGCTGAAGGGATCGGCTTGATCGAAAGCCTTGTAGGGTACCGGCTCGTAAGGCTTCACGACGGGTAGGGGGTCGATCCTCCCGCGCAGGTCCTTTGTCTTGTCCTTTAGTTCGGACTTAATTCTTGCCCGCCTTGACGCCCTTTGCCGCCCTACTCTGGGCCGCCACTTCCTCCTCGTCCAGGTAACGGAAGGTCTTCGCCGTGACGTCCATGACGAGCGAGCCGTCTTTTCCTGTCAGCCCGATATCGTTCAGCGTGACGATGCGCGAGAGCTGTCCGATATCGCTCGCAAACTGCCCCATGTCGTGATAGCTGCCATTGAGTTTCAGCGTGACCGGCAGCTCGGCGTAGAATTCACGCTTGGTTTCCGCCGGAGCCGGCCTGAACAGCTCAAATTGCAGGCCGCGACCGAGCCCAGCCTGGTTGATGTCCACGAGCAGCGCGTCCATTTGCGATCGATTGGGCAGCTGCCTCAGAAGCGCGCCGAAGGAGCTGTCGATTTCGCGCAGCTGCTGACGGTAGAGATCGAGATTGACTGCCTGTTGCTGCTTCGCGACGTATTCGTCTTTGAGCTTCGCTTCCTGTACGCGCCCGGCCTCAAGCGAGTCCATCTCTTCCTGCCAATCGAGGAAGTAGCCCAGCGCGACGATGCCGACCAGCACTCCGAGCAGCAGCATCGCCTTGGGTATGGGCGGCCACGCGCCCGGATCGCGCGTATTGAGATTCTTGAACTGTTCGAGAAATTTCTTCATCGGTCTCAGCCTTTGGCCGGAGCGGCCTTGGGTGCGGCTTTACCCGATTTGCCGGCATCTTCGGTCTGGAGCTGCTTCAGGCTCACGTTCATGTTGAATTCGGAAACGCGCTTGTTGCTTACGTTCACGGCTCTGATCTCGACCAGATCGGGGTTCTCAAGGTAGGGCGAAGCCGCGAAATTACGCATCAGGGTCGAGACTCGCGCGTTGGATTGTGCGTAGCCCACCATGTTGATTTTCAAGCCAGTCTGCTTGATCGCCTTGAGGTACACGCCATCGGGTACCTGCTGAACCAGCTCCTGCAACATGTAGACGGCCTGCGCACGGTCTGCTTGCAGCCGCTCGATGATCTGCTTGCGCGCAAGGAGCGCTGCAATCTCGCTCTTCAGCTTTTTGATCTCCTCGATTTCCTTGTCGAGCCTGACGTTTTCCCTTTTCAGGAATTCGTTGCGGTCGCTTTGTACGGCGATGTATCCCGCAATGGTCAGGTGCACCGCGCCGACGATCAGAAGCCCTAGCACGGCCACCATGCCTCCCAGCACGCCAAGATGCTGGCGCTGGGCTTTGCGGCGCGCCTCGCGCCACGGGAGCAGATTGATGCGAATCACGGGTCAAATCTCCGCATGGCAAGTCCGCACGCGACCATCAGCGAGGGCGCATCCGCGACCAGTTTCTTTAGTGAAACGCGCGGCGAAATCGCCATGCTCGCGAAAGGATTGGCGACCAAAGCGTTGATCTGGGTGCGGGCCTGCACCATCTCGTCGAGCCCCGGAATCACCGCCGAGCCTCCGGTGAGCAGAACGTGCTCGACCGAGGTGTACTGGGTCGATGTAAAGAAGAACTGCACTGCCCGCTGGATTTCCAGGGCCGCGTTCTCCATGAAGGGGCGCAGCACTTCCGATTCGTAGTTCTCCGGCAGCCCCCCGGAGCGCTTGGCCGCTTCGGCTTCCTCCAGGCTCATGCCGTACGCGCGCATGATGTCCTGCGTGAGCTGGCTACCCCCGAACGCCTGCTCGCGCGTATACACGGTTTGCTCGTTGCGCAGCACCGTGACGTTCATGACGTTCGCGCCCAAATCAACCAGCGCGATATTCTGGTCTTTGCCGTTATCCGGGAATTGCTGCTGAATCAGCTCGAAGGACGATTGGATGGCGTAGGACTCGACATCCATGACTATGGCTTTAAGGCCCGAGGCTTCGGCCACCGCGACGCGGTCTTCGACCTTCTCCTTGCGTGAGGCAGCGATCAGCACTTCGACCTCTTCCGGTCCCGACGGAGAAGGTCCCACCACCTGAAAGTCCAGGTTGACCTCCTCGAGCGCGAATGGGATGTACTGGTTGGCCTCGGTTTCGACTTGAACCTCCAGCTCTTCGTCGCGCAGCCCCGCCGGTACGATGATCTTCTTGGTGATCACCGCGGCCGTGGGCAGGGCCAGGGCGACGTTTTTCGTGCGCGTCGCCATTCTCTTCCAGCCGCGCTGCACGGCATCGACCACCGCATCGAGGTTGGTAATGTTGCCGTCGAGGACCGCGTCCTTCGGCAGCGCCTCGATGGCATAACGCTCGACCCGCGGATTTCCCCTGCCCGCATCGGCGAGCTCCACCAGCTTCACCGAGGACGAAGAGATATCCATCCCGAACAGCGGCGGCGCTTTCGGCTTGAAAATATCGAAATTTAAATTCAGCTGCAACCGGGATTTCCCCTTCAGGCATGGCTGGTTAGGCGCGATTAGTATAATTTACGTTAAATGCTAGCAACAACCCCCCACCCTGTAAAGTAAATTTTTCACGCGAGATATTAGGTGCTTAGGGTGAACCTACCGCTGTTTCAGCTCTCTATAATGGGCGACCTTTTCCCGGATATCCCCTGAATGCGGCTTCGATGGTTCGCCTTCCCGGTGTTGGCGCTGGCCGGGATGGGAGTAGTGAGCTTGGCGCTGCTGGGTTTCGTGATCCTCCTTGCGTACCCTAACCTGCCCTCCATCGAGGCGCTCACCGAGTACCAGCCGAAGATCCCGTTACGCGTCTACACCGCCGACGGCTTGCTGATCGGGGAGTTCGGCGAAGAGCGCCGTTCGGTCGTCAGCATCGAGGAGGTTCCTTCTCTGATGAAACAGGCCATCCTCGCGGCCGAGGACGAGCGTTTTTACCAGCATACCGGGGTCGACTACCACGGGGTGCTCCGGGCAGCCTACTCCAACTTGGTAAGCGGCGGCAAGACTCAAGGGGCTTCGACGATCACGATGCAGGTCGCGCGGAACTTTTTTCTTTCCCGGGAAAAAACGCTGACCCGCAAGCTGTACGAGGCGCTGCTGGCGTTCAAGATCGAAAATAGCCTCAGCAAAGATCAGATCCTGGAGATCTATATCAACCAGATCTATCTTGGCCAAAGGGCTTACGGGTTCGGCGCAGCAGCGCAGGTCTACTTCGGCAAGTCGCTATCCCAGCTCAACTCGGCCGAAATCGCGATGCTTGCCGGGTTGCCCAAGGCTCCCTCCTCTTTCAACCCGGTGATAAATCCGAAACGCGCCAAGCAACGCCAGCTCTACGTCCTGCGGCGCATGCGCGAGCTCGCTTTGCTCGACGACGAGCAATACGAGGAAGCGCAAAGGATACCGATCAGCGTCAAGCGCGAAACCGTCACCGAATATGAGATTCACGGCGAGTTCGTCGCCGAGATGGTCCGCCAACTGCTTTATGAGCGCTATCCGGAGGAGGTCTATTCACGCGGCTTTCGCGTCTACACGACGATTACGCGCGCCGACCAGGAAGCGGCCTATGCGGCCCTGCGTCAGGGCTTGCTCGAATACGACCGGCGCCACGGCTATCGCGGCCCCGAAGGATTCGTCGATCTCAAGGATGCGCAGGAGGAGGACTACGAGGAAACGCTGCAAGACCATCCCGACAGCGACGACCTCCTCGCGGCACTCGTTCTGGAGGCGACGCCGAAACGGGTGACAGCCTATCGGCGTGGAGGAGAGACTGTGACCGTGTCCGGGGAGGGACTCAAGTTCGCCGAGCGCATGCTCGATTCCCGTACCCCACCGACCCGCAGGATCCGGCGTGGTGCTTTGATTCGCATCCAGAAGGACGATCATGACGATTGGCAGATCGTCCAGCTCCCGGAGGCCGAGGGCGCTTTTATCTCGGTCAACCCGCAGGACGGTGCGGTGCGATCGCTCGTCGGCGGCTTCGATTTCAACCGGAGCCAGTACAACCACGTGACCCAGGCTTGGCGCCAGCCGGGCTCGGGTTTCAAACCTTTCATCTACTCGTCCGCGCTGGAAAAAGGTTTTACGCCGGCCACCGTGATCAACGATGCCCCGGTGGTCGTCGACGCGGCGCTCACGGGTGGGCAGGTATGGGAGCCCAAGAACTATGACGGCAGGTACGAAGGGCCTATGAGCATGCGCATGGCGCTCGCCAAGTCGAAGAACATGGTGTCGATCCGCATCCTGCAGACGATCAGCCCACAGTACGCGCAGGATTACATCACCCGATTCGGCTTCGATGCCGATCGCCACCCGCCCTACCTCACCATGGCGCTCGGTGCGGGCTCGGCCACTCCGCTTCAGATGGCCCGCGCCTTCTCGGTATTTGCCACCGGCGGATATCGCACCGAGCCGTACGTGATTCAGAAGATCGTCGACGACCGTGGCAACGTTCTCGCGCAGGCACAGCCGGCTCGCGCCGGGGACGAATCGCTGCGGGTCATCGACACCCGCAACGCCTTCATCATGGACAGCATGATGCACGATGTGATGCGCTACGGAACCGGGGCGCGCGCCATGGTCCTCGGCCGCCAGGATCTCGCCGGCAAGAGCGGCACCACCAACGACTACATCGATGCCTGGTTCAGCGGCTATCAACCGACCTTGGTCAGCATCGCCTGGGTGGGCTTCGATCAGCCGAAAAAACTCGGCCCCGGGGAGACCGGGTCGGTCACGGCTCTGCCGATCTGGATGAACTACATGGCCAAGGCGCTGAAGGGTACGCCGGAAATGGTCCAGCGCGTCCCCGAGGGCGTCGTCTCGGTGAAAGTCAATGAGAACGGCCTTCAGTCAACCGACGGGAAACCGGAATTCTTCTTTCGCGAAAACGTACCGCCGGAGCAGGGTCCGGTCGATCCTGGAGTGCGGACTACCGAGGACGCGAGGAACCAGTTGTTCTGACTCGATCGGCAAGCTCCCGCGGATGCGCGTCACCCGCTGCGTGACTAGCGCAGCACGACCGCTCGGTTCGATTGTTCGCTCACCAGCTTAGACAGTGCTGCCAGCAGCTCGCCGCTCTCACGGGTGTCGACCCAGTGCGACCCATCCCAGCGGAAATGGTAGCCCCCTGATCTTGCTGCGACCCAGATCTGACGCGCTGCAGAGTGGCGATTGACGACAATACGGCTGCCGTCGGCAAATTCGAGCTCCAATACGCCGGAGCCCTTGGGCTCGCAGTCGCAATCGGCCCCGCTTTCCTCGACCGCCCGCGCAATCCGCTCCAGCATCGCGTCGGCCAGGCTGTCGAATTCGCTCGGGGTCATCGCCGTGCTAAACTCGCTTGCACAAACTAACTGTCTATCGGCATCGCCATGCGCCGCGCCGTTGGCCTCATTCTCGTTTTCCTCGTCCTCTCGGCCTGCGGCAACAAAGCGGCGCTCTATCTTCCCCCGCCGGAACGAGATCCGAAGCAGGATAGCAAACCCGCGCCGCGCCAGTGAATTGTTTTTCGTACCGGGACGGCACGCTGTGCGCGGAGCGCGTGCCTCTCGTCGAGATCGCGGAGCGCTTCGGCACGCCGAGCTACGTCTATTCGCGCGCCGCGCTTGAGCTCGCATACCGCGAGTTCGATCAGGCTTGTTCGGGACGCGACGTCCTCATCTGCTATTCGGTCAAGGCCAACTCCAATCTCGCGGTACTGAACCTTCTCGCACGCCTGGGTTCGGGCTTCGATATTGTTTCCGGCGGCGAGCTTGCCCGGGTCCTCGCCGCGGGAGGCAGCGCAGCCAAGACCGTTTTTTCCGGCGTGGGCAAGAGCGAAGCCGAGATGCGCCGCGCGCTCGAGGCCGGAGTTCTGTGCTTCAATGTGGAGTCCGAAGGAGAACTGGCTCGGCTCGCCGCGGTTGCGCAGAGCATGGGCAAGATCGCGCCCGTGTCCTTGCGCATCAACCCCGACGTCGATCCCAAGACGCACCCCTACGTCGCCACCGGCTTGCGTGAAAGCAAATTCGGCATCGCATACGACGCAGCGCTCCCGCTTTACCGTAAAGCGGTGAAGCTGCCGGAACTTCGAGTCATCGGAATCGATGTCCATATCGGCTCGCAGATTACCGACGTCGAGCCGTTCGTCGCCGCGCTTGAAAAAGTGCTCGAGTTTGTCGACGCCTTAGGCGCCACAGGGGTGCATCTGGAGCATCTCGATCTGGGCGGCGGGCTCGGTATCCGTTATCGCGACGAAGTGCCCCCAGCTGTGAAGGATTACCTGGAACGCCTGTTTCAGCGCCTTGGCAAGCGCGAGTTGCGAATTTTGTTTGAACCCGGCCGTTCGCTTGTCGGAAACACCGGGCTCCTCCTCACTCGCGTCGAATATCTCAAGCAGGGGGGGGCAAAGAACTTCGTGGTGACCGACGCGGCGATGAACGACCTGTTGCGCCCGGCGCTCTACGATGCCTGGCACGAGGTGCTGCCGGTTACGCGGCGTAACGCCCCGGCGCAGCGTTACGACATTGTGGGTCCGGTCTGCGAATCGGCGGATTTTCTCGCCCGGGGACGCGCGCTCACGGTCGCAGCCGGGGACCTTCTCGCGATCATGTCGGCAGGCGCTTACGGCATGACGATGAGCTCGAATTACAATTCCCGGCCGCGTCCTGCCGAGGTGATCGTCGACGGGAAAAAGGCTCACCTCGTTCGGGATCGGGAAAACACCGAAGGCCTCTTTGCGTCGGAGCGTCTTTTGCCGTAAATTTAAGCGTTTGCCGACCAGGCATCGGGGGACAACCGGGGGGGGCCGGGGTCCACGGTTGCGGGGACCCGAGAGTCGATGAACGGAGTTATTCGTAGTCGGTCTCATTGTTCGGCGGCTTCCTGATGGAATAGGCGGCTTTTTCCCCTCGTTAGCGAACCCATGGATTCTTCAGTTCGATCGCACGTTGCAGCACCCACCGCCAAGCGCCTGTTCGTGTTCGGCGGGGTCGGCCTGCTCGTCGTCGCGGTTGTGCTGTTCGCCTATTTCGGCACCGAGATACTCGCAAACGAGCGCAAGGCGCCCAAAGGACCTTCGGCGATACCGGTCTCGATTGCGCCGGTCCTGCAGGAGGTCGTGCCTTTCCGGCTCCTTGCGATCGGCAACGTCGAGGCTTACTCGACCGTGGCGCTCAAGGCGCGCGTAGACGGACAGATCGTGGAGGTCGGCTTCAAGGAAGGCGAGGAAGTCCCACGGGGTCGCGTGCTCTTCAAGATCGACCCGCGTCCCTACCAGGCGACATTGCGCCAGGCCGAAGCCAACTTCCTGCGCGACACCTCGCAAAAGAACCAGGCCCGATCACAGGAGCGCCGCTACCAGGAACTGCTCGCCAAGAATTTCGTCTCCAAGGAAGCCTACGCGCAAATCCGCACCAACGCCGATACGGCCGAAGCCGTGGCCCAGGGGAGCCGCGCCGCGCTCGACAACGCAATGCTGAACCTGGAGTACTGCACGATCCTCTCTCCGATCGACGGCTACCCCGGAAAGATTCAGATTCAGATGGGAAACCTCGTCAAGGCGAACGATACGCTTCCCTTGGTGGTGATCAACCAGGTCCATCCGATCTACGTGAACTTCTCAGTGCCAGAGCAGCAGCTCCGCGCCGTTCGCGGCTACATGTCCTCGGGGCCGCTCGCGGTCGAGGCGCTGGCGCCGGGCTCGGATCAACCCGCAGCCTCCGGAACGCTTGTCTTCGTCGACAACGCCGTCGATCCGAGCACCGGCACGATCAAATTGCGGGCGCAGTTCCCGAACAGTGAAAACGCGCTGTGGCCGGGCCAGTTCGTCAACGTGAGGATCAAGCTCTACGACCAGAAAGACGCTCTGGTCGTGCCCTCCAGGTCGGTGCAGACCGGTCCGGCCGGGCAGTACGTGTTCGTGGTCAAGCCCGACATGACCACCGAGGTCCGCAAAGTCACGGTCGAGCGCATCGAAGGCGACAGCGCGATCATCGCGACGGGTCTGGAAAAAGGCGAACGGGTGGTTACACAGGGCCAGCTGCGCCTCGGAGCCGGGGCGAAGGTCGTGGTCAAGTCGTAGTTCCCATCCGTGAATCTTTCAGAGCTTTTCGTCCGCCGTCCCGTCATGACCGTGCTGGTCATGGCCGGGATCCTGATTTTCGGACTGGCGAGCTACCGCCTGCTGCCGGTTTCATCCCTGCCCAACGTCGATTTCCCCACGATCCAGGTCTCGGCCCAGCTTCCGGGCGCGAGCCCCGAAACCATGGCGGCGGCCGTGGCGACGCCGCTGGAGAAACAGTTCTCGACGATTGCCGGAATCGACCAGATGACCTCGCTCTCCGGCCAGGGCATTTCCACCGTCACCATCCAGTTCTCGCTCGACCGCGACATCGACGCCGCGGCACAGGACGTGAATTCCGCGATCGCGGCTGCGACAAAGCAGCTGCCGCCGACCATGTCGACACCGCCCTCGTTCAGGAAGGTCAACCCGGCCGATGCACCGATTTTCTTCCTGACGCTCACTTCGGAAACGCTGCCGCTGTCGACCGTCAACGAGTACGCGGAAACCTTTCTCGCGCAGCGCATCTCGACGATTTCCGGGGTGGCCCAAGTTCAGGTGCAGGGCCAGCAGAAATATGCGGTGCGCGTGCAGGTCGACCCCAACGCGCTCGCCGCGCGCGGCGTAGGCATCAACGAGGTCGAGCAGGCAGTCGCCAACGCCAACGTCAACCTGCCCACTGGCACGCTCTACGGCAAGGACCGCATGTTTGCCATACAGGCGACGGGCCAGCTTTATGATGCTGCCGCCTTCCGGCCCATCATCGTCACCTACCGCAACGGCGCACCGATCCGCCTGAGCGAGCTCGGCCGTGTCATCGACAGCGTGGAAAACGACAAGCTCGCCGCGTGGTTCAAGGATCAGCGCGGCATCATCCTCGCGATCTATCGGCAGCCCGGCACCAATACCATCGAGGTCGTAGACGCCGTCAAAAAACTGTTGCCGACCTTCCGCGCCGAGGTTCCGGCAGGGGTCAGCATCAACGTGATGTACGACCGATCCAACACCATCCGCGAATCTGTCAACGACGTGCGGTTTTCGCTGATGCTCGCGCTCGCGCTGGTGGTGATGGTGATCTTCATGTTCCTGCGCAACATTCCGGCCACCATCATTCCGACCGTGGCGCTCCCGATGTCCATCATCGGCACGTTCTCGCTGATGTACCTGTTCGGTTACAGCCTGGACAACATCTCGCTGATGGCGCTGACCCTGTGCGTAGGCTTCGTGGTGGACGACGCGATCGTGATGCTGGAAAACATCTCACGCCACATCGAGATGGGGAAGAGCCCGCTGCAGGCGACGTTCGAAGGGTCGAAGGAAGTCTCCTTCACCATTCTATCGATGACGATTTCGCTCGCCGCGGTGTTCATCCCGGTGCTCTTTATGGGCGGCATACTCGGTCGGCTGCTGCACGAATTCGCCGTCACCATCATCGTCGCTGTACTGATCTCGGGATTCGTCTCGCTCACGCTCACGCCGATGATGTGCAGCCGCATCCTCAAGCCCCAGGCCGACGTCAAGCACGGCAGCTTGTTCCTCGCGAGCGAGCGGGCGTTCGATGCGGTACGGGGCGCGTACGGACAGACCCTGAAATGGGCACTCCAACGCCAGAGATTCACGATGGTCGTGTTCCTTGCCATCGTCCTTGCCACGGGATGGCTCTACGTGAAAATGCCCAAGGGATTCCTGCCGAGCGAGGACTCGGGACAGCTGTTCTGCTTCATCGAGGCACCCCAGGACATCTCTTTCGACGCCATGGCGACCTACCAGCGCTCCGTGCTGGAGATCCTCCGCGCCGATCCCAACATCGAAGCGGTGACCGGGTTCATGGGCGCAACCTCGTTCAACCCTTCGCTCAACGTCGGCCGTGCCACCATGACTTTGAAACCGCGCGCTCAGCGCAAATCGGCCGACGAAGTCGTGCGGGGCCTGCGCCCGAAAGTATCCAACATGATGGGCCTCAAGGTCTTCATCCAGAACGTCCCGGCGATACGTATCGGCGGGCAACTCACCAAGAGTCCATACCAGTACGTGGTGCAGGGCGCGAGCACCGAGGAGCTGTACCACTGGGTGCCAATCATCGAGGAGAAGCTCAAGACCCTGCCGGGACTGCTCGACGTCTCGAGCGACCTGCAGATCGCCCGGCCGCAGGTCAACGTCGAGATCGACCGCGAAAAAGCCTCTGCGCTTGGCGTGAGCCCGCAGCAGATCGAAGCGGCGCTCGCCAATGCCTACGGCTCGCGCCAGGTTTCGAACATCTATACCGCGACGAACCAGTACTGGGTGATCCTCGAGCTCGAACCGAGGTTCCAGCGCGATCCTGCAGCCCTGTCGATGCTCTATGTGCGCTCCTCGAGCGGAGCGCTGGTGCCGCTCAACGCGGTAGCGAAGCTCACTTACGGCGTCGGCCCCATGAGCGTGAGCCATCTCGGCCAGCTGCCTTCCGTCACGCTTTCATTCGACCTGCAGCCCGGGCTGGCGCTGTCCGAGGCGATCGACGTGATCCAGAAGGCCGCGCTGGAGCTGCAGGTGCCGGCCACGCTGAACACGAGATTCACAGGCACAGCGCAGGCGTTTCAAGCTTCGCTCCAAGGCATGGGCATCCTGCTGTTGCTTTCCATTCTGGTGATCTACCTGGTGCTCGGCATCCTGTACGAGAGCTTCGTCCATCCGCTCACGATCCTCTCCGGCCTGCCGACCGCGGGACTCGGAGCGCTGGTGACCTTATGGGCTTTCAACTTCGAGCTCAACATGTACGCCTTCGTCGGCATCATCATGCTGGTCGGCATCGTCAAGAAGAACGCCATCATGATGATCGATTTCGCGATCGAGGCGCAGCGCAAGGAAGGCAAGCCGCCCTCCGAGGCGATCTACCAGGCCTGCCTGACCCGCTTCCGGCCGATCATGATGACGACGTTCGCCGCGCTGATGGGAAGCTTGCCGATTGCGCTCTCTTTCGGCGCGGGCGGAGACGCGCGCCGTCCGCTCGGCCTCGCGGTGGTGGGAGGACTCGTGCTGTCGCAGTTCCTGACCCTCTACATCACGCCCGTGATCTACCTCTACTTCGAGCGCCTTCAGGGTTGGTTGGCGCAACGGCGCGAGACGCGCCAGATCGCAAAGGTGGGTGCCGCCCACTAGGCGGGGCGATCAGTTCGACGAGTCGCGCCGGAGGACCACCTTCGGCGATCACGGATTGAGCTGCTTGTAGACGACTTCGGCGACCTGGAGCAGTTGTTCCCTTCTTATCTCGCCTGAAAGGGCGTACCCGAAATTCCCGTCGACCCAGTAGAAAACCGACACGCGGTCCTCCTGGCTGAAGCGGAAAGCGGTGTCGCGCGGCTCCCCTCTTTGCTTGGACACGTACAGCGTCAGGCGCTGACCGCGCCCATCCTGGTACATGAAGTGCGCGACCGGCCCCTGCGGTCCGGACAGCAGCCGACCGCCCACAAGTTCGTAACCGAGCGGCCCCAGCTTGGGC
>WNFB01005001.1_pt1 | contig 11819 bp, 9 predicted proteins | sample 5400501 | NCBI WGS metagenome assembly WNFB01 (sample SAMN13153341, study PRJNA577476) | soil metagenome | isolation source: 200 cm saprolite under Douglas fir tree site 2 hole 1 | place: USA:California | collected 2015-04-18 | reverse complement strand
GGCGTGATTGAACCGCTGCATGGGCTTCTCGTTCTGCGCAATCTTTTCCAAGGCGCTGATTAGACCGGCGGGGTTGCGCGTGAGCTCCACGCCGCTCACATCGGCGAGAGACTCGCGCAGGCGGGACAGTGCCAGCTGCATGATGGGGCCCACGATCACAGCGATCAGCGTGAAGATGATGCCGACCGCGAAGACGACGAGGATCGCGCGGCTGTCGCGGCTCCGGATGCGCCAGGCACCCTGCCAGTAGACGCTCGCGATGATGCTCGCCAGGCCGATCATGGTCGTCACCACCAACAGCAGCCGGACGTCGAAGTTCTTGACGTGGCTCATCTCGTGTCCGAGCACTCCCTCGAGCTCCTCGCGGTTCATAATCTGGAGCAGTCCGGTCGTGACGGTGACCGCCGCGTGCTTGGGATCGCGACCGGTGGCGAATGCGTTCGGGCTGGGATCGTCGACGACGTAGACCTTCGGCATGGGCAGCCCATCTCCGATGGCCAGCGTCTGCACGATGTTGTACAGCTGCTGATATTGACTGGGATCGGCTTCCTTGGCGCCGGCGGCGGCGAGGACCGTCGCCGACCCTAAGTAATACGAGTAGAGCGCGGCGCAAACGCCGAGAACGCCGAGGACGATGGCGCCGACGATGCCGCCACTGGTGCTCGCGCCGGCGATCTCTCCGACGACAAAGCCGGCCAGCAGCCAGACAGCCAGGAAGAGCACGATCACGATCAAGCTGTTGCGCTTGTTACGTGCAATCTGGTGGTACATACGGGCCGAATATTACGAGGCCGGGCGACGCGTCTTGTTCACCGACTCCCGCACTCTCTCGGCCGCCCATCTGCCCCAGATCTGCGCCCAGACGAGACCACTGGCGAACGCCGAAGCATCCTCCGCATGGTGCTTGGTGTGAAAACTCCACATGGCACGGTGGCGCTCGTAGAGCATCTTCCGGGCCACCTTGTCAGTGGCCGCCCCCTTGTGATGGACGACGCTGGCCGACGGTAGGTAGAAGATCTTCCAACCACCGAGCTTGAGTCGATAGCAGAGGTCGATGTCCTCGCCATACATGAAATAGCGCGGATCGAAGAAGCCGACGCGATCGACGGCTGCTTTGCGCAGCATCAGGCAAGCCGCGGTGCCGGAGTCCATCTCATGGACCTCCGACTCGTCCATGTGACCCATGTTGTAGCGGCCGAAGCGCGGGCTCTTCGGGAACAGACGGCTGAGGCCGACCGTGCGGTAGAAGAGCGTGCTCGGCACCGGGAAGGAGCGCCGAGCGTCCGGGTCCAGACTCCCGTCCTCGAGGAGGATCCGGGGTCCTACCGCGCCCGCGTCGGGGCGCGTCAGCATGAAGTCGGCCAGGCGCCCCACGGTGCGAGGCTCCACGGTCACGTCCGGATTGAGGAGCAGCACGAACCGGCCGTGGCAGCGCTCGAGCCCGATGTTGTTGGCGCGGCCGAAGCCGATATTGCTGGACTCCTGCATCACGACCGCCTGAGGAAACTCGGAAGTAACCGCTGCCGCGGAACCGTCTAAGGATGCGTTGTCCACCACAACTGCTTCGACCGGGACGTCCGCGCTGGAGTAGAACGACTCCAGGCACTGGAGAAGCAGGTCCTTGACGTTGTAGCTGACTATCAGCGCGGAGACGACCGGGGCGCCAGGTTCGGACACGGCTAGGGAATTATCCGCGCCCGAGGGTATTGCCCGCGACAGGCTGCCGGTTCGGGACACTAGAATTCCGAAGACAGTGCAGACCGGCGCGCGACTGGGCCTCGGCCAGCGCTTGGCCCAGGTGCAGAAGAGCCGGTTGGTCCGGCAAAACATCATTCTGTTTGCCGGCGGTCTCGTGGCCGGTATCGGTGGCTTCATTTACCACGCCATCGCCGGTCGGGTACTGGGCCCGGCGACGTATGGCCAGGTTGCATTTCTAATCGCTGTCTACGCGGTGGGCACGGCGCCGGCCCTGATCCTCGTCACAGTGCTGGCGCGCTACACCGCAACCCTCGTCGCGAATGGGAACACCGCCGGCGTGCGGTCGCTGATGACCCGGACCATCCGGCTGGTAACGATCCCCGGCTTGCTCTTCGTGCTGGTGACCACGCTGCTCGCTCGTCAGCTGGCGGCGTTCGAGCACTTGCAGTCCGCGCTGCCGGTGCTCATCCTCGGCTTTTCCATCGCACTCATCTGGCAGGTGGCGATACCACGTGGATTGCTGCAGGGGCTGCAGAGATTCACGGCGCTGTCGCTCAACGTCTCCATCGAGCTGATAGTGCGCACGATCGTCGTGTTCGGTCTGCTGCTGGCCGACTACGCGGTGTCGGGGGCGATGGCCGCCGTCTTCATCGGACTAGCCTTCTCCTTCGTACTCGGCCTCTACTCACTTCGTGACCACTTCGGTCACGTCGGCGCCCGCGTGCGCCTGCGTGTCATGGCCGGCTTTTCGCTCACGGCGGCCGCAGGCATCATCGGCGTTCAGATCCTCTACAACCAGGACGTGATCCTGGCCGAGCACTACCTGGCCAGCCACGACGGCGGCATTTACGGTGGGCTCAACAAGATCGGCACCATCCTCTACTTCCTGACCCTCAGCGTCAGCCAGGTGCTCTTCCCGCGGGTGGTGGAGGCGGTCGCCAAGGAGCAGCACCCAGGCCGGATCCTGCTCTCGTCTGCCGGCATCCTCGCCGCGCTGGGCGCGGGCGCGCTTCTCGTCTTCGCTGTCGTACCCGGGCTGGTGGTGGGCGTCCTCTTCGGGCCCCGCTTCAGTGATGCCACCCCGTTCGTACTCGCCGTGGGTGTTATCGGCCTGTCCCTCTCGTTGAACAACCTGCTGGTTCAATTCTTCATGGCCGTCCATGACCGCATGTTCCTGCCCATCCTGGCCGCGGGGTGCGTCGCGGAGGGGGGGCTGATCATCCTCTTCCACGCCGGGGTGGGCCAGGTGGTATTGGACGTTTTGGGGTCGCTTGTGGGGCTCCTGGTGCTGCTCAGCATCAGGTGCTACGTGCTGCTGCCCACACTCCACGCGGAGAGCGTCGCGGAACCCGAGCCAGCCGTCGGCTAGTTTCCCTCTCCCCTTTGGGGAGAGGGCTAGGGTGAGGGCGTAGAGCATCTACAGCCGTGAGGTATCCTTGTCGGACTGTGCGCATCGTCGTCAAGGATCCGGAGGAGTTCGAACAGGCTCTCAGAGAGTTCCGCCGGAAGGTGCAGGAGCAGGGACTCGTGCGTGAGATGCGAAGACGGTCGCACTACGTTCCGCCGGCGGAAGCTCGCAAGATCAAGAGCCTCCGCGCCCGACGCCGCCGCACCCGCTAGAAATAGATTTCACCTCCCCACTCGTGGGGAGGGTAGGGTGGGGAGTAGCAAGCTGCCCAAACGCCTCACTGACGCGCAGCCGGCAGCCAGACGGCGCGCGTGATCATCGCTAGGGTGAGAGGCCGGGGTTGGCTATACTTTTCTCCGTTCGGTGACCATGGCGGAGGGGAGACACCCGTTCCCTTTCCGAACACGGAAGTTAAGCCCTCCAGCGCCGATGGTACTGTCGGGGTAACCCGGTGGGAGAGTAGGTCGTTGCCGAGCACTCTATAAGTCCCGCTTCCCGCGAAGGGCGGCGGGACTTACATGTTTGTCAGCGGCCTGTGAACTTTGGAGGCCGCCGCTCAGCGGTCGCGCGGACTCCCTCCCTGAAATCGTCGGTGGCGGAAAGGCGCTCCTGCTCGGCCCGCTCGCGCTCGGTCGCGGCGCGAATGCGAGCGGGAAGGTCGCCCCGCATCGTCTGCCGGATGGAGCGGACGGCCAGCGGAGCCGACGCGCCTATCTCGGCTGCGAGAGCATGGGCTTCGGCGCGTAGCGAGTCCGGCGGAGAGAGGCGGTCGCAGAGTCCGATTCGCAGCGCCTCGTCGCCCGGCAAGCGCCGGCCGGTGTACAGCATCTCCAGCGCGCGCTGCCGGCCGATGGCGGCGGGAAGCGTGACCGTGAGGCCGAAACCATGGTGGAAGCCAAGCCGGGCGAAATTGGCCGAGAAGCGCGACTCCGGGCTGGCAACGCGGAAGTCAGCGGCCATCGCTAGGCCGAGCCCGCCGCCGATGGCGCCGCCCTGGACGGCGGCGACCATGGGCGTTTGGATCGAGAACAGCCGCAGCACCTCGTCGTAAAGGTGCCCGCTCTCGCCTCCGCCGCGAGTAGCGCTGCCCAGACCACGACTGCCGAGGTCCGCCCCGGCGCAGAAGTGCTTACCCTCAGAGCAGAGCACGACCGCCCGGCAAGCCACTTCTGCGTCGAGGTCCGCGAGGGCCTCCGCGAGCGAGCTAATGAGGGCGACGTCGAAATGGTTATTGGGCGGGCGATGCCACTCCACCGTGGCCACGAAGTCGTCGCCAACCTGCACGGACACATCGCCGAACACCCTGGTCTTCACGCATACAGCCTGGCACTTTGACCGCCGCTTGTTTTTGGATCTCGCGCGCGCGTCATGCTTATCGCGGGGTGCGCACCAACCTGAGCGCGTCAGATACACGCTCGATCCGCGCGGGCCGGTGGTTCGCGTGGGTATACGGCGGCTTGGCGCTGCTCGGCGGCGTTCTCGCGCTGGTAGCCGTTTCGGGCCTGCCGCCCACCCAGCCGGATCTCGCGGCTCACTACGCCTACGTACGCAAGGTCTGGCCTGAGCTGTACGTCGCCTTCCTGCTCCTCATGGCGGCATTCTTGAGCCTCATCCCGCTGGCGGTGGTGCTGCGCGAAGTGTTCGGCCGGGCCTTGCGCAGCGAGCTGCTGTACACGGCATTCGCGGGCGCCGGCCTCATCGGGTTAATTTGGATGCTGGTTCAGATCGGATCAGCCCAAGCCATCGCGCGCGACACCGAGGGCGTCAATGCACAAACTTTGGCCGCGATCGGCTCGGCGTCCAGCATCTGGTCTGGCGTGATCAACTGGCTCCAGCGCGGCTTCCTTCTGTTCGCGGGCGCGGGCACCTACTGGACGGGGCGCGCCGCACTGAAGCAGCAGGTACTTCCTCGCACGCTGGGATGGTTGAGCTTGGTCCTCACCGCGTTCTATGGGCTCGGCCTGGCCAGCCTGGTGGTGAGGGACGCCGGCATTCCCCTACCCGATACAGTGGGTTCGCTCCTGATCGCGGTTGGTTCGCTGCTCGCGACCATCTGGGCGGGTTGGCTCGGCTGGGCGCTGGGCCGCCGAACTGGCACGGCCTAAGCCGAATCGCACCCGCCCTTAACCCGCCGCTTACCCGGTCGGTTTTACAATGGTGGTCTCCCCGGTCGCCTTCCCCTAGAGGAAGAGTCAAGTTGCGGGGTTTTGACCAAGCGACAGCTCGGGGTTTTCAAGGAGGCTGAGATATGGCGGAAGCCAGAACTGCAGTGGCGAGCAAGCCGGTATGGGTAGACCTGTCAAGCAAAGATGCGGCAGGGGCGAGGGAGTACTACGCGAAGGTCTTCGGCTGGAAGATCGAGGTCAATCCCGACCCGCAATACGGCGGCTATGCGCTGGCGAAGATCGGTGGCAAGGACGTCGCCGGCATCGGCGGGACGCAATCGCCGGATGCGCCGTCAGCGTGGAATGTGTACATCGGCAGTCATGACGCCGCGGACACCGCCAAGAAAGTGGAGGCCGCTGGAGGCAAGGTCGTGGCGCCGCCCTTCCCTGTGGGGGACCAGGGCAGCATGGCCGTGTTCCAGGATCCGAGCGGAGCTTTCATTTCGGCATGGCAGCCGAAGAACATGACGGGAGCGCAGCTGCTGGGCGCACCGAACACGTTCGGCTGGGCCGAGCTCAACTCGCGCGGAATCGACAAGGCCAAGCCCTTCTACAGGAAGGTGTTTGGCTGGACCGAGAAGCAAAGTGAAATGGGCGAAGGCGGGCCGGAGTACACGGAGTTCCACCTGGGCGGCGAGAGCATCGCCGGCGGGATGGAGATGAACCCGATGGTCCCGGCCGAGGTGCCGAGCTACTGGATGGTCTACTTCAATGTGGACGACGTCGACAAGTCGTTCACTAAGGCGACCGAGGCGGGCGGCAGAGAGATGATGGCGCCGCAGGACTTCCCAGGCGGCCGCTTCGCAATCCTGAGCGACCCGCAGGGAGCCGCCTTCGGCCTCCTGAAGACGAAGAGCTGACCTAAGCACCTGAATCGCGGGCCGGCCGCTCGCCGGCCCGCTGATTCTTCAGCTTTCCGGCCATCGGACGCCCAGCTACCAGGGCTTCTTGGCTGCGCCGGAAAGATGGGCGATCCGAGCGACCAGGATCAGCCGTTGGGTGACGTCCACCGCATACACGATGAGATCCCACGGTTGGGTCCTTGGGGAGCGGGTAATCGCTGTTGCGCCCGCGCTCGTGGCGGCGATACTGGAGCGATGAAACTCCTCGGCAAGGTCGACCCAACAAAGGCCCGACCAGCCGGGCGCTAGCGCTCCTTAACCGTGCCCCTCCTGGAGCGGAGCGCGGATCTGCAGGCCCTTGAAGGCTTCCTCGACGACGCCGCCAACGGCCGAGGGGGGCTGGTTCTCCTCGCCGGCGAGGCGGGGGTGGGCAAGACCGCGTTGGTCGATCAGTTCGCCTCAACGCATGCTTCCAGCGTGCGGGTGCTTGTCGGCGCCTGCGACCCGCTGGCGACTCCCGGACCCCTCGGTCCAGTGGTCGACATCGCACGCAGGTTAGGCGGTGGATTGGAAGAACTGCTAGGTTCCGATCCCGGGGGTCCGGCGCTCTTCCACTCTGTACTCGATCAGCTCGGCACTGCCCCCGGAACCACCCTGGTCGTCTTCGAGGACGCCCATTGGGCAGATCAGGCCACACTCGATCTGCTCCGGTTTCTCGGCCGCCGCCTGCGAGACAAGCGGGTCCTCCTCCTGGTCACCTACCGCGACGACGAGATTGGGCGCCATCATCCGCTGCGCGTCCTGCTGGGCGACCTCGCGACTTCTCCAGGGGTGCATCGGCACACCCTTAAGCCCCTCTCCTTTCAGGCTGTGGCGGAGCTGGCGGAGGGCTCGAGCGTCGATCCCGGGAACCTCTACCGCCAGACGGAGGGCAATCCCTTCTTCGTCACCGAGGTCCTCGCGGCTGGAACACTGGGGATACCTCCCACCGTCCGCGACGCGGTCCTCGCCCGCTCAGCCCGACTCTCACCGCAGGGTAGGGAACTGCTGGACGCGGCCGCGGTCCTCGGTGTACGGGCTGAGCTGTGGCTGTTGCAGGAGGTCGGTAACCAAACGGAGGCCGTGCTCGGCGAGTGCTTCGAGTCCGGGATGCTGCGTCTCGACGGCGAATACGTCGGCTTCCGTCACGAGCTGGAGCGGACCGCGGTCGAGGAGTCCGTCCCCAAAAGCCGGGCGGCAGACTTGCACCGCAGGGCGCTGCACAGCCTGCAGCGCCGCTCAACCGATCCCGACCATCTACCGCGGCTGGCGCACTACGCCGAGATGGCTCAGGATCGTGAAGCGGTCCTGATCCACGCCACCGCCGCCGCGCGGTGGGCGGCTCGCCTCGGGGCTCACCGAGAGGCGGCGGCACACTACGCCCGCGCTCTTCGCCACGCCGACCGGCTGGGCGCGGAGGAGCGCGCGCTGCTGCTCGAAGGACTGGCGTTCGAATGCTTCGTCAGCAACCAGCTGGATGAGTCGCTTCAAGCCCGGCACGCCGCGCTGGCCCTGTGGCGGGAGTTGGGAAGCCGCCTGAAGGAAGGGGACAGTCTGCGCTGGCTGGCGCGAATGCATTGGATGGCGGGGCGGATGGACGAAGCCGGCGACATGGCGGATGCTGCGATCGCCGTGCTCGGGCCGCTCCCGCCGGGGCGGGAACTGGCCATGGCCTACGGCCACAAGGCCCACTTCCACATGCTGAGCCTTCAACACTCGGAGGCAATCGCCTGGGGAAAAAGAGCGATCGCCCTGGCTGAGTCGCTGAAGGACGACGACACCCGCACGGCGGCGCTGATCAACGTCGGCGTCTCACGCGTGAGTGCGGGTGACGAGGGCGGTTGGGCGATGGTCGAGCAGAGCCTGCGGCTAGCCCGTGAGCTCAACTTCCACGAGCACGCCGCGCGAGCCTTCTTCCAGAGCCAGCAAGTCTGCGTCACGCAGCGCCGCCACGAGCTCGCAGGCCGCTGGTTTGAGGAGGGGGCGGCTTATTGCGCCGAGCACGAGCTGGAGACGATGCGGCAATTCCTGCTCGCCTGGCGGGCGCGCTCCCTGCTTGACCAGGGCCGCTGGGCCCAGGCGGAGGAGATCGCCACCGAAGTCAGGCGGCGGGCGCCGAGCGCCGATGTGCGCAAGCTCCAGGCTACCGCCGTGTTGGGTCGGCTGCTGGCCCGACGGGGCGATCCGCGTGCCGCCGCTTACCTCGACGAGGCGAAGGACCTGGCTGCTGCCGGTCGACTGTTGGACCCACAGTTCAGTGTCGGCGCGGCGCGGGCCGAAGCCGCCTGGTACGCAGGAAACCTGGAGCTGTCGCAGGCCGAGGCGGAGCGGGGCTACTCAGCTGCTGTCGCGGCCGCCGAGCCGTGGATGGCCGGCGAGTTGGCTTACTGGCTCTGGCGAACCGGCGGGCTCGCCTCCACCCCTGCACTCGCGGCAGAGCCGTATGCGTTGCAGATTGCCGGTGAATGGCGGCAGGCGGCACATCTCTGGCGGGAGATCGGGTGCCGCTTCGAAGCCGCCCAGGCGCTGGCCCAGGGGGAGGAAGAGGGATCGTTGCGAGAGGCGTTGGACATCTTCGAAGGACTCGGCGCCCGGCCGGCGTCAGCTTTCGTGGTGAAGAAATTGAAGGCGCTCGGGGCTACGGGGATCCCGCGAGGCCCGCGCGCTGCGACCCGTCGGAATCCAGGGGCGCTGACCGCAAGGGAGGTAGAGGTGCTGGGACTGGTGGCGGAGGGACTCCCGAACGCCGAGATTGCCCACCGCCTCTTCCTATCGGAGCGGACCGTGGACCACCACGTGGCCGCGATCCTCGGAAAGCTCAACGTTAAGTCTCGGTTCGCCGCCGCTCACGAGGGGGAGCGCCTCGGACTCGTTCCGGCAAATTAGGCACCGGCGACTCGCAATCTAGGCAGCGAGACCGATGCGGGTCCGCCCTCTTCCCCATAGCTTGCAGCTAGGGCCGCCATTCACATTTCATCCGGCCCAAGGAGAAGAAGATGAGAAGGTTTATACAAGTCGTTCTTGCCATCAACATCGCCATTGTGGCGTTCGTCGACTTGATCGGCTACGTGTTCCACGTCGGTCCTGTGGGTCGCGTCGCTGCCGCTGAGCCCATCCTGGCGCGTCAATATGCGGCTGTGGCGCTGGGCTACGCGGTGGTCATCCTAGTCTTCGTTCTGCCGCGCTTCCAGCGCGACCCGGCCTGGCTGCTGGTGCCGGCGATTTTTCTGGCCGCTTTGTGGGTCGACGCCGTCTACGAGCTTTCTGCCGGAACCGGCCTGGTCTCCGAAAACCTCCCGCCAACGATTCTGCGTGCGCTGTTCGTCGCCTGCTACGTTACAGGCTATCTCGTGCTGAGTCGCACGACACTAGAGAAGCGCACCCAAGTCGGTGCGGCCGGAGGAGCCCGATGACCCCCGAGACGAGCGCGACGTCGCGGGCTGCAGAAGAGATGATCAAAGTCAACGGCGCCGAGCTGTATCACCAGGTTCGCGGCTCGGGACCTGCGCTGCTCATGATTCACGGCACCGGCGCCGATTCAGGCTGCTACCACAAGGTCGCGATGCGGCTGGCCAGTGACTTCACTGTCCTTACGTACGACCGCCGCGGCTGGTCCCGCAGCCCACGGCCCGCCGGCTGGAAGCAGACCTCGATCGAGGAGCAAGCAGATGACGCCGCCTGGCTGCTCAAGGCCACTGGGTATGCGCCGGCGCTCGTGTTCGGCAGCAGCAGCGCAGGCCTGACAGCTCTGGATCTGGTTCTTCGCCACCCTGAAGTGGTGCGGGGTGCGGTACTACACGAGTCTTCTACTTTCACATCTCTGCCTCAGGATTTCGTCCAGCAGCAGTTCGCCGAGATGAATGCATTGATCGGACCGGCCATGGCCTCAGGCGGTCCGCGGGCCGGACATCGGGCGTTCTTGACTGCACTTGCCGGAGCTGACGGTTTGGAATCCGTGGCGGACCCTGAGACGCTGGAGCGATGGCTCAGCAATGCTCAGTTCATGTTCGAGTACGAATTCCCGAGCATGCTGCTCGGATACCAGCCCGACCCGGCGGCCATCGCGGTGATCAAGCTCCCGGTGAGGGTGATGCGAGCGGCTGACAGCCAGCCCATCAACGTCGCCGCCTCGGGATGGCTCGCGGCTCAGCTGAAGACCGAGGTCCTGATCGCGCCGGGTGCCCATGTCGCGTACGGCAGCAGGCCGGCCGAATTCGCTGAGGCGCTGCGCGCTGCTCTCAAAGGAGTCGCCTCCTAGCTCTCGCGCAGGCAGGATTCCGAGCGGGGCGCTTGGGCTTAACCAGCCCCTCGCTCACGCTCTGCGTTGACTGCGCGGAACACGAACGAAGCCAACTAAACGAATTCGGAATTTGGTGTGGAGCCCACGCCCGGATTCGAACCGGGGACCTTTTCCTTACCAAGGAAATGCTCTACCGCCTGAGCTACGTGGGCGGGGCCGTAGCCCAAAGATTCTAGTCGCTGGGCTTCGACGGCCCGGCTAGAGACCCGAGATCAGCCGGCCTGCGTCGGTGAGGATTTCCGCCCGGCCGCGGATCTTGATCGCCGCCGTCAGTTCGGTGAACTGGGCGACCATCACCTCGCCCGCGTCGAGGCGCTCGGAGTGGTGCGAGCGGGTGTCCTTGCCGCGCGTCAGGCCCATGATCACTACCCCATCCTCCAGCGCCTTCACGACCACGTAACGTGCGCCGACCCCTTTCTCGTCCTCAGTCATCGCTTTCCTCGTCCATTGCCGTTGGACGGCGCCTTCGGCCGCACCGTCTCCAATCTGGTCGTCGCTTCGCCGACCAGTTCATCGATCTCGGTGGTGAGCGCCGGCCCGGCGAGGACATGATACCGATCTGCATGCACGGTCACCTCTCGGCTGCCGACCTGCACGTGCAGCACCACCTCATCGGTACCGGGGTGCCTAGCGAGTACCGCCTCCAGCCGCTCGGCCAGCACCGTGTCACCGCCCGGGAGCCTGACGTGGACCAGCTGCCGGCGGGCGACTGGAACGCACTCGGGGTCGTCCCACAGCCAGGCCATGTCGGCCACGACCGAGGCCGTGTCCACCTCCGGGTCCAGATCAGGTTCTGCAGGACCCCCGGCCGCCGACCCGGTCGCCCTCGCGCTCCCCGCGCGCGCGTCTACCTTGCCTGCAACCACGACCACCTTGTCGGGCTCGAACAGGAGTCGAGTCTGTTCGAAGACACGCGGGAAAAGCACCACATCGACCGTACCCGTAAGGTCCTCGAGTGACGCGTAGGCCATGATCTGGCCCTTGCGCGTGACCACGCGGCGCACCTCGCGGACCAGGCCGGCCACCCGCACCTCGGTGTCCTGGAGGGCGCTGGTCACCTCCACCGCCTGCGTATCCGACAGCTTGGCCAGCTCGGTCGTGATCCGGCGCAGGGGGTGGTCGCTCAAATACAGTCCGAGCAGCTCCTTCTCCAACCGGAGCTTCTCTTCCGCCGCCATAGGGGCGACGTCGATCAACAGCCCGTAGTTGTCGGCCGCAACCTCGTCTGAGCCGACCATGTCGAGCAGCGAGGTCTGGCCGGACTCGCGGTCACGCCGTGCCCGCTCGGCCCGGCTCACCGCGTGGTCCAGCGTCGCGAGGAGTCGCGCCCGATCGCCCAGGCTGTCGCAGGCGCCCGACTGGACCAA
>WNFB01004998.1_pt1 | contig 11823 bp, 13 predicted proteins | sample 5400501 | NCBI WGS metagenome assembly WNFB01 (sample SAMN13153341, study PRJNA577476) | soil metagenome | isolation source: 200 cm saprolite under Douglas fir tree site 2 hole 1 | place: USA:California | collected 2015-04-18 | reverse complement strand
CAACATCTTCAACATGATAATGACTCACCCGACCATTCTTCAGCTGGACGACCCGGCGTAGCAGATGTTCATCTCCACCAGCGATAAAGAGGACCCACGTCGGTTCGAATGCTTCTTGCTTCATAATTGCGAACATGTTCTCACTCCTATTTTTGACGATACCCGGCGCCACGCGTTGCTTCGGTGAATCTGTAATTCAATCCCAAAAACCAGCTCTGGTTTAAGTCCGCCCAGCCCCACCACAGATTTGAACCGTATTTGGTTCAAATCCGAAGACCACAAACTTCAGCCGGGATCTCCAAATTTCTGGAGGATCACTGGCATCGTCCCGCTTAGCCCGTCTGGGACTATCCCATCTTGAATCTGGTTACGATGAATCGCCCCAAGGCCGTGATGCACATGGAGGGGTCTTGGCAGCCGCCGACCGGTATGTGGAAGAATAGTAGGAAGCTGCGTTTTCCAAGGCGGGCCATTATGGTAGTGAGCAGGCAGTTTCCCTTTCCCGAGGGCTCTTTGGAAACCTCGAAGAGCAATTGCATGACGGGATTTCTGGCAAGGCTGCTTTTCATGTCACAAGATTCGGAGATCTGGGACAAGGTCGTCTCCGATCGGTTTTACGATCACCAACCTCCGGGTGCAGCGTTGCATGATGCCCATTGGCACTAGATGGCGCCTCGTGGGTATTTGATTTCGACCTAAGCTCGGACTCTTTGGGCGCTGAAACGTTCGGCCATAATCAGGCCTTGTCGAGTCTGCCGGAGGGTTTCCCGACCGGGCGTACTACCGGTTCCTGGCCTTTGCCCGGTCGGCCGGCTTTGACCTTGCTCTATGGGGTGCGCGGCGAGAGTCTTGTTCCTCACGAGGTGGCTCCTGACCCGTACTTTCAGTCGCTGGCGGATTGGCGTCAGGACTCGCTCTTCGCATGGAGTACAATCGGAATAGGCGGTTCAACTTCGTAGTCAAGGAGATTCTATTGGGTCGGCAGTAGGCGTAGGTAAGCTGCGTGTTACTTCGGCAGCTCTGCCGCCACATTCTAGGGCCGCCGTTAAGAGCTAACTTTCTGGCCAAGGAGGCACCCGGTTCGGATGGGTTCCCGGGTTGCATGCTTTTCAAGAGTATTACGTGAAAACAAGCGAGCGAAGGTTTGAACTTCCATCTGCACCCAAACCCAAGGCTCTCGTTCGAACCTACTCAGAAGGGTTTAGACAAGGCAACCTTCCACGATGCCTCAGAAGGGAACCCGACGTCGGATCGCACTCCCACTTGCTAATTGACCAGGTGTGCCCGACCGAGCTACACGACGGGAGCGAAATCGGCGGTGCTCGATTAACGCGAATTACTAGCTCTAATCTGAGAGAATAGCTGGCTGAGTGCAGAAACAATCCCAGCCGGTGTTTCAATTCCCAAAAATCCTGCGGAATCCAAAGTTCCTCGATAGTGTTATGGTCAACCCGGAAAATAAACCCGGTGGGTTCTCGGCCAGGGACTTACCTAGTGAGGACCACCGCTCACAGTGATCGTCGGCCGGTGTGTCGCAAGGGGAGTTATTGACTATTGGCATTGAGAAACTAGTCACATGGTTCGTAGTCGTCAAGGGGATCAAAGGATAGGACCCTCAGCCCTCTCGAATCTTGCCATTCTGAACGTTAACGCAGTGAATCCGGGCGGGCCCACCACCCATACAGGTTCAACACGGTTTTTGCTAGGTGTGTGGCAATCCGGTGGGTTCTTATCTTTCTGAAAGACAATATTATTCCCGAGTCATTGTATGGTGTCTTCAGATCGAGAAGTGGTTCGGGAACCTTGGAACCATGAGCCCGTCCTGAAGTCCGGCCCTCTAGGACTCTAACCCTTGGTCCGCTATCTTTATTCTGTCCGATGACTATGTCATGCTCATGATTGGTTTGACCAACAAAACAGCCAAACAATCTTTGACTGTTCGTCCTCTGCCGTTGATTGACGCGAATTAATCGTACCCTTGCACGCGCCAGACTGTCCTTTGTCTAATTATCCGCCGTTCTTCTCCATGACTAAACATTCATTACCGTTCCTTCCTTCTCTTAATTGCACCGTTTCCATTTCGCCGTAGGATGCCTGTAACCAGCGCAATACGATCAACTGTAACAATGTCACAAACGGATTCGCGCACCGAATCCCGGGTAACATGAGCAATACAACTCGTCTATGCCAACGATGAGACGATTCCTACAACCTCTAGGAGATCGTGAACTACAAAGTCGGGCTCGGTATCTGTCTGATGATTTTGGCCAGGCGGGGTGTCGTTGGCGAGAAGAATCGCACGCATTCCAGCCTTTTTCGCGCCTACCACGTCCGACGACGGTGAATCACCTACGAAGACAGCATGACCAGGCGGAGTCTTTATCGAGGCCAGACACATTTCGAAAATCCGAGGGTCAGGTTTGGCCGTCCCGACCTCCGACGATACGAAGGTCCTAGCGAAGTATTCGGCGAGGCGAAGTCTTTCCAAGGTCGCAGACACGGCCTGGGGGTTGCTGAGATTCGAGATGACCGCCATGCGTAGCTTCATCGCCTTGAGCTTCGCAAGGGCCAACCGGGCGTGACGATTCATAACGTAGTTCCTGGTTATGACACCCCAGAACGCGTCATTCGTCTGTGCCGAGACTCTATTGCTCCACACTCTTGAACGGGAGGGGAACAGACTGTCAACGATTTCCTGATAGACAACTAGGTCGAGTACGGGACGATTCCTTTCAAGCCCTAGCTTCCAGTGCCTTTGAAAGGCCGAGCCACTGAGCTCTTTGTATTGTTCGTACTGGAGATTCAAGCCATTTCGTCTTAGGGCTTCGTAACTCGACAAGATCGCCCGGGGCAGTGTTTTTTCCACCGGCTTCGCATCCTGCACCAGCGTTTCCCCGAAATCGAAGAGTACGGCCTTGATTGCCACGTCGAACGAGGAAATACGTCAGCGAGTTTAGGTTTTGCCTCTTTCAACATAGAACTCCAGGGCTTTGCATCGCGATGCCAAGCGCTTGAGAGGCTTTCGCAGGTGCGCCTGAAGACAGCAAGACACTCGTGGGGTACTATGTTTCGGAGTATGTAGGCATCAGGTGCTTGGCGAATAATTCCATGCTATTCAGATAACTTTCCCGTGGAAAGGGTATGAAGTAGAAGTCACATCCATTCTTGGCAGCTCTCTCCACGTCTTGCTCTACCAACTTCGGGTCGAATCTTGGCTGCTCAAATCTTGGTGACCCCGTGGCGTATGCGGGTTTTCCTTGTCTCTTGACCTTTCGAGCCTCTTGGCGCACGATCTCTTTCGCTTTCTCAAATGGGAGTTGGGTCGAAGACCGTATAAAACAAATGTCGCCGTATCTTCCGGCGAGTCTCAGCATTCGAGGGCCCGAGCCCCCAAAGAGCAGGGGTGGATGTGGTTTCTGAACTGTCTTCGGTTCTAGGATAGCTCCATCTGCCCTGTAATATTTTCCCCGGAAGTCAACCTTCTTTTCCTGCCATAGTTTGAGGATCAGCTTGACGCCTTCTTCGGTCTTGTCAACACGGGTCTTGGCATCGTTCCACTCACTGTATCCCTCAAACTCTGTTTGGGACCATCCGGCCCCGACGCCCAAGATGGCACGGCCTGAAGACAGAATGTCCAAGGTTGAAACCATCTTTGCCAAGATCCCTGGGGGACGGAACGGAATTGGAGTTACCAAAGTTCCGAGCTTCACCCGTCTTGTCTTTGCAGCGAGATAGCTCAGGGCAACCCAAGAGTCTAGAGTCGAATTGGGTTGTTCAACACCCCTACCGAAAGGTTCACCCCACATATAGTGGTCTGGTATTACAAATCCCCAAAATCCAAGGTCGTCTGCCCTCGGAACAACTTCCTGAATCATGTTCCAAGAACGGTGCCAGCTTCCTAGACCCGAAAGAATGAATTTCAAACCAAGCCTACGACTCCGTCTGTGCTAGCATACACGATTCTGATTCAGAACATTTCGAGGAACGTATCGAAAGGCAGGGATCTTGTGCATGAATGCAGAATCTGCCACGCAAAAAGTCAAGATTGTCAGACATTATCGCGTGTCATGAAAATGAGAGGAATTAAAGCGTTCGATTGAACCGGTTGGAGGAATGGTCAGGATGAGTAGCGCCTACTAATCACAGTTTCAAGAGAAGCAGGATTTGAAAATCAAAGCCGTGAGATAGCAAGACGGATGAGAGACGTCGTTTCGTTCCGGTCTCACAAGCTAGACCCTTCTTCCGGGCACCGACTCCTTCTATGTCCCTAAATCTATCCTGCACCGGTAACGAGATAGTTAAGCGCGACTGGAATAGCTTTTGCATTAACTCGCTAGAACACGTCAATACTTCTTTGGATGAGAAATGGTTGGATGTTAAGTCGGATTTTGCCAGTGTATTTCAGGCGTCAGTTAAGGACGGATTGCGCAATACTCTCGGAGAAATAGTCATGCTAACACTCGTGCCGCTTCTCAAGCAGTCCCTTCAGACATACGCTGAGAAGCCCACCGAGTTTCACCGTGACCTCCAGTTCTATTTCGGATTCGGAGCTTTGACATTGGAGAGGATGATAGTGAAAGAGCTGTTTCAGAAGCTGAATCTTCACTACCCAGCGGGTAACGAACTCGACTTCGAAACCTGTATCGGACTTGCAAGGAAGGATCTAGCCTTGCTCAAAAGGGGAGGATCACACAATTGACCACAGAGAACAGACTCTTCGAGATGTTATTCTCGACGGAGGTCAAGGGGGATCTTCTTGTCCTCTTCCACAAGAACCCGGGGCTCATCGATACCTACGAGGGAGTTGCCAGGAGAATCGGGAGAATTGCCAAATCCATTGAGGCAGATGTCAGAGACCTAATCGCTTTGGGAATCCTCAAAGTTCAGCAGATTGGCGGCCGCGAAGCTATCTTCTTCGACAGGTCGAAGGACTGGGAAACCCAGGAAACCATAGTCAACCACCTGAAGACCCTCAGAACGGTAAAAGGAACATAGACATGGCCCGGAACAGGACTGGAATCCCTGAGCTGGATGAGATGCTCAGAGGCGGATTCTTGGAGCGAGACGCTGTGATGGTAGCTGGAAGCGCGGGCACGGGAAAAACAACACTGGCCCTAGAATATCTCGTGAATGGGGCGACTCAGTTCGGCGAGCCAGGAATATACCTCACCTTCGAACAACTTCCCGACCAGATTTACCGCGACGCAGAAAACTTCGGCTGGGACTTACGAAAGCTAGAAGCCGAAAACAAGTTGAGAGTCGTATGCACCAGCCCCGATCTCCTCTTAGAGCCCCAGGGAGAAGAACAATTACTCGAGGAAACGATCAAAGAGATACAACCGCGAAGAATGGTAATCGATTCTCTTACCCATTTGGAAATGTATGTGCCGCAGGGAGATCTTCGCAAGGAAGCCTACCGGATACTCATGTATGCCAAGACAAGGGGAATTAGCCCTCTTGTAATTTGGGAGGCACAGCAGAATACTGGACAGTCCTTCAGCATCAGCCATGAAGGAATGAGCTTCCTAGTCGATTGTATTCTATTACTGAAATTTGTTGAGATAGAATCAGCTATGAAGAAGGCGTTGGTCATAATGAAGATGAGAGGCAGCGACCATGACAAAGAATTCAGGGAATACAACATAACACCTCAGGGCTTCAAGATCGAAGGAGGTTTCTCCAACTACGAAGGGATCATGACAGGATCTCCTACGAGGTCTTTGGCAGCCGAAGCGGCGAACAACTGGGCGTTGGCTTTTGGGAAAAACAAACAGAAACATTCCTGATCCCGGCGCAGCAGGACACTTCTCTCAAACTGCTGGAACCCTTCCTTCGGGTTGGAGACCCAGCATCATAGGAGCGGTCCCCCTGCCTATTTTTATAGGACTTATCACCGTCTTTGACGTTATCCTCCCCGGGCCCGCCCAACTAGGCTCGGGGTTGAGGTTTGAGCCAGCCTACCTCAACGCCATACTGTACACAATCTTCATCTCCCTCACCTCATTCCTCGTCGTCTACATATCGCTCAAGAGCTACCGGCAAAACGGCATTATCGTCCTCCTACTTCTGGGCACCGCTGCCCTCACATTGGGTTCCACGTCGCTAGCCGGTACTTGGCTGGCAAACCTTTCCGGCGGACTAAACGCGGGCATCACCATCGTGAATACGGGCGCCTTGTTCGCCTCAGTATTCCACCTCGCAAGCGGAACCATAACCTCCACTAGCGCGTCTCCGGAGAATACACCCCGTGTCCGGAAACCCCTCTCCCTCCTAGCCTACGTGGGAGTACTGTCCTTCGTTGCACTCTTTAGCGTGGCAAGTCTGGAAGGTCTTGTTCCCCTGTTTTTCGTTCCCGGAGTTGGGACGACTCTGCTCAGGACAATTGTTGTAGGATCCTCCGCCGCATTGTTCGCAGTCTCCTCTTTCCTCTTTGCCAGGCTCTGCTTCTCTTCCAGATCCAGAATCCTCTACTGGTACTTCCTAGCCCTGGGAGTGACCTCCGTGGGGCTTCTCGCGACTTTCTTCGCCAGAGCTCCCGGAGACCCTATCTCGTGGATTGGGAGGACTGCCCAGTTTCTCGGCGGGATCTACTTTCTTAAAGCGGTTTTAACCGCCTTTCGAGGAATTCATCCGGTTGGGTCCCGTTGACTTACGTATTCCGCCAGTGGACGAAAGCGCAGTTACAACATCCGTATCAAATTTTACGGGTATTTTCTAAGTGTCGCGGGCTTAGATGCGGAAGCGTGTGATAGACGTTTTCGAGGACGCGCTGAACAACTTTTTCAGCGTCGCGTTGGAGGCGATTCTCGCCCCCAAAGTAAAGGATGAAGTCTACACTCTTCTAGGCACAAAGGGGATCGCTAGCAAGGACGTGCCGACCAAGTTCGACGACGTTGTCAAAGTTCTGAATGAGGTATTCGGCGCTGTTGGAGCGAAGGTGATTGTTCACAAGGCCATAGTGGATTTGTACAGGGAATATTCGCAACGCATTGACTTCTCCTACGGGGAGTCTTTACGGGACAAGTTGTTGTTATTGAGGGAACGGGTCGTCTCGGAGCACATTTGGCCGAGACGTTTCCAAGATGCGGATTCTTTCCTTGACAAGGAATGGAGAAGTGAAGGTGATAGTACAGCAGTCGATTCTGGTAGCCAGGGTAGTTGGACCGGTCTCTACCGCTATAAGAAAGGAGTCGGTTCGGACCCGAACCCCAGCTGGTAGACCCGACTTGCGTCATCATGGTAACCCTGAACGGCGGACACAGCTGTCCACTCTCAAACTCCGATCATGAGTGACTTTGTTGTCAGTCTTGAAGTGGACGATGCTCCCATAGCGGATTGCCAACAATGACTTTGCAAGGATCCCTGGCACGGTCTCACATCCTCCCATCGGTCAACTGATGAAGGGTGTGAGAGCCCCTCTTTTCGGCAAAGGATGGTTCCGGAATGGCGTGAGGCTTAATAATACGAGAGGAGAAAGTTGGGTAATGTTTGCTTTTTTGACTGAAGAGGCGCATCTCTTCTGAAGACCAGTTTGGTTCAATTGGCCAAAGGGCGAAGGAGGAGGAAATCGGAGACGCGAGAGCCGGCAAGAAATCGACCGCGACGATCGTTGAAGACCAGAAAGACCGTAAAGACGGAAGATTATGTCCTGGGACCCGGCAAGATTGCCCCTGACTTCTCTCTTAACAGCACGCCTGACCAGAAGGTATCCCTGAACGATTTCCGGGGACAACCAGTGATCCTTGCATTCTACCCTGCGGACTGGAGTCCCGTCTGCACAGATCAGTTATCATTGTACGCAAATGTAATGCCAGAATTCAAAAAGTTCAACGCAGAACTCCTCGCCATTTCCGTCGACAATATCTGGTCCCACCTCGCTTTCGCGAAGGACCGCAAGCTCAACTTTCCAGTTCTAGCTGATTTTCAGCCAAGAGGGGAGGTTTCCCGAAAATATGGAGCGTACAAGGAACAGATTGGCGAGTCCGCTCGGGCACTCTTCGTCATCGATGATAAGGGAATTATCAGATGGAGCCATCTCTCCCCCGACGGGGTCAACCCTGGAGCCGACGGCATACTATCGGCTTTAGAAAATCTGAACAAGTAATAGAGAAGAGTTGACCTCGAAAATGTCAGGGACAACAACGGTCACCCGAAAGAGAGGAGCGAGAAAGACTCTGCTGGAGCCGACGCACGAGGAAACGTACGAGGCTCCGAGGCTAACAGTTCCGCTAGCGCCCGAATATGACCACTTAGAAGGGCCTGTGAACGCCGCTCTCACTCTGGTCGAGTATGGTGACTATCAATGTCCGTATTGTGGTGCGGCATATCCCGAAGTGAAAAGGGTCCAGAAGACACTTGGCTCTGAATTACGGTTCGTGTTTCGCAACTTTCCCCTGACAAACATACACGAGTATGCCTTGAACGCCGCTGAGACAGCTGAGGCTGCGGCTGCACAGGGAAAGTTCTGGGAAATGCACGACTTTCTCTATGAGCACCAAGACACTCTGGGGGATCATACCAAGGCACTTGGGTATGCGAGGAAGATTGGGTTAAACACTCAAAAGTTTGAGAGAGAAATTGCCCAGCATGTCTATCAAAAAAGGATCAAGGAAGACTTTAGCGGAGGAGTTAGGAGCGGTGTCAACGGCACTCCAACATTCTACGTCAATGGGATCAGACATGATGGAGAAGCCGTCGCCAAAGCCCTAATCGAAGCCTTGGGACCCACCAAGCAGTAAATGATCCAGATAGCCGTTAGCAACCAATAGTCGTGCAGTTCGTCTGGGGATTAGAGTTCTGCGTCGAACTGACACGGCATGGGCGTCAATGCCCTGCGAAACGTGTCTTTGACGTCGAGCCGTAAGACTATTGTGCGATATGTTTTCTCTCCTCAGGAAGCAAGACAAGCAGTTGCCAACAGTTAACCAAGCCCCAGACTAGACAGATGAGGGTTGTTGGGACTAGCCAGTAGAGCCCGCCTCCACTGCCCGCTGCCAAGCTGAGTCCACCGACTATCCCAAACACTGCGGCAGAGTCGAAGAGTGCCACCCGAAGAATCCAAGCCCTTCTGAGGGACGCATGGAGGCGGCTGACGGTTCGACGCTGTAAGAACACTGCGCCTACCAGCACGATAAATCCTACGCTAAATAATTCGATACCTAGTTCCGCTGGATTCTGTCCTGGAATTAGCATGAGAATCGAAGTCACGATCAGGACGAGGAATCCAGCAAGAGCCTCTCGACTTCGGGCCGCGTGCGTGGGAGTTCCCATTATTCTCTCCGGTTTGATCGACAGTGCCACGGCGAGAAGACCCGTAAGTGTTGCGGCAGCGCTGCCGATGAGTGAATAAAACGCCTGCCACGACTGGGGATCGTACCCGGCACTCATAGAACAGACATTTCTTTCAACGGCATTTAGAGTGTTTGCTGACAGATCTATCTGTCAGAATCCAAACTGACCGAACTCCAAACCTCGCTTCATGGTTTCGACCATTCCGAAACGGAAGTCTTCGACCATCATCTTCTGTTGTTGAAAGCACTCAGCTTTCTCCATTGTTGGCTCTCTGTACCTTAGTATAGACGCTCCTATTGGGCTCGGGAAAAAAAGCAGAACACCCCTACCCCCCATATTTAGTGTCGCCGGTAACCAGTTTGGTAACCGTGAATGGTAACATTTCCTGACTGTTTTGTATTAGTTACATTTTTTGTTGAGACCTCTCTTACCTTTTGCAGACAACGAATAGCGCTGTTGCTGGTATGGCTAAGCAGCAGACTGGTTTGAGAGTTAACCGTATACTCTTCAAGCAATTCCAGGAGCTGTGTCACCGAGAAAAATTGCGTCCCGGAGAAGCTGTGGAGAGTCTGATCCGTGAGAAACTATGGAATGTTGCAGCCTCATACTATTCTGAGAAAGACTGGGCCCACGGCAAGAACCACGTACAAAGAGTACTAGAGAACGCGCTAAGAATCGGGAAGATAGAAGGTGCTGATCTAGATGTTGTCGAGGCTTCAGCGATACTGCATGATATTTTCGTGTACAAGGAGACTCATTCCGGGATTGAAGAATTCAGACACGAAGTTGAAGCCGCGAAAGAAGCAAGACGGATACTATCCGAGCTGAATTTCGATGAAGAATTCGTAGAAGCTGTTTCCCACTGTATCCTTGCGCACAGAAAGAGAAGAGGGCCTGAGCCAGAGACTATTGAGGCGAAGTGTTTGTTTGACGCTGACAAACTGGACTGTATCGGAGCGATAGGGGTCTTGCGGAGTGCTTTCGTATCCTTTGACCATGGTCAGGAAGTGTACCGGGACGAACCGGATCTTAAAGCGTACAAACGTCATAATATTCGTCACGATGGGACAATCATTGACTTCTCCTTGCACTCATCGAATCTGGAGTATGAGCTGAGCCTCAAACACGTCGCAGGCAAAATGCAAACTGAGACAGGCAGGAATCTCGCCAAGGAAAGAGCAGCATTCATGACCCAATTCTACAATAGACTCGACCAAGAAATGAAAGGTGCATTATAGAGGCTTGTAGTCTGAGCTAAACACACTTTTTTCTGCTCAACTTTAGCATTATCTGTTCAGCCAAAAGCTCAAGACCTTCTAGGAGTGACGATGACGCTCACTTCGAGACCATCGTGAATACCACTCAGATCCTTTTCTAGCCCTTTAGGATTTGTGACACATTCGACGGGATCGTACACGATGCAAAAGAGTTTCTTGCAATGAGGATGTTTGCCGTATTTCGCGATATCTATGAGTAGTTGCTCACCAATTTGCCTGTCCCGAAAGTTGTCTCTGGTCATCTTTGTTTCAACAACTATTGAGTCTTGTTTCAGTAAGAAGTCCATACGAGAGCTCCGCCCAGCATAACTCGGTGTCCACTCTTCTGGTCGAATATCGTCGAAGTAAAGCCGCAATAGCGCGAACACCAGATCTTGGAGGTCATATTCATCATTGATTTGTATGGTCTTTCGTTTTTCGTGTCTGTCCTGAAGTTGTTTCGCAATGAGATGAAGGCGACGTGCCAGTAATTCTATTGACTCGGAAGAAGCGAGATCCTGTGAGCTGTCTTTGCCTTTCTCTGGCAGGGACTGTTCCTTACTGGCCCATGGAAACGTGGATCCACAATTGTTGCAATATTCCGGGCGTGTTGTACCTCCCCCGACAGCTCCACGCATTACATGGTGGCCTCGGATCTTTGTGGCGCAACTTGGACACTTGTAGATAGTTTTCGCCCCGCACTTCTCACAGTATTCTTTGCGTCTCTCAGGAAAATCATCGTATCGGTCGGTTACCTGGTGCCCATTCTCACAGACTTGCTGTGTATCGTAGTAGTCACCCCTTGAATAAAATGCGGGCCAACCTGGAGTTAGGTCTCTCGCCATCAATGGCTTTGATGGCTTTCTGGCCTATTTAGATTCATCCGAGATATCCTGGTCAATTCAACCTAGGTAAGCGGGGAATTTCTTCAGAAATCAGGCATTCCTGAGCAAACGTGAGTTCCGGAACTTAACTCAGCGAAATAATTGAGACCCTCCCTAAGAATCACTACCATGTCGCGGTTCAGGTTGAAGAGGGAGGTTCACAGCTCCGCGAAGGGCCATGTCTAGCGTGCGGCTCTTGTTCTAAGAGATGACATTATCGGGAGTACTCCAAGAGCCGATGGGAGCCCTTGAGCCCTCATCAGCGGTAAGCAGACTAGTACTATTCAATCCTGATTGACTTTATGAAAATGTCCCGTCCGACATCGCTTCCCTTGAGTTTTCTTATTATTTTTCCTTCCGCTCGAACATGGAATAGAACAGTTGTCCAGAGA
>WNFB01012291.1_pt1 | contig 11824 bp, 8 predicted proteins | sample 5400501 | NCBI WGS metagenome assembly WNFB01 (sample SAMN13153341, study PRJNA577476) | soil metagenome | isolation source: 200 cm saprolite under Douglas fir tree site 2 hole 1 | place: USA:California | collected 2015-04-18 | reverse complement strand
TTACCATGACTGTCGGGATTGGGCCAGAAGTCTACGAAAGCCGCGCCCACAGCCAACAAAACAATACATAGGAGGAGTAGAAGTGATCCTCGACGCATAGGTGTATTTCCCCTCACGTTAGTCTATCTTCGATAGAAACTAGCTTAGTTAGACACTTAAATGCTTGCACGTTTATTATACAGGGCGCAACCTGCCCTATCATGCATTTATTTCAGTGCAGTATAGCATAGTTATTCCACGTTGCATATAGCGTTTTGTTTACCGTTTGCCTGTGGGCAATTTTTTGACAGGGCAAATCAAAAGTCGTCAGTGTGAGCGTGTTGTGGCTGGCGAAGCCAGCCACAACACGCTCACACTGACGACTTTTGATTTGAATCATGCCTGTAGCCTATAACTTTTATGGCAGAGTAACGTAACTACATTTAGGAAGGAGTTCTTCCAGGCCTTCTGCTAAAATAAAACAAATGGTGCTTTTGGAGAAAATCGCATACCCTACGTAACTGGTATATAGGGGAGCGTCGCCAATAAAATGGCATGGTTATAGTCATGATAGATGAAGAGATCAAGAGAGAAAGAAGGAGTAATCAGGACCCATGGATGAAACAACAGCTTTAGAGGGCATACAGGGAAATATACCCGTTGAGCATACAGACGGTAAAGTTGTCATGGACGTACGCGATATTACAAAAAACTTACCCCTGGGCCGCGAGAAGATCGAAATCCTGAAGGGTATTAGCTTTCAGATTATGAGCGGGGAATTTATCTCCATTGTCGGGCCATCTGGTTCGGGTAAAAGCACTCTGCTAGGTATCATTGCCGGGCTGGATAACCCTTCCAGCGGGCAGGTGTTGATCGATGGCGTCGACATTACACGCATGAGCGAGGGGAAACTGGCTTCGGTGCGTAACAACAAGATTGGTATGGTTTTCCAGGCTTTCAACTTGATTCCCACCCTCACAGCACAGGAAAATGTCGAGGTTCCGCTCTACGTGGGCAAGCATAAAGGGGCTCCCTCTGTCCGTGCCAAAGAACTGTTGGATCTGGTTGGCCTTTCACATCGTCTTGGTCATCGCCCCAACCAGCTCTCCGGTGGTGAGCAGCAGCGTGTCGCCATTGCTCGTTCGCTGGCGACAGACCCGGCTTTTGTGATTGCCGATGAGCCAACCGGCAACCTGGATGCCAAAAATGGCGAGAATGTACTCAACTTGATTGCCTACCTGCGCGAACAGACGGGGAAAACCTTTATCATTGCCACTCATGACCCGGTGGTGGCTTCGCACGCCGATCGTGCTATTCGTCTTGTGGATGGTCTGATTGCCTCCATTGATACGATTGGGGGAAAGATCACCCAATGAAAGCCTCAATGTACTTCAATTACACCTCGCGCTCGCTGCTTCGAGGGGGGCAGCGAACCATTCTGGCCGTGTTCTGCGTTGCCGTCGGGGTGATGGCGATTGTCTCCCTGCAATTAGTGGGGCAGATGATTAATAGCGCGTTCACCAGCAATATCCGCGATGCCAACGGCGGCGATATAGCTGTAACCACACAGACCTCGTTCAAACAGAGTGACCTGGCCTTTTTTGATAACCTCAAGAGCAATGGCACTATTACAGGCTATACTCCAACGGTCAGCGGTAACGCTTCAACGGGACTCTCTGCCTCAATAACCCAATCCTTTACCCTCGAGGCAGTTGATTCCAGTACCTTTCCCGTTGTAACACCGCCATCGTTTAAGACGCCCTCGGATGGTACCATCTCGAGCTTGCTCACAAATAACCAGGTTATTGTCGATCAAAACCTGATTGATCAATATAACAAGAAGGTGGGTGACAGCTTTACCGTCCATACAAGCACCGGTACCAACGCTGGACTCACGCTTCACGTAAAGATTGTGGGTATTGTCAACGGTGCAGGGGTCTTCGCGCAGTCGAACGACTTCATGCTGATTTCGCACGCCGATTACCTGGCGGCTGATCCGAAACTGCCGCTGCTGTATGATACGATTGATGTTTCGACGGCAGACAAAGCCCATACTGACCGGGCAGCCAAAGCCATCTCAGATCAGTTTCCCCTGGCGACTGCCACAACTGCCGACCAGGCATTGAAAAATAACCAGACCCAGGTCGATTTTATCAAGAAGTTCCTGGAGATTGCGGGATTGCTGGCACTGCTCATCGGCGGGGTCGGTATCGTCAACACCATGCAGGTGCTGCTCTCACGTCGTAAGATTGAGATAGCTATGCTCAAAACGACCGGCTACCGGCGGATTGATCTCTACTTGCTCTTTGGTTTAGAGGCTGGCCTGCTTGGTCTTGTCGGTGGAGTGGTTGGTGCCGCGGCGGCTGTAGGCGTGAGCTACCTTGTGCGCAATATCGTGCAGCAAGTCTTTCCAATCCTGATCCCCTTCTTCCTCGACCCGGTGATCATTGGCGGCGGTGTGCTGATCGGGCTGGTCACAGCCTTGATCTTTGGTCTATTGCCGATTGTGCAGGCGGCCAATATTCGCCCGTTGAACGTCATTCGCGAACTGCCGGGAGGTAGGCGGGTCGGCAGCATCTTCTTGACGATTGGGCTGTTGCTTCTTCTTTCGGTGATGTTCTGTATTATGTCCATCGTGATCCTGAACGATGTCGTGTTGGGAATCAGTGCCGTCTATGGGGCGTTCGTCTTCCTGGCATTGTTGAGTCTCTTCTTTGGGCTGGTCGTGCTGATCATCAGCGTGCTGCCGGTGCCAGAGCGTTTCAGCCTCGGGTACCTTGCCATTGTCCTTGTAGGTATAGCCGTGTCGGTGCTGCTCTACTACTTCTTGCCGACCTTTGGAGCTCTGCTGCTGGTTGTCTCGTTGATGGGCATAGTGATCGTCTTGCTGCCACGTTCGTGGAAATCGAATACGAAGATGGCCCTGCGCAACATTGGTCGCCAGCGAGCACGTACAACCACAACCCTGCTGGCCCTGTTTGTGGGCGTCTTTACGATTGGTTTGATCCTCGTCCTGGGGCAGGATTTGCGCGACACCATCAACGCCGCCCTTGCCAAGAGCCTCACCTTCAACATGGTCACGATTGCCAGGGGTAATGAGGCATCTGCCCTGAAATCGAAACTAGGGACGATCCCAGGTCTCTCCATCGACCACTCGCAATACAGGACATATGCCGCGGATGTACCGGTGACGATCGATGGTACGTCGTTTGTTAGCCTGGTTTCGAAAGATACTGGAACAGGTGCTGGAGACCTGGGGAGTGGCGGTACGCTATTCTTCCTGGGTGGCCTTGAGGGATACGATGTGGCTCACGGCCAGCTTCCAGATACCCAGAACGCGACGTTCACCGGGCGCAATCTCAATGCCAGTGACGCGGGAACAAATAATGTGCTGATTAATGAGAATCTCATCACTCTCGCACCGCTCAAGGGCCACCTTCATGTCGGCAGCACTATTGTACTGGCAAGCGCAGATGGGAAGCTAACGAAAACTGTCACTGTGGTGGGAACCTATCAGACAACAGGATTGAGCATTCACTTTGGGCCTATTCTGACGACAACTGATACAGTGGCGGCATTGACACCGGCGGGCCAGGAGACCACCATCTTCTATATGAAGATTGACCCCGATAAAGTTGGTAAAGCACTGCAAAGCATCGGAACCATCGCCCCCAATGCCTCGGTGATCAATTTTGCCAACATTGGTGATTTCATCAATACGTTTATCGGCGATATATTGTTGGTGCTCACCACCATTGCCTCGCTGTCGTTGCTGGCAGGGGTGATCATCATTGCCAATGCCGTAGCCCTGGCGATGCTGGAGCGGCGGCGCGAGCTGGGTATCCTCAAGTCAGTGGGCTACACCAGTCGCAGCATTCTGGGCGAGGTGTTGATCGAGAATGGTATCATCGGTGGGACAGGCGCCTTGCTTGCCATGTTGCTGGTAACACTGGCAACCAGCCTGCTGGGCCAGTTCGCCTTCAAGACAGGTTTTGGAGTAAGCTGGTATATCGCCATTGGTCTGATTGCTGGCATTGCTCTCCTATCAAGCCCGTTAGAAGTACTAAGGTACGAATGAGAGTACGAGCAAAGAGAGGGCTGCATTGAGGGCGCATCGCGATGCGCCCTCAATGCAGCCCTCTCTTTGCTCCTACTCTTATTCGTACACCCAAAAAGCTCTATGCGGGGCGTATAGATAGCAGAAACTCATCATAATCTGGCTTCCGGCCTTACGAGGGAATTAACCATGCCGTTGTGTAGTAAGAACCAGCATATTACAGTACCTGGCAACATGTGGTGTAGCGAATGTGGGAGTTTAATCACAGGTACACAGATAGACGATTACACCATCCTCTCCTATATGGGGCAGGGCAGCTTCGGTGCGGTCTATCTGGCCAGCCAGCAGTCGCTCAACAACCGCAAAGTGGTGATAAAGATGTTGCAGTCGTCATGGTCTCAAGAGCATGTCTATCATTTTCAGCAGGAGGCGGCGTTCCTGGCTTCTCTATCACATCCCTACATCCTCACCATTTATGCCTATGGAGTGCTGAATAACCGGCAAGATAGTTCAACGAGCTATGCGCCGTACTTTGTCCTGCCATATATCGAGCAGGGTTCATTGGATGATGTGCTTGCGCAAGAGGGGAAACATACCATGCCTCTCAAACGGGTTGTCACCATTGCCGGAGAATTAGCCGACGCCCTGGATTATGCACACTCGAAGGGTGTGCTACATCGCGATGTCAAGCCGGCAAACATTCTGTGTGTGGGTTCGCATGTCGTCCTCTCCGATTTTGGAGTAGCGACACTGATCGATGCCGACACCTCGCATTTACAGGCTTCGCTGGCGGGTTCACCTGCGTTCATGGCTCCTGAAGTATGGAGATGTAACCCTGGCCGCTACTCAGACCAGTACGCCCTGGCCGTGACCTGTTTCCGCCTGCTGACTGGCGATTACCCCTGGCACAATGCTGAGGGACGGATACGCGATTGGACGCAGCTGCATTGTTTTGTGGAGCCGCGTTCTCTGCATGATCATTGTCCAGAGATATGCTGGGGAGTAGACCTGGCTCTGCAACGCGCTCTGGCAAAAGACCCACATGAGCGATATCCCAGCGTTGGAGCATTTGCCTCCGACTTACGTGCTGCCGCCGAAGATACACAGATGTGCATCGTTCCCTCACTGGCAAGGGCAGGGTACCCGCAAGGGGCACCCCCCTGCTCCCCTCCTGCTCCCCTTGCCCGCAGGCAATGCCCGCAGGCAATACCATGGACGGGACCTGTAGTACCCGTGGTGCCTATAGCAGTGCAGGCGCAAGAGAACTCCTGGGTCGCTCATCCTCAATTGGGTGGTAGCGAACCGATTACAGGTAGATCAGTGTACTCCAGTTATCCCATTGAAAAGGGGACAGGGAAAGAACACGAGCTTTTCGATGTGATGACCGAATCTTTGGCCGATAAATCGGCGGTGGCCGCGAGCGTATTGAAATGCGCTCCGCAAGCTTCGCTGTGGGCCCTACGGTCGATTGCCTACAAGTATTTCATACACGCATTTGTGCTCAATCTGCTGATTTGCGTCTTGCTGGCCGCTCAAGCTGCTTTACTCTCCAGCGATAGTATTGCGGCAGTCGTCCTATTATTGTTACTCTGGCCCAGTTTATTGATTGGTCCAGTGCTAGCTTACCTGCTCAAGTTCATTCTCCATTTTTCGATAGTCGGAGGAATACTCTGGGGGCTACTTTTCGGCATCATAGACGCACTTGTTTCCGCGCTGATCTGCTACGGCTGGACGGCCCTTGCTTTCACGCTTACTCACTGGGGGGTTGATTGGCTGCACCCCGGCGATGGTTTGCATATCTACTTTGGGTATATCGTAAAGTTGGCACCTGCGGCCTTGAATCTTATTGTTCCTGGCTCGCTGCTCGCCTTAGTAGGTGGCTCACTTGTTGGATATCTCAGCGTGCGGGCCGAAGGCGCAAGGCCATCAATCCACCAAGCGTGATGAAGGCGAAGCAGAAACCTGCTGACCACAGAGGCCCGGCAGTGTTCAGTAGGAAGCCGAAAACCCAGCCGCAGAAGACCGTGCTGATACCGCTGACAAAGAGCAAGATTCCCGCTACCGAGCCGAGCGATCGGCCAGCCAGTTCACTTCCGATAGCCAGGCAGGTGGCGAAAATAGGTGAGAGTCCGATGCTGGTCATGGCGATTGCCAGGGTTGCTATCAGCGCATTGGGGCTCAGCATCATCGCAACAAACCCCAAGAGCGAGATAGTGATACCGAGCATCACTATTTTCCAGGAGCCAATGCGCAATATGAGTGCTGCTGCCCCCAGGCGGCTGAGGGCGGCCAACGCCCAGGTAATATCAAAGCCCTGCTCAAAACGCGGATCAGCCATTGACAATTATCTTCTCTTCATCAATAATAAAAAAATGTCATGCATCTCTTGATTGGGATTAAATCGCGCTAACAAGATGCCTCTTCGTGATGAATGAGTACATTACTCAAATGAATCTGAAATACATTTGAGAATTTCCTTAGATGAGAGTCAACTATGGGTACAAATCCACGGACACTTGGAAAATACGAATTACATGAGCGATTGGGACGAGGTGGCATGGCCGAGGTGTGGAAAGCATTTGATCCTCAATTGAGGCGTTATGTCGCCATCAAGTTCGTCCAAACAAATCTTCGAGCTGATCCTACCTTTGCAACACGTTTCATCCGTGAAGCGCAGGCTGTTGCATCCCTTCGCCACCCTAATATTATACGCATATACGACTTCGAGACAACTACTTCAGAGTCCGATGATTCTATGGCCTATATGGTTATGGACTACGTGGAAGGGCGGACCCTGGCAGATTATATTCATAGCACTTCTCTTGTGCATAAATTCCCACCGGCCATCGAGATAGTTCATCTTTTTACCTCTATTGGCGCGGCGGTTGATTATGCTCACCAACACGGAATGATTCACCGTGATATCAAACCTGCGAATATCCTGCTCGATCAGCACAACACCGCTCGCAATCCAATGGGCGAGCCTATTCTCTCTGATTTTGGTATTGTGAAAATGATGGGGACAGCTACAGGCACGCTTACCAACTCGTCAGTTGGCACACCTCTCTATATTTCTCCAGAACAAGCGAAAGGTCAGCCGGGCGACGAAAAAAGCGATATCTATTCCCTTGGTGTGACTCTCTACGAAGTGTGTACCGGAGTACCTCCATTTCGAGGAGATAGTCCGTTCGCCACCCTTCATCAACATATCAGCGAACCTCCCCCTTTACCGACTCTCTTCAACCCGGCTCTTCCTCCTGCGCTGGAGGCGGTTATCTTGCGCTGTCTCGCCAAAGAACCTGCGGAGCGTTTTCCCAGTGCTTCCGCTCTGACATCTGCCCTGGCTGAAGCACTCAATGTACCAACCTCTGAGCAGCCGGATCAGCCCACCCTCTACTCGTTGGATGCCATGAACGAGGCCACCTTATACAAGCCGTTACAAGGTGAGCCAACGGAGCGAACTGTACTGTCTTCGCCTGCAAAAGTGGATGGTGAAAACACACCGGCCTTTCCGTCAGAAATGATGCCTACCCTGCTCACAACGCCTGTGAAAAGTAATCCCGTTACTCCCGCGGCATCACGAGAAGTGGCTGCGGGAACCTCCCCACCCGTTCAAGCACCTTCTCCCTTATCTCCAGCACAACCTCCATCTCCGATTGCTCCCACGCGGCCCAGGCGGCGTCGAGGATTATACATGGCTCTGATTGCTCTCTTGATTATTGTGTTGGCCGGCTCAGGCCTGGGAGCTTTCTTTGTCTTTTCTGCTCATACTCAACCCCAGGCCGCAACTACAGGCGTCGTGGGACATGGTTTCTTTACGAGCAGTGGGCAGGTTTCTGGCCTGAACGTGCTGGGTATCAATGATACATTCCAAATAAGCCTGTCCAATATACCCAATCCACCGGCTGGCAAAAGCTATTACGCCTGGTTGTTGCCTGACAATAGTCAGAGCGAGGCTGTGTCGATCGCTCTAGGACCATTGACTGTTACGCATGGTATAGCATCTCTGCATTCTACCTACATAGATCCGCAACATACCAACTTGATAGGCCAGTTCAGCCGTTTGCTCATATCTGAGGAAGATACCAACCCTCCGCCTCAAAGCTATACGCTAGACAAGAAGATGTGGCGCTACTATGCCGAGATTCCTCAAACCCCTGTTACTAAAGATTGTGTAAGCGTAGTGACCCAACTGAGCGATCTCTGTCACCTGCGTCATCTTCTTTCTAATGACCCGGAGCTTCAGCAGGTAAACTTGCCATCAGGTTTGAACTACTGGTTCTTGAACAATATAGAAGATGTTCAGAATTGGGCTGGAGCAGCGGTAAATCGTACTGTTCCAGCTCATATACGCCACAAGATCATAAACATCCTGTATGTACTCGATGGGCTGAAATGTATCCAGCAAGATCTGCAACACGCCTCTACTGCTCCTGGCACTGATAATACGCCAGACGACAATACGCTCAATAGAATTGCTGCCATTCCTTTACTTAATTGTGCATTGACTCCAACATCTCCTGGTTACTTGATACACATTCATAATCACCTGAGTGCCATTGTACAATCCCCTGGCGTATTAGCTGATCAGGTGACTCTTGCCACTCAGATTAACACGGAACTCAATAACATTAGTGTGTTGTTAGGTCAGATGCAAGTCGATGCACAGCGACTTGTTGGTATGGACGACACCCAATTGACACAAGCGCAAGGACTCACGTTACGCAATGAGATGAATGCGCTGGCGATGCGTATTCTAAGTGGAGGGAATGACCCAACTAGCGGTAAGCAAGAGCCAGGAGTTGCGCAGATATCCAATCAGATTCGACAACTAGCGACCTTTGATATCAAGGTATTTTCGACTTAACAGGCTTTATTCCGCCGGGCGCAGATCGACTTCCCCGGTTCATTCCAGCATCCTGGTAGGATCGAGCCTTAAATTGGTAACACCATTAACGGAATTTCCATCTCCTGGGGAGTCAGTCCTCCATGGTGGCCTACAAAGCGCATTTCAAATACCCCCTCCTCATACCACCAGGTGGTTTCATGTGGATAGGGTAGGATGACTACGTTTCCCACCCTGTTCGAGAATGCCTGCGATGGCTCCTGCAAACCGAAAAAGTGTTGGGCCAGTAAATCTGCCGTTTTGTATGCCTCTGCCCGCCCCTCAAGCTGTTTTTGCAGGTACGCCACAGCCTCATCGATATGTTCATCTTTGATGTGCAGAAACATGTCTCGTGCAGAGCCTGCCGGTACCAGTAGGCTTCCCTGCCGATTGGTTTGCATGAACGGCTTGATACCGCTCGCCTGTTTGTTGAGGTAGATCGTCGTCCTTGGATCAACCTCGACCTGCCCATGATCGGCGATGATCATTAGCAGCGTATTTTTGGCTTTGCCGCGCATCTTTTGATACAGCAGTTGCTCCATCTGCAGCCAGAAGTTCTCCACTTCCTGCTCAAACTGCTTTGAGTTTGGTCCATAGTAGTGACCGAGGGCATCTATGCGGTCGAAGTAGACATAATAATAGTAAGGAGGAGCTTTTTGAGCCACGACCATGTCTGCCAGTTGAGTGAGGACTTCAGCAATATTTTTATAGGGGATAAGATGTGCTCCCTGGAAAACAACCTCTGAGAAAGTGGAGGGGGTATAAGCCTGGTGCTGGAAGATGTACGAAACGACACCTCTGCTTTTAAGACCCTGGTAGAGTGTCTGCTGGGGGTAAAATGCTGCGGCGGGGAGAGAGGTTTGCTTTAAGGTATCTCGCCCTTTGTCCCTGGCATACGAGAAAAACAGTGGCATGATGATATCATCGACAAGCGGTTCATAGTACTGCCACTCATAGACGCCACTCTGGCCGACATTCAGGCCCGTATGAATACAGGTTGTATGAGCAGCTGTCGTCGAGGGAAATTGTGAGGTCATTTTCGAGACAACCCCCTGCTTGACGATGGTCTTGAGAAACTCATATTTGCCGGCGTACCGCTCAAAGAACCGCCAGCCAAAAGCATCGACAAAAAACAGCATGACCTTATCATACTTTGTGGACAAGCTGCCAAATACGTCGAGCGGCAAGGCACTTGCTCCTTCGCCCGTGAGGAGAAAGTCGATGGTCTGGGGAAGGTTGGAGAAGCAGTACGATTCGTAGAGGGGCTTAACAAATTGCTGTGAGAACTTTGAGCTGTCTACAGCGTTTACAGAAACCGTATTGAGCATGTTCGTCTCTTCTCGCTCTCCAGTCTGTCTGTCTAGAGGGGTGGATGTACGTTGCGCTTGCTATGTTTGGGGATAGTATATCACGAAATGCTGCTGTGTTAGCTTGTTGGCATTATGTTATAATGAGCAATCATCAGAAGGAAAAAGCAATGAGTGATCGCCGATATACTATCATTCTTCATCCGGACATGGATGAAGGAGGCTATACGGTAACAGTACCAGCTCTGCCTGGCTGTGTAACGCAGGGGGAGATAATCGAAGAAGCTATTGTCATGGCAAAAGATGCTATTCGACTTCACATTGAGTCACTTATTGCTGACGGTGAGCCTGTAGCAGAGGAAGGAGAACCTTTACAGGCGATCATTATTACTGTTGCTGCCTGATAGGTTTCATTTGATAGGAGCTAAAGTAAGAAGAACCTACCGGTGGTTATAAAGCTCCAAACTCCAACGCCACTCCTGGTGCCCTGGATCATTCCACCATTTTTGCAGAATGCCCACTTCGCCACCGGCAACAATCACTTTTGTTCCATAATCGGTGTTGGTTGGCCATATATCTTCTCGCGTGATCTTGTTGCCTTGCCGGCGCAAACGAGCCATAGGTGTGTCTGACGTGCGCGCCAGATTCTCTCCTTTTGCCACAACAGTACCATCGGTAGTACGTACTTCAACATTTAGCTTCTCTGGTGCTGCATGTACTATCAATGTATCCGTGGAGTCCAGGCGACCACGAGCAAATGAAATTCCCGTCGCGCCAACGTCAGCAATCCAGAGATCCCATAATTGTTGTTCTTTCGAGTTCATCTTTTTCTCATTTCATGGTATTTCTTATGGGTGTAATTGATGGAAATCGGCCAATATAACCTTGTTGTTTTCTTCACGCTTGGACACTAAAGCGCGGTTTCAATGTGAGGGGAACAGTTTAGAGGATGGAACAGAAATTGGTGGCTGCGCGCAGCCACCAATTTCTGTTCCATCCTCTAAACTGTTCCCCTTGTAATCTCTGCCTGCTACGGCGTACACTACCTTTAACTCAAGTGTCTGATGATAGAGAGAAGGCTTCGTACAACCAGATCAAGGAATGCTTTGTTGGCAACGCCAGAAAGGATCGGAAGGCCATGGATTTTGAACTTCCTGAAGAGCATCAACTTGCCTATGAAAGTGCTTTTGCTTTTGCTCGAGACGAGATTCGACCGCATAATACCGAAATTGAACGTACCGACGATTTCCCGCGCTGGATGTGGAAACGCCTGGCGGATCAGGGCTACACGGGGATCGCGATCCCCGAAGAGTATGGCGGCAGTGGCGGCGATTTCTTGATGGCCGCGCTGGTTTCGCGTGGCATTGGACGGGCCAATGCTGCCATTGCCATGTCGTTTGGGGCACATCTAAATCTTTGCGGGCACAATATTCTGCGCAATGGCACAGAACACCAGAAGCAGAAATACCTGCCCAGACTTGCCAGTACTGAGATGATCGGCGCGTTAGGCCTCACCGAACCCAATGCGGGTTCCGATGCCATGGGTATCCAGGCCACGGCGCGTCCTACCAGTGGCGGCTACCTGCTGAATGGCAC
>WNFB01004997.1_pt1 | contig 11824 bp, 15 predicted proteins | sample 5400501 | NCBI WGS metagenome assembly WNFB01 (sample SAMN13153341, study PRJNA577476) | soil metagenome | isolation source: 200 cm saprolite under Douglas fir tree site 2 hole 1 | place: USA:California | collected 2015-04-18 | reverse complement strand
GCCACCTTGAGCTCGAGGAGGACCCCGCCCGCGGGCTGGAGATAGTAGCCTTGGCGAAGCCCAGCCCTTACGACCAGCAGGTGCACGACCTGCCCGGACACGAAGAAGGCGGCGACGGTGGTCAGCGCCCAGGCGACGATGGAGATGATGAGAGCCCGGCGAAGCGCCTCCAGGTGCTCGATGATCGACATGCGGTTCTCTTCCGCGTCGACGCGGACGCGAGGGGCGCGCCGAAGAACCCTGTCTAAAAGGGCCACGAGACGGCTAGTTCTTGGGGGACGTGGCCTCGGACGTCGTCGAGCCCTTGGGTGTCTCCACTGGGGCCGCCGCGGGCGGCGCAGCGGGCGCCTCGGGCTTCGCCTGTACCGCGGCAGTGACCTCGCTGGTCAACTCGGACGTCGCCTTGCGGAACTCGCGCATGGCCTTGCCGACGGCGCCTCCGAGCTCAGGCAGCCGGCCCGGCCCGAAGATGATCAGCACGACGATCAGCAGGGCGAGGATCCAGAACCAGTGGATGGGCATCTGCCCCGATTATAGGCTTCCGCCCCCAGGCCAAAGGTCAGACCTGGATCAAGTCACCTTGATCGTGATCGAGGTGATCAGGTCGCCGGCGGCCACGGCCTGAGCCTTATCGAGACCGCTGACGACGGTCCCGAAACGGTTGTAGACCGCAGTCGGCCCTTTCCCAGGCCAAGTCGATTTGACGATGAAGAACTGGCTTCCGTTGACCGGGCCGCCTGGAGCGCGTGCCATCCCCAGCGCGCCCGGGTCCCACGTCAGGTCGGGCGTCGGCTCCTCGGGCAGTGTGTAGCCGGGACCGCCCCGCCCGTCGCCGTTGGGATCGCCACCCTGCAAGACCCATCCCTCCGCCTTCCAAAAGCTCAGGCCGGTGTAGTAACCGTTCACAGCCAGCACGATGAAATTGTTGACGGTCACTGGCGCCCGGTCCGGCAACAGCTTGACGACGATCTGGCCTTGCGTCGTGCTGATGGTCGCCTGGTACTTGCCATCGGCGGCGATGCATATCGGCTGCGCGCCGCTGAACTGGTGTGGGGCGAGTTGAGTGGAGGTCTTGCACCCGGCCAGAGCCGCCGGCACGACCGGCTTCAGCGCCTGGTTCATCGCCTCGCCGGCACCGAACACAGCGGCAATCAGGATGCCCATGATGAGCACCGGGATCCAGGGACGGCGACGCCACGCGTCGGGCACATCGAGGTCGGATTCCTCAGGAGGGGCAGCCGCCTGCCGCGGCAGAAACTTGGCCTTGGTCACTTGACCGCCGCTTCCGCTATCGCGTGGGCGAGTCCGTGCGTTGTGTAGTCCCGAGCGATGATGCCGACCTTGAGTCCCAGCTTGCGCGCCGTATCGGCGGTGACTGGTCCCATGCACGCGATCTCGGCGTCACCGAGCACGGCCGGGAGCGCGTCCTCTGGAAATGCGCGGACGAAGTTGGCCACCGTGGAGGAGCTGGTGAAGGTGATCACGTCAACCCCCTCGCCATTGAAAAGCCGGAGCAGCGCGGGACCCGCTGCCGGCGGACATACCGCCTGATAGACGGGAAGGACCTCGACGCCCGCGCCTCGATGGGCGAGGAGCAGCGGCAGCGCATCGCGAGCGACCTCTGCACGGGGCACGAGGACGCGCATGCCTTCCATCTCCCAACCCTCCAACGCTTTGGCCAAGCCTTCCGCGGTGTACTCGCTGGTGACCAGCTCCGGACGGAGTCCGTGCTTCTCCAGCGACTCGGCGGTCTCCTGGCCGATCGCGCAGAGCTTGCACGCGTGAAGGGCGCGAGCGTCCGCTCTGGTCTCCAGCAGCATCTGAAAGAAGATGTCGACCGCATTGGCGGAGGCGAAGATCACAAGTGCGGTCCGCTCCAGGTTCGCGATCGCTTGACGTACTCGGTCGTTCGTGGCCATGGGACGGATCTCGATGGTTGGGATCTCGACCACGGAGGCTCCAAGGTCCACAAGCTCGCGGCGGAAAGGATCGACCTGATGGCTTGCGCGCGTGATCAGGACGCGGCGTCCGTGCAAGGGCCGTCTCGACAACGTGTCTAGGCGATCGGACATCTCGACTCCAGGCCCCAAGACCAGTAGCGCGTCACCTCGGAGGCCGTAGGTGGCGGCTTTGCGGGCGAGCTCCCCGAGCGCGGCGCTCACTCGGCGCTGGCCGGGTTGGCCAGGGTTGAGGATCAGCGCCGCCGGAGTCTGCTGCGTCCTGCCGCCGGAAATAACGGCAGCTATCCCCGACTCCCACCAGCCGGATGCGAGCCGCAGGACGATGGTGTCACCGCCAGTCATCAGGCCAAAGCCGATCGATGCCGATCGACCCTCTATGGTCAGCGGGATCCCACTCATCACGGGAGCTGCGAGCTCGACGATCAAACCGGGAACGGCATCGAAGTCGATCCCTGCGCGCTCCAATCTGTCAGCGACCTCGCTGCCGCCGGCGAACGCATAGGGATTACCGGGAAAGAGCACCGTGACGCGCCGGCCCGTGCGCGCGAGCCGTACCACCTCCTCGGCGGACTCCAACGGCGCGATATCTGCTCCATGCGCCGCCAGGTGGAGAAACGCCGCGCCACATCCGTCGGAGTGGCGGATGATGTCTGCCTCTTTGATCGCCTCCACCGCCTGCACGGTGGCAAGACCCGGATGCCCGGGACCGACACCAACCAGCCGGACCCGGCTCATGCCAACCTCAGCCTGAGCACGGAGAGACAGGTTAGAGCTTTCGGGATACCACGTAGGAGGTCAGGGCCGCCAGCGCATCGGCAGCGTCACCGCCATCGACTACGCTCAACTGGCGGCGCGCGAGTGTGGCCACCGCCTCTGCGCGCTGCAGCGCCTTCTGCGGGCCGTGACTCGACCGCACCAGCTCTACAACCTGCGCCGCTTCTTCCTTGGTCAGCACGTGACCGTCGCGTAGAACCCGCTTGAGTCCGTTGGAAACCGAAGCCTCGTCCAGGGCAAGCATGAGGGGCAGGGTCGCGAATCCTTCGGCGACGTCATGACCAATCGGCTTGCCGATCTCCTCCTCGCTGCCCACGTAATCGAGAACGTCGTCTGCGATCTGGAAGGCAAGACCCAGGTGGCGGCCGTACGCGCGCAGGGCTGCTCGCTTCGTGCCGCCAACGCCGCCCAGCAGCGCGCCTATGTCGCAGCATGCGGCCAGCAGCGTCGCGGTCTTGGCCTCGATGCGCTGCATGTACTCGTCGATGCCTGTGCTGTACTGCAGTCGGATTCCTTGCTGCCGCACTTCTCCGGCGCAGATGCGCATGACGGTCTGCGCGAGAATGGCCACTGCCTCGGGCGAATCCGTGCGCGCAGCCTGTTCGTAAGCTTTGGCGAAGTAGAAATCACCGACCACGATCGCCGGCTCGTCCCCGAGGCTCGCCGCCACAGTGGGCCGGCCGCGACGGACAGCCGCCCGGTCGATCACATCGTCGTGGACCAGTGTCGCTGCATGGGTCAGCTCCACCGCGATGGCCGCGGGAGTCACGGTGTCCAGCTCATAGCGACCGGACTTGGCGGCCAGCAGGACCAGTCCCGGACGGATGCGCTTACCGCCGGCCGCGAACAGGTCCGCCATCGGCGACGAGACCACGTCTGGGTCGACCTCGATAAGACGGCGCAGGCTCACCTCGACCGCGGCCAGGTCGTCGGCGACTGGACCGAAGACGCCTAGGTCCTCTGCTCCTCCCACAGCCGCACCTCCTGCGCATCGATCGCTTCGCCGAACAGCGTCGAGGCCACCTTATGGAATCGCTCCGGCACAGCGGTCACCAGCACCTCGTGCCGCGGCGCGCTGCCGTCGGCGCGCAGGCGCGAATGCTCGAGATGGCGCTCGACTTTGCCCGCAGTCGTGGTCGCAGAGTCGATGAGCTGAAACGAACCCGAATAGACGCGCTCGATGGCGGGCCTGAGCAGCGGGTAGTGGGTGCAGCCCAGCACCAGCGTGTCCGCGCCCAACTCGACGATCTCCCTTAGGTCCTGGCGCAGAACACGCTCTGCGCTCGTTGAGTCGGCCTCACCGGACTCCACGATGTCGACCAGTTCCGGACATGCTTTCTGGTAGACGGCCACCGTGGGGTCGATCTCCTTGATTGCGTGCAGGTATTCCTGGCTCCGCATCGTGCCCTCCGTGGAGATGACGCCGATGCGATTGTTCCTGGTTGCCTCCACGGCCGCCTGAGCTCCGGGGCTGATCACTCCCACCACTGGAACCTCGAACCGCTCCCGGGCGTAGTTGAGAGCCGCTGCGGTGGCCGTGTTGCACGCGATCACGACCAGCTTGACGTCGCGAGTCTCGAGGTACCGGATGATGTCCACAGCGAAGCCTCGGACTTCGTCCTGGTAGCGCGGGCCATACGGAAAGTGAAGGAGGTCGGCGACGTAAATCGTCGGCTCGCGCGGCAGCCGGCCGCGAATCTCCTTGAGCACGGTCAGGCCGCCAACGCCAGAGTCGAAGATGCCGATCGGGCGCTGGTCGCCCATCTAATGCAACACCGCGGGTTAAACGGCCTTCACGGACAGACGGTAACCCAGTCCGGGTACTGCCTCCAGGCTCACTCCCGCGTTCGGGCGGCCGGCCAGCTTTCGCCGCAGGCGCCGGACGTGGGGGTCGACCGAGTGATCGTCCAGGTCGTGCGGATAGCCCCAGACCTTGTCGCGCAATTGGGCGCGGCTAAGGACGCGCTCGGCGTTGGCGGCCAGCACCGCGAGGAGGTTGAATTCGGTCAGCGTCAGCTTCAGTTCCTCGTTCCCCAGCTTGGCGCGCCGAGAAGCCTGGTCGATCACGAGTGGGCCTGCGGCCAGCAGGCCTTCGCGCCCTGCGCCGCTCTCGGCGAGAGCCGATCGACGGAGAAGGGCATTGATGCGAGCGGCTAGAACGCGAGGATCGAAGGGCTTGGCGATGTAGTCGTCAGCACCGACCTCGAGCCCTACCACCTCGTCCATCGGCGTGGAGTGTCCAGTGATCATCGCGATCGGGCAGGTGAGGCCTCGGCGTCGCAGTTCGCGGATGACCTCGGTGCCTTTGAGGTCGGGCAGGACCCAGTCCATCAACACCATGTCCGGCCGCTCCTGGAGGCAAAGCTGGATCGCCAGAACGCCGTTGTCTGCCTCCAGCACGTCGTGGCCCTGCTGCCGGCAGACGTCCGCGACCAGCCTCCGGATAGGAGGCTCGTCCTCGACGACGAGCACCCGCCGTCTACGGCGCGGCCCGGCTCCGGTCAGGTCCGCGTGGGAGGCGCGAATCCGACCCGCCGCGAATCGTGCGGCGACCGCTTCGATCTCCTCAGCAGCAGCACGCGCTTGTCCCCACCGTCCACGATCTCGGCCAGCTCCCAGCCGTCCTTGGTAGCGCTCTTGAGAACCTTGATCAGGGAGGTGCCGTCCGCGACCTGCGCAACCGTGAGGACCTGGGTCGAGTACTCCCATTCGCGAGTCGGCAGTGCGACCGTCGGTACGAGGCTGGTTGCTGCCGCCGCACCATCCCCCGGCTGTTCGGGCTGGACTGGCTCGTCAGGTGCTTCGGGATCCTCTTCAAGATGGAGTGGCACTGTCATGGATTGTAGGCGGATGCCCCGCCCCACCCTTGCCCCTCCCGACCAGCAATTGCCTACATGGAGCTGAGTACCCCCGGCGGGGGTCGAACCCGCGCTGGACCGGGTTTAAGCCGGCTGCCTCTGCCATTGGGCTACGGGGGCAAGATCAATTCTGGCGCGCGAGCGCGCTCAGGATGCGACAGGCGCGCCCCCTACGAATACTCGAAGAAACCTTTGCCTGTCTTGCGGCCCAGATGGCCGGCTTCGACCAGCGTACTGAGCAGTTCTGGCGCCTCGCTGCCCTCGCCCTGCCGGCGGCGGTCCTTCATGGCTCCGTAGAAGATGTCGAGCCCGCTGAAATCCAGGAGGTGGAAAGGGCCCATCGGCCAGTTCAGCCCCTTCTGCACCGCGATGTCGATGTCTTCCGCGCTGGCGTAGCCGCCCTCCAGCAGGTGCATCGCTTCCTCGGCGGCCGCGAAAAGGATGCGATTGACGATGAAGCCCCAGATCTCCTTCCTGAGCAGGACCGGGGTTCGATCGATGCTGCGCACGAACTCCATCGCGCTCGCGATCGTCGCGTCCGAGGTTTTGGGCCCGCGCACCACCTCGCATAGCTGCATCACCGTCACCGGATGGAAGAAGTGCATGTTGCAGCAGCGCTCCGGGTGCGGCGTGAAGTCGGCGAGACGGCTGATAGCGATCGTGCTCGAGTTGCTGGCCAGGATCGCATCCTGTCGTGCGTGCTGCCCCAGGGTGGAGAACACGTCCTTTTTGGCGTCGAAGTCCTCAATCACCGCCTCGATCACGAGGTCAGCCGTGCCGGCCGCCGCCGCCAGGTCATCGCCCCCTGTGATGTGATTCAGGGCCGCGTCCGCAGCTTCCCTCGTCAACCTTCCCTTCTCCACAGCTCGGTCGAGCAACCGGCTGTTCTGCCCTCGCGCGCGGTCGAGCTGGCCATGAACCGAATCGACCAGGCGCACGTCGTATCGGCCACTGATTGCAGTCTGCAGCGCGATCTGCGAACCCATAGTCCCCGCGCCGACCACCAGCACCCGCTTCACGTCATTCATTTCGGCACTGGGCGCACTCTATTCCTGATGCGGGTGAGCATGCGGCAGTTCGAGGACGCAGCACAGGCCGCCGTGGACTCCATACCCGACGAGTTCAGACCCTACCTGGAGAACACGGTTTTCGTGATCGAGGAGAGCTCTCGCGAGGGCCTGATGGGCCTCTACGAGGGCAGCACCGCGCTCGGCGCTGGGCTGGGCATGCCGGAGCGCGTCACCCTGTACAAGCGGTCGCACGAGCAGGCGGTGGCGTCATTGGACGAGCTGATCGAAGAGGTGAGGCGCACGATCCTTCACGAAGTCGGACACCATTTCGGCATGGACGAGGAAGACCTCCCCTACTGATCGCCGGCGCGGTCAGCGAAGCGTCCAGAACGAGCGGTCCCACAGGATCAAGGGGTCGCCTGCGCCCTTGCCGGCGGCCTCGACCTCGCCGACGCAGATGTCGTGGTCGCCGGCAGCGTGAACCTGGACGAGCTTGCATTCGAGCCAGGCAGAGCAGCCCTCGATGATCGGGACGCCGTTGCTGCCCAGGCTGTGTGGTACATCGGACCATCCTGGATCGGCCGCCGGCGCGCGGCCGGCGAACCTGTCGGCGATGAACTCCTGAGAGCGGGTCAGCACGCTGACGTTGAAGGCCTTGCTCTCCAGCACCGCCGCCCGCGTCATGGTTTCTCGTTCGAGGCCGACCAGCACCAGTGGCGGTTCAACCGAGATGGAGACCAAGCTGCTCGCGGTGAGGCCTCGGAACCGGCCGTCGAGGCGGGCGCTCACCACCACAACACTCGCCGGGAGCCGCGCCATGGCGTCCCGGAACTCCTGCGTCAGCACGTGATTCCGTAGCCTAACCGCGATCCTGACCTGGACGACGCCGACGGTAGAATCGACTTCGAAATCCGGGGCGACGTAGCCAAGTGGCAAGGCGGAGGTCTGCAAAACCTCTATCCCCAGTTCGATTCTGGGCGTCGCCTCCAAAATTCGATCTGTTTTGCGAGGAGGAGCCGGCATGGGCTTGGCCCAGATCAAGATGCCCCAGCTCGGCGAATCGGTGACCGAGGGCACTGTCGACAAGTGGTTGAAGCGTGAAGGCGATTTCGTCAAGCGCGACGAGCCTCTGGTCGAGGTGGTGACCGACAAGGTCAACGCCGAAATCCCCTCGCCATTCGAGGGCAAGCTCATCAAGATCGCCGCGGCCGAGGGAACCACCGTCAAGGTCGGGTCGGTCATCGCGCAGATCGAGGTCCAGGGTGCGGCGCCGGCCGCGGCCGCTGCCGGACCTGCGCCTACTGCCGCTCGGGGTGCGACCGCCGAGGCCGCCGCCGCGCCGACTCGCACAATGCCTGTCGCGCCTGCCGTGGCGCCACCCGCTGGTGACGAGCACCCCCGCCTCTCCCCCGCCGTACGCCGGCTGGCGGCCGAGCATGGCCTCGACCCAGCCACGCTTCGCGGCAGCGGCATGGGAGGTCGCGTCACGCGCGACGACGTCCTGGCCGCCGTCGGCGACGCGCCGGCTACTGCAGCTCCAGTCGCGGCTCGGGCACCGGGGGCACCGGCGACACCGCCGCAGCATCGCGTCGACGGCGAGCGCGAAGAGGTGATGAAGCTGAGCGTGATGCGGCGATCGATCGCTGAGCACATGGTCCGCAGTCTCGCGACATCGCCCCATGCCTGGACACTGCAGGAGGTCGACGTGACCAGCCTCGTCCGCTACCGCGAAAGTGAGAAGGAGGGATTCAAGGCGCGCCACGGTGTCGCGCTTACGTACCTGCCCTTCGTGGCCCAGATCCTCTGCGAAGCGCTAAAGCAGTTTCCATGGCTCAACTCCAGCTGGAGCGATGAGGGCGTGATCCTCAAGCACTACATCAACCTGGGGATCGCAGTCTCTATCCCGGATGGGCTCATCGTCCCGGTCCTGAAGGACGCGGATCAGCTCGGCTTCACTGACCTTGTGCGCAAGCTCAACGACCTGATCGAGCGCGCACGGAACAAACAGCTGAAACCCGACGACGTGCAGGCGGGCACGTTCACCCTCAACAACACGGGCGCGACCGGCTCCGTCGCCAGCCAGCCGATCATCAACCAACCCCAAGCCGCGATCCTGACCACTGAGTCGATCGTCAGGCGCCCCATAGTCATCGGCGACGGGATCGCGGTGAGGCACATGATGAACATGTGCCTCAGCTTCGACCACCGCATCATCGATGGGATGATGGCGGGCCAGTTCCTCGCGGTCATGAAACAGCGCTTGGAATCGTGGACGGCGGCAAGCATCCAGCTGTGAGCGCTCCCGCGCCGCTTCGACCGGCACCGATCCCCCCGTGGATCCGAATGCGTGTCACCGAGGGCGAGAACTTCAAGGAGCTGAAGCAGATCGTCCGTGACGGCCGGCTGCATACGGTCTGCGAGGAGGCCCGCTGCCCCAACATCTTCGACTGCTGGAACCGGCGCACCGCCACGTTCATGATCCTGGGCGACGTCTGCACCAGGGCTTGCCGCTTCTGCGCTGTGACCTCGGGCAGGCCCAGCGAGCTCGACCTCGGCGAACCGCTGCGCGTGGCGGATTCAGTGGCCGAGCTTGGACTTCGCCATGCCGTCATCACCTCGGTGGACCGAGATGACCTGAAGGATGGCGGCGCCGGCATGTTCGCGCGCACCATCCGGGCGATTCGCCGCCGCAGCCCCGATACGACCATCGAGGTGCTCACACCCGATTTCCAGGGTGACCTCGAGGCGGTCGAGACGGTCGTCGGTGCCGCCCCTGACATCTTCAACCACAACACCGAGACGGTTCCGCGTCTCTACTCCCGTATCCGCCCGAAGGCCGTTTATGCGAACAGCCTGGCCCTTCTGCGCCACGTCAAAGCGGTCGCGCCGTCGATGGTCACCAAGTCGGGTCTAATGGTCGGCCTGGGCGAGACTGAAGAGGAGCTGCTCGAGGTCTTTCGCAACATGCGCGCGCACGACATCGACGTCCTCACCGTGGGCCAGTACCTGAGGCCGACCAAGAAGCACGCGGAGGTTGTGCGCTACTACCGGCCCGAGGAGTTCGTGGGTCTCAAGGAGAGGGCCGTCGCGATGGGCTTCGGCCATGTCGAGGCCGGGCCTCTCGTCCGCTCTTCGTACCATGCCGATGAACAAGTCCCCGCATCCCGTAAGCGCCTGCTGGCTGGGTAGCGCCGGCTACCGCGCGGCGTGGGAGCTCCAGGCGGAGCTGGTGGCCGCCGTGCGCGATCGCGGCGCGCCCGACACACTCCTCCTCCTCGAGCACCCGCACGTCTTCACCATGGGCAAGGCTGCCAGCGCGGACGACCTGCTGTGGGACGCGGCCGAACGCCGGCGACGCCAGGTGGAGGTGATCTGGTCGGACCGCGGTGGCGAAGCCACCTATCACGGCCCGGGACAGCTGGTCGGTTATCCGATCCTCGACCTCGCCCGCTTCGGGCTCAGGATCCCCGAGTACTTGCAGAAGCTGGAGCAGTCGCTGATCGATTATTTGGAAGAGTTGGGCATCGAGTCAAAGTCCGGTGGGCCTGGGCTCACCGGGGTTTGGTCGAGGAGCGAAAAGGTGGCGGCTATCGGCATCAAGCTCAACCGCTCGGTGGTGAGCCACGGCTTCGCGCTCAACCTCACCACTGACCTCGACTACTTCGCCGGCATAGTCCCCTGCGGGCACGCCGAGAAACGGGCGACGTCGGTCGAGGCGCTGACCGGGCGCAGGATCCCGACCGAGGCGGCGGCGCGTGACTATGGCAGGCACTTTGCTGAGGCTTTTGATGCCGAGTTGAACTGGGCTCCTCTATCGATGCCCGACCCGGCGGCTGCGGCGCTGGCCCGGGCTGCGGACAAGCCCAACCTATAATCGCCCCGGGTTACCGAGGGCGGGCCCGTCACGCATGCTGGCACTAGTTGCCCATCTCACCAACAGCCTGCCAGGCTGGCTGCAGGAGCCAGGATGGTTGCGGCCGCTCACGCACGCCGTTCGGCTTTTCATCTTCCAGCATCAGACCGGCGGCTTGTTCGTGGTCATATTCCTGGAGGAGCTCGGCGTCCCGCTGCCCGCGCCCGGCGACGCGGCCATCGCGTACGGCGGCTACCTCACGACGAGAGGGGTCATACCGTACCCCCTGGCGTACTTGGCGGTGGTCGCGGGAGCCGTGATCGGCAGCGCCTGCAACCTCACGATCAGCCGCCGCTATGGCCGACCGTTCATTCAGCGCTACGGAGAGTACCTGGGGGTGACTCACGTGCGTCTCCTTCGCGCCGAACGTGCGTTCAAGCGCTGGGGTCCGTGGGCGATCATCATCGGGCGCCATATCCCCGGTATGCGAATCGTGCTGTCGGCTCTTTCGGGAATACTTGGCGTCCCCTATCGAGTTTTCATACCGTGCGTACTTCTATCGGCCACGATCTGGGCCGCGATCTTCCTCGAATTGGGGCGGCGCCTGGGTCCCCGAGTTCGAGAGCTATTCGGGTTCTTCCCCGCGCATCTGATCCCCTGGCTGGCGTTGGGTTTGGCGCTGGTCGTGATCGGGTATCTCGGATATGAGCATGGCTTCAAACCGAAAACGCGGAAGCGCCCAGCCGAGCAGCCTCACTGAACTGGTGCGGCTCGATGCCGTTGAGATGGCTGAGGACGACGAGATCCTTCCTGACTTCGAGGCGGAGGTTGACGGCCGGCGTGTGTGGGTCACCGCGGTGCTGGAGCGGACGGCTGTCGTCGAGCCGGCCCCGGGTGAGCCCAAAGTCCTGATCAACCGGCGCCGCTTGATGGTGGATCCACGGCGCCTGCGCGTACGTCACCTGGCGAGCAAAGAAGCGGCGCGCCGCGGCCGCGAGGCAGCCCGGCAGCTCAGACTGCAAGAGCACAGCCCCGCGGCATAGTCGAATCGCGAGTCGGTGCCTGGGGTCTGGTAAACTTGGCCGCTGGCCAAAAGCCGAGGCTTCATTTTCGCGGCTGAAATAGCGCCGCCTACCTGAGGACACCGCCACATGAGCAAGACTGTCGATCTCGTATCGCTCGCCACGATCGTCCCACCCCTCAACCACGAGGTCAGCGGCGGCTTCAGTGCGATGGTCGACGGCAAGCCTGTCCGTGTGCGGGCGGTACTGGAGAGGACGGTCGTGATCGAGCACCAGGAAGGCGGCGAACGCAGCGTAGTCCGCAAGGACAACTGCATGGTCAAGCCTTCGGCCGTCGCGTTCGTTC
>WNFB01004994.1_pt1 | contig 11829 bp, 9 predicted proteins | sample 5400501 | NCBI WGS metagenome assembly WNFB01 (sample SAMN13153341, study PRJNA577476) | soil metagenome | isolation source: 200 cm saprolite under Douglas fir tree site 2 hole 1 | place: USA:California | collected 2015-04-18 | reverse complement strand
CACCAGCGCGGCCCACGGCAGCCAGCCCGACCGGCGCCCGGTGCGCCGGTCGGCCAGCAGCACCAGCGAGGCCACGATCTCGATGCCGTCCACCGACAGCGGGAACGCGTGCGCCTGCCACCCCGTCTCCCCGTGCCCGGCGGCCAGGAGCCGCATGTGGCTGTAGCTGATCGCGCCCGCGATGCCCGCCAGCCCGACGACGGTCACCCCGGCCGCCGCCCGGATGCACGCGTCCGCCCGGCTCCCGGCCGCCGGGACGCCGCCCGGGAGCGCTCCCGATCTGCTGCCGGCGCGGCTCATCGCGCGCCCTTTTCTGTGCCTGACCTGCGCAAACGTACCGGAAGCAGGTCACCTTCGAACAGCACATCGCGGTTCGTATGCTGGTACGTTCGGCCCACCGAGACATCGGTACCCCGTTCGATGGCCCTCACCTGGCGCTACGCGACCTAGCGGGGGGTACCGATCGGTCGGCTTACCGCAGCAGGATGCGGTTGTACATCACCGTGGCTGGTAGGCGTCACGGCGGTGGGCAACCGCCAGGACAGTGATGGCTGCCTCCGGTCATCGATGGAGTACAGGGCGCGGTAGTCGCCGCGCCGGGTTGTCCAGACATCGTCAAAGGGTGCTTTCAGCTGCCCAGGCGGTGCGGATTACCGGCCACCGGACCGGTCAGGTGCTCGTGCAGAGCGGTCGCGGCCGGCAGTGGGAGCCGGGCTAACGTTCGGCCCACAGGCCCCACTCGCTCCACCCGCCCCAGAGGTCCTGGACGAGCTGCGCGCCGGCCCGGTGGAGCGGGAGAGCCCAGGCTTTGGCGTCGCGGTGGACGTAGCCGGAGTCGGCGAGATGGACACCGAGTTCGCGCGGGACCAGCCTTAGCCGCGGACCGATGGCAAGCCGTACCGTGGCCCGCCCGCTACGATCGCGTGCCATGCCTGCGAACCGGATGAACCATGATGAGTTCTTCGCGAAACTCGCGCCGCTGGACGGGGATCAGCGCGGAAAGGTGCTGTGGAACCTATACTGGCGCGGCACCGCGGCGATGCGGGAGCGGGTCGAGGGTGAGCTCGACCCGCCGGAGCGGGAGTGGCGTAAGAAGGCCGCCGCGGAGCCGCCGGACCCGGAGCAGGTCCTCGCGGAGGTGTCTGGGTTCGCGGAGCTCGCCGAGTCCGGTGCTTACATCGCGGGGGACCGGCGGGTGTCGCGCAGCGAGCGGACGAAGTGGCGGGTGACGTTCCGGCGGCTTGCCACCGAGGCGCAGTCGGCGCTGCACGCCGCCGACAGGGGCACGGCGGTGAGGGCGATGGAGCTGATGATCGACCTGGCGTGCCACGCGCAGGGCTGCTTCCGTTCGGAGGATCCGCTGGAGGCGGCGAGGTTCGTGGTGTCGCAGGCGGTGTCGGCGCTGTGGGAGACGGTGCTGGACGCCCAGGGCTTCGCCGAGTTCACCGCGCGCGCCGTGCCGCAGCTGGTCCGGTGGGAGCGGGAGTACGGGTGGAGCGAGGGCCTGGGTGCCGGCAAGGTCAGGGAGCAGGAACGGCCGCTGGCGGAAGTGCTGGCGCCGATACTCGAAACGCCGGACATGTGGCGTGGCTTCGCAGACGCCTACCTCGCCGAGCTGGACCGGATCGCGGCCGCCGAGGCGCCGCCGCCGGGCAAGAAGAACAGGAAGATCCGCCGGGACTGGGCCGATTCATTTCTGGACCGGGACTACACGAAGAGAAGGCGAACCGGCAATCTCGCCCGCTGGAACTCCCTGCTGCTTGAGCATCTTGACACCGACAGGGCGCAACGGCTCGCGGGGCACACCGTGTTCACCGGGCCGGAGGCGGACTTCCTCAAGGCGCAGGCGGCGCGGCTGCGCGGCGACCTGGACGAGGCGCGCACGCTGATCGCGGAATGCCTGAAGCATCTGCCGGGAAGCACGGAGTTCGCCGCATTCGCCGAGGAGGTAGGCGCCGAAGTCCCGGATTAGATTAGAACACGGCACGCCCCAGGGACTCGTGCTCCGGAGGATCAGCTTTGCGCCGGGGCGCCGCAGCACTTCTTGAACTTCTTCCCGCTTCCGCACGGGCAGGGCTGGTTCCGCCCGGTCTTCCCGGCCGGGTGCTGCTTTGCGGTGCGCGGCTCTCCGCCCAGGCCGTGGCGCGCGGTACTCGCCGCCCGGCGCGCTGCCGTGCCTGTTCCGCGTGCTGCCGGAGTTCCCGGGCCTCGTCTGGTCGGCCGGTCTTCTCGCAGATGAGCGCCAGCCGTCCCGCGATGTGCTCGGCTTCCCGGACTCCGGGAACGGCGTAGCCGCGGTGCAGGATCTCTTCCGCCCGCGGGTAGTCCTGCGTCTTGTCGGGTCCGAACGGCGTGTAGCAGTCTGCCCAGCCGATCCATCCCCATCCCCAGGCCGGGTCTTCTTCCAGCCACGACTGATACAGCTCGTCCGCTGTCTCCTGCTGTCCTGTCTCGAAGTACGAGCCGGCCAGCGCTCTGCGGAAGTTCCCGGCGGTCAGCCCGTCTTCGCGGGGAAACCTCCGGAGCCATTCAGCGGCCATCTCAAGCCGTGCCATGCGCAGCTCCGGGTCATGCTCCCCGCCATTCTGCAGCGCCATTTCGAGGTCCTGGCACCAATTGAACAAGGACTGCGTCATCGGGAAGCGGTCGTCGAACTCTCTGATCGACCTGCCACTGACGGCGTCGCACAGCCGCAGCACGTCCAACCAGGCATCGAACCAGATCCTGCCGCTCGCGACGAAATCGTTGCGCTGATCGGCTTCGTAACCCGCCTGCACCTTGTCGTCGAGCAATTCCAGGCACATCTTGTCCGGCCACCAGCGCTCCCATAGCGCGACCAGGCAGATCCATGCCCAGTCAGCGTCCCAGCCGTGCAGCCTGAGCCGTTCGCTGACGACATCCTCGGCCGACAGCGCTCCCTCGCACAGCTTCGCCAGCTTCTCCCGGTCCGCGTCCACGCCGAGGCCGCGGAGCTTCACGAGCAGGTCCTCGTCGCCCATGCTGGCGGTGTGCGACCGCAGCGGCCTCGCGTTCTGCTCCAGTTGGCGGCGGATGGCCTCATCGCTGAGGGCTTCCTTCGATACGATCCTGTCGAGGGTGACCCAGGACAACTTCACGCTGGTCAACGAGGGAAGCCCGCTTCGTCGAGGCGGCTCTGCAGGCCGGGCCTGGTGGGGTACTGGACGCGCAGATCTAGCATGCGCTTCTTGAACGCTACGGTCCCGACCTCGCTTTGGCGTTCGGCGAGCGCCCGCAGGTCGCGCAGCAGGGCCACGGCTCGGTCGTATTCGCTGGTCTTCTTGGTCGCGATCATGTCATCGACCTGCTTCCATGCGGCTTCTCCCGTTGCCGCGAGGTCGTCGAGGCGCTTGGCGTACGCCGCCGTCTTGGCGGCGGCTTTGCGTACCTGCGCCTCGCGGCGCCGCTGTTCCTCGGCCTTCTTCCGCTCCTCCGCCCGGGTCTCTGCCGCCTCCAGCAGTTCCGCGACCGTCCGACCCGGGCTGGAGTGACTGGCCGGTCCTGCGGCATTCGCGCGGAAGCGCCGCAGCAACAGTGCCTGCACCAGCGCGCCTTCGCCGTCGGCGACCATCGTCAGGAACGAGTCCTTCTCCGTCGCGGGGAGCGATGCGATCCATTCGGCCAGCCCGTCGTCCGACGGATCTTCGGCGGGCGGGCTGGCTCCGGCCGCTACGGCTATCAGGTCCTCGTCGATCTCCAGGAAATCAGCGATGGCCTGGAGCGGCGCGCTGAGATTACCCAGGCCCGCCGGGACCGGCGGTTCGATCTCGTCTTCGTTATCTTCGTCGAGCCACTGGACCGACAGCAGCCAGGCGAGGTACAGCAGCCGAAGGTCCCCGGCGGCCAAGTCAGACCGGGCCTGCACCATCGTCCCGAGCTGACCGTCACCTTCTACCCAGTCGCCGACGGGGTCGCGGTCCAGGTACAGGCTGATGATCACGTGATCGTCGGTCACGATCACGGATGCGGCGTCCGTATTGCAATACTTTCTGGCGCTTTCGGCGTCGAGAAGCGCGCGCGGGAAGCGGAACATCAGCCGACGCGTGCCCCAGTTCGCTAGGTAACAGAACGCGTCGAAGTAGCGTTCCATCAGCTTCTCAGGGTTGCCGCGGAAGTCGCCGTAGTTGTACTCGTTGACGAACCTGGTGGCGGTTATCTCCGCGCGACTTGACAGTTTCCGCAGCTCAGAACGCTGCTCGTCGGTGAGCGGTTTGTCGAGCGCGAGGAATTCGTAGTACTGGTACTCACTCACGCGAACCTCGCCCAGTTTCGGTATGCGGCGATCCACTCGGCGCCCTTCGGCGGCGGCTCGGGCAGCGGCAGGTCAAGGATATGGATCGCCTGGTGGTGGCCGTCGCGGACACAGTCGGCCACGATGCCCGCTGCCGTCTGGGTGACGCCTTTGACGATTACCGTGACGCCCAGGATCGTGGTCTCGAAGGGCATCTCCAACTTGTCCTCGATCATTACGGCGAAGCCGCTCAGTTGCTCATCGTCGCCGTAAGCGTCGATCGTGGCCTCTTCGACCAGGGCGTCCAGTTCTTCCTCGCCCAGTTTCTCCACGCGCCACAGCCTAGGTAGAAGACCACCGAGCCCGCTCCCTATCGGCCGATTTGAGCGCGGCTTGGCGTATTTTGCGGTCGTTCTGGCTCTTGCGGGGCATGGCGACATGGCCTCCTCCTAGCCCGTGACCTGATCAAACGGATCGGGAGCGGGTTACCATCGACCAGCACGTCGCGGTTCGCATGCTGACGCGTCCGGCCCACCCGACCGAGACATCGGTACCCTTGCGATGGCCCTCACCTGGCGCTGCGCGACCTAGAGGGGGTACCGATCGGTCAGACGGCGTTTAGGTCAGGCGCGCGTGACAGACAAGGTATTGCTTCCTATATGTACGCGACTGTATAATCGTATACATGAAGACGATGATCGACCTGAACGACGAGGCGCTGGAACTGGCGGCCAGGGAGCTGGGAACCTCGACGAAGAAGGACACCGTGAACGCGGCGCTGCAGTTCGTGGCCAGCAGGCGCCAGCGCATCGAGCAGCTGCTCGATGACCCATATGCCCTCGGCGTGGGCCCGGACATCGCGGACGCGGAGATCATGCGGCAGGCTCGCCGGTGATATTGCCGGGCGGCGCCGGCCAGCTCTACCTGATCGATACCTCCGCGCAGGCCAGGATCGCGCATCCCGCAGTGCGGAAAATCATCGCCGGACTCATCGCCGACGGCGCCGCGGCTACCTGCATAACTGTTGACCTGGAAGCTGGTTACTCAGGTCGGGACCTGGCTGACGTCCGCCTGATCGCTGAGCGTCGCAGGGATGTGTACGTCGTCCTGCCGATCACTGAGGTTATCGCTGAGCGAGCCCGGGATGTCCAGATCCGGATGGCCGCTCGCGGGCATCACCGGGCGGCCGGGGTCATCGACCTGATCACCGCGGCCGTCGCGGAGCACCATGGCGCGGTCGTGCTTCACTATGACGCCGACTTCGAGCACATCGCTGCTGTCACCGGCCAGCCCCAGGCCTGGGTCGCGCCGCGCGGCAACCTCGCCTGATACCAGGCCGCTCCGATGGCCGCGATGTCCCGGGGACGATCCGTGGATCGTGTACTGGGTCCCGGAGCCGCCGTTTCGCAGGGGGCAGTACTACGTGCAAGGGGTACCGATCGGCCGAGTCGCTCCGGTACGGCCCGGGGGTGAATGGACGCGGCTAGAGTCCTGTCGGCGGTCCGATCCGGGTCGCTGCTTCCCTTACCAGCCTGCCCTGGCCAGTGCGCCGATGTGGTCGTGGCCGTCGAACTCGATCAGTTCGAGCCGATCAGAAAGACTAGACACGTGACCAAGACCGGCGTGGTGCTGGGTGTCAGCGGCCAGATCGGCACGGCGGTCGCCCGCCGGATACTGGCCGAGGGCTGGTCGGTACGCGGGCTGCACCAGCCAGGCGCGCCGCTGCCGGGCGACCTCGCTGCCGTCGAGGTCGTGATCGGTGACCGCAACGACGACGCCGTGCTCGCACGCGTGCTCGGCGGCGGCGCCGACGGAGTCGTCGACACGATCGCCTACAAGTCCGCGCACGCGCGTCAGCTGCTCGCGTGCGCGCGCGATGTTGGTGCTCTGGCCGTCGTGTCCTCTGTCGCGGTCTACGCCGACGACCGCGGTCATTCCATGGACCGCCCGGAGCCGATGTTTCCCGTGCCGGTTACCGAGTCACAGACGCTGGTCGCGGCGGACGACATGACCTACGGCGGCGGCAAGGTCGGCCTGGAAAACGTCCTGCTGGACGCCGGAAAGCTCCCCGTGACCGCGCTGCGCCCGGCTGCGGTCTGCGGACCCGGCAGCCGTCACCTTCGTGAGTGGTGGCTAATCAAGCGAGTCCTCGACGGCCGCACGATCCTGCCGCTGAAAGACGGTGGCCGGAGCCGTTTCCATCCGTCGTCCATGTGCAACATCGCCGCGCTCGCGATGCACAGCCTCGGCCTGACGAGCAGTCAGGTACTCAACGCCGCCGACCTATGAGAGCTACGGTGAGGACCCGTCCATAGGCGATCCGCTGGCGAGCGCCGCTGTGACCGGCTTCCAGGGTACGTCTTTGAGCTCGACATCGGTGCTCGCCACGGCGAAGCACTTCGTCGCAGACGGCGGCACCAAGTACGGCACTGGCAGCAGCGGCTACCTGATAGACCAGGGAGACGCCCAGATATCCGAAACGGAACTCGACGCGATCCATCTCCCGCCGTTCACGAACGCCATCAACGCGGGCGTCGGCTCGGTTATGGTCAGCTACTCGAGATGGAACGGGGTCAAGGACCACGGCAACAGCTATCTGATCAACGACGTGCTCAAAGGCGTGGAGGGTTTCAAGGGCTTCGTGGTGAGCGACTGGGGTGGCGTGAAGCAACTCCCTGACTCGACGTACGCGGCCCAGGTCGCACACGCTGTCAACGCCGGCATCGACATGATCATGGTGCCGGACGAGTACGTCAACAACATCAACGCGATCACCTCCGGTGTCACAAGCGGGCTGATCCCGCAGTCCCGCGTGGACGACGCCGTGACCCGCATTCTCAACGCCAAGTTCGGGCTGGGGCTGTTCAGTTCGCCCTACACCGACAGCAGCTACACCGCTCAGGTCGGCTCGCCCGCGCACCGGGCGGTCGCCAGGCAGGCGGTGCGCGAATCGCAGGTTCTGCTCAAGAACGACGGCACACTGCCGCTGTCGAAGACCGGCACGTACAAGATCGTCGTGGGCGGGAAGTCGGCGGACAACCTCGGCTACCAGATGGGCGGCTGGTCCATCTCCTGGCAGGGCGGCAGCGGGACGACGACGACCGGCGGCACGACGTTCTGGCAGGCGCTGCAGCAGGCGACCGCTGGCTCGAACATCATTTTGCAGAACGTCGGCACGCGCACGAAGGGCAACTACAGCGGCGACATCGGGATCTGGGTGGGCGGTGAGACGCCATACGCCGAGGGTAAGGGAGACAGCTCGTCGCTCGCCTTCGGAAGTGACAACTCCACCCAGCTCTCCGACCTCTGCCAGCACGTGAAGAAGTGCATCGCGATCCTCTACTCGGGACGACCGGTGATCATCGGCGACCAGTTGCCGAAGGCAAACGCGTTCGTGGCGGCCTGGTTGCCGGGCACTGAGGGCGGAGGCATCACCGATGACCTCTTTGGCGCCGGCTACACCGGCAAGCTCCCCGTGAGCTGGCCGAACGCCGTCACCGATGAGCCCATCAACAGCGGCGACGGAAAGACACCGCTCTTCCCGCTCGGCTACGGGCTAACGCCGTACTAAAGGCCACCGACGTCCCCGGACCGAAGGCCCCTGCCGGGCATGCAGGTGCCCGGCAGGGGCCTTCGGCCGGTCATCGCGGCCGAACACACCGGCAAGGCCGAATCGTTTGAGCGAGCGAGGAGAAACTGCGTCGTGGGGACCATCTCTCGCCGGGCAGGGCTTATCCTTCCGGGCTTGCTCGGCTGCGTCGTGGTGGCGACAGGGGCCGTCGCCTGCTCGTCGCCCCAGCCCGATACGGGCGCCGCGGCGTCAGCCAGGGCGGGCATGGTCACGTGTCAGTCACGGTTCCGGCCGGCTGGTTCGTCATGGGTGACGACCAGGGACTGCCCGACGCGCGGCCAGCGCATCGCGTGTACCTGAACACGTTCACCATCGATCGCTTCGAGGTCTCGAACGCCCAATACGGCACGTGTGTGGCGAGCGGTGCCTGCCCGGCCCCCGAGCGGACGAGCTCGGAGACCCGGCAGGACTATTTCGGCAACAATGCGTTCGCCTCCTACCCCGTGATCGGGGTGACGTATGCCGACGCCGTAGCGTTCTGCAAGTGGCGCAAAGCCCGTCTGCCCACCGAGGCGGAATGGGAGAAGGCGGCCCGCGGGACCGATCAGCGCATGTATCCGTGGGGGCAGCAGTTCGACCCGAGCCGGCTCAACTACTGCGATCGCAACTGCAACCTGCCGTGGCGTGATGCGCAACACGACGACGGCTACGCCGATACCTCGCCCGTCGACGCGTTTCCGGGCGGAGCAAGCCCGTACGGCGTGCTGAACATGGCCGGCAACGTGTGGGAATGGGTCGCCGACTGGTACGGCGCGAGCTACTACGCGCATTCGCCTGCGCGCAACCCGCAGGGCCCGGCGAGCGGCACCCAACGCATAACCCGAGGCGGCGGCTTCTTCGACGATCACGTCTTCACTGTCAGCGGACACGCCAAGATCCCTGTAGACGGACATGACGGTTGGCTCTGGCACAAAGATCATGAACCGGTGACTCTGCGTGGCATTTATGTGCTGAGGAGGATTCTCTTTCGCAGTAGGTCGAGGTTGGCTCGGCCGAACATCTGGCGCTTGAGGGCTTTGATGCGGCATACGTTGCCCTCGACCGCGCCGCTGCTGTGTTCCAGGGTGAGCCCGTTGGTGACGGCGGCCTGGTCGCGGCGGATGCCGCTGGTGAAGGAGTGCAGGCTGGGCAGGTCGTCGAGGTCGACTGCGGTGATCCACGCAGGCAGGCGATCGCCGTGGCGGCCGGTCATCATCTCGGCGAACGCCGTGACGTGGCCAGCGGTGCCGTTCAGGGGTGCGCTGCGGGCTTTGACCTGGCCGAGCTTGACTGTCTCCTCATCGGTGAGGTGGTCGGGGTGGCTGGTGATCCACCGGGTCACCTCCCGGACGGTCGGCGGGGGCGGCAGGAGCACGGGAGCGGTGAGCGTGGCGCGCAGCGGGTGCAGGTAGCGGCGCACCGACCGGCTGCTGCCGCGGTAACCCTGAGCCTGGATCTCGGCGTGCAGTTGGACCGCATCGGTGCAGCGCTGGTTCCACCGTTCGTGCAGGTAAGGGCCGAAACGGTCGATGCCGCTGGAGGGTGGCCTGGGCCCGGCGGTTACCTGCTCAGGGGTGGCGGCGCGGATGAACTTGCGGACGGTCTTGGGCGACAGGCCCAGCATCGCGCAGATCTGGGTGTGAGTCCTGCCCTGGGCGAGCAGGTCGTGGACCGCGGCGTGACGTTCCCGGGCCCGCACCGCCAGGCGGCCAGGATCAGGGTCCTGGCCGGCGGCTGGCCCGGCCGTCCCGGCACAGTCACCGGTGCCTGCTTCCGCGGGCCCCGACTCTACGGGTTCCGGGGCGGGTTCCCGCAGATCAGCGCGGCAGGAAATGACGGTCTTCTCGACCGCGTCACACAGGTTCTGCCACAAGTGAAAGCGGTCAGCCACCTGGATGGCATCTGGTGCTCCCTCCCGCGCACCCTCGGCGTAAGCGCCCGCCCGGTCCCGGCAGATAACCTGCACGCCCGGGTGTGCCCGCAGCCACTGGGCCAGGGTGTCAGCCTGGCGGTCCTCCAGCACGTCGATGGGCCGATGAGTGTCCATGTCGATCAGGATCGTCGCGTAGGAATGGCCGCGCCTCTTGGCGAAGTCATCGACGCCCACCACCGTGACCTGGCCGATCCCGGGATCAGGTAAAGCGCGGATCAGCCGGATCAGGGTGGCCCGGGAGACCTCGATGCCCAGCGCGCTGGCCAGCCGCGCCCCGGCCCGCCCGGCCAGGGCCAGCGCAACAGCTTCCAGCACGCTGCCCAGCAGCGGTGTCCGGCGCTGATGCCGCAGCGCCACCGCAGGTACCTGCTCGGCGAAGGTCCGCAGCTCACATTCCGGGTTGCCGCAGAAGAACCGGCGTACCTCCAGGTCGATCATCACGGGCCGGCCGCCCGCCGCCAGATCATGAAGCCGCCGCCGGTACCGGCTGTTGACCCGGGCTGAGAACAATCCGCACCGGTGACAGGCCCCCTCCGGCGCACGCGACCGGGCCGTGATCAGCACGGCATCCCCAAGGTCCTCGACCTTGTCGACATGCAGGTCAGCCAGGTACGGGAAGAACACATCGAGACAGCAGGCTTCCTCGCCTGCCAGGGAATGCTGCACAATGACCCTCGCGGCCGCTCGTTGATGATCAGTTCTTGGTCGAACAAGATCTTCACGAAGCGGCCGCACCCATGGACAGGGTGTTACGGAACCGCGATCATCATGGCCAGGGCCGGCCGTAGCTGTGAGTCACCCCTTCACGATCTTTGTGCCAGAGCCTGACGGTTCCCGCCCGGCGGACATCTGATCTCCCTTTATCCGGACAAGACCGTTACGTGTCGGTCCGGCGTCTGTGGCCCCTCCGGGAGTTGGCTCGGTGACTGTGATGACACACCAGCCGACGGGCCCGGAGGGACCGTGAAGAAGTCTGACAGGGAGATCATGGAAATTCTCGAAGCGTTTGATGCGACCGGGGTCGCGCATTCGGCGGCACCGCTGTGCGATGCGGATCCGAAGACGGTGCGCCGGTATGCGCAGGCCAGGGACATGGGCCGGCTGGCGGCGGAGCCGGTGCTGCGGCCGAAGCTGATCGACCCGTTCCTGGGCAAGATCGAGGAGTGGGTGGACCGCACCGAAGGCAAGGTCCGGGCCGATATCGTGCATGAGCGGCTGGCCGCGATGGGGTTCACCGGGAATGAGCGGACCACGCGGCGGGCGGTGGCGGTGGCGAAGGCCCGGTGGCGGGCCGGGCACCGCAGGACCTATAGGCCGTGGATCACCGAGCCGGGCCTGTGGCTGCAGTGGGACTGGGGCAAGGGCCCGGCGGTGCCGGGGCCGGACGGGTCGCCGCGGGGCACGCTGCTGTTCTGCGGGTGGCTGGCATGGTCGCGGTTCCGGGTGGTGCTGCCCACCTGGGACCGGACGCTGCCGACGCTGATCGCGTGCCTGGACGTGATGCTGCGGCGGATCGGCGGGGTGCCGGCGTATGCGCTGACTGATAACGAGAAGACGGTCACCGTGGAGCATGTCGCCGGGGTCCCGGTCCGGCATCCGGAAATAGTAGCCGTGGGCAGGCATTACGGGATGACGGTGCATACCTGCGTCCCTTATGACCCGGAGACCAAGGGCGGGTCGGAGGCGACGGTCCGGGTCGCCAAGGCCGACCTGGTGCCCGCGGAGGCGAACCTGCTGGATGCCTACGGCAGTTTCGCCGGGCTGGCGCAGGCCTGCGCGGCGTTCTGCGAGGTGGTGAACGGGCGGGTGCACCGGGAGACGTGCGCGGTGCCGGCGCAGTGGCTGGAGACCGAGCGGGGGCGGCTGCACCCGGTGCCGGACGCGCCGCATACCGCCGCGCTCGGCACGACCCGGATGGTGAACACCGACCAGACAATCCGGTTCGGCAGCGTACGGTATTCCAGCCCGCCGGGCCTGGTGGGCGCGGAGGTGTGGGCCCGCGTCCAGGGTGATGAGCTGGTCGTGGCCGCGGACCTG
>WNFB01046569.1_pt1 | contig 11830 bp, 12 predicted proteins | sample 5400501 | NCBI WGS metagenome assembly WNFB01 (sample SAMN13153341, study PRJNA577476) | soil metagenome | isolation source: 200 cm saprolite under Douglas fir tree site 2 hole 1 | place: USA:California | collected 2015-04-18 | reverse complement strand
TGGCAAACGTCCGCTTTCGGCGATGACCCCGACCATCGTGCTGAAAGACGGAAAGTTGTTCCTGGTTTTGGGTTCACCTGGTGGGCCGCGGATCATCACCACCGTCGCCAACATTCTGGTGGGCGTGGTGGACTATGGAATGGACATTCAGGAGGCGGTGAACGCGCCACGCTTCCATCATCAGTGGTTGCCGGACAAGATTTTCGTGGAACCTGGCATTTCCCCGGATACGTTGAAGCTGCTCGACAACATGGGACATAAGACAGAAACGCAAGTCTACTGGAGTGACGGCGAATGCATCGCGGTTGACCCAAAGACAAACGAGCGCCTAGGCGCCAGTGACGTGAGGAATAACGGAAAGGCAGTTGGATTCTGATGCTGAAGGCGATGTCGACGTACGTGTATGTCAAGGAGCGGCTACATCCCGGCCTGCTGGACGGCCTGGTGCGCGGCGGTGCGCAGGCGATTGAAATCTTCGCGGCGCGGCCGCATCTCGACTATGCCAACCGCAAGCAGCATGTGCGCGAGATCGCAGAGTGGTTCCGTACCAGTGGCGTCCCGCTCAACTCGGTGCATTCGCCCATGTACGCGGATTACGAGTGGGGACGCACGGGGGCTACGCCGGTCAATGTCGCGTCCACTGACAGAGCAGGCCGTATTGAGGCGATGGATGAAATCAAGCGTGCTCTTGAGATCGCCGAGCAGATTCCCTTTCGATTCTTGGTACAGCACCTGGGTACCAGCAGCGAGTCGTTCGATGAGCGGAAGGTCGAGGCGGCGATGACTTCCATTGAGCATCTGCGAGCCTTTGCCAAGCCGCTAGGCGTTCGGCTCCTCCTCGAAAACATTCCCAACGAACTTTCCACCCCCGACAAGCTCGTGGAATTCATTCATACTTCGCGCTTCGACGACGTGGGCGTGTGCTTCGATTTTGGACACGCACACATTATGAGCAACGTCACCGAGGCTTTCGAGATCCTGAAGAGCCACATCCGCTCGACCCACGTGCATGACAATGCCAAAGACCGCGATTCGCATCTTTGGCCAGGCCAGGGCTCGATCAATTGGAAGGAAGCCATGGAATTGCTGCGCTCGGCGCCCAACACGCCGCCTCTGCTGCTGGAGATCGAAGAAAACGAGAAAATCAACCCCGTGGACAACATGGGGGGGACTTTTCAAAAGTTGGAAGCGTGCGTAGACGCAGGGTTCGCTGAGAATGCAGAGAACAACGAGAACTAAAAGGTTCCGTTTTTTTCTCTGCGATCTCTGCGTGCTCGGCGGTAAGAAGGGTTTGATCTATGCAGTCCACAACGACTCCGATTTTCCGCGACGGTACTGGTGTCATCCAGGGTGTCGTGGCTAAGAACGCGGTTGCACCGGAAGTCTTCGACTCGCTGAAGAGCCTCACCCAGGAATCCAGCGTGGTCGTCGAGGGAAAAGTCCGCGCCGATAAGCGTGCACCCGGCGGTTACGAGCTCGACGTCTCGAATGTACAGGTTGTGCAGCGAGTGCCGGAGTCGGATCCGTACCCCATCTCGCTGAAAGAGCACGGTGTCGATTTCCTTATGGAACACCGTCATCTTTGGGTGCGCACACCCAGACAGGCGGCCATACTGCGAGTGCGAGCGGAAATCATCAAGGCGGCACGCGACTTTTTTGACGACCGCGGATTCACCTTAACCGACCCACCGATCCTGACTCCCGCTGCCTGCGAAGGCACCTCTACGCTCTTTCCCGTCGACTATTTCGAAGAGCAGGCATACCTCACGCAGTCCGGGCAACTTTACATTGAAGCCACGGCGATGGCGCTGGGCAAGGTGTATTCCTTCGGGCCCACATTCCGCGCGGAAAAATCGAAAACACGTCGGCATCTCACCGAGTTCTGGATGGTCGAGCCGGAAGTTGCCTATGCAACGCTCGATGACCTCATGGAGTTGGCCGAAGAGCTGATATCGTTCATCGTGAAACGCTGCCTGGAACGCCGGCGTAATGATCTGCAAATCATTGGGCGCGACGTCACAAAGCTTGAGAAAATTGAACCGCCGTTCCCACGAATCAGCTACGACGACGCAGTAAAGATGCTGCAGGAGGGCTTCGAAAAAGGCTCGCTCGAAACCAGGTTTCAATGGGGCGGTGATCTGGGCTCGCCCGACGAAACTTATCTTTCATCGAAATTCGACAAACCCCTGATGGTGCATCGCTATCCGGCGACCGTGAAGGCGTTTTACATGGAGCCTGACCCGCAGCGGCCTGACCTTGCGCTCTGCGTGGATGTGCTGGCGCCGGAGCGTTACGGCGAGATTATTGGCGGTTCGCAGCGTATGGCGTCATACGATTTCCTGGTCAAGCGCATTCGCGAACACAATCTGCCGGAAGAGGCGTTCAAGTGGTATCTCGACTTGCGCAAATACGGCAGTGTGCCGCATGGGGGCTTCGGAATGGGGATCGAGCGCGCCGTGGCCTGGATCTGTGGCCTAGAGCACGTGCGGGAAACAATTCCATTCCCGAGAATGCTGCATAGGCTCTATCCGTGAAGTTGAACCGCAGAGCACGCAACGATAAGAAAACTGGGATTGTAAGTGGATGATAGCGACACACTCAATCGAATTACTGAACGAGTCATTGGTGCTGCGATTGAGGTTCATCGCGCGCTGGGTCCTGGCCTATTGGAATCTGCTTACGAAGCTTGCTTGGCATTCGAGTTAAGAGAAAAGGGCCTTAAAGTGGAGCAGCAGAAACCTCTTCCTGTTATCTACAAGGGTGTCAGATTGGATTGCGGTTACTGGCTGGACCTAGTCGTGGATGATCGCGTGATAATTGAGGTCAAGGCCGTGGAGAAGCTTACATCGGTGCACGACGCCCAGTTGCTCTCCTACTTGCGTCTGTACGGTTGCAGGGTGGGACTGGTTATCAATTTTCATGTCTCCATACTGAAAAACGGAATTCGACGAATCGTAAATGAATTTCCTGACTCGGCGATCTCGGCGAACTCTGCGGTTTAAAAAAAAATATGACGCCCACAACTGCTTCCTATTCCAATATCATTTCCAGAAAAATTCGCGTAATTGGCATTCCCCTTGACCTCGGCCAATCGCGACGCGGCGTGGATATGGGCCCGTCAGCCGTGCGCGTGGCCGGGCTTGAGGCGCGCCTTGAGGCTTTGGGACACGTCGTCGAAGATGCTGGCAATGTAGCCGTCGCTATAGCGGAGCAGAAAAAAGAAGGCGATCCGCATGCGAAGTATCTAAAAGAAATCACTGCAACCTGTACTAAGCATGCGGAATTGGTGTTGAAGACGTTGGAAGCCGGCAAAGTGCCGGTCGTGCTCGGCGGCGATCATTCGGTTGCTGCTGGTACGGTGGCTGGCGTGGCCGAATTCTATCGTCGCGACAACAAGAATATCGGCCTGATCTGGATTGACGCGCATAGCGACATCAACACGCCCGAGACTTCGCCTAGCGGGAACGTGCACGGCATGCCGTTGGCGGCTATTACCGGTCTGGGCCCCGCCGAACTCGCGAACATTTTCAACTTCTCCCCCAAAGTGAATCCGGATAATTGCGTCCTGGTCGGTGTCCGCGATGTCGATGCTCACGAGAAAGAAAACATTCGCAAGGCAGGCGTCGAGGTTTTTACGATGCGGGACATCGACGAGCGAGGCATGCGCACTGTGATGGAAGAAGCATTGCGCATGGCAGGCCGCGGCACCGCGGGTTATCACATCTCACTCGACATGGATTGGATCGATCCCGAAGATGCGCCGGGGGTTGGCACTCCGGTGCGCGGCGGCGCAACTTATCGGGAAGCACACCTCGCCATGGAAATCATCGCCGACCACGCGCGCATGCTGAGTTTTGAAATCGTGGAAGTGAATCCGGTCATCGACGAGCACAATCAGACTGCCGACCTGGCCGTAGAACTGACGCTGTCCGCATTCGGCAAGAAGATTCTGTAATCGCGCGCGTTGGTCATTGACTCCTTTCTGGCGTCATCCCCCGGTCAATCTCGCATTGGTCAGTGACTCTTATTTCTGGCGTCATCCCCGGTCAAATTTCAGGGAATCCGCGGCTCTCTCCTTCGTGTACCTTCGCGTCCTTTGTGAGCTTCTCATCTTGAGATTCACAAAAGTGTTCCACGTGGAACATTTCTTCATTTTGTTAGCCAGCATGCCCAAGTGAATCCGAAAGATCATCCCTCTGTGATTGACGGCAAAGCCGGGTCCCGTCCACACTGAATATCAATGAAGAAACTTCGCGTCGGCATTCTGTTTGGCGGGCGCAGTGGCGAGCACGAGGTCTCGCTGCTTTCCGCCGCATCCGTCCTCAACGCCATCGATAAAAAAAAATATGAAGTGGTGCCCATCGGCATTACCAAGGAAGGCCGCTGGCTGACAGCGGGCGAGGCGCAAAATCTTCTGCAGGGAAAATCAACAGCCGCGGGCGAGGACTTCCGCGGCACACAGGCACACCTCCGTGCGGGCGACCCGGAAGCTACTCCGGGAGCGGCCGTGTTGGCGAGCGGCGAGGCAGTCGTTGTCCCACCCGAGCCGAAGAAGGCCGGCGGATCGATGGTCCCATTCCAGACGGAGGCACCGCTGGCCCGGCGTGCAGCCGATCGCGCCATCAACGTGGACGTGATCTTCCCTGTGCTGCATGGAACCTTCGGCGAGGACGGCACGATTCAGGGCTTGCTCGAACTGGCCGACCTCCCCTACGTTGGCGCGGGCGTGCTGGGTTCGGCCGCGGGCATGGACAAAGACATCATGAAGTCTCTCTTCCGTGCCTCCGGACTTCCCATTGTGAAGCATGTGACTATTCTGCGCGGCGACTGGGAATCCGAGCCGAAAAAAGCCGAGAAGCTGGTCGAGAAAAATCTCAAGTATCCCGTTTTCGTGAAGCCGGCGAATCTGGGTTCTTCCGTCGGAATCTCGAAGGCTCACAACCGAAAAGAACTGGGTCCTGCCATTTATGAAGCGGCGAAGTTCGATCGCAAGATCGTCATTGAAGAAGGCGTCGGCGGAAAGGAGAAGAAGGCGCGCGAGATCGAATGTTCGGTGCTGGGCAACGATCGGCCTGAGGCTTCCGTACCCGGAGAAATCGTTCCAGGAAAAGAATTTTACGACTACACAGCGAAGTACCTCGACGAAGGCTCCGAGCTGGTCATCCCGGCGAAACTTTCAAAATCCGAAACGAAAAAAGTTCAGGAGCTTGCCATTCGAGCTTTCAAGGCGGTGGACTGCTCGGGTCTCGCGCGTGTTGATTTTCTGATGGATCCGAAAACTCGCAAGATTTACGTTAACGAGATCAATACCATGCCAGGCTTCACCGCAATCAGCATGTATCCCAAGCTGTGGGCGGCGTCAGGTGTATCGTATCCCGACCTAATTGAGCGGCTCATCAACTTAGGGCTGGAGCGGTATGCAGAGAAAAAGAAGAATCAATACAGCCGATAGAGATCAACCGCAGAGATCGCGGAGTACGCTGAGAATTGATTGGTTTCTCTCTGCCGGCTGTGCGCCACGGAGAGAAAAAAAGAATCAGTGCAGTCGCTGAAGATCAACCGCGGAGATCGCAGAGTACGCCGAGAATTCATTGGCTTCTCCCTGCCCCGAGTCGCCATCCTGCGGTAAGCCGCCCTTGACATCTCCCGCCGGATTCTGTCAGCATTAGCTCCACAAGTTTGCTCTTCGGAGCAGACCTTGGATTTCATGCAGAGTGGCTGAGGGACGAGCCCATTGAAGCCACGACAACCGGATCGGGAGTTAAATCCCGGTCGCCCGGTGTCAACTCTCGCCCGGAAACGGGGAACATGAGATTCGGGGTGCCGCATTTCAGCATCTCGCAGCCTCTTTTCCTTATATCCGGAAAAGAGGTTTCCTGTTTTAGGGACTCTTTTCCTGGCTCGTCCCCAGCTACTCGCTAGAAAGAAGAGAGTAGCTATGACCCGATACGAACTGCGCTGCCGCGAATGCGGTAAGAGCTGGGGAAACCAGCCCCGTTCCATCTGCGACGATTGCTTCTCCCCTCTGGAAGTTAGCTACGACTACGACGCGGCACGCACATCATTCACACGCGAGCGGATCAGCCAACGTCCGCCGGATATGTGGCGCTATGCCGAACTCCTGCCCTTGCCCGAGGACTTCCATCCCTCGTTAGCAACCGGATTCACGCCGCTGTTCAGTGCGCCGCGTTTGGCCCAACGCCTGGGAGCAAAGCAGCTCTGGATCAAGAACGACGCCGTCTGCCTGCCGACTCTGAGCTTTAAGGATCGAGTGGTGGCGGTTGCCTTGGCGCAGGCTCGCAATTTCGGATTCGATACCGTCGCGTGTTCTTCTACAGGAAATCTCGCCAATGCCGTGGCGGCTCAAGCTGCGCGCCAAGGATTCCAAGCCTGGATTTTCATTCCCGCTGATCTCGAGCCAGCGAAAATTCTCGCAACGAAAGTCTATGGTGCGCGACTGGTGCCCATCGCCGGCAGCTACGATCAGGTGAATCGTCTGTGTTCACAAATTGCCGATGAGTATCGCTGGGGGTTTGTGAACGTGAATCTGCGGCCCTATTACGCTGAGGGTTCGAAGACAGTCGGCTTTGAAATCGCGGAGCAGCTTGGCTGGCGCCTGCCGGATAACGTCGTTGTCCCGATGGCCGGCGGTTCGTTGATTACCAAAATCAAGAAAGCTTTTGATGAACTCATTGAGCTGGGTCTGGTTGATCCGAAGCCAGTGAAATTCTTTGGCGCGCAAGCCACGGGATGCTCGCCGATTTCAACTGCGGTGAAGTGCGATAGCAGCGAGATTGAGCCACAGAAGCCGGCCACAATAGCGCGCTCGCTGGCGATCGGCAATCCGGCCGACGGCCACTATGCAATCAAGGCCATCACAAAGAGCGGCGGCTGGGCCGAGGATGTGTGCGATCACGAGGTAGTCGAGTCCATCCAGTTGCTGGCCGAATGCGAAGGCATTTTCACGGAGACCGCAGGCGGTGTGACTGTCGGCGTGGCACGGAAGCTTTACCGCCAGGACCGCATCCTGCCGGACGAGATCACGCTATTGTGCATCACTGGCAACGGTTTAAAAACTACAGACGCACTCGCCGGAAAATACGAAGCGGAAGTCGCCATTTTGCCGAAGCTGGCAGAATTTGAAAAATATCTGCAGAACACTTTAGAAGTTCCCGAAACTGTGGAGGCTTGAGATGACAATCACAGTCCAAATTCCGACTGCCTTGCGCCGGCTCACGTCCGGAAGCGGCCGAATTACGTGCTCGGCGACAAATCTGGGCGAGCTGTTCTCCGTTCTGGACCAGACATTTCCTGACCTGAAACCGCATCTGCGCGATGAAGCCGGCCAGGTGCGGCGATTCCTGAACGTTTATGTGAACGAAGAGGACATACGCTTTCTGGGCGGCCCGAGCTACACCTTCCATGATGGAGACGAGGTCCTGCTGGTGCCGTCGATCGCCGGCGGCGCTCCAGATGAAAACGCAAGAGTGCATCGACGGCCTGAAAGCAGTTGAACTGTTTTCGATTCAAGAGTCCTGGCTAAGGGGAAGCTTGTTTTCCCGAAACGCGCAAAGTGAGCACCGGACATTCGGCGAAGCGCACCACTCTCTCCGCAACCGATCCGCGGAGCACAAGCTGCCACGCAAGAACTTGTGCATCCAAACCGCGATCTGATAATCTAACTAACTAGTTAATTAAACAAAAGGACTGCCATGAAGACTGCCTCTTCCAAGCCTGCTCTATTACTACTTCAAGGACAAGGAAACTCTCTACGGCGCGGTGCTGGACCACGTGTTCAGCAATTTGAAGAAGACTGTGCTGCGAGCCCTGGAGAGCAAAGTCACGCCCGGCGAGAAAGTGCTCGCATACGTAGGCGCCTACTTCGATTTCATTGCCGGGAATCCGCTATACCCGAAGCTGGTGCAGCGCGAGATGATGCGGGCGGGGCGGGGCGGATCGCCTCATCTCAAGCACATCGTCGAGGAATATTTCCGGCCCATCTATAGCCAGGTATCGCAAGTCCTGCATCAGGGTATTGCTGCGGGAGAGTTTCGCCCAGTCGATCCCCTGCATTTCGTTCCATCAATCGTCGCTCTGGTTGTTTTCTACTTCAGCACCGCCCCGGTGATGCAGATCATGGCCCAATTCGACCCCATGGCACCGGAGCGGGTATCGGAGCGCCGGGCTGCAGTATTGGATTTCATTTCCGCCGCCTTGTTCCGGCATTCTGGCCAGCGGCAGAAGGAGAACGCCAGTGAAGGCGCGTAATAAGATCCTCATTCTGCTTAGCGCGCTGTGCCTGATCGCCTTGATTTATTACTTCGTCTCGACGCCCCGCTCTAAGGATCTGGTGCTCATTGGGACGGTGGATTCCAATCAGGTGATTGTGAGTTCTCAGATTCAAGGACGCATTGCGAAATTGCTGGTGGATGAAGGAACCCAGGTCAAACAGGGTGATCCGATCGCGATTCTCGATCCTTCGGAATTGCAGGCACAGGAGCGCGCCGCAGCGGCCACGATTGCCAGTCTGCGATCGAAAGTCGCTGAGACGCGGGCTACGCAAGAAGCGACCCAGGGTACAACTTCCAGTAATGTTGCCAACGCACAAGCACGATTGCAAGCCACGCACGCGCTATTGCTCCAGGCGGAAGCCACGTTGCAGCGGGTGCAAAGCGACAGCCAGCGAATCATTGAGCTAGCCAAGCAGGGCGTTGCCTCGGAACAGGAACGCGTCCAGGCGGAGGCTAACTTGAAGGCGCAGCAGGCAACGGTGCAGTCGTTGAAGGATCAAGTTCACGCAGCGGAGGCCGACCTGAACGCGGCGATTGCCAACACGCACCAGGCGCGCGCTGCGCAGAGCACGGTAGCGGCCACACGCGCACAAGTAGCCACTGCCGAAGCACAACGGAAGCAAGCGGAAGTGCGTCTCGGTTACACCCAAATTGACGCGCCGGTGAGCGGGACAGTTTCCGTCCGAGCGGCGCGCGAAGGGGAAGTCGTGAATCCGGGCCAGCCCATCGTCACGATTGTCGACCTCGGCGATACCTGGGTGCGCGCAGCCATTCCAGAGACGTACTCCGATCACATTGGGTTGGGAGACACGCTGCGCGTCCGCTTGCCTGGCGGCACGATTACCGGCGGCAAAGTATTTTTCAAATCTGCCGAAGCAGATTTCGCCACACAGCGTGACGTAAGCCGCCGCAAGCGCGATATCAAGACCATCGTACTGAAAGTGCGTTTGGACAATCCGAAAGGCGCTTACGTGCCGGGCATGACAGCGGAAGTGTTGGTCTCGCCCGATCAGATTAAAGGGGCAGCTGAAAAGCAGGCGGCGGTGGGCCATCCATGATTGCCGATTTCAATTCGCGTAACAATGGCGCGGAAGCTGGGGCAGGTTTCGACGGCGATGGTGCATCCGCAAGCGCCGCCGTTCCCAATGCCATCGAGGTGGAGCACATCGTCAAGAAATACGGTGACTTCACCGCGGTTAACGATGTTTCCTTCGACGTGAAAGAAGGCGAGATCTTTGGGCTGCTGGGGCCGAACGGCGCCGGCAAATCTACCCTCATCCGTATGATGACCACGCTGATCCCAATTACCGCAGGCACGGCGCGCGTCGCTGGACATGATGTGCAAAAGGAGCCGGATGCGGTTCGCCGTGCCATTGGCGTAATCCCGCAGGCGCTGACCAGTGATCTCGATCTCACGGTTGAAGAAAACCTGAACATCTACGCCAAGCTTTACGATGTGCCCGCAAAGACGCGAAAACAGGCAATTGACGAACTGCTCGAGGTCGTAGATCTGACCAAGTGGCGCAACGCCCAGACCAAAACTCTTTCGGGTGGCATGCGCCGTCGTTTGGAGATCGCCCGCGGACTGGTACACAGCCCGCGTATTTTCTTTCTCGATGAGCCGACCACCGGGCTCGATCCGGTGTCCCGTGTGGCCGTGTGGGAAATGTTGACCAACATCAAAAAGAACCGGCAGCTCACCATCTTGATCACGACACATTACATGGATGAAGCCGACCGCCTGTGCGACCGAATCGCAATCGTGGACCATGGCAAGCTGGTAGCGCTGGACTCGCCGGTCGCTCTCAAAGCGAGCGTGCCAGGGACGAATGTAATCGAAGTGCAGTTTGATAATGCGACGGCGGACTGGGAAGAGAAGCTGCGCGGCCTTTCCGATGTGACTTCAGTGCAACACCTGGGCGCAGGGATGTACCGCGTCCTGACCGGCAACGGTTCGCGCACGACCACGGGGCTGGTCGAGATGTCGGTAGAAGCAGGGGTGTCGGTGAAGTCGCTATCAGTACAAAACACCACGCTGGATGACGTGTTCGTCCACTACACCGGGCGGCAATTGCGCGACGAGCTCGTCAAGGCCTACGGCTTCGTCATGCCGCCCAGACCGGGGGTGCAGCCATGAACCGCATGCTGGCCATCGTCGAACGCGAAATGCGCAAGTTCTTCCGCTCACCGGCACTCATGATGGTGTCCATGGTCTTCCCCCTGGTTCAGCTCATCATCCTGGGTAACGCATTTGGAGGAAAGATTCGCGACGCAAAACTCGGCATCGTCGATCAGGACGGCGGCACACAGGCTCTGAAGATCCGCGAAGCATTTGATTCGGTGCGCGCCAATATTCGCACCTTCGTTCCCATTTATTACAACGACGACAAAAAGGCGATGGAGGACGTGCGCAACGGCAACATACAGGGCGCGGTTATTATTCCGCCGCAGTATTCGCGCCGAGTGTATGAAGATAATCATCCTCGCATCGCCCTGATCGTGGACAACAGCGATAACTTCATGAGTTCCACGCTGGAGGGAGAGCTTACCGAGCTGACCAAGGCGCTGAACCAGCCAACCGTCGAACCGCGCATCCTGCAGCAGACCGCGCTCGATATCGTGGAACTATATCCCTACATCGAGTACATGAAATACCTGCTGCCCGGCTCGATCACCTTGGCCATGTTTGTCTCCGTGATGATCGGCGGGGGCATGCTGTACATCGACGATAAAGCCCGCGGTGTACACGAAGGTTATTTGGTAACACCGATCACGAAGTCCGAACTCGTATTCGGGCTGAACCTGGCCGGTGCCATCAAAGCGGTCATGACCGGAGTGATCATCACGATAATCGGTTCTTTTGTGGCAGGCGTGAGTACGATTTTCGATTTCGTCACTATCTTCGGGCTGATTGTGATGATCGTGCTGACCTCGCTGGCCTTCAACACCATGATGTTTCTGCTGATGGTCCGCATAGAGGATCCGCTGGTGCCGCGCGCCATGTTCGGGATCCTCAACACGCTGCTCTTCTTTCCCAGTGGCTCGATCTATCCGATTCAGGCGTTTCCGGTGTGGCTGCGCGCCATCGCCAAGGCTGATCCCTTTACCTACGCCGTACATGGGTTCAAGGCGCTGCTGCTGAAGGAAGCCAGTCTCGCGGCCATCTGGCCCGACATGCTGTATCTGTCGATCTTCGCGTTCGTTACTCTGAGCATTGCGACACCACTGTTTAAGAGAACGCTGTAGGAGAAATTGGTAATTCGTAATTTGGTAATCGGAATAATTTTTGTGAGGGCTTGGAGAGAACCTGATCTGTCTTAAATTACAAATTACTAGGTCACTAAATTGCCCGATGTTTTTGGGAACTTTTTGCAATCCGCGGGTATCCGTTATCCTAGAACTATGACCCTGCTCGATGCCCGAGAATACGATCCGGCACACGAACGGCGGCGGAGAAACCAGATCGCTTCCGCTGTGGTCTTGATCCTCATTGTTACCTGGCTCGCATGGATGTACCGCAATTGGCCGGAAGAGCGCAT
>WNFB01004993.1_pt1 | contig 11830 bp, 9 predicted proteins | sample 5400501 | NCBI WGS metagenome assembly WNFB01 (sample SAMN13153341, study PRJNA577476) | soil metagenome | isolation source: 200 cm saprolite under Douglas fir tree site 2 hole 1 | place: USA:California | collected 2015-04-18 | reverse complement strand
CCAATCGCGACATGCGCGATTCGTTTGAGAAGTTGGCGGCGGGACTCCATCCGACGCTCCAGCGGTCGATCGATGGGTTCGACCAAAAGGTTGGCCTTACTAAGCTGCTTCAGTGCCAGCCACACGATGCTTTCGTCGCTAGGAAGACCTGTTTCTCGATGCAAGGCCCTCGCGATCTCGTCTGCCGTCCGTACTCCGTCGCGCTGCTGCCAGACGTAGGCGGCCGCCCGATTGAGGCAGTGCGCTTTGTGGCGATCAAGATCATAGACCGGCAGCTCGTCGCCCAAAAGCTGCGTAACAGTTCTTTCTTTGCGTGCCCGCAGCGGCATTAACGCCATGACACAACCTCCCCCCTATTCATCAACGCGAGGGGCACCGGATTCCTATTCAGGCCTGCCACAAACTCGGCGATAGAACGCGCAACCCCCTCAGTCTCTCCCCGGAGAGTCTTGAGCGCTGCTGCTTGAGCCGTTGCCCGCGCGAGAGTGGCGAGCACCGAAGCTGGGCGGGTCCGAGCACAGAGCGCGTGGGACATCTTTGCGAGGACGGCCTGACCTTGAGAAAGCGCAACCGGTCGCCAGCGAGCGCCGGGCCTAAATTTCGTGAGGACAACGAGAGCCACCGGCAGGGACCGGGTGCCTACTGTCGCTCCCAATTCGGAGGGCAGGCACCGTCTTGGCTCTCCACCGCTTCGGATGGAGAGAGGCTTTGGGTAAGGATGGCCGCGCCCCCTCGCATCGAAAACACCGTATTCGTCCGACAAATACACTGCCCCTGCTCGCACCAAGGCCGCCACTGGGCTTGTCTTCCCGCTCTGCGTTGCGCCGGGAATAACGATGGCCTGGCCGCCCCAAGCCACTACGCCAGCGTGAACAAAAATCCACCGACGCGCCTTCTCGGCAACGCACCTGTCGAAGTCGGACTCGAGTTCTCGCAGGACGTCGCAGAAGTCAAGGAACGCGCAATTTGCCTGGCTCCCGCATAGGCGAGGTGAAAACGCCGTACGCCTCGCCAGCGTCCATCGAGACCTCCCTCGATGACCGAGTACAAGCTATCGACAGAAGTCGAGCCGAGGGGCTTCCATCCGGGCGGAAGCCGCTCGACAAGCTGATCAAGGACCTCAGGGTGATTCCCGCGGATCCCTATTCGGACGCCGTGGCTGACTCCGGTTAACGCCGCGGCCCAATCCAGTCGATTCAGTCTTTCCAAGCACGGGGAGGGATGGCGCACGCGAAGTTCCAAGGCATCGACGACTCTCAACGCCACCTACTCACAAAGGCTGGCCCGGCTTCGCTCACAGAAAGAATCAACCCAGGATCCCTTGGAGACACCTTAGCTTGTTGCCGAACTATTCTAGCTTAGCTCTTATAGGAAGTCAGGGCGACCGTGGATCATCCCGGCGACGTCAGTCACTTCGGCGCCAGCAGTACTCTCTTGATGAACAAGATTGCAGCGAGAACGCCCGGTCCGACGAAAATCTCCTTCATCGCATCGTGCGTCCACGTGCCTCTGCTGTAAGCAGATGTCGCAGGGCTGGTACCCATGGTTCGAAACCGCGGTGGTGAGATAGATTTCCGGCAGAAGGGTGTCCAATCAGGGACAGGCGCGCATTGGGGAACAAATTCGGTTCAGTGACGCCTCCAGCCGCTGTCGCCTCTGCGAGTGCTCCGACCGACCTGTTTGTCGGCGGTGGCGAAATGGCTGCACTCATGCGCTCGACCGACTGGTCCAAGACGAAGCTCGGTCCCGCCGAAGACTGGCCCAGAAGTCTGAAGACCATGCTTGGCGTCGTACTCGGGAGTCGGTTCCCGATGTTGCTTTGGTGGGGCCCCGACCTGCTGCACCTCTATAACGATGCATACCGGCCCATCCTCAGGGACAAGCACCCTGCGTCGCTTGCCGCCCCAGCCGCGCAGGTTTGGGCCGAGGTCTGGGACGTTGCCGGACCGATGGCGAGAAGCGTCCAGGAAGGAGGGCCAGCGACGTGGACGGAGGATCTCCAACTGTTCATCAACAGCGGGGCAATGGCCGAGGAGACCTATTTCACATTTTCATACAGCCCGGTCCCAGGAGACGACGGACGGGTCGGCGGGATCCTCAACACGGTGCAGGAAACGACCGCGAAGGTACAGATCGAACGACAGATCCGGATGTTGCACGAACTCGCCGCGCGTGCGGCCGATGCAAAATCTGAACAGGAAGCGTATCGCATCACGGCGGAAGTGCTCTCGACCAACGAGTTGGATCTCCCCTTCGCTCTTCTCTATGTCCTGAACGAGAAGGCTGACGGTGCGTTGCTCGTCGGCGTCAGTGGCTTGAAGGACTACGAGGGTGCTGCCAAGCGGGCTTACCTGCCAGTCAACGAGAGTGCGAGTGCGGCTACCTGGCCCGTCGCCGAGGCAATCCGAACCGCTCGTGAGATCGTCATCGACGACGTCTCGGCGCGCTTCGGGCCGCTGCCGGTCGGTCGCTGGAATGCACGGCCCGAACAAGCGATCGTTTTGCCCTTAAGCCGTGGAGGCCAGTCGATACCCTACGCGGTGCTCGTCGCTGGCATCAGTCCGCACCGGGCGTTCGATGACCGATATCAGAGGTTCTTTCGCGCGACCGCCGATCAAGTGATGACGGTGATCGCCAACGCACGTACGTATGAGTCGGAGAAGAAGCGGGCCGAGGCGCTCGCCGACATCGACCGCGCGAAGACGACTTTCTTCAGCAACGTCTCCCACGAGTTGAGGACCCCACTGACGCTGTTGCTCGCGCCGCTCGAGGCGCTGGTTGGCTCCGCCTCAGTACCGGAGGCCGCTCGCCAGGAGATTCAAGGCTCGCTCCGCAGCGCTTACCGGTTGCTCAAGCTGATCAACGACTTATTGGATCTTTCGAAGATCGAAGCTGGAAGGATGACGCTTCGCGTGGGTCCCACCGACCTGACCCGGATCCTCCAAGAAGTGGCGCGGCCATGGCGTCCAGCGCTGGAACGTCGCAACGTCGAACTCGTGCTGGAACTTCCCCCCAAGCTGCAGCTGGTGGCGGACGGCGAGCGAATCGAGCAGGTGGCGCTCAATCTGGTCTCCAACGCCGTCAAGTACGTGCCGAATGGGGGCTCGCTCAAGATCAGCGCTCGGCGCGATGGCTCGGAGGCCGAGTTCGTGGTCGAGAACAGCGGTGAGGGGCTCGATCCCGAACAGGTCGGCAGACTGTTCGAGCGTTTTGGCCAATCGACGCGCTCCAAGGCGCGCCGCTTTGGCTCCACCGGATTGGGGCTTCCGGTGGTGCGCGAGCTGGTGGAGCTGCACGGGGGCAAAGTGACTGTCGACAATCGCCCCGGGGAAAAAGTGGCCTTTTGCGTCCGCCTTCCAATCGGGGCACCCATTCCAGAAGCGGCGCTCACCGAAGTTCCTCTGCCCACTTCCACCGAGCTGCTCCAATACGAAGCCATCGCCGCGGGTCCGGAGCTGGTGAGCGCGCCTGAAGTCATCAAAGAAACACAGGAGCGGCCACTGCTGTTGATCGCCGAGGACAATCCCGACGTTCGAGGCTTCCTCGTCCGCAGTCTCAAACAGCAGTTCGCGATTGTCGAGGCATCGGATGGCACCCAAGCGCTGAAGCTCGCGCAGGAGCGAATTCCGGCACTCATTCTCTCCGACCTGATGATGCCGGGGCTCGACGGGATTGAGCTCTGCAAGGCCCTTAAAGCGTCTCCCGAGACGGTGGGCATCCCCTTCATCCTTCTCACCGCGCGGGCAGATCTGGAAGGCAAGCTGGCCGGGCTTCGTGCAGGGGCCGACGACTATGTCATCAAGCCGTTTCATCTCGAGGAGATCAAAGCGCGCCTGAGGGTGCAGCTGCGCCTCAAATCGCTGGCCGAGAACCTGGCGCAAAACGAGAAGCTCGCGGCTTTGGGTGTGCTGGTGGCGGGCGTGGCGCACGAAATTCGAAACCCGCTCAACGGGATCATCAACGCGCTGGTCCCGCTGCGGACCGTGCTGGGAGATGCCTCGAAGGAAACCAGCGAGCTGCTGGAAATGGCAATCAGCAGTGCGGGGCGGCTGGACCAGATTTCACTACAATTGTTGCAACAAGCGCGGGTGGGGGAGGGGATTCGAGCAGAGGTAGATGTGGCCTCGAATGTCGCCTTGGCGGTCCAGCTGTTGTCCTACAAAATACAGCAAGGTCCTAAGCTGGTGTCCGACATCCCGCAGGGCGAGAGGATCCGAGTAGTTGGCGAACCTGGCGCGCTGAATCAGGTTTGGATCAATTTGATCGACAATGCGATCCAAGCGGCCGGTCCGAGCGGGGAAGTTCGGGTTCGTGTCCATTGTGTCGACCACCTGGCCAAAGTGGAGGTGGTCGACAACGGACCCGGCATACAGCCTCAGGTGATAAAAAAAATATTCGATCCGTTCTTCACAACCAGGCAGGTCGGTTCTGGGACCGGCTTGGGATTGGCGTTAGCTCGTGACATTATCCAGAAGCACGGTGGCAACATTACGGTGCATTCGAAGCCGGGCTCGGGGGCCCACTTCAAAGTGACGCTGCCGGCAGCTGGGGTCAGCTAAGGAGAGAGCAATGCCGCCGCCGGATGAGTTGCGTATTCCGCCGTTCTCTACGTCGACGACGAGCCAATCAACCTGCGAGTCTTCGAGGCGAATTTTCGCAGCAAGTTTCGTGTGTTGACGTGTCAGTCGGCGAGCGAGGCCCTGGCGATATTGGGTACAAGGGCGCAGGAAATTGGAATTCATTGACGCTGATGCTCGGCCCGCTCGAAGACGCGTTGGCAGACTGCGAACAGCCGCTCCCGAGAGCGCAGCAGAGCCGTGTGCGCCTCGCGCACGACAACGCTCTGCGCTGCTCAAGCTGGTCACCGCGCTGCTCGACTTTTCGCGCCTCGAGGCCGGCCGCATGCGCGCCAGCTATGCACCGCTCGACATCGCCCAGTTCACCGCTGAGCTCCTCTCTTGAGGCGCCCTTCTCATAACCGCAATTGGGGCGGCTCTTGACCGCTCCCCACTTACCAAGCAGTTCGGTTCTCGAGCACCCTGCGATGATTAGGAGTGAGGAGGCGACGATGTATTTCGTCCTCATGGTCGCACACGAATTCAACGGCCCTAGGGAACCTGAGAATCGATGAAGCACTGACTAAGGTCCGTTTCGCACGTCTGGTTTGATCAGGACCAGCACTAAGGTCGTTTGCCAGCAACCATCCTTCACCGGATTGCCGCGAATTGCACCGGCTTTCATCGGATTGTCACGGTGGTTGCTGAACGACCCTCCCAAGTGGTGGACAATGACTTCGACTTGGTCTAGATGGCATTCAAGAGGTCACCGGTTCGATCCCGGTTAGCTCCAAAGGTTTTTTTCGATTCTGGCAACCAGTAGGGGGGTGGTTGCCGGCTGGTTGCTAGCAACCAGCGCTCGTAGATGGGCGTTAGGTTAGGGATGAATCACTACCCCCCCGTGCGCCTCAGCATCCTCCGACAGATGAACAAACCCAAGGACCGAGATTCCTCAGCACCGCTGCCGTACCCAGAGAGCCTCTGCCATCGCTGCGCCGCCCCGCCGCGGTACATCCTGGCGAGGACCTCGGTCTTCATCATGTGCCCGCTGCTTCCCGCCAAGTACCCGCGCCAGCCCGTGCACGAGTGCGCGCTCTATCGTCCTCTGCCGGGAGGAAACGACCAGTGATCGAGATGGCTGGGTCCACCCGTCCGGTAATGATCACGATAAACGGAGACCGCGATGCCCCCTCGAAAGCGTAATGCCTGCGCCGAGGGGTCTGATCGGTTTCAGATGGCTTTGATCCGGCGTCGCGCAGACCTGCGCCAGAAGGTGTCGCGTATCTTCCACACCAGGAAGACAAAAAATGTTGAGGTCAAAAGCGTCACAACAGTCCGACCCTGCACCCAGGGCGGAGGCAGCCGAGGATCGTTAATCGTCGCGACCGAGGGATCGGCGGGGTTGTAGTACACCACGACGTCGCTGCCGACGTGCAGGTCCGGTTGGTAAGCTGCGCCGAACTTGTTCGTGAAGGACCGACTGTCAACGAGGTACTCAACTACCACGTGACTGTATCTCCCGCGACGCTCTTCAATCACCCACCCGGTTGCCGCGGCCGTTGAGAACGACGCTACGCGGCGGGCTTCGGACTCAGCGTGACTCAAATAGGCGCTGAACGCGAGCGCCAGGACACCCCAGAGCACGAGCCACGGAATGACTCGCTGGATACGCATACGGCGAAGCATCGAACAGTGGACTCTACCGCTCGCGTATGAATCAGTCGCTTACAGGAAATGAAGTCTCAGAAACCATCTTTCCAGTTCGGATCGCTTAGAGGAAGCATCTGTCACCCGCGTTCGGATCTCCTCGTCACCACCGAGAGCACTCTGCGCTGGCCCCACACCGGCATGTCCAGACGTCAACTCCTCAGCGTACCCGGTCATCGACTATTTGTGTTCACGGCCTTCGCGCCCGAGTCGGCGGATTCGCCAGAAACCGAACCACGAACCTGAGTGAGCACCTCGTCCGCGCCATGCGGGTCCACTTTTCGCAGCGCATCGAGATCTTCGCGGAACGCACCTTGGTTACCGGCGTAGGCATCGGCGTAGGCAATCCACTTCCACGACCAGGCGGGATCCTGTCCCTGCGCCAGACTTTTGTGAAACCAAGCCTGGGCTGCGTTGAAGTCGCGGCGCGCCCAGGCCCGCTGGCCTTGCACCGCGGTCCACGTCTTCGACCACGGCGCATAGAACAGGCCGCCCAACGCGAGGGCGGACGCGAGGGCGATCGCGGCGCGCGCGGGCCGCCGCCACCTTGAGTCGAAGCGGATACCGCCCAGCGCCAGTCCGAGGGCGAGTCCCGCGGTGTGGGCCTCGTTTCCCACGGTCCAGAAATTTGTGAGCGTCGCAATCCAACAGCCGAAGAACCAGATGATGAAGAGCCAGATGATCTGAGGGGTGAGTCTTTCGCGGACGACAGGCACATACGGCTTGGCTACCCAGAGGAAACCGAACAGGGCATAGCCGACGCCCGAGAAGCCGAGACCCAAGTTATCGCGGATCAGCAACTGTGCAGCTGACGAGAATGCGGCGGCTCCGACGACGAAGGCGAGGGTCTTCCACGGCCCGAGAGTCTGTTCGACTAGCGGGCCTAATTGCCACAGCCAGTACACGTTGAACGCGAGGTGCCATAGCTGGTGGTGGACGAACGCGCTCGTGACGAGCAACCACACCTCCCCGTGCCACACTGCGGACGCAGGCCCCCAGCCCCACCGCTGGAGCCGGTCTACTGTTTCGCCCTGGCTTGTCTGGATCCCAACGAAAACAATCACGCAGATTATGGCCGCGATCGTCGGAACGACTCCCGGCAGCTGGGGACCGAGAAATCTGGTGCGCCGAGGGGGTGCGGGAGCGGACGTCTCATCCATTGAGGGCAGCCTAGCAGCTGACGGTGCGAAGTGCCCCAAGTTACGCTCTGCGGAGGCGGCGTGTTGCGATCGATCGCAGGCCTCCTTGAAGCCACCGACGCACGCCGTTCGGGCGGCGGTTTCCGAAAAACTGAGTTGTTCGACCTTTCTGCTTTGAATTGCTCTTTGCTCGATCGAGGGGGCCGGCTCGGAACTTCCCTGATCCGCAAGGCCATTGCGCCGCGGCGCTCGACGATCGCGGCGTATAGTTAACGACCGCTTAACTATACTCTGTCCAGCTATAGGAGGCACCCGCCAGCGCAGACGCGGGCAGACTGAAGGGCGGTTGTGTCGCTTGAACCTCCGGAAGGGTGCACCGCTGTTGGAGCATGTCAATGGGAGGCAACCGGCGTCAGAGATTTCCATATGCTTCATCCCTGAAAGGAGAAGACAGGAGCAATGGAAAACACCCAGCCAATGACCTACCAGCAGGCTGAACGAATCGAGATGCTGCTCAAGCTCCAAGCCATCCAGCTCAACAACGTCCTTACGACCCTGGTTTCCCTCATGGTGCTTGTAGCGCCTGAGGAGGGCTTAGGGGGGCTCAAGAAAACCTTGGACGGGAAGACCGCGGAAAATCGAGAGCTAGTGACGGCTACCCTTGAAAAGCTCTTCGCCTTGGGAGTCGCTGAACGGAAGGCCCAGCTAAGGACTCAAGATGAGCAAGCAGCTCAAATTGAGAAAGCGTTCCGTCAGGAGATGAGCAAGAAGCCGGTGGGCTTCAAGCCAGGGGCCTGAACGCCTAGGCATTCATTCCATGGCACAACACTGGAAATCCTCGTGGGACGCGTGGTGTGAGCGCCTTGATCGCGTCGTGGATGTTGCCAAATTCTACGGCGCCGTAGACGTGATGCATGGCCACCACGTATTCGCCAAAGAGACGCTCATCCCGGATGCTAAAGAACTTTTCGAAGCCCTAGTCGCCTTCGAAGCAGAGTTTCGCGAATCATTGCCAATTGAAGTGCGCAACCGACTGTCCAAATTCATCGAGAAGGGAAGAAGTATCTTTGGCGAATACGGGACCGGCGTGGGTCCTCATGAAGCAGCGCTCTTACTCGGGACACTAGGCGGCATCCGATCCGCGACAGCTTATTACCTTCGGGACCCTTCGCTTTCTGCTCGTAACGACGTCGAGCGGGCGCTGCTTCACCTCCAGCGACTGATCGTCGCTAGCGAGCATGCTCGAGATGAGTGGCGGTGTGCATTCGATCGGGGCGAGCTAGAAGCCGAGAAGCTCGGCGCCGTCCATCTTCTCCAGCATGGGATCTGGGCCTTCAAGGCAGATGCAATCACGGGTGGCAGAACCGATCTCGTCCTTGGCCATCCTCTGAAGGAGGAGGAGGTCCAGCGCTCCGGTTCTGCACTGGTGCTGACGGAATGGAAAAGAATCACTGACTGCGATGACCCCGCTCGAAAGGCTCATGAGGCGCAGGTCGAAGCCGAGAAATACTCCAGCGGTCCATTGCTTGGTTTCGAGTTGGCTTCGACCCGCTACGTCATTCTGGTGTCGAGGGGGCACCTACTGCCCGTTCCCACGCTGCCAGCCACAGGGCCGGCCGACTACCAAGTGCGAAACATTGCAGTGGAGCCGGAGTCCCCGTCGAAAGTTGCTCGCAAGGCAGTCCGGAAAAGGAAACGCTGAATCAACCTGGCCACTAGTTTTCCGTCGACCAGCTGCCCGGCGGTGGAGCTTCATACAGTCCTCGACGGAACCCGATGTGACCTTAACCGAGCGAAGGACCTTCACGAAGAACCGTTCGCCATGCCATCGAAAGGATCGACAAGAGATTCTGCGGTGGCCAGCGGAACTGTTGTTTAGCTGTGAGCTTGGCATCAAGATCCGGGCTCCGGCTCGTCCTCGTCCTCGTCCTCGTCCTCGTCCTCGTCCTCGTCGTAGTCTTCATTATCCTCGTCTTCGGGCGACGATTCGGACGTGCTACCGTAGCTTTGTCCCTTGCGTTTCTCGAGGCGCTTGATGGCCTCCTTCGTCGCCTCGCCGGGATGAACGGGCGTGTAGAAACTCACCTCGGCGTCAAAGAGTTTCGAGAAAAATGGGTCCGCCCGTGGATGAGGTTTCTTTCCCGCGCCCTGGAGCCAGCCCTGCCGCACACACTCGTAAGATAGAAGCCATCGTTCCCGTCTCAGTTCTTGGACATCGAGGAGACCAATCCACTGCTTCGTGTCCAGGCCCCCGTCAACGCGGCCCTGGCTGTTCGCGTCAAGCGCCAAGAGCGTCACGAAGACGTCGGTGGAGTTCTGAAGGAATTGGGCAGCTTCTTTTTCGACCGTTAGGCCGAGGGCCAAAATCCCCCACAACGCCCACACGGCTTCGCTCGCATTTCCAGCCTGGGCGTTCACCTCGACAATATGGTTGAGCACACCTCCGACTGCATTCAGGTCCAGCGCTTGAAGATTGTTCCGAGCACGCAGGATTGCCGTGACGAACTGCTGAGTCGCGCTCATTTCTACCGAAACGGTCTGCAACAAGAGGTCCTCCACCAGCTTCCACTCTTCGCTGACCCAGGGCTCCTCGTCGACTCGGGAAATGGCGTACGCAAGAACGTTGGATCCTCGGTGTTCGCTGTGAAAGTAGAACGCCCGATCAAAGAAGCGGATGATGCGTTGCAACGAATTCCTCCGGCCACTGCGGAAGTCAAACTCTCGAAACTCAACGAGCCATTGACTTTCGTGAGGTTGGGGCAGATCAACCACTCGGGTCTTTAATGGATTCAGCTGCAGACTGAAGGCGAACAGCGCTTCTTGGACGCTCTGCACCGCTGTCTCGGCATCACTTAGTTTCGAGAAGACGAACTCGAAGTCATCATAGTAGCGGAAACCGCGAAGGCTCGAGTTAAGCGTCTTAAGGTGGAGATCAACGGCTGTGAGTACAAGCTCTCCAATCACCAGCGAGGTGTCGGGCCCAATTGGGATCCCATTGGTCTGCCGATCTTGGCCCAAACGCACCGCAGCATCGAGCCGATTTCCGAGCAGACTCTTATCGGTTTGCCGTTGCTTCGCCTCTGGCTTGGTATGCAGTGCCCAAGGAATGCTGTGGGTGTAGACGCTTCGGTAAAATTCGGAAACATCACACACGAGCAAGTAGCGACCACCCCGTCTACTGGCGATCCGGAGCCGTGCGAGATCTGCGAGTGGCTTTAAGGGGACGAGAGCACGGTCGGAGAGTGGTCCCTGGACTGGCCGGCTTTGGCTGAAGGCAGATTTTCCGATGAACCCGTCTATCCCGTGCGACCCTCCCCATCCGGCTCCGATTTGCCAAGCAAGACGAATGAACGGGTCCGGATGGGGAACGCTGAGCGTGCGCCGAACGCCGCCAGAGCGAGAGAGGCTGTGTGTAACTGGATAGTAGCTTGGGGCTTCCCGAGACACCGGGCCGGGTGCTTTCTGAGTCTTGGCCCAATCAGCAAAGCGGGTGCTTGTGAAACACGGTGGTAGTTCCTTCGGTAGGTAGCCCCTGGCTAAGAGGGCATGGGTCACGTCATCCATTCAGGGTACGGGCGGGACTTTATTTCGCTTTTCCCAGTTCTTCGAGTTTCCTGAAGCGGCTTTTCTTCGCAGAAGGAGGGGGAATGCCAATTCCCAACCTCCCGATGGATAAGAACTCCGTCGAGTGGGCACGAAAGAGATTTCTCGTCCATATTTAGCGTGCCGCTCCTGATCATGGTGGCGAGGCGCCCAGGTCTTAGACCTGCGGTCTGCCCGACCAATGTGCCCGTTCTTCGAATCCAAAGGTCCGGGGTTCAGCTCCCTCGGGCGACGCAGATGGTTTCTGCAGCTGGGTTCTGGTCTCCACGCAACTAGCTGGGTACGCCGTTCATTTGCGCAATGTGACGGTTATCCGTTGGCTAGAGGAACGTTTTTGCTCGGCCGCCAATGGGACTCATCCGGTTTCAGATGGCTTTAACCCGGCGTCGCGCAGACCTGCGCCAGAAGGTGCGGCGCCGGAGGCTTCTGACGATGCGTGCGTTCTTCAGATGCGCCCAGCCGATCGCCAGCGAGAGCCGACAGGAAGACGGTGATGGCGATAGCGACCGCGAACTGCATAATCGGGGCGAGTCTCAATCGGTCACTAATACGAGTTCACCGTAGTGACCGTAACGGACTCCAATACCTCGCTCCGCGAGTAGGTCCGATAACCCGCCTTTCCGCCGCCTGGCGGCCGCGACCGTCAGCGGAGCGCTGCGCGAGGAAAGGGCGGCCCCGGAGGCGCCAGCAGGAAACCCTGAACGAGCGAAACGCCGATCTCGCGGACCACGCGCAGCTCCTCCTCCGTCTCGATCCCCTCGCATATGGCGCGCAACCCCTCGCCCCGGCAGTACTCGAGGATGTGCTGGATCAGCCGCGCGGCGC
>WNFB01004992.1_pt1 | contig 11830 bp, 8 predicted proteins | sample 5400501 | NCBI WGS metagenome assembly WNFB01 (sample SAMN13153341, study PRJNA577476) | soil metagenome | isolation source: 200 cm saprolite under Douglas fir tree site 2 hole 1 | place: USA:California | collected 2015-04-18 | reverse complement strand
CCCGTCGATGAACACCTTGGGAAGGGTCGGCCAGTTGGTCATTTTTGCGAGCGCCTCTCGCTTGGTGGGTTGAGACAGGACGTCAATGAGTTCATACGGGTACCCGTACTTGTCGAAAAATTGCATCGTCTCTTTCGTGAACCCGCACATCGGCATTTGTTTGGTGCCCTTGCCGTAGATCAAAATCTTGTGCGTGGCGACTTCCTTGTTAATTTCTTCTTGAATGGGATCTGCCATGGGTCGGCCTCCTTCTTTCTCAGCGATGAATGTAGAACGATGAACGAACGCTGAATGAGTACTTTCTCAGTTCATCGCTCAGTGCTCAGCGCTCATAGTTCGTCTGACGTGCGGGCTGTAAGTTCGAGCGCATGAATCCGCCCATCTTTCAATGGGACATCCAACGCCTGATAGATCAGACGATGCCGATCCAGCAGATTCTTCCCCGCGAAGGCTGCCGAGATCACCACCACTTTGAGATGATCCATCGTGCCGGTCCGATCCGAGACCGTGACCGCGGCATCCGGCATCATCTGGAGCAGGTATTCCGTCAGAATATCCGGCGTAATCATGGGCTCTCCAATCGCATAGCTGTAAGAATACCTCAGCGCCAGACCCAAAGGCAATTCGGGCCAGCCAGAACTCGCTGCGAGACGAGCGAGACTGGCGGAACAGGCAAGCCGAGCGAGGGGACAAGGCTCAAGGTTTTCTGAACTTCGAACCCCGACCTTCGAGTCGCGCCTTTCTCGCATGTCTCGCGCGTCGCGGGCTCCGGTGCTGGTGGTGGATTTCAGCACATGATGGTGGCTATCAACCACGCCTACATAAGCCACTTGCCATAAGACTCCTCTTTGCAAGGAAATCAGAACCGTTTCCGTATGGTCATGCTGGCACGCGCATTGCGCTTTAGGTGGGACAAGAACACGTGAGCCGACCATGGATGCAACAACATCTATCTACCAACCAAGGAGGGTGCCATGAGTGAGTTCAAGTCTGGGTTTTTCGTTGGGGGAGAGGCCTGCGAGGGACGGGTGCTCGTGGTAGACGATGAGCCCGATATTCGCAAAGTCGTGAAGATGACTCTGCAGAAAGCCGGCTATGAAGTCCTTGAAGCGGAAAACGGTGAGAAGGCGATCGAAGTCATCAATTATGGCGAAAACCGGCTCCTCCTCGACGTCGTCATCTGCGACATTCGTATGCCAAAAATCAATGGAGCCGAAGCCATCGCCTACTTCCGGAGCAACTACCCTCGTGTCCCGCTCATCGTGCTGACCGGATTCCCGGATGCCGATATGGCGACATCCTTTCTCCGGCAAGGAGTGGTAGATTATCTCGTCAAGCCGGTTGAAGGAGAAAAACTGAGATCAGCTGTCGCGCGAGCCATAGAACAGCGGGAGCTTGCAAAGCTATGACAACGAGCCTCCATCCCCTCTGTGCCGAAGAGAGGCATGCCCCTCCTTACTCTCCTCGGCAATAGCAGGATGCTGAAAAAGTCCGCCAGCGGCGTTCTCGCTTCGCTCAGAGGCTCCCCGTACCGAACAGAGTACGCATCGCCTCTTCGCTTGCTGCGGCCTTGCTTGACGACCTTTTTGAGCATCCTGCGGGGGTGTTCTCCTCTTGTCTCTGATATGCAGGCGATCGAAGCGCTGCTGTGCCGAAATAGTTTTTCCGAAGCCTGTTAGGAGCACCGCCCTGCCACACGGAGACCGCCTGATGCAAAGGTCCGACCATACCAAGGTCGCCATTCTCGGAGCAGGTCGCGGCGGCCGCGCGCTGTTAGATCTGCTGCACCAAATCCCGTCGATTGAGATCGTCGGCATTGCAGACCGTGATCCTGACGCACCAGGACTGCAGCGCGCGCGTGAGCTTCGGGTTCCCGTGGCTACCAATGTGCCAAACCTGATCGGCAACTATGGCGTGAGCCTGATTATGGATGTCACGGGCGATCCGGAGATGGAGACGTATCTGCATGTCCACAAACCTCCTACCGCAGACATCCTCAGTGGATCAGCCTCCCGGCTGCTGTGGGAGCTGGTCCAGCATGAATCCAAGCTGGAAGCCGAACTCCTCCAGTCAGAAAAGCTTGCGGGAATCGGCTCATTTGCTGCGGGAGTCGCGCATGACATCAACAACCCCCTGCAACTCATTTTGGGCCTGGCGGAAAACCTCGCAGAGGAGCGCGACCTGACCGCCGTCCACGAACAAGCTCGGGAGATTATTGAAGCCGTCAAACGGACGAGTGCCATCTGTCAAGACCTTACCCGCTACTCACGGCGCGCGTCCCCACACGAGGATGTGATGGTGTCTGTAAACGGAAAGTTGGACGAGGCGCTGAAAATCGCACGCTACGCATCAAGTTTTCACGATATTGAGATGATCAAACACTACCAGCCCGGCGCCGCCGTCAAAGGCAATCCGGATGAGTTACTGCACGTCCTCGTCAACCTCATCACCAATGCGGTCCATGCCATGGAGCGCGTTGGCGGCACACTGACGCTCGAGACCACACTCCTTGACGGACAGGTCGACGTCCGAATCTCCGATACGGGATGCGGCATCGCCCCGGACCAAATCCCCGAGATTTTCGAGCCATTTTTTACGACGAAGGCCCCCGGGAAAGGCACGGGGCTGGGACTCTATAACGTCAAAACCATTGTCAACAAAATGCACGGCATGATTGCTGTCGACAGTCAGATCGATAAGGGAACGACCTTTACCTTGACCTTCCCCAACGTCGAGCCGGTCGGACAAGGATGTCTGTCATGAATCCCGCACGTCCCACGTCTCGCTCTGAAACGAGGTGGGGGCTCCAACTCAAACTGATTCTGTCCATGTTGCTAGTGGGAGTGGTTCCCCTCATGGTGGGTCTCGGTCTCGCCTTTTGGCAAGGTTCTCGCGAGATCCAGGTCGTCAACGGCGAAAGTTTCAAGGCCATTGCCGAGGAGACTGCACGAAAAGTTGATCTCTTGATGTCAGATGAAGTCGGCCGGACAGCACGGATTGCGGCAGACCCTTCGATTATCCTTGAACTTGAGCAACGGCGCGATGCCCTGCTAGGCATGACGGAAGATGAGCGTCGCCGGGCGGTGGACCGGCTCAAAGAAGGCTGGGAGGCCAAAGACCCCGCGGCAGTTCAGGCCATCACGGGAAACAAAATGGCCGGCCTCATTCAGGAATATCTCTCGGGAGCCAAGAGCGAAGCCGATCAACTGATACCGCAAGTGGTCCGGTCTGCCACCAAGATGCTGTATATCACCGACATTGAGGGCAACCTGGTTGCCGCGTTGACCACACTGCCACCCTTTGCCAATAAAGAAACGGCCTGGTGGAAAGGCGCCTCCCATCGCGGGGTCGGCCAACTCTTCATCGAAGATGTGCACTTCGACGAACGTGCCCAGAGCTATGTCATCAGCATCTCGCTTCCCATCATGGATCGCATCCGATATGGAGCAGTCGGCGTGCTTCATCGCGTGATCGACGCCAAAGAGTTGATCTCGCCCTCGATCTCTCCCATTCGCTTCGGCAAGACCGGACATGTGATGCTGATCGATCATCGCGGCATCGTCATGAGCTGTCCCATTCTGCCGACCGGCGTCCGACTCTCCGATGCACAGCTCATTCCCCTCGTCACGCCTCTTCAGCCGGGCTGGGTCAGTGCGCCGAGCGATGGCCACGGCGGACAATCGACCTCGCTTATCGGATTCGCCCCGGTGCCGGAAACCAGCCGTGCCACCAATAGTGATCTGGACAAAAGCTCCTGGCACACCTTCGTGTGGCAAGCCTCTGACGAACTCTTTGCCCCGATTCGTCACTTACTCACCTGGATGGCCGTATTCAGTCTCGTCGCTGTCGGATTGATGACGTCTCTCGGCTACCTTGCGGCCAATCGTATTGTCATGCCGGTACGCCGATTACAGGCAGCGGCGCAATTGATCGGGCGCGGTGAGCTTCGGCAGCCCATCGACGTTCAGACCGGCGATGAGCTCCAGGATTTGGCCGACGAACTCAATCGAATGAATCGCCAATTAGAGGCCGCTTTTGCAGGCCTGACCGATCAAGTGGCCATCAAAACGCAACAAGTGGAATCCCTGCTTCACTCGACGGACCAGATACTGGATGCAGTCCCAACTCCAATCATCATGATCAATCAAGACGAACAGGTGCAGTACATCAACCGGGGCGGACGCGACTCCTTTCAGGCCATACTTGATTCGACCAAATCAATCCCCTTGTTCGATATACTCCCCGTCGATGCCGCTGTACGAGAGCATCTGCGAAAAGAATTCAGACGTGCGCGGAGCGGAGAACATGTCGCGACAGCATCTGGAGCAGAGGACGCCGCTGTCGTCAACACCGCCCGTGACCCGTTGACCCCCGTGATGGGAACGGCGGGACCAAGCAACCGACAGGAGATTCAGATTGGACCCCGACGGTATCACTATCAGTGGTTCCACATGGCGGGGAGAAACCAGGGAGAGGACCGGATCGGCCTTGTCTTCAGGGACACGACTGACGACAGCCGCCTCCAAGACCAGCTCATCCAGGCCGAGAAATCAGGCAGCCTTGGGACCCTCACCGCCGGAATCGGACATGAGTTGAACAATCCGCTCTTCGGAATTCTCGGACTGGGAGAAGCCATCGGAGAAGAAGCCAATCTCGACCGCGTCAGAATCTATGCCCGCGACATCGTCCAGCATGGTCGTCGAATGGCCGCTATTATCCGAGACTTCACCGGCGTCACGACTCGCGAGACATCGGACCAACGGCAACCGGTTCACCTCGAACGGGAACTCGATCAGGCCATCGCGACACTCACGGGCAGCATGGACGCCTCAGGACTCGCAATCCAGAGAACGTACGCGGGAGACACCTGTGTGCTGGCCCTCCCCGACCAACTCAGACAGGCGTTCACGAACGTGTTGATGAATGCCATTCAGGCGATGAAAGGCCGAGGTATCTTATGTCTCTCGACGTCCCTGATCGATACATCCGTGGTGACCACGATCGCGGATTCAGGCCCCGGCATTCCGAAACAGCATCTGACAAAACTTTTCGATCCATTCTTTACCACGAAGGGACAGGGCGAAGGATCCGGACTCGGCCTGACCGTCGCACGCCGGATCATCAAGAAATTTGGAGGGGACATCAGAATTGAGAGCCAGGAGGGGAGCGGCACCTCGTGCATCGTGACCCTACCAGTGATTCCTCTTCTGCCGCCCACACAGGAGGCTTCATGCGCCGAGTCAACGTCTCGCTCTACACCGCAGCCCCCATCGTCCTAATAAGCCGCGGGAAAACTCGATTATTACAAAATACGCCGCTGCGATCTCACGCGTGGTGGGGCCAGAATAGCCAGCAGGATGCTCAAAAAGGCCAGACTTCTCACCCGCCCAACCCTGGCGGTATTTCACCCGCCCGCCCTGAGTCTGCCAATACAGACTCTTCGTCCCAGGACGCGCCTTATCCCATGCAAGGCCGCAACTCCGCAGCTGACCATCGTTTCACGTTTCACGCCTCACGTTTCACGGTTCCTGGGAGCGATGCGAGAACAAAGCTGGCGGTCTTTTTCAGCATCCTGCTAATCTCTGGGCTCTGGTGGGGGCCCTACGTCCTATCCGCAAAGGAACGCCCTGGATCTTCCGGCATCCCACCGGAGAAAGCGGCGGCCTATATCTATGCCGTCATCAAGGCCGATCGCACGCTGTACACGACGGACATCGTCAATCGACTCCAGGCGAAAGGCGTCACCACGGCGTCCGAACATTGGGAGCAGGAGAACGCTCTCATGTTGCCGGCCCAGTTTCTCCAGCATTCGGGCAAGCTGGCGGCCGAGAACGGAAGTGGGATCCGGTATCGACTGATCGGCCTCTGGCCTATTTACCGGCGCAACGCTCCGGAAAGCGACCTGGAGCGCAACGCGTTGGAGTCTCTTCGGAAGAATCCCGACCTGCCGGTCACCGGAATCGTGACCAGCGGGCGCAAACAATACTTTCAGGCGATCTATCCCGACCTCGCCGTCTCACAGGCCTGTATCGACTGCCACAACGGTCATCTGCTCAGCCCGAAACGGGACTTTAAGCTCAACGATGTGATGGGCGGGATCGCCATCACCATTCCGCTGGAATAGGGATGTCGATGGCCGTGCGAGACAGGCGGGACGAGCGAGACGGGTGAGAGTTCGAGGTCCGAAGTTCGAGGTTTTCTGAACTTCGAACTTCGGATCGCACCTGTCCCGCCCGTCTTGTTTGAGCGGCACATCCACGCTTACAGCAGAAGCTTCATAAATAATGCGGCTAGGACGGTGTGGCAGGACTCGCGGGTGTATTTGTTTCAGCGTTGTGATATTCCTCCCGGTAAATCTGGATGGCGGTCATCAACAGACTCACCAGAACCGGCCCGACGAAGAGCCCGATGAGGCCGTAGAGTGCCAGCCCGCCGAGGACGCTGAATACGAGGAAGAGCACGGGGATCTGGACCGCCTGTCCGATCAACCAGGGTCGAAGAAACTGATCGATCATCGACACCACGCCGATTCCCCAGCCCAACATGGCCAGAGCTTTCCAAAGCGGACCAACCAAGAGGAAGTAAAGCCCTACCGGCGCCCACACCAATGCGGTCCCACCGAAGGGAAGCGGCGCAAGGATCACCGTCACGGCCGTCAGTACGACGGGAAAAGGAATTCCGAGGACCACATAGGCCAGCCCTGCCAGGAGACCTTGAACGATCGCGGTCAGGCCTATCCCCTTCACCACGGCACGAATGGTCTGATCTATGCGATCGACGATACGCTGCTTATGGGACGCTTCCAGTGGAATCACTTCCTGAAGGGACGCCAACCATCGCTTCCCATCCTTGAAGAGAAAGAACAGGGCAAAGAGCATGAGAAAGAAATCCATTACCAGCAGAAAGGCGTTCTTCAGCAGATCGCCGACCTGATCGAGAAAGAAATGGGTCAGGAAGGTCGCGGCCGAGAGAAGCCCCTGTTCCAGGGAATCAGGCGTCAATAACACGCTGCCACTGACCCGCTGGAGGAGTCCTCCGATTACCGGCCACGTGCCCAATTGCTCCGGCAGCTTATGGAGTGCCCCGCTCGAGATCCACTCGCGAATGGTCTGTTCGGCAGTACTGGCTTCTCGTGCCAGTAACACCCCCATCATCGAAATCGGAATCACCACGAGAGCCAGAACCAAGAGGGTAAGACAGGAGGCCGAAACGACCTCCCGGCCATGAACGAACGATGTGAGCCGTACATGGAGTGGAAAGGTGAGATGGGCGAGGAGTGCGGCCCAGAGGACCGGGAAGAGAAACGGCCGAAACATCAGGGCGATCTGATACAGGAGCAACAGAAGGAGAGCAAAGAACACGGCGGTGAAGATCTGCGGCTTCGTCATCGATTGGATACGAACAGGAGAGAACCGGCAGATCTATCGGTGCGTTTCGCCGCTGGACTCTTTATCAAGCACCACAACCTGCTTGGCCCGGTGCGCGGAGAGATCACTGACGTTGCCCAGCAACTTCGGAGGCTCGTCGGCCCAGGCGGTCACCCCCATTTCCGTCACACCTTGGAGCTTGGCACCTTCTTCCATGATGAGCACCGGCGTAAGGACTTCCCCGATGAGCGTCGCCGTCTTCATCAACTGGACTCGCTCAATGGCCGTCACCTTCGCCTTGATGCGACCGCTGCTGATCACCGTGCCGGCCGAAATCATTCCCTGCACCAGTCCATCCTCGCCAATGATGACTTGCCCCTTGGTCTGGATTTCGCCGTCGAGGCGGCCATCGATCCGCACCGTCCCTTCAACGTGGATCTCGCCCTTCAACACCACCCCTTTGGCCAGGAGGGTAATGTTGTCATCTCCAGCAAAGCTATTACTTTTCATGCGTCATTCCCCCTTCACACCCGATCGTTGGCGCCAGCTTACACTATTTCTCTTAGTGAGGCCTAGGAGAATCCGAAAGTATGTCGGAGCCGTTCCCATATTCCCCCTCCATGCACTTCACAGTAGACGGTGGGCTCCGTGCCCTCGATGAATACCTCCGATACCTGCTCGGGACACTGAAATGTGGCCAACTGCCCGGTCGTCGGATCGATGACGCGAGTGACCACACCGGGCGGCATCACGAATGCGGGAACATTGGGCGGGATTACCCGGCGTGCGAGATTCATCCAAATCGGTAAGGCCGCCTGCGATCCAGTGAGACGCAGAGGTCGTTCATCGTCGAATCCCACCCAGACCCCGATCACCACGTCGGACGTGTATCCTACGAACCAGGCGTCGCGATAACCGTCGGTTGTGCCGGTTTTCCCGGCCACCGTGCCTTGGAGTCCGAGAACTTTGGCTTTGCTTGCAGTGCCCCGCTGGATGACGCCTTCGAGGAGAGACGTCAACACATAGGCCCCTTGAGGCGAGGTCGCCTGTTGCCGATCCGGTACGCTATTCCAAACAATGTCTCCCTGTCGATCCCTCGTCGATCGCACCGCAGTCGGCTTGACAGCGATCCCTCCGTTGGCGATCGCTCCATACGCCGCCGTGATTTCCATCAACGACACCGACGAACTGCCCAAGGCCACCGACGAAAGATCAGTACCGATAGCACTCGTCACGCCAAGACGGTGCAGCAGTTGCACGATCGGCTTGGTCCCCAGGGTCTTGGCCGCCTGCACCGCCGGCACATTGAGCGACTGCTCCAACGCGCTCCGCAGGGTGATAGGTCCGTGGAATTGTTTGTCGTAGTTCTGCGGAGACCATGGACCGTTCTCCGACTCAAATGTCACCGGCTCGTCCACCAGCAAGCTCGCCGCAGTCAACTGGCCGACTTGACCCTCACGGGCCGCTTCCAGCGCCGCAAGATAGACGAAGGGTTTGAAGAGAGAACCCGGTTGCCGCTGCGCCTGAACCGCGCGGTTGAATTGACTCCGCCGGTAATCCCGCCCTCCCACCAACGCCAGCACAGACCCGGTCTTGGGATCGAGCACCACCACCGCCCCTTGCATCGGTTCCAGTAGACCGTTGAGATGGGGATGCGCAGCCTCTAACTTGGCCAGTCCCTTCTCCAGCGATTCGGTGGCCGCCTGCTGGATCATCGGATCGAGCGTACTATCAATCCGCAAACCCTCCGGCAAGGGGACCACGCCGGCCTCCTCCACCTGCCGAAGCACGGCATCGACGAAGTAGGGCGCATCGGTCAGCACGTCTTCTGACGGTGTCACGCGCATCGGTCCATGGACGGCACGATTCCAGGCCTCTTCCGTCAAGAGACCTGTCTCCCGCAGCCGCCGCAACACGACATCACGCCGCTGCTTCGCCAGCTCAGGATGTTTCGTCGGGGCATAGCTATTGGGCCCCTTGATCAGGCCTGCGATCATCGCGATCTCTTCGACCGTCAATTCCTGAAGGGTCTTACCAAAATAGCGATGGGCTGCCTCGCTCACCCCATAGATCGAGACGAATCCCGCCTGCCCGAGATAGATTTCATTCAGATAGCTTTCTAGGATGTTCTGTTTCGTATACTTCACTTCCAGCACCAACGCCGCCAGGGCCTCCTTGAATTTTCGTCCCATCGTCCGCTGCGGCGAGTAAAACAAATTCTTCGCCAGCTGCTGCGTGATCGTGCTGCCGCCCTGCACCACACCGCCCTTCGTGAAATTGGTCCAGAGCGCCCGTCCTACGGCAACCGGATCGATGCCGAAATGGGAATAGAACCGGTGATCTTCGATAGTCAGGACCGTCTCAATAATCCGTGGAGGAATCTGCGCCAACGGAATCCATTCGCGCACTTGGCGTGACTCACCGCGCACACCACTCAGGAGTTCCGGTTCCAGAAAGATGGGAAAGAGCGGTGTACCTTCAAGCGGAGACAGGACATCCGTCACTCGCCCCTGATCCAACGGCAATGTCACCATGGTCGCGCCGACATGGGCCTCCGGCTGCGGGTGGAGATAGAGTGTCAAGGCCTCCTCGGTCAGCTGATAGTCGCCAGAAGACTGCACGGGCACTGTCACTCGTCGATAACCCAACCGTTGCAATCGCTCAAGAAGGTGGCTGCGCGCAATCGAGAGATCGGGTTGCAGCAGGAATGGTCCACTGTACAGACGCAGCGGAGGATGCTCGTCGCTCTTGGGCAGTTCAAGAAAGGTCGCCAAATACGCGCCATAGACCACAACGACGAGGCCGAGCGCGGCGACGAGGCCTGCCAGGACCATGCTCGCATATGTCACCCATCGGGCAGGTCTATTCACGATGCTGAACCCTCACCACAGCATAACCGACAAGCGGGACGAACGAGAAGAGCGAGACGGGCAAGCCGGGTTGATCTGGTTCATCTGGTTTCTCTGGTCTATCTAGTTTATCTGGTTAGTCTAGTTCAACCAAATAAACGAGACAAACCAAACAAACCAGAGCAACCGGTTTTTACGCTTCACGAGTTCCGATCTTCTGAGGCAGAAGTGAGCCGACAACCATCCCCGTCGCCGCCACGAGAAACCCGACCAGTTGCGGAGGCCAGACTGAATCGGACGGACCGAACAGTTCCAGCCCCATCCAGGTCATCAGCCCAGCCACGAAGGCACACAAGGCACCTTGCGTCGTCGCTCGGGACCAATAAAGCCCGGCACAGAGTGGAACGAAGGCCGCCACCAGCGTCACCTTGTAGGCGTTTTCCACCATCTTGAAGATGCTCGCCTGCGAATTGAGCGCGAACACCAGCACCACGCCGGCGAAGCATACCAGCACCGTGCGCATGGTGCGGAGGAACGTGCGGTCGCTCATATGCGGAAAGATTTCTTTGATGATGTTCTCGCTGAAGGCCACCGACGGCGCTAGCAGCGTGGCACTCGAACAGCTCATGATGGCCGAGAGCACGGCGCCGAAGAAAATGATTTGGGCGAAGACCGGCGTGTGCAGCAGAATCAGCGTCGGCAGCACCAGCTGTGGGTCTTTGTGCAGCAACGCGCCGAACATCTGCGGGTCCACCAGCGTCGCCGAGTAAGCCAGAAACATCGGCACGAAGGCGAACAGAAAGTACAGCGTGCCACCCAGCACCGACCCGCGCACGGCAGTCTGCTCGTCCTTGGCCGAGGTGATGCGTTGAAATACGTCCTGTTGCGGGATCGAGCCCAGCATCATCGTCACCCACGCTCCGATAAAAGGAATCCAGGCATTGAAATTCGCCGCGGGGAAGAAATCCAGCTTGTCGGCTGCAGCTGCGTGCGTGAGTACCGCCCCGACGCCGCCAGCGAGACCGCTGATCACGGAACCGATGTAGAGCATGCCGCCCATGATCATCGTGATCTGGACGAAGTCAAGGATCGCCACAGAGAACATGCCGCCAAACGTCGTGTAGGTCAGGACAATCGCGGCACCGATCACCATGCCCAGGGGCTGGGTCACAGCACCATCCGTCACCACATTGAAAACCAGGCCGAGCGCTTTGATCTGCGCGGCCACCCAGCCGAGATAGGACGCGACAATGCACAACGTGCATAGCACTTCCACGGTGCGGTTGTACCGCAGCCGGTAGTAGTCACCGATGGTCAATAGATTGAGGCGATAGAGGCGACGGGCGAAGAACAACCCGGCGAGGATCAGGCACAAGCTGGAGCCGAACGGATCAGCCACGACTCCGTGCAACCCCTCCTTGACGAAGGTCGCGGAGATGCCGAACACGGTCTCGGCACCGAACCATGTGGCGAACACCGTGGCTGTGACGATCGGCAGCGGCAGGCTGCGACCGGCCACCGCAAAATCCTTCGTGGTATGGACCCGCCTGGCGGCAGCCAGTCCGATCCCCACCGACAGGAGCAAATAGAGAATGACGAATCCCAGAATCATGG
>WNFB01011125.1_pt1 | contig 11832 bp, 4 predicted proteins | sample 5400501 | NCBI WGS metagenome assembly WNFB01 (sample SAMN13153341, study PRJNA577476) | soil metagenome | isolation source: 200 cm saprolite under Douglas fir tree site 2 hole 1 | place: USA:California | collected 2015-04-18 | reverse complement strand
CCTTGAAGGTCACTGTCCCGCTGGGTGTCCCGGCCCCCGGCGCCACCGGGCTCACCGTGGCGGTGAAGATCACCGACTGGCCAAACACCGAGGGGCTAGCTGAAGAGGTGACTGTGGTCGTGGTGTCCGCCTTGTTGACCGTCTGCGTCAGCGCCCCTGAGGTGCTGCCGTTGAAGTTCGTGTCGCTGCCGTAGACCGCGGTGATCGAGTGGCTGCCCACCGACAGGGAGGAGGTGGCGAAGGTGGCCGCTCCTCCGCTCAGCGTCCCGGTGCCCAGGGTGGTCAAGCCATCCTTGAAGGCCTTGAAGGTCACTGTCCCGCTGGGTGTCCCGGCCCCCGGCGCCACCGGGCTCACCGTGGCGGTGAAGATCACCGACTGGCCAAACACCGAGGGGCTAGCTGAAGAGGTGACTGTGGTCGTGGTGTCCGCCTTGTTGACTGTTAATGTCCCATTGCCGGTCGCAAGATCGCTGGTAGATGTCGCGGCTTTAACCGCAAAGGTGGTGGTTCCTGCTGGTGTTGCACTGGTCGTATTGACGGTCAGCGTCGATATCTTCGAGTTGTCGGCCGGGGCAAACGAAACGGGATTCGGCGAAAACAAGGCCGTTGCCCCCGCCGGAAGCGATGTCGTGATGCTGAGAGTCACAGTAAAGGCCCCCGTGGAACCTCCACCGCTTCCTCGATTCGCAGTGACCGTGTAACTAACGCTACCGGCTGTGCCTGTAGTAAGGGAACCCGTTTGAGTTCCCACACTAACGGACCCGACCTTAGGAGTATCTGTGAAGGTGGTCTGCGCCTGGGAGCTAACTCCGCTGGCGGTTAAATAGAACCTGGCACCTGCATCGTGAGGTTCTGGCTGAAACTGGTTGTTGGAAATATTTCCCACTGCGTCGGCGGTCGCCGACAGGGTGCGGTCGGCATGAATAGTCGGGACTTCGTGCAAAAACAAACTTACCGCCTCGCCCGGCTGCCAGCCTGACCCACTCATGGTGACGACCTCGCCTGGTGCGTAATCAGCCTTGTCGGTCTTGACGGTGGCAAAGCCGTAGAGTTCGGCAGTGGCAAGCCCGCTGCCGCCGGCGACCAGGAGCAAGCCGTCCAGATTCAGTGGGCTACCGACAGCGCCAACGCGAGGCGCCGCAAGGGCTCCCGTTGCCTTGAAGGCACCTGTCCAAGGAACAAAGAGTTCGGCTGAAGAGAGCACTGCGCCTGCCGACGTGCCGCCCAGAATCAAGACGGTATAGTTATTGGGGAGCAAGAAAGCCAGATGATTGCGGCGAGGTTGGGCGAGGTTGCTGGGTGCTGCGGTAAACGTCCCAAAAGCGGCGCTATAGATCTCGGCCGAAGCCAAGTCCACCGAGCCGTTGCTGCCGCCAGCAACCAGGACATCTCCATTTAGGAGTGTGGTAGCCGACTGTCCGGCCCGAGGCGTCGAGAGATTCGGAGCCGCAGAGATTGAGCCTGTGGCCGGATCGTAGACATCGGCGGTAGCAAGGGCAGCAGTTCCATTCGATCCACCCACAATTAGCACGCGGCCACTCTCGAGCAATGCCGCGGCGTGATCTCTCCTGGGTGAAGAGAGCGCTCCAACGGAAGCAAAAGTGCCCGTAACCGGATCGAAGATCTCCAAGGTAGAGCTAAGCGTACCGGACGCGCCCTGGCCTGCAGCGATGAGCACCCGCCCGTCTTTGAGGAGGGTCGCGGTATGGCCGGAGCGTGCCTCGACCATGCCCCCCGGTACATTCGACCAGGTGTTGGTGGCCGGGTTGTAGACCTCGGCGGCATTGGTGATTCCTTCGCCAACGGTGGTGCCGCCTGCAACCAAAACGCGCCCATCCCCCAGCACGACCGAAATGTGCCTGCTGCGTGCGGCGTTCATCGGCGCCGCACCGGAGAAGAGGTCGTCAACACCAAAGATTTCCGCAGTCGCCGACTCACCGGTAGCGCCGATTCCGCCCGTGATCAGAATGCGGCCGTCTGAAAGTAAAGCGGCGGAAGCCCCAACACGGGCCTGCGCGAGGTTCGCCACCTGGCTCCACGTGCCACTTGCTACTTGAGGGAGAGTGCCTTTCAACAAGAGCACCCCGAAGAGAGCCGAAGCGAAAATGCATAGAGCAAGCCGAGTCGTGCGGTTCATGATTTATCTCTTTCTGTCCAGGAGCCTAGAAACCCGGACTGGAGAAAGATCAATTTGCAGCAAACATTCGTTCGGACTCGATTTCCGGCGCCATCGGTACACTTGTGCGCAGACCAGTCCAGCTCGCATCACACGTGGAACCCACTGGAGGGAATGCCTACACAATTCCGGCATTCGAGTGAGCGACGGGCTGGGTGGAAGGACTCCTCAGGCCGGCCATGACACCGATACTTCAACTCGCCATTGCAGGTCACGAGGGCACTACTCCACAGCTTAGAATCTAAGTCCCGTCGCTTTCGCCGTGCCTTCGCTTCAATCCAAGCGCACCTCGCTATTTCAGACTGAAGCTGAAGTCAATAAACGTCCCGTCGTTTAGGCCGATTCGGAAATAATAGGTTGCGTTCGCCGACATGTTCTTCGTGCTGATGTTGAAAATCCACTGCTGACCATCCCAACGGAAGACCGTGTCGGGCGTCGCCGAATCAACTGGTCTGTTCACGTTATATGTGCCCGTTGCGTCCGTGATCTTGTAAATGAAGAAGCTCGAGACCACTCCCGGAGTTCCAACCGGCACAGAGTTGGCGTCGCAGACCCTGAACTTGGCCGGCACCGTCCGCGGTGGATTCATGACGCTCGAACCGTCCGCATTAATCGGCGGGAGAACCGAGTGACCGAGCTGGCCAAGGCACAGGCCACCGGGTGCGTAGATCACGGTCAGAGTGCCGGCAACATAGGTGATGGCGTAGTTGGTCGAGACTGCCCCTGAGCAAGTGGTCGGATATTTACCCACCGGACTGAGTGTTGTTGCCGTTGTCGTGCAGCTCGGCCTAGTTGTCAGCACACTCGGGGTTTCGCCGAGTACGAAGCCAGCGTAGGTGGCAGTGAAGGCTGGGTTGGGGGCGTCTAATATCTTCGTCTCGTCGTCGGCCCTGATCGTGAGCGGCGCCGGGGTCACGTTCAGTTTGCCAGCCACGAAGGTGATGTTGTAGTTGGTGGAGGTTAGGCCTGCCGGGGTGATCGGGTAGGGGCTGCCCGCTACCAAACTGCTGGCGGTGGCCGCGGTGGTGAAACCCAGTGTGCCCCCAAGCACGCTAGCGGCTTCCCCGAGCACGAAGCCAGAGTAGCTGGCGGAGAAGGCCGGCAGGGGCGCGCCGTAGACCTTGGAAGCATCATTGGCGGTCACGGTCAGCGCTGCCGGGGTCACCGTCAGTTTGCCAGCCACGAAGGTGATGCTGTAGTTGGTGGAGGTCAGGCCTGCCGGGGTGATCGGATAGGGGCTGCCGGCTACCGAACTGCTGGCGGTGGCCGCGGTGGTGAAACCCAGTGTGCCCCCAAGCACGCTAGCGGCTTCCCCGAGCACGAAGCCAGAGTAGCTAGCGGAGAAGGCCGGCAGGGGCGCGCCGTAGACCTTGGAAGCATCATTTGCGGTCACGGTCAGCGCTGCCGGGGTCACGGTCAGTTTGCCAGCCACGAAGGTGATGTTGTAGTTGGTGGAGGTCAGGCCTGCCGGGGTGATCGGATAGGGGCTGCCGGCTACCGAACTGCTGGCGGTGGCCGCGGTGGTGAAACCCAGTGTGCCCCCAAGCACGCTGGGGGCTTCCCCGAGCACGAAGCCAGAGTAGCTGGCGGAGAAGGCCGGCAGGGGCGCGCCGTAGACCTTGGAAGCATCATTGGCGGTCACGATCAGCGCTGCCTTGTTGACCGTCAGCGTCCCGTTGGTGGAAACGACCGTGTAGTTGACCAGCTTGTTGCCTGGGTCTACCACCGTGGGCACGATGGGGTAGGCCCCCGCCGGGCTGACGGTTGTAGCCGAGCTGGCGTAGGTGGCCGTAATATTATCCCCGTTCTTGATGCCGGCGATGGTTCCTGTGAATGCCGGGTTAGGATCTCCGTAGGTGCGTGAGGCATCTGCCGCAGTGACTGTCAGCACTGCCCTGTTCACCGTAAAGGTCTGGGCATTTGACGCCCCGCCGCCCGGGGGAGTGGGCGTAAACACCGTAATCGTGAATGACCCTACGGTGGCTAAATCACTGCCCGGAATAAAAACAGTGAGTTGCATCCCGTTGATGAAGGTCGTCGCGCGGTCCGATCCGGCAAACCTCACCACCGAATTCGGTACAAAGTTTCTTCCGTTCACCATCAGGGTGAAACCCGCGTCACCGTAGGTCACGCTCGAGGGCGAGATGTTGGTCGTGATCGGCACAGGACCCGTGGATGCCCCGGGCGGATCCAGGAAGTTGGGCCGCGGAGCAGCCAAACCACCCGCACCCACCTGCGGGATGCGCAGCACATCCTGAGTGGCGTTGCAGGATTCGTCTTGGGTAAACGGATTCGTGTCGCTCGCATGCCCGGTGGAGACGCACAACTCTGGGTGGTCGAACGGGGCCTGGTGGAAACGCACCCGCTCGTCCGTGAGCGCTTTCATAAACGCCACGAGTGCCGCTTTCTCGTCCAGGGTCAGGTTCAGTACCTGGATATCCGGGTCGAGATTGTCCTGGTTGAACTGAGCGAAGTTGCCGCCGCGATTGTAGAAGTCCACCACCTGCTCCAGCGTCGAATCGCCGCCGTTGTGGAAGTAGGGGGCGGTGAGTTCAACGTTGCGCAGTCCGGGCGTCTTGAAAGCCCCGTCCACCGCCACCCGCTCGTTCGGCTGGAGCGGTTGCGGGTTGGCCAAGAGGGGACTCTCGTTCGGCCGAACCTTGATGGGTGGAACTTGGCAGGCGGCGTTAGCCTGTGCCACCGTAAAGGTAGGGTTTTTTGCGAGCGTGTCTTGGATGCACTTTTGGAAGAAGCGCGAGTTCGACAACGGCAGCGTGAGCGGTCCGATGGTCGCGCCAATGCCCACATCGTCGCAGGGACCTTGAAGGCCCGCGCAACGTCGTACGCCCGTATTATAAAAGCCGTTATCGTAGACCGCAATTGCGCTGTTGCCCATAACCATGCGCTCGAGCAGTTCTTGAGCATTCACCACGTTGGCGACAGAGGCGTTGGTTGTCTCCGCTCCACCGTGACAATTGACGCATCTCCCTTTCGCCTCGAATACGTTCATCCCCAACTGCTCCTGGGCGGTCAGAACCGAGGTATTCCCATCCAAAAACTGGTCAACGGGCGAGTCGTTTGCCACCAGGGTGGCCTCGTACATCTGGATGGCCAGTCCCCAGAAGAGCGAGAAGTTGAACTCCATCTGCGTGAAGGTGTTGGAATCCAAGGGCCCCGGCGGAGGCAGAATGAAGGTCAGACCAAGAGTGCCATCCGGATTGGTCCCATTAATCCGAACAACCAGGTTTGACTGCCACCATTGAGGCTGGAAGGCGGCCTGAATCAGAGCGTTGTAGCTTCGGCTGATTCCCGTGGCAGGAAGCATGCTCATGGAACCCAAGACGCTGTCGTCGGTGGCGACATGCTGGAGCGCGAGCGGTTGCACAGAGAACATCTTCCTGCCCAAGAGGGGGAAGGTGCGCCCCCCATAGGACATCTCCAGGTCGCTGAGCGGTGGACCAACTGCCTGGGAAGCCAGCGACGAGTTCTCAAGCTTAAGATCGGGGCGGCCGCTGAGTCCGATGGCAGCTAATTGGCTTGCTGTCGGCGCGATCAAAACCCTGGCCGTGGGGTCGAGGTTCCCAATGGGGTCCACACCGTTGAACTCGTTCCGGGCACGGCCGTCCCAGAAGTTGCGGTGGTTGAACACCGCGTTGATGACCGTGGGAGTGTTCCGCGGCTCTACGTTCCGCACTAGAGCGGGGGGAGTTCCCGCTTGGAAGACCCCGCCGGCGCCGGCGAATGACGCAGTTCCGTTGTCGTTTGGACTTCGGAGGACGATGTTGCTGAAGGTGAAATTGCGGACGCCCTGAGAGGAGGCAACGTCGTTCGTGTCGAACAGCACCGCGGAATTCTGGTTATTCAGATCTGTTAGCCGGTGGAACGGGAAATCGCTGGCCTGCAATTGGTAGTTGAGCCCGAAAGGTGGTGTGAAATTGAAGTCCGGTGGGACAGCCCGGAATCCCGGGTTAAGCTGATTCTTGGACCGGCTGTCCGCCCCGGCATGGAAGTGGCAGCTCGCACAGGCCTGGCCGTCACTTCCGACCTGCTGGTCCCAGAACAGAGCCTTGCCCAAGGCGATCGCGGCTGCATTGTCTTTGATGAAGTTCGCGATGTTGGCTGGAACAGGAACCGGCACAGTTTTCAGCGACGCCAGTTTTACGATTTCGTGCGGAACCGGAGCCGGTGCTTGCGCCTGCACGCTGAATTGATAGACCACGATCAATGCCAGCGCTGTCAGAAGCGTGACGGTGAAAAGGAGCGTTACCTTCTGCGCTCGACACTTGCTAAAGTGAACCACATATCTGGGTTTAGGGGTTGTAGTGTGCATGATGCTCCTCTAGGGGTGACCCTGGGCGCAGATGCTGTCGTCTTCTGTCTACGAAGTCTATTACCCATATGGGCTTAACCGTTTGGGGCTCACCCATTTGTGCTGGCGCTCTCGAGACGGTCAACAAACGGGTAGGGAATGGTGAGGATTCAAAGGGGGTCAGAAGGGAAATTGTAGGCCAACTCTAGAGGAGTTCGCCCCAGGCGGCCCCTGGACCCACGAGAAGGAGGGATCGCGCCGCAGCCCAGGAACGGGAATGCCGGAACGCAACACCTCGGACAGCTCAACTGCCTGATCGCTGAGCAGGCACAAACCACCGGTCATGTTCCGGATCTGCCCGTGCAGTATTCATGGCTGTTTCTTTCGAAATCCATATAATACATCGGGGTTGCCGACGAGGCCTCAATGCGCAGGGCACCTCACATGCTGCCGCCTCTCCACATTCACTTCCTTGCTTGGGGACACAACCCTGGGCCCGGCTGGGCAGCGCTTCATGGCATGGTCCTCTGCTCGCTAGGGCGGCACTCGTGGACCCCGCGTGAACGAGACCGTCCTCTCTGGGTCACCTAAACCGAAGCTCCCCCCCGTCCCAGCATCCACCCACGCCTTCCCCCTGCAGAGAAACGCCCCCGCCGTGCCGGACTGCCAGGCACCGTTACCAGAGGGACAGGCAGGTCAAATTTGGTATTCGTCGCCACCAGCAGACCGCGTGCGAACCTTTACACACACCAGGGAAATCAAGCGTGGAAATTTCCCGCCGCGAAACCAAGTTTGGAAAATTACCAGCCGTAGAACGTTGCTGCGCTTTCTCTGGTGCGAGGCAGCGATATACGCAGTACGTCGAGATCCAGAGTTGAAGCGCTTCTACCGGCGCAAGCTACAGCAGAAGCGATTAGGTAAGGCGAGGGTCGCCGCAGCTCGCAAACTCGGGATCCGCCTGTGGATCATGTTGCGCGACCAGATCGATTACCAAGAGTTCTGCCGCCGCGGACAGATGCGGCAGAAGAGCGGTAGTGTCCGTGCGGGGCTAAGGTGGGGCGTGGTCCTGCGGTATAGCGACCAGCAAACTGATTAGGCTACCCGCCTCCCTGTATTGCAGGGAGTTCGAATCACTCATCAATGGTCCTCAGTGGCCGAAGAGATGGCTGGTGGGCAACACCGGGTTGATGAAGGGACACGGGGCCTGAGCGAGTAGGGTGAACGGGGATGCAAATTAATCGACGGCGAACCATTCGCCGAGCAAAAGGGCACAGCTGCGCATATACATGAGTGTGCGCGAGCAAAGCAAAAAAACAGAAGAAAACACTCTTGACACCTCCGCCGTCGTTAGAGATGCCCCTCTGCGCCCCCTGCGAGCACAACTTGCAAGCCCCAACTCTTCTCGGGGACTTGGTCGTGGTCGGCCAGAACTCGGTCCGAGCCGACTTAGGGATCATGGGCCGATATCTGGGCTGATGTCTGGGTCGATCTCTGGTGCCGTCCTTCACTCGCTGCCCACAGTGCTCCCCTTTGTGCTTTTGGAATCCAGAACAGCCGAGGCCGCCTCGGCCCTGCGAAGTCGGATGGGTTGGCGGAAGGTGCGGGGGAAAGCGGGAGTGCGCCGGGATAAACCGGCGTGGAGTCGTGAATGTAAAAGTCACACAGGCAAGGCTTAGCGAGCCATCCTGACCCCGAGTCATGGGCGGACAGTCGCAAGGCTGGACGTGAAGGTTGACAGGGGCACGTGCAGGCAGGCCATGCGCGAGTACCCGCAGGACTCTGCGCGGTCCGAGACCCCTGGCATGCATGGAAACTCCACGCGCGAGAACCGGGAGACCCCATCAATGCCCGACACGAAGTTGTGAGCGGGCCGGTTGGAGAAGGTCTTGAGCCAGAAGTCCAACATGCACGTTGGTGGGGAGTCGGACAGGCGCGAAGTACCTGCGAAGTGTCCGAACAAAGGCGGGAAACCGCGGGGGGAGTGTACTCGTTCACATGATTAGTGACACTTCTGAGCCTTTCGTTGAGATTGCCATCGAACGAGGAATTGCTCGGGAGTGAGGTAGCCAGTGCCTGGTGTGGACGGCGCATGCCCTTTCGCATCGCTGCCCTACAGGTCGATGGCAGCGAGTTCGCTGCCGAGTTCGAGCAGGCTTGCCAGGCCCGCAGTCTACCGCTGTTCGTGCTCCCGCCGCGGTCCCCGAAACTGAATGGCCACGTCGAGCGCGCCCACCGGACCCACAACGAAGAGTTCTACGAAGTAACGCCCGATCGCTGGAACGTGCCGGATCTCAACCCGGGGGCGGTGCGAATGCCCTTCCAGGGTAGCCAAGTTGTGCGGGTCATAACGGCGCCACCAGCGATAGAAGGTCTGCTTGCTGATGCCGAAGTGCCGGCAGGTGAAGGCCGCGTTGTGCCCGTGTTGGAGGTAGTGCGTCATCCACTGCAGCCGCAAGGTGGCCTCACGGCTCAGCTCCCACCCCGAACCCGCCAGCTGGCGGGTTCGCGGTGGCTTTCCCCATCGAATTTGCATCGCGACACTCTACCCGAGTGTCACCAATCATTCTGAACGAGAACACGGAGGCCTGGAGGGAAGGCGACTGACCAAGGAGAACACTGAGCAGACGACCGCGTCCCAGACTCAGAGCTGGATCAACGCGATGAAACGCCTGCGCGGCGTGCGCGAAGCAGCAAAGAAGGACAGGCGGTTGCGGTTCACTGCGCTACTCCACCACGTTTCTATCCCTCTACTACTGGACAGCTTCTACTCGCTAAAGCGGGCTGCTGCACCTGGAGTAGATGGAGTGACGTGGAAAGAGTATGAGACGGATCTCGACAAGCGGCTGGAGGACTACACAGCCGAGTGCATCGGGGATCGTATCGAGCGCTACCCTCGAAGAGAGCCTACATCGCCAAAGCGGACGGACGACTGCGACCTCTGGGCATCGCAGCCCTGGAGGACAAAATCGTCCAGTATGCGGTGGCAAAAGTCCTGAATCAGATATGCGAAGTGGACTTCTTGGGGTTCTCGTACGGGTTCCGACCTAGGCGCAGCCCGCATGATGCACTGGATGCTCTGTGGGTTGGGATCTTAAGGAGGAAGGTGAACTGGGTGCTTGACGCAGACATTCGCAGACATTCGAGACTTTTTCGGGTCTGTTGTGCACGAGGATCTGATTAAGTTCATCCGGCACCGGATCGCCGATCCAAGGATACTTCGCCTGATCCAGAAATGGTTAAGGGCCGGAGTGTTGGAGGACGGCAACTGGTCGGAGACAGAAGTAGGTACCCCGCAAGGCTCAGTGATTTCACCTCTGCTTGCGAATATCTACCTACACTACGTCTTCGATTTGTGGACACAGCACTGGCGTAAGCACCGGGCAACGGGAGACATGATCGTTGTCCGATACGCGGACGACATCGTGCTGGGATTCCAGCATCGAACCGAGGCCGAGCGTTTCCTCCAAGAATGGAAGGAACGCCTGCGTAAGTTCGGGTTAGAGCTACACCCGGATAAGACACGCCTGATCGAGTTCGGGCGTTTCGCAGCCGCAAACCGGAAGCAGCGGGGCGAGGGCAAGCCGGAGACGTTCAACTTCCTAGGCTTCACCCACATCTGTGGACAGTCCTGGAAGACCGGCAAGTTCCTCGTCATTCGCAAGACCATCCGCAAGCGACTCACTGCAAAGCTGAAAGAGATACAGGAGGAGCTTCGACGACGCCGGCATCTGCCGGTGGCCGAAGTCGGGAAATGGTTGAGGTCCGTTGTGCGGGGTTACTTCAACTATCAGGCGGTACCCGGCAATTTGGCTAGTCTGAATAGCTTTCGGCTCCAGGTGATCTGGCGCTGGCTCCGTGCGCTTCGGCGTCGGAGCCAAAAGAGCCGGATGACGTGGGTGCGGTTTGAGCATTTGGTCGAGTGGTGGATTCCGCCGCCCAAGATCCTTCAACCCCATCCCGATCTGCGCTTTGACGCCAAACATCCAAGGTAGGAGCCGTACGCGGCAATGCCGCACGTACGGATCTGTGCGGGGGGCGTCGGGTAACCGACGTCCCTACCGCGACGAAATCTGTTCAGAAAAAATCCCGAAAATTTCTACAAAATTTTCTACGGCTTGACGCACCGCCTCGGCTGTTCTGGATTTCGAAAGCACAAGGGGAGCCCTGGGAGCAGCAAGAGTGAAGGGCGGCACCGGCACGCAGGGGCTCTTTCAAAAAAATAGTGAGCGACCCGTCCGATTCGCTCAACCTTTCTCCCGCCCTTTCTGCACACTCTCATGCATACTTTCATGCCGCGGGTAAAGAAGCACGACGGGCCGAGGCTCTCCCCCACGCACCTCTCGACGCAATTTCAAAGCATGCTTTCCAACAGAATATCCTGGCCGGCCCACCACGGCATGGTGGCGAGCCGGCCAGGATTCGGCAACAGCTACTGTTTGCGGACGATCACGCCGCTGACAGCATCCAATACGACCGCGATGCTCTTGACCTGCTGGCCCGGAGTAATCGGCGGCGAGGCTTGTTCCGGCTTGCTGGGATCGAACTGGACGCGCCTCCAGCCAACGGACGGCACAGGTTGAGCAGTTCCTTTGGCACAGCCGCCTACGATGTGCATCACGTCATCGGTGGTCACTACCACGAAGCGCGGTGACGTGGCGGTGCATTGCCCACTGTCGCTGACGTCAAAGCCAAGTTGGGTTAGTGTAAGGCCTTGGGCGTTCTGGATAACGGCTCCAGCGTGCGCCTCCTGCGGCGCGGTTGCATTCTTTGCGAGCAGGAGACCCGGGTGGCTGGCATCGGTTCCACTGGCCGGACTCACACCTAACCCGTTAATCCACTGTGCGGTTACCGCTCCCGATTGGGCGGGATCGTACGTGTACGGCTGGACGTACAAGTCCGAGGCACCGTTTCCGTCGGCGGAACCTATCGTCAGAGTTACGCCTACGGAAGTGCCCGTTGCGCCGGGTGCGCTCAGCACGATCGTATCGGTATAGCTCCCTGGTGGCATCCCGAGCGGATTCACCGAGACTCGCAGGGTCGCGGGAGTGCTCCCTGTCGTCGGACTCACGCGGAGCCAGGAGCCACCCGAGTGCGAAGCCGTAAAGCTCAGTGGCGCTCCTTTGCTGCTGACCCTAACGTACCTCGATTCCCGGGACGCTCCTGCGCTGGCTCGGTAAGTGAACGACAGAGCGCTCGGATTGGCGATGAGCGACGCAGACGAGGTGGGTGGGCTGCTCACGACCATGGTGACCTGTACAATCTGCGGGCTACTGCTACTGGCAGCGCCGGAAGCCGCGATGGTCACGTTGCCTTTGTAGGTGCCGGACGGCCAACCGTTCGGGCTCAC
>WNFB01009184.1_pt1 | contig 11833 bp, 12 predicted proteins | sample 5400501 | NCBI WGS metagenome assembly WNFB01 (sample SAMN13153341, study PRJNA577476) | soil metagenome | isolation source: 200 cm saprolite under Douglas fir tree site 2 hole 1 | place: USA:California | collected 2015-04-18 | reverse complement strand
ACGGCGCGCAGCCGGCCGCCGACACCGCGTTGACCACCGCCTCCGCCGAGATGCTCTGGCGCAACGGCTGGTCGGCTGCCGTCACGGCCGATGCCCAATTGTCGGACACCACGCACAGCTACTCCGGCAAAGGCGTCGTTCGTTATAACTGGTAGCGATCGCGTTTCCCTCTCACGCCGAGAGGGATCGGGGGGGTGGGGGCGGCGGTCATTGGACGCCTCTCTCACCCCTCATGATGCCGCCCCCTGGCAAGGGGCACTCTATCTGTCCAATTCCTTGTAACGCCGAAAAATGCCGTCCTCGTTGAAGGCGATGCGGCGGTCGCTGGCGAGATAGGCCTTGATATTCGGTCTGTTGGCGACGCGATCGTGCAGATCGACCAGGCCGGGGATCCGGCGCTCGAACGCTTTCATGCGGTTCGGAAATGCGTAGCGCAGCCCTTCCACGATCTGGAACAGCGATAAATCAGCATAGGTCGCGCGGCGCCCGCTGAGATAGAGGCCGCCATTGTTCTTCAACAGCCCCTCGAAATATCCCAGATATTTCGGCACGCGCTCTTTCCAGAATTCCTCGGTGCGTTTTTTCGCAGGCGCGCGCTGGTCCTCGTAATACAGCGAGGGGCCGAGCGGATGATGGGTGTCGTGAACTTCCAGCACGAAATCGGCGACGATGAGCTGCAACTGATGCACCCACAGCTTTCCTGCTTCCGCCTTCGGCGCCAGAGCATGGCGCGATCCGAGATAGAGCAGGATATTGGCGGTCTGCCCGATCACGAGTTTGCCTGCCTTGAGAAACGGCGGCGCGAACGGCGGCGTGCCCTTGCGCGCCTCCATCTTCTTCATCATGGCGGCCACACCGCGACCGCCGCGCGCGACGTCGGCATAATCGGCGCCGGCATCCTCCAGCGCGAGCCGGACATATTCGCCGCGACCCTGAATGCCCGGCCAGTAATAGAGTTCGTAGCGCATGGGCGCCTCCGTCGCGAGTCCGTCACAGCACTAACAGATCATCGCGATTTTGGCTCGATGCAGTTTCGGGCAGGTGAGCCACGATCGTGTCCCGGACGCGGTGCAGCGTTCTCCCGGCGATGCTCCGCATCGTCCGGTCACGCTGCTCCGCAGAGCCGGGACCCATAGGGATGCCAGAGTTGTGGACCCCGGCTCTGCAGCGCACCGCTATGCGCTGCGCAGCGTCCGGGGAACGCAGGCTGTCAGTTCGCCGCAAAACAATACAGCAGCCCGTCGCCGCCGGTGCTCTTGAGATCGGCCTGCGAGCAGCCGCCATCGGGTCCGCGCGAAGGATGCGAGCTGTTCCAGGACTTTGAGGCGTCGTCGTCGCGCAGTCCGATGCGGTCGGAATGACCGACCATCGCCGAGCCCTGCGTGCTGCTCGTCCAGTTCTTGCAGGTGCGGTCGTCGCTCGCCGCGAATGCCGTACCGTCGGCCTGCGATCCCGTCAGCACGTCATGGCGGTTCGGCGTATCGCCGCGGCCGTTGATGACGTCGCCCTTCTCGCTCAGCGAGGTCTGTTTTGTCAGGTTGTTGGCGCCGTGCAGCTCGGCGACATCCCTGGCGATCACGACGCCTTTGGAGTTCTGCCAGGGTCCCTTGCCGATGCGGTCGCGCGCATTCACGGCTGGCTGGCCATCGACAACCTGGGTCGAGAGATAGGCGCGCCAGGTTTTTACCCCGGAAGCGTTGGCCCCTGCCGCCTGCGCCAGGGTCTGACAGTAATTGTCGGCGCCGGCGAGACCGCCGAGGTTGCCGCCATTGCCGATGCCGGTCGAGGTCAGGAAGAAACTGGTGTCGGCCGATTGCGCCTGCGCCGGTTGAGCCGCGAGAACCGCGAAGGCCGCCGCGACCGCGATGAAGCACGCGCGCGCGAGATTGCTGGCGAGAGTGGGCATCTCATCCTCCTGTCTTTTTGATCTGCCGGCGCGTTGCTGCGCCGGCTTGGTCCAATACCAACACGTTTTTGAAGATATTATTCCGGTCCCGCGACATCCAGACGAAGACGGCAAGGCCTCACAAAAAGGCGCCGCGGGTTGGACCGCGGCGCCTTGCATCGTGATGATTGCTTCGACGACGATCAGGTCTGCTGGATCGCCGAGAGTTCCCAGTTCGCGCCGCGCGGCCGCACGAAGGTCCACACTTCCGTGACCTCCTCCGGCTCGCCGCCCGAGACCAGCCGGCCGGTTGTGCGGTCGAAGGTCTTGTCGACCAGCGCGTACCGCATCGCCACGCTGGCGTAATCAGTATCGCCTTCGCGCCACGCTTCCGCGAGGTCGCCCTGCAGCAGCTTGAGGTCGGAGACCTTGTTGATTTCGTTGCGCGCCTTGTTCGCCGCGAGATCCCGGGTGAAATACGACACCATTTCGGGCGTCGCCAGCGTGTGCAGTTTGGCGACATCCTCATTCGACCACGCCGCCTGAATCTCGCCGAGCAGGCGCTCGAAGGCTTCGTAGTCGGCCGGAGCGATCTCGAGCGGGGCGCTGCCCGATCCCAATCCGAAACCGCTTCCGGTCCGGAACATGCCGGGGCCAGCCGCGGCTCCAGGGGTCGCGCCTGCATAGGCCGACGCGGGCGCGTGCCGCCGCTGCCACCATGCCATCGCCAAGCGGACCACGATGATGATCAAGCCGATCTGCAGGATCAGGCCGAAGATCGACGACAATCCGCCGAGCCCGGAGAACATGCCGCCGCCGAACAACATGCCGAGCAGGCCGGCGCCAAGGAAGCCCGCGGCGAGACCGCCAAGCAGGCCTCGGCCGCCCCCGTTGAAGAACCCGCCGCCGGCGGCCGCAGGTGCGCCCAAACCGGGGCTGCCCGGCTGGGTGATGGTGCGATTGAACGGCTGTGCGGTACCTGGCGCGGTCGACGTGCTCGGCGGCGCGGAGAACCGAATGATAAAACCACGGCAATGGCCCGGACAATGCCGCGTGCGCGATGCGTGAATCTCATGGCAATTTCCCTTAAAATCCCCGGCAGGGGGAAGCGCTATTAAGATGGGCAGCGCTGCCTAAAAGTGAAGCCGCTATCCTGATTTGCGGCTGCGGCCCTCGGTCGCGGGCATGCGACGATAACGCTCGTTCTCGGCCGTTTCCCGGGCGCAGCGCATCACGCAGTGGTGCGCCGCAGACCCGGGATCCACGCCGCACACCTTGGTTGAAGGGTTTTGGGGATGTTGTGGGTCCCGGCTCTGCGGTGCACCGTGACCTGACGATGCGGAGCCTGTCATCGGGCGCGCATTCGCGCGACCCGTTGGCATCGCCGGGAGAACGCTGCACCGCGTCCGGGACACGCACAGGACTTCATAACGGCGTCATGGTTTCCTTCACCGCCGCCACCAACTGGCTGAGCGTGAAAGGTTTGGGCAGGAATGCGAACTGCTGATTTTCCGGCAGGCTCTTCTCGAAGGCATCTTCCGCATAGCCGGACACGAAGATGATCTTGAGGTCCGGATTGCGGCCGCGCATCTCCTTGAGCAGGGTCGGGCCATCCATTTCCGGCATCACCACGTCGGAAACCACGAGATCCACCGCGCCGTTCTTCTCCTCCAGCGCTTCCATCGCCTCGATGCCGTTCGACGCCTCGATCACGCTGTAGCCGCGCGAGCGCAGGCCCCGCGCGTTGAGCGAGCGCAGGCCTTCCTCGTCTTCGACCAGAAGAATGGTGCCCTGCCCCGTGAGATCGGTCCGCGGCTTGGCTTCGGCCGGCTCCTTGGCCGCGCCGCTGGCGGCAGCGACATCGGGCTGAACCTCCAGCGCAGGATGGTGCCGCGGTAAAAAGATGTGGAACGAGGTGCCCTGGTTCGCTTCGGAGTCCACATAGATGAAGCCGCCGGTTTGCTTGACGATGCCATAGACCGTCGACAGGCCGAGGCCGGTGCCCTTGCCGACTTCCTTGGTCGAGAAGAACGGCTCGAAGATCTTGTCGACGATCTCGGCCGGAATTCCCGTGCCGGTGTCCGCGACGTCGATCCGCACATAATCCGCCGCCGGCATGCCTTTATAGGCAAGATGCCCTGAATCCTCCGATGTCACATTGCCGGTTCGTACCGTGAGCTTGCCTCCGTCCGGCATCGCATCGCGGGCGTTGACGGCCAGATTGACGATGACCTGTTCGAATTGCGAGACGTCGACCTTGACCGGCCACAGATCGCGGCCATGCACCAGATCGAGTTTCACCTTTTCGCCGATCAGGCGGCGCAGCAGCATGGTGAGATCACTCAGCGCGTCGCCGAGATCAAGCACCTGCGGCCGCAGGGTCTGGCGGCGCGAGAACGCCAGGAGCTGACGCACCAGCGTCGCCGCGCGGGTCGCGTTCTGCTTGATCTGCATGATATCCTGGAACGAGGGATCGGTCGGCTTGTGCGCGTTCAGCAGAAAATCGTTCGCCATCATGATGGCGGAGAGCACATTGTTGAAATCGTGCGCGATGCCGCCGGCGAGCTGGCCGACCATGTCCATCTTCTGCGACTGGTTGATCTGGTTCTCGAGCGCCCGCCGCTCGGTGGTCTCCAGGAGATAGACGATGGCGGCCTCGGTCTCGCGTTCGTCTTCCTCGACCGCGGTCACGAAAAACTGTCCCCATCGCTCCTTGGCGCCGTCGAGCATCGCCTCGACCGGCGGGATATCGCCCTGCCCCTCGGCGGCCTGGTTGATGGCCGCGATCAGGAGGTTGCGATCGCGGGCGCTGACCGCCGCGAAAATCGACTTGCCGGCCGCGCCGTCGGCGCTCAGGCTTTGCGCCAGCTTGGCGAAGCGGGCATTGGCGCGGACCACCGCGCCCGACCGGTCCACGGTCGCGATCGCCATCGGGGTGTGATCGAAGAAACGCATGAAGCGGACTTCGGCGGCGCGCTGCGGATCGGCGCGTTCGTCGCGCGCGCGGCTGATCACCAGCGTGCGCGACGCGCCGGGCACCCCGTTCGCGCCGAACGCCAGCTTATGATACAGCCGCACCGGCATGGTCCTGCCGCCGCGCATGCGCAGGTCGATGTCGAATACCTCGGTCTTGACTTCGCCGGGCACCGCCACGATCGACGTCAGCAGCGAAGCGCCGTCGCCGGACACGATGTCGGTCAGCTTCAGACCGCCGGACCCGATTTCGGCCAGGTCGTGATCCAGCCAGTTCGCCAGTGTGGCATTGACGTAGACCAGGTCTCCGGCCGGATTGACCGAGAAGAACCCGCACGGCGCATGATCGAGATATTCGATCGCGTGCTGCAGTTCCTGAAACACGTCCTCCTGCCGCTCGCGGTCGCGGGTGATGTCCTCGAGCGACCACACCGCGTATTTGGCCTGACGCTTGGCCTGGCCGAGCGGCCGAACCCGCATTCGCAGCCAGCGGCCGTGCGCGCCATCAGATCCTGCAATGCGGACCTCCTCCTGCTGCCGCTTGCCTTCGCGCGCCGCCTTGAGCAGGCGAAACACCGCCTCGGACACGTCGGGATTGCCGATGAAGACCCGCTCGACCGGACGCGCGTCGAGCGCGGTCGCAGCCCCCGTGAGCGCGAGATAGGCCGCATTGGAATAGACCACATGACCGCGGGGATCGGTGACCGCCAGCCCGTCATAGGCCTGGTCGGCGATGCGACCCGTCACCGGATCGTCGGCGGCACGATCGGCGAAACGGATAATGCCGGCGGCGAAGGCGAACAGGTTGAACAGCCCGACCATCGCCAAAAGCGCCAGCAGCGCCAGGATATAAGGCTGCGCCTGGGCACGCCCGATGGTCATCAGGGCGATCGCCACGGCGACGATCCCGCCGGCCACCAGCAGCACCAGAACGATGCTGCCGCTGCGCCGCGCCGGCTCATGGACGGTTGTCGGCGCTCCTGACGGGTCGTTGTCAGTATCGGCGGTCATACGAGGACGCGGCCTGTCGACATGAATATGACGCGCTAATGGCGCGCCCGCTCCTGAGTGCCTGAATCGGCCCGGCGAGCGCAAGTCCATCGGGCGGCTATTTCGTGCGTTCCCCCGTGTTTCCAGCAGGTTTCCGTAAGATAGCCCGCTCCCAATGTGACGGTGGGCTGCGCTCTCTTCATTGTCGCGGCTGCTCCGTCGCGAGAAGTTCTGAACCTAAACCACGCTGGGATCACAGGTTTCCGGCATCCTTCCCGATCCGAAGCTCGCCGATCCCAGGGTCGCTGAAGCGGGCGCTGCAAATGGCCGCGACCAGATTCACGCCCGGCGGCTGAAGACCCCGCGCTTGAGACCCATCACGTAGCCGATAATTTGCGCGACCGCATGATAGTGCTCCACCGGGATCTCGTGGTCGATCTCCACGGTGGCATGCAAGGCCCTCGCCAGCGGCACGTTCTCGACGATCGGGATATCGTGCGCCTTGGCGATCTCCCTGATCTTGAGCGCGATGGTATCGATGCCCTTGGCGACGCAGATCGGCGCCGGCATGCCGCGTTCGTAGCTCAGCGCCACCGCGTAGTGGGTCGGGTTGGTGATAATCACCGAGGCCTTGGGAACCGCGGCCATCATGCGCTTCTTCATGCGCGCGTGCCGCAACTGCCTGATCCGACCCTTGACGTGCGGGTCGCCTTCGGATTGCTTGAATTCTTCCTTCATTTCCTGCAGCGACATCTTCTGCCGCTGGTACCATTGCCGGTACTGGAAGAAGTAGTCCGCGATCGCGACAACCGCGAGCATCGCCACGACGGCGCCCATCAGTTGCAGCGTCAGGCTGGTGGTCGCGCCCAAAATCGCCGCCGGGTCGAACCGCACCATCGATTCCAGACGGTGGCGCTCCGGCCAAAGCACCGCCAGCATCACCGCGCCCAGCGCCACCAACTTGAACAGGCCCTTGGCGAAGTTCGCCGCCGCCTGCTTGCCGAACACCCGCTTGAACCCCGCTCCGGGCGAGACCTTGCTGAATTTCGGCTTGAGCTGTTCGCCCGACCATACCAGCCGGTGCTGTATCATGTTGCCTCCGATCGCCGCGAGCGACAGCATCAAAAGCGGCACGCCGAGGGCCGCGATCAGCGCGTATTCGAGGCTCTGCGCCAGCGCCAACAGGCCGGGCCCGTCGGCGTGGATCATCCAGGAATTGGCGATCAGGTTGCGCAGCGGCATCAGGATCCCCCCGCCGATCGATGCGGAAAATGTCGACAGAACAAGGGTCGCGCCGGCAATTATGAACCAGGTGTTGATTTCCTGGCTTTTGGCGACATCGCCGCGCTCGTGGGCGTCTTCCAGACGTTTTTGCGTCGGGTCTTCTGTTTTATCGGATGCGTCGTCGTCGGCCATGGTTCCAGGCTTTCAGCTGAGCGGGATCAGGTCGTGCATGACGCCAACAAAATAATCGAGAAAGGTCCCCATCATCGCCGCGATAACGAGGGCGAAAATGAGGAATCCGGCAAGAATCGATAGCGGCACGCCGACGAAATAAACTTGCATTTGCGGCATCAGCCGCGCCAGCACGCCAAGCCCGATATTGAAAACCAGACCAAAAACCAGAAACGGCGCCGAAAGCTGCATGCCGATCCGAAACGCGGCGGCGAAGGCGCGGGTGGCCAGTGCCGCGACGTCGCCGCTCGGCATCAATTCTCCCGGCGAAAAGATCGAATAGCTGTCGTTGAGGGCGGCGATGACCAGATGATGGCTGTCGGTCGCAAACAATAGCGTCAGGCCGAGGATGGTGAGGAAATTTCCGATCAAAAGGCCCTGCTGACCCTGGGTCGGATCAACAGCGGTGACAAATCCGAGGCCGAGTTGCTGGGCGATCACCGATCCTGCGACCTGCAGCGCCGAAAGCGTGACCCGCGCGGTGGCGCCGAGCACGACGCCGATGACGATCTCGTGAACCATCAAGACCAGCAGCGGCGTCAGCGACTGCATGTCGATGTGATAGGCGGCGCGGTGCAGCGGCAGAATCACCAGCGTCAGCAACAGCGCAATCCCAAGCTTGACCCGCACCGGAATATTGCTCTCGCCGAGCCCCGGCAACAGCATGACCATCGCGCCGATGCGGGCGAATGCCAGCATGAAGGCGGCGGCGAGCGCGGGCAGCAGTGAAATATCGATGCGCATGATTCGTGCATACTGCATCAACCGCCAATGATTCGCGACGATATCCGCATCATATGGCTGTGCAGCGAGTCCGCCATAAAAGGCAACGCCAGTAGCAGGGTAACGAAGATTGCCAGGATTTTCGGAACGAACACCAGCGTCTGTTCCTGGATCTGGGTCAGCGCCTGGAACAGCGACACCACGACGCCGACCACAAGACCGACAACCATGAGTGGCGATGACACCACGACGATGGTCCAGATCGCATCGCGCGCCACGTCGAGGGTTTCGGCACCGGTCATTTTTCTATCTCGTTCTATTTGATTTGCGTTCGTCATTCCGGGGCAGTCCGCAGGACTGAACCCGGAATCTCGAGATTCCCCGATGTGCAATTGCACATCTGAGGTTCGCGCTTCGCGCGCCCCGGAATGACGATCAGATCGGCATCTTCATGATGTCTTCGTAGGACTGAATGACGCGGTCGCGCACCGACACCAGGGTCGAGACCGCGACGTCGGTTTCCGCCACCGCCGTCACCACGTCCATCACGTTGGCCTTGCCCGACGCCATCGCCACCGTCTGCGCGTCGGATTTTTTTCCGGCGTCCAGGACGCTTCCGATCGCGTCCTTGAGCAGCGCCCCGAAGGATGGACCGCCGCCCCCTTCGGAAGCCTTGCCGGCGCCGCCGGTGTCCAGAATGCGGGCGAGGCTGGCATAGGCATTGGCAGCGACTGTGGGTGAAGCCATGGTTTAAGGTTCCCTGTTCAGGCCTTGAGGATGTCGAGCGTGCGTTGAATCATCCGGCGCGTGGCGCTGATGATATTGAGGTTCGCCTCGTAGGACCGCTGCGCGTCGCGCATGTCGGTCTGTTCAACCAGCGAGTTGACGTTGGGATATTTGACATTGCCGGCGGCATCCGCGGCCGGATTGGCGGGCTCGTATTTGACGCGAAACGGCGACGTATCAGTCCGGACCCTGCCCAGCGTCACGACCTTGGCGTCCAGCGTGCGGTCGAGTTCGGAGGAAAACGTCGGCACCTTGCGGCGATAGGGATCGCCGCCGGCGGTCTGCGCCGTGGAATCCGCATTGGCGATATTTTCCGACAGCACCCGCATGCGCCCGGCCTGCGCCCGCAGGCCGGACGTGGCGATGCTCATCGACCTCGCGAAATCCCCTGCATCGTCTGCCATGATGTGGTTCCCCTAGGTCGTTGACCCGGCCTGTTAGCCTTTGCCGATCGCGGTCTTCAGAAGATGCAGGCTTTTGCTGTAGAGCGAGGTCGCCGCCGCGTAGTCCATCTGGTTGGCGGAGACCTTGAGCATCTGGTCTTCCAGATTGACGGCGTTGCCGGCGGGCCTGGTCTGGAAAGCGCCTTTGCCGTCCTGCGCGAAAGTTGGTCCGCCCGCCGACGTGCCGATATGGCTGCCGCTGGTACGCATCATGGCCAGCGATCCCACCGGTCCAGCGACGCCGCCGGCGCGATCGAATTTCGGTTCCACCAGATCGCGCGGCTTGAAATTCGGCGTGTCGGAATTGGCGACGTTTTCAGACAGCACGCGCTGCCGCTCCTGATGCCATTGCATCTTGGTGCGCAGCGCCGACAACACCGGAAGATCGTTGATGGACATCGCATCGGCCTCTCGCCTTGCGGCCATGGCGCCGCTGAGGTAGGCAGAATTTGCCCTGTGGATGGTTAATAACGGGTTAAGACGCGCGGCAGACCGCACGGCGTGCGGGCGCGAATTCGGCGGCCCAGGATCAATCGAGCGCATTTTCGCCACGAATGCTGCGTTAACCAGCCAAACCGGTGAAGCGGGAACGCTCAGAAGTCGTTTTGGCCACAGCGATTCTTGGTTTATTAAGACACGGGGCGCGGCAAATCTTGCCGTGGGAAGTTAAGACATAGGGCCAATCTCACGCTTTCGCCGTTTTCTGTATCGGTTCGGATCCACGGCCGAAGAACAGAAACCTCAACAAAGCGTTATCCGCCGGGAACAAAGCATGCAGGCACTTACATTCGTTTTCGCGTTTGTGGCCGTTTTGGCGCTGATTGGCGTTGCCGCCTGGCTGGTTCGCCGATTCGCCGGCAGCCGGCTCGGTACCAATACCAATCGCGGGCGGATGCCGCGGCTGGCGGTGATCGACGCCGCCGCCGTGGATGGCCGCCGGCGGCTGGTGCTGGTGCGGCGCGACAACATCGAACATCTGCTGATGATCGGCGGACCGACCGATATCGTCGTGGAGTCCAATATCGTACGCGCCAACGCCGCACGGGATCAGATGCCGCAACGGCCCGCCGTCGGGGTTGGCGCCGAACCACCGCCACCGCGGCTGGTGCCGCTGCCGGATTCAGCCAGCCGCAGCGACAGCGATGGATCACGGTCCGAAGGCTTCGATCACGTTGAGCCGCAACCGCCCGAGCCGCCTTCCCGGCCGGCGCGGCCTTCGTTTGCCGACGAAGTGCGCCGTCCCGCGCCCGCGGCGGCGGAACGGCGCGGCGACCCCCTGACCGGCTTCACGCCGGAGCCGCTGGCCGGCCGCGCCGAGCCGCACAGCGAGCCGATGCCATTGCGGATGCCGTCGCGCAACGAACCGATGATGCCCCGCCTGCCACGCGTGAACGTGAGCGACGGGCCAAAGCCGCCCCCGCTTCGCGCGCCCGCGCCCGAACGCGCCCCGGCATCGCCGCCGCCACCGCCGCTCCCGGCGCAGCCGACCGCCGAACAAAATCTCGCCGAGATGGCACAGCGGTTGGAAGCAGCATTGCGCCGGCCGGCCGGCGATGCCGGCGAAGCGCGCATCGGCGCGCCGTCGGTGGCGCCCGAACCGCCGCCGGTCCGCCTCACCCCGCCGCCGCCACGCCCTGAGCAACCGATGGCGCCGCCGGTTGCCGCGCCGTTGCCGAAGAGCGGTTTTGAGAATCTCGAAGACGAGATGGCGTCATTGCTGGGCCGTCCAAAGAACCCTTCGTGAGGCCGGCAAAAGTCCCGCGTAGAGTTCTATTTTTTGCCACCCTGATAGCCGCCGGATCGCTGGCGGATCCGGCGTTCGCGCAGGATATCAGCATCAATCTCGGCCAGGGCAATGGCGGGGTCACCGAGCGCGCGATCCAGCTGATCGCGCTTCTGACGGTGCTGTCGATCGCGCCGTCGATCCTGATCATGATGACCTCGTTCACCAGGATCGTGGTCGTGCTGTCGCTGCTGCGGACCGCATTGGGCACCGCGACCGCGCCGCCGAATTCCGTCATCATTGCGCTGGCGATGTTCCTGACCGCGTTCGTGATGGGCCCGGTGCTGCAGAAATCCTACGATGACGGCATCAAGCCGCTGGTCGCCAACCAGATCAACGTCGAGGAGGCGCTGCAGCGGGCGGCGGTGCCGCTGCGCGGCTTCATGCAGAAGAACGTGCGCGAAAAGGACTTGAAACTGTTCATGGACCTGTCGGGCGAGGCACCGCCGGCGACCCCGGACGAAATGTCGCTGCGGATCCTGGTGCCGGCGTTCATGATCTCCGAACTGAAGCGCGCCTTCGAGATCGGCTTCCTCTTGTTCCTGCCGTTTCTGATCATCGACCTCGTGGTCGCCTCGGTGCTGATGTCGATGGGCATGATGATGCTGCCGCCGGTGGTGGTGTCGCTGCCGTTCAAGCTGATCTTCTTCGTGCTGGTCGACGGCTGGTCGCTGGTGGCGGGCAGCTTGGTGCAGAGCTACGGGGGATAGGCTGGCGGACTGCGCTGCTGTCCGCTGTTTGGATCAAGACCGACTTCGTCGAGGAGGTTTCCACCTCGAATTTTGACTTACGGCG
>WNFB01004987.1_pt1 | contig 11834 bp, 14 predicted proteins | sample 5400501 | NCBI WGS metagenome assembly WNFB01 (sample SAMN13153341, study PRJNA577476) | soil metagenome | isolation source: 200 cm saprolite under Douglas fir tree site 2 hole 1 | place: USA:California | collected 2015-04-18 | reverse complement strand
AGGCCCTTCCTCATAAGCCCAAAGGCGGGCCAGATGTTCGCTGTGTAACGAGCCCGGTCTTGGAGGCGCCCTATTGTGTCGGGGCCGGTGACGGAGGCATTGGTGAGGACGGTGCTGGCGGTCCCCAAGTTTGCTGGGGAGCCATTGGGGGAGGTGGTGGTTGTTCCGAGATCGAGAAGAAAGCCACTACCTGGAGGATCGCGGCAATGAAGAGTATCAGAAAACCCACGAGGACGATCAGCGTGGCTGCTCCGATGAGGAACAAGAGCCCTGTAGTCCGGAACATGTCAACTCTCAATTTCAAAGCTATAGCATCATAGCTTCTCTTGACGAAAACCGTCGAGATCAGAATGCAAACCCACAGTACGACCCCAGCCAGGATCACGATCTCAATCAGGGCCCAGAAACCCGAAGGAAGAGTCGTTGTCCCAGGCGTGAAACCTCTGAAAGCGCTCACGAATGACGCGGCCGCCGCAAACAAGACCACGGTCGCGACAATAGGTCCGATGATCGCTAAGATAACCGAATACATCATATTGGTAAAGATCGCTTGATCTCCAACCGTGTCGGCAATATTCTTCACAGCGATAAGCATCAACACGAGTCCCACTACTAGCAAACCAATGCCGACGTTGCCAGGCACCCAGAACAGTAATGCGAGTATGGCTCCTATTCCGCCTAGAGTCTTTGCCTGCCCCAGAGAAGGCATGAGTAGCGCGACTGTCTCAAACTAAATAATGCTTTACAGGGGCGCCGAAGCTCGCTAGCACTTTTCTATTGCTACTTGTTTCCTGGTTCCTTATGTCTTACCAGTGCGATGTCGCCGAGGGTTAGCTCTCTCGGCCCGGCCTGCCTGACTGGCACGGTGGTAACTTCAAGTTCTGTTCTCGGCGCGAGCAGTTTCACTCGTAGAATGTGCTCTAGCTCCTTCGTCAACCTCATCGTTGGCAGTATCTTGCCGAGCTCGATCTTCTGGATCACCGTCAGCTTCTCCTTCGCCTTGAAGGCGAGATCCGTCTGTGACAAGCCGAGCTTCTCACGAGCTTCCTTTACGATCGAAGGATAATCCTCGACAAGATCAGAGTCCTCAACCGCTCTTGGCAGGCTCTCTATTGGGGTTCGAGTGTGAGACGGAACCGGGCCAATCCGGGCTGTTCTCTGTCTTCTCTCAGGAAAACCGGGCAGCTCCTTTCCCAGACTGGAACACTGCTGGCAGACGATCAGGGTTGCACCCTCAACAAGGGATCGGGCGGGCCTGCCGACTATCTCGTTCCCGCAAACCTCACAGTACAATGCTGTAATCAAGACCTCGCGGCGGAGAAACAGTAGAAATAGGCTCCGACCAGGCTTAATTAGCTATCGGAACAAGAATGCCTCTCGAACCTGTCAAACCCCAACTCCACGAGCTGCGGAGGATCAGAGCGGTAGCTGCCTACCAGTTTGGAAGGGGAGCCGAGAGAGCCTTTCCCCGATCACTACTAATCGTGAGATCCCCGAACACCCACAGAATACGCCACGTCTACAATGATGGGAAGCTACTTGCGACATACCGTCCCAAGGACGGACTCCTGGCGTTGACGGTGAATGGAGGCCTCGCTCTCAAGCGTGTGTTCAAGGCTCCGAAGCTACGGGTCAAAGTCACTCCGGGAGTGGAACCGTTCATCCGGAAGGGTGGAAACGTGTTCGCCAAGCATGTGATCGGTGTGGACCCGGAGCTACGGCCGGAAGAAGAGGTTCTCGTCGTGGACAAGAAGGACCGGTTGTTGGCTGTTGGACGATCCTTCTTCAACGCGATAGAGATGCAGAGCTTCAAGATCGGCATTGCAGTAAAGGTCCGGCATGGAATGGCGGATTCTGAATAGGCTTAAGCATCACCGGACAAGTGGAGGAGATTGATTTCGTTATGATGCGTCGTGGAAAGGTCAATCCCCGCGAAGCAAACAGAATGATGCAGCGCATGGGTATGCAAGTCCAACAACTAGACGAGGTCACAAAGGTGATAATGGAATCCCCGACGAAGAGGATTGTCATCGACAATCCTGAGGTCGCCACCGTAACAGTCCAGGGACAGACAATCTATCAGGTCGGAGGAGGAACCGTGAGAGAGGAAGGAATAGGCGGAGGATCTGAGGATGACGTGAAGCTTGTCGCCTCAAAATCAGTCGTCTCTACTGAAGAAGCGACAAACGCACTCCGACAATCAGGCGGAGACCTGGCCCAAGCGATCATACTGCTTAAACAGAAACGCAAGCCCTGAATTGTCCAATTGACTATTCACGCGACCCTATGCTTCATCGTTCATGACAATAGAGTTCTGTTGCTGAAGAAGAACCCCGGGCTCTTCGGTGCGGGCAAATGGAACGCGCCCGGCGGAAAGCTCCAACCCAAGGAGTCCGCTGAGCACTGCGCTGCAAGAGAGGTTTTTGAAGAAACTGGACTAGAGGTCGAGAAGCTGAGAAGGATTGGAACGCTGGTTTTCTTCAAGTTCGACAAACGAGAAGATCCGGACTGGATAGCACACGTATTCGTCACGAACGAGTTCCACGGGACGATCAAGGAGAGCGAGGAAGGTATTCTCCGATGGTACCAGATCGACCAGCCACCGTTAGAGGAGATGTGGGAAGATGACAGATACTGGTACAGACACGCGGTCGAAGGGAGAAGCTTTCGTGGAGATTTCTATTTTCGAGGAGATTTCGAGAAGCTGATGGATCATAAGGTCGAGCTTCTCTAGGTCCGTTTGACTATTAAGGAGACGAGATTACACAAAGACGCCTGAGAGGCGTCCGGATTGCGGCTAGTCGAATGTGTTCCCAACTTCAGCGAGGGTCGGAGGAAGGAGGTCATAGAATCCATTGCTGACGCGATAAGAAAGACTCCTGGGGTCATGCTTCTTGATGTGGAATCCAACCCGGACCACAATCGATCAGTGATAAGTTTCGTGGGCGAGCCTGGACCCGTAAAAGACGCTGCCATAGCTGCGAGCCAGAAAGCGATCGAGCTAATTGATCTGAGACATCACAAGGGCGAACATCCACGAATGGGCGCTGTCGATGTTGTCCCTTTCGTACCAATATCCGACGTAACGATGGAGGATTGTATTTCTCTGGCTCGTTCGTTCGGCCAAGAGTTTGCCGAGAAATTTCGCGTCCCTGTTTTCCTCTACGAGGAAGCGGCCGCCATTCCCGAGAGACGGAGCCTCGCCGATGTCCGGGAGGGAGAGTTTGAGGGCCTCCGGGAGAAGATCGGACAGGACCCTGCGAAGAAGCCGGACTATGGTCCGGAGAAGATTCATCCTAGTGCGGGTGCGACGGCTGTTGGAGCCCGAGAGATATTGATAGCCTACAACGTCAATCTTGGAACGAAGGACCTAGATATCGCGAAGAAGATCGCGCATCAACTACGAGCGAAAGATGGCGGCCTGACGTTCGTAAAGGCCCTCGGGTTTGAGCTGAAAGAGCGGGGGATAGTTCAGGTGTCGATGAACCTTACGAATTATCGCAAGAGCGAGTTGTTCAAAGCCTACGAGCTCGTCAAGCTCTTCGCCGATCGCTACGGGGTGCCGGTTGTCGGGAGCGAGATCGTTGGGCTCGCACCAATGGATTCTCTAGTCGACTCTGCAGAGTTCTATCTCCGACTTGAGAATTTCAGCCGAGACCAGGTCCTAGAACGGAAACTCTTCGCACCCCGACCCTCCACGTTGATCGACCAGAGCTTGGCGTTGTTCAGCGAAGAGGTCGCGTCTAAGAAGGCGACTCCGGGAGGTGGGAGCGTCTCCGCGTACATGGCAGCACTCGCTGCGGGTCTCGTCTCCATGGTTGCTCGAATAACACTGGGAAAGAAAGAGGCGCCGCCCGGTGCAGAGAAGCTCAGCGAGGTGGTGAAGGAGGGCGAAACTCTGCGCCAGAAACTTCTGCGCCTCGTCGTCGAGGACGCTGAAGCCTTTGACTTGGTAATGAAGGCGTTCAAGCTCCCGAAGGATCAGGCTGAGGCTCGCAAGACGGCGATTGCAGAAGCAACTATCAAAGCATCCGAGATCCCGCTGTCAACACTTGACTGCTCAGTTAGGGTGCTGCGGTTGGCCCGTGAGGTTGCGGAGAAAGGGTCCACGAACGCATTGTCCGATGTTGTGACTGCGGTCTCTGCGGCTCGTGCGGCCGTTGAAGGAGCCGCAAGCAATGTACTGATCAATCTAGCAGGGCTTGATGATCCAAACTATGTAGAGAAGATCGCGAGACAGGTCTCCGATCTTCGAAAAGAGGCAGCTCAGCTGGAAGAACGAGCGGGGAAACTTGTCGAGTCTAGGACCAAGCAGCCTAAGATTCCAGCTTGACAAGCCCTGTCCTGTTATCAGCCCAGACCATCAACGGCGCCACCAGCATAGTCAACTCATTTCCTTCCTTAGTCAGATGGTATTCTACTCGTGGTGGAATTTCGGCGAAGGCTTGACGCTTTACTAGCCCGGTTCGCTGAAGATCCTTCAGAACCTCTGTCAGTGTCTTGGCGCTTATTCCTGGAAGCTTTTCGGCTAGCTTGTTGAAGCGTAGAGTTCCGTCGTTTCCTAGTAGTGCGAGTACGCAGAGGGCCCATTTTTTGCCGATGATCTCGATTATTCCCTCGCATGGGCAAGGGCAGACGCAACATGGTTCCCCTTCTTTCATCCTAACGATCCTAACCATCGTGTAACTCCGTTACTGTTTGGGTACTTGCCCGTTTAAATACTTTAGAAAAGTAACTGACTAACCGAGGTGAAGCGTGACTTGAGTTGTTGCTGCTGCGGACCCGGCTGCGGATGCGGCGGATCCATGGACCAAACAAAAGAAACCGAGACAAAAGAGACCGCGTAGAACATCCGAACAGTTCCGCTCGCGTCTCTTGCCCTTCACCCCTTTTTTCTTCCAGCTACTGGAATCCGTGCGCTGCCGGCTAAGTTTTTCCGACTGACCTAAGAACAACCTTCCAATCCGTTGTAGTTAACGAGGACGAGCGATGGGACTTTATTCGGAAGAAGGGTCAGTCAGGCCGACACCTCCTTTCGATTTCGCAAAATCGCTCGATTTTCTGGGATTGTTTCCTCCGATGCGGGAAGACCAAACTGTAGGCGAGCTCTCAATGACCAAGGCGGTTCGCGTTGGCGGCCGAGCTATCGTGTTCCAGCTAAAACCGACTGGAACAATCAAGATGCCTGGGCTCAAGTATACTCTCTTTGCCGATCATCCCTTCTCTCGCGGATTAACAGATGTGGTGATCGACCGGATCTCCTTCTTCCTAAGCCTCTCTGATGATCTAGATCAGTTCTATCGCATAGCGATCAACGATTCCAACTTTGCACCGGTCCTTCAGAAGCTCTACGGACTGCACCAGGTCAAGTTCTTCACTCCGTTCGAATGCGCCTGCTGGGCCGTACTTTCACAACGGAACCAGTTGAATGCGGCGCGGAAAGCTAAGCAGGCGTTGCTAGAGCGCTTCGGTACGAGTCTGGAGGTTGAGGGTCACGTGTATCGCGCGTTCCCCGAGCCCGGCCAACTTGCAGAAGCCTCCAAAGAGGAACTGAAGGCCCTCCTCAAACATCAGCGCCGAGAAGAATACCTCGGCCATGTAATCAAGGCATTCAACGAGGTCGATGAGAGATTCTTGAGAACTGCTGACTATGACAAGGTTGAGGAATGGCTGAAAAACATCAGAGGAATAGGAGACTTTTCGGCAAAACTAGTCCTTCTCAGAGGTCTGGGGAGAATGGAAAAACTGGCCGTGGAAAAACGGCTCATCGCAGCTGCAGGCAGAGTCTATGGTAAGCCTCTGACCGTTCAGAGGCTGCATGTTATCGCAGAGAAATATGGACGATGGAAAGGATACTGGGCCTACTATCTAAGAACAGCAGCAGGACCCTGAAGACCGCGAAGTTACTAGACCGCTATTCAGGGACTACTTGTGATTGTTACACTGGTGAGGAATACCGGGTTGATTGGCTCATTTGGTTGATATTGGGAGCTGACTGGAGTGTTCCCTAAGGTCAGGGCGACATCCATACCGCTGATCACTTTCCCAAATACTGTGTAACCTCCGTCAAGATTAGGGTTGTCGGCCAAGTTGATGTAGAACTGGGAACTCCCGCTATTCGGGTCGCTGGAACGGGCCATTCCAAGATAACCGGCCTTGTTGCGAAGAGAGCCAACGATCTCAAGAGGAACAGTCTGCGATGAGCCCCCATTTCCCCAAGTAGATCTGTCACCACCGCCGTTCTTCGTGTCCGGATCCCCTGTCTGGATCACAAAGCCCTTGACGATTCTGTGCCACGTGAGGTTAGTGTAGAATCCAGATTGGGCGAGACTCACGAAGTTAGCCACAGTCTTCGGGGTCTGCACCTGGTAGAGCTCGACCACTATGGTCCCGGCGGAAGTAACAAGAGTGGCGAATACGGGAGTGGCTACTTTAGGCGTCACTGAGTGACTCAGACCACCGCTTGTCCCCGTAACCGTCACGGTATAACTACCATTGTTTGCCGCCGATGTTGTAAGGGTCGCGGTTCCCGAGCCTGTTATTGACGACGGACTGATTGTGGCAGTCAGTCCCGTTGAACCCGTCGCAGTCAAAAGAATAGTGCCAGTGAACTGGTTGATGGCTGTCACATTAACCGTCGAAGTGGTTGGGGTTTGCGCATGAATTACTACGCCAGTGGGGGCCGCTAACGCAAAGTCTGGCTTGCCCGCTGTTGCGGAAGCGTAGACGTAGTAGCCAACGCCCACAGCAAGGACGATCAGAACCGTAACTATGAGGTAGGTTCTTCCTCGATTTTCCCTTTTACGAGTCCTCTCGATGATTCGTTTCTTCTGAGGGGAGGGCAACGCACGGCTCAATCCACTTAAGGCCGTTCTCATTGAAATATGATTCGGTGGCCAAAAACAATTCAGGTTCCACTCTACCGTACGAAGAGGTCAGCCTAGCGAATGTTATAGAAAGCGATCTTCCTATACTTCAAGGCGAGAGTAACGACCTTTCAAAGTTTGAGAGGGGTGTATTCTGTTGTGCACGGCGATCCCACTGTAGCCCAAAGCTTTCTCTCAGCGAGATCCATTATCACCGAGACTACGGTCTCGTATCGCTCGTACTCTGGGAGTTTCAGATTCGAGTGACGGCATACGGATTCCGGTTTCCCATAATGATCTCTCAACATGTTCTTGGCTGATGCGAGATCCAGTTTTTCGCCCGCTCTCACGGTTCCATCCAGGAGCTTCTGAATTCTCCTGTAACGTTGAAGCGTTGACAGTCGCTCTTCGTCCAGGACCTGCTTAACGCCGAGTATTTTCGGGTTGGAAAAGTGGTTAGTGTGCACTACCACTCCCTTGTTTGGGCTAAGTTCGCAAACAGCCTCAGGGGCAGACTCGATATCAACCACCTTCCCGTTTCGGGTTGTTTTTTGTTGTCCGAGGATGAAGTTGGCAGAGCAGTTCCGGTCGCCTTGAGAAACTATCCTGGCCGCTTTTCCTAGGGTTTTCGATCTGAGGATTTCCCAGCATCTTACGTGGAAAGGTTTCTTGAGCCGTGCCCAGTCGTCCTTGCTCGACACGATTCCGTTGATTAGCAAGCCCAGTCCTTCTGAGTTCAAACCGATCTTTCCCCCGACCACCCCTGCTTCTGTGAAGGATAGGACATCAGGGCCGTTTTCGTTTTTGACCTTTAGGAAGAGCCCTTTGACCTCGGGTATCCAGTCCCAGTTCTGCGCCATAATCAAATGTCCGTTCTCGACCGCTGCCGGGAGTGTGGCGAAGGCTGTGCAACCGAAAGTCTTCGGCACAGGCTTCAGTCCAATCTTAGAGAATTGGCTGTACATCAGTTCGTAACGGACGTTCAACGCGGTGATGTCGAGGATTTCCTGACCGGAGCCCGCGGCGACGCCTTTCATTGTTTCAGCGTATTCTGGGCTGGTCTTGTTGATCACTTCTAGGAATTTTGAGGCTCGACTGATGGCGACGTCATGGGAGAGCTCAGTTTCGCTTTTGAATCGACGAAAGTAGACCTCCAGATTGTGTTCTATTTCTGGACGAGCCTTCTTTCCGTGATCGTATCCAATCTGGTGCGGTGAGCCTTTGAGGGTTAGAACGGGGAGCTTCGATATCATTCGGACCTATGCCAGGTTCTTCTCGAGTGTTATCCAGCCGACTTCTCGTTTGAAGCCAAGCTTCACGTTGATCCCCAGCATCGGCGCGTTGGTCGAGTCATTCCACGTCTTGAGCTTCTCGTACTTGTTGTTCCTCGCGAACTCGATGACCTTGAGCTTCAAAGTGACTGCTATCCCTTGTCCCCGGTAATCTCGAATTACTCCTGTTAGTCCCTGATAGAGTCCCTTCGGATCCTTCTGAGCCTTCCATACCGTGCTCATCCCCACGTACTTGTCGCCATCTTTGGCGATCATGTAGCCTTGAGCAACCAGGTTGGGACTCTTCATTTCGAAAGCTGACCATTGCTCGAAAGAGACAGGTGTGAACTGTTCAGGTCGAGGAATGTCTTCCGATACTGCTTGGACCAGAGCATGAAGTTTGGTGTAGCATTCAGGATCGCTCCTCATCTCGTCGGCTAATGTGACAATGTGGATTCGATGCTGAGACGCCTTGTCCACGTATTCTTGGAAAGCCGAGAGGTTGACTGTGGCCGGGTTGAGACGTGATTCCCAAGCCCTCATCTTCTCATGGAACCCTCGGCTAGTAGCGAACTTGATCGGATAGGGCATGTCCTCTCTTACGCCGGTCCAAGATGTGACGGCGCCTAGATCCTTGAAGTCCTGATTCAGCCGCTCGTATAGTGCATTCCCTATACCCTTTCTCTGGTGTTGTGGATCGACCCAGATATCGAACCAGAGCTTCTTCGGATGATACATCCAGGGAATATGTTGACACTGGGCAAATCCAACGGGGTCTTGGATCTCTGGGCTAAAGCAGGAGTATCGTTTGAAATGGAACTTTGACCTGTCGAGACTCTCATCGTCAAACCGCCACTCCTCCGGTGTCCGGTCATAATCAGGAAAGATGGAGCCGAAGACCTTGGCCAACTTCCCGTAGTCATCAGCCTTGAATTCGCTGATTTGCAACGGGAGTGTCCACTGTCTCGACATGTTACCAGGACCGAAGAGCGAGCGATTAAACCTTTGTAGTAAGGTGAGTGCACCCTACTATTTTGTCGGTAAATCCGGACCTGAGAGCTTGGACGAGGAGACATCCAGGAAAAAGTAGGCCTTTCAAGAATGGATATTGGGTACGCGACGCTCTCTAAACAAATCCTTGATGGTTGCCTTATCACCAAGCCCGGTCAGCGGGTGTGGATTAACAGCTGGGACCACACGCTTGAACTAGCGTCAGACCTCGCCTTGGAATCCATGAAGCGCAGTCTCGAAGTGCTTCTGACGGTTCAGCTGGAAAACCTCTGGTTGCACTCCATGATCGAAGCTCCACTGGAGCTCCTTGACAACTTGTCGGCTCATATTGCCGCAGCATTAGAAGAGACTCAAATCTACATCTATACTCTGGGACCGAGGAAACCTATCCCGTGGGATAAGATTCCTGTTGATAGACGTAGGTCGGTTAGCGTATGGCTTGACACTAGGTATGATAAGAGCAGGTTTGCTGAACAGTGGGCGAGAGTAGCCAGGAAAAACAAAGTGAGAATGGTAGGGATCGAAGCAACCCTCGCGACCCCGGAACGCGCAGAGTCTATGGGTCTCGATTTGAAGGAGTGGAGGCGAGTAATGTTTGAGGGTTGTACCGCCGACCCGGGAGAGATGGCTTCCCGTGGACGAGCATTGGAACCATTGATGGGAGGAGAGGGACAAGTGCATATGACAACGCCGTTTGGAACCAACCTCCGATTCAGACTTGACAAACGCCCACCCGATTATTCGTATGGCCTGGCAACAGAGGAGAAGGCCGAGAGAGGAGAGGTTGTCTTCTTGCCAACCGGTGGAATCGAGGTTTCGGCCGAAGAAGATAGCGCCGAAGGAAGAATAGTCTACGACCCGCTAATCCGCGCCGGAAAAAGCCAAGTTGAGAACCTGACCTTTCAAGTAGCGCAGGGCCGGATCAAACAGTTTTCTGCGAGATCTGGAAAGGAGATATTCGAGCGTTATCTTAGAGAAGGATCGGGAGACGAGAACCGATTCGCCTACTTCGGATTCGGACTGAACCCCAAACTCCGGCACGGGTTCACCCAAGATGACAAAGTCCTTGGAAGCACCATCTTAGGATTCGGCCATAGCAGCGCACAAGGCGGGAAGAATGTTGCAACCGGCCAATGGTGGGCCTCGATGACCAATGCTACCGTAACAATTAGCGGTCAGAAGGTCATGGAGAATGGAAAACTACTAGTCAATTCCTAGGACGAGTATCATTTGACCGAGTCTCTCCAAGACTGGATTCTCCGGCTCCCTAACGTCACAAAGGCCGTACACAGGTTCGGCGGCACAGAATTCCAAGTCCACGGTCTAGAATTCATGCATACTCACGGGACTTTGCAGCTTGACATCAGACTCTCCAAAGAAGACCAAGAGCGAATGCTGAAAGAGGGTAAGGCTGAGCCGCATCGCTTTGTGCATCATCGAGCCGGTTGGGTCACGTTCAGAATCCGTTCAGAAAAGGATACCGAGGCCGCGAAGGAACTGATTCGCCTCGCGTATGATAATGCGGACAAGATGATGGCGGCTCACATATCGAAGCGGGTCCAAACCAGTACCTAAGCAATCTAGGGCTTTCTCAGTCTCACCAGAAAATGGGCACGATTTCCGCCCTCTTCAACGGGGGTTAACCTCTCTTCGAAGGATACGGTCTCGAATATTCTGAAACAGGATTGGAGTTCTTTGCGCGGGAAGAAGTGATGGATTATTCCACGCTCCTCTCCCTCGGTGAAAACGTAAGTATTGGGTTCCAGCCTCTTGCCATTACCCTTTCTGAAATCTGACGTGGACAGGGCCACGACGAAAGCCGATGCTTTTCTTCTCATCACCCGGTGCATCTCCCGGGTCGCTCGCTTAATGTCGGCTAATTTCCCGTGGTGGAGAACGTTTGTACAGATCACCGCGTCAAAATAATCGTCAATGAATGGTAGATCCCACATCTCATCGTTGACAAGAGTGACGTTGTCAATTGAGGCAGTCTTCAATCGAGCTTCAAGTGTTTTGAGGGCTGTTTCCGAAATGTCGAGAGCCACAACCTGGAAGCCAGCCTTTCCGAGAAGTATCGAATGACGACCTGCCCCGCAGCCTAGGTCCAGAACCCTCTTTGCGCCTTCACGTTTCATGTCGTCTGCGAAATCCACAACGCCTGGGAGTGGTGGGGAAGTTTCCGCCCATCTCTCTTCTCTCCAGGCTAGCTCCCAAGGATGAGTCTTGTTCGAACGCATCGCGCGCCAGGCAGATCTAACCTGTCAAACTATTTAGAGTGTGATGATTTCTCCGCGAATCCCCTTATCCACTGTCAGAATTCCGTAAGTTTTCTTTGTGGCGGGAAACCTTCCTGTTGCGCTCCCAGGATTAAGCCAGAGAACACCGTCCCGAAAATCGTTCTTCGTCCGATGACTGTGCCCATGGATAATCGCTTGGACCGCGGGAAACTTGGGCCTCAATCTTTGCTCTAGTGTAAGCGGAGAGCCTCCCTCCGCCGGATGGTTCACACCGATCATGAAATCCTGTGCCTGTACGATATCAATCGCCGGCAATTCCTTCCTGACGTCAGGCCCGTCAATGTTCCCGTAGACTCCTCTGAACGTGCCTATCCCACGTAGCTCGTCGACGAGCCGTTTGCTCGTGAAATCCCCGGCGTGAATGATCATATCTGCACCGGATAGCTCGT
>WNFB01004980.1_pt1 | contig 11838 bp, 12 predicted proteins | sample 5400501 | NCBI WGS metagenome assembly WNFB01 (sample SAMN13153341, study PRJNA577476) | soil metagenome | isolation source: 200 cm saprolite under Douglas fir tree site 2 hole 1 | place: USA:California | collected 2015-04-18 | reverse complement strand
CAAGCTGCCCGTCGAGCGCAACTCCATCACCCACAAGTTCAGCATCGGTGGCCATGAGGGCTACGTCACCGTCGGAATGTACGATGACGGCTCCCCGGGCGAAATCTTCATCAAGATGGCTAAGGAAGGCTCTACGCTCTCTGGGTTCATGGACGGCTTGGCCCTGTCGGTTTCTATCGGCTTGCAGTACGGCGTGCCGCTCAAGGTCTTGGTCGACAAGCTGATCAATACGCGCTTCGAACCGTCGGGCTACACCGGCAACCCCGCCATCCCCTACGCGAAGTCTGTGCTGGACTACCTCGCCCGCTGGCTGGGCGGCCGGTTTATCTCCGCCGATTATCTGATGCCCAACGGAACAGCGGGGGGCGAAATGACCGCTCCTCCGGCCCTGTCGCCGGCGATGTCAGCGGCACTGGCCCCCGCCGTGCCGCCAGGCATGGTGGAAGATAGCCCAACCGGGCGCTCCCGCGAGCCGATGCGGTCCCATCTTGCCTTCGAAGGCGCACCCACCTGCACCGAGTGCGGCATGCTGATGACGCCCAGCGGCAGTTGCTACAAGTGCGAGAACTGCGGCAACACCTCCGGTTGCAGCTAGCGCATAACACATGTAGCCCGCCTCTTCAGAGGCGGGGCCTTCCTCCGGGCCAGGCACGTATCCTTCTTCGTTGCAGACGCAACCTGGTCGTCTTCGACGGCGTGGGTTCGCGTGGCTCAGAGAAGCCCCGCGTCTAAAGACGCGGGCTACAGGGCCTCACCGCCATGGTGCCGGCCAGAGCAGTGCGTTTTTATCTGCGGGCAGGTCCACGGTATCCGGAACAACAGCTACGGGGCCGGTCTTCGCGTAAAAGCGGTAGCTTGACCATTTCCAATCCTCAGGCTCACTCACCAGCGCAGCCTCGACTGGATTCTGGTGGATATATTCCAGTTTTTCCCAGAAATGTTGCACGCGGCGAATGATGTTGTCGAAGTACCGCGGTTGCCAGACTGGCCCCGACGAACGGCGTCGCCTGGCGATTTCGTATCCAGTCTTGCTCTTCAGGTCTCTCAGGACCCGAATCAAGGTGTGTTCGCGCGGCGTCAGCAAAAGGTGGATATGATCGGGCATGATGGCGTAACCGAAGAGCAAGAACGTACGCGGGGTTCGCTGGGCCGCCAGAACATGGAGGATGATGTCGCGCTCCGCGGGCGAGAAATCCCTGATGCCACGCGCCACATTAGCGGTGACAAAGAAAATGCGGTCGCGATCCTCGATGCGGCGGAAGCGAACCATTGCCGGATTGTAGCGGATGTAGCCTGCCTCTTCAGAGGCGGGGCCTTTTCCCGTCTAGGCGCACATCCTTTGTGGTACTCGGCACGGTTCGACGGCGCGCGTCATCGGTGGTTGGGAAACCTCCGCGTCTAAAGACGCGGGCTACACTTGGTGCGCGAAGCCGGTGCTATGATGGGCCATCGAGGTTGTGGGGCCCTGGTGCTGAAGACGCGACAACAGATCCCGCCGCTCACCGCGCGGACGCCCACAGGGCATACCGTTCGCGCCTGGGACTATAAACAGAAAAAGAACCTGGTCATTGCGTTTCTCCACGCGGGCTGCCGCCGCTGCGAGGACTTCCTAAACAAGCTATCCACGCGAGCCGCTGAGCTGGCCGAGCGCGAGGCTGTGGCTCTGGTTGTGTTTGCCGAGGCGCCGCAAGCAATGTTGAGCGAGAACTTGCCTGCACAAGTCCTCCTTGCAGCGGACATGAGCGGGCGTTCGCAGCGCGCATACCTGGGAGAAGACGCCTTCGGCTCATCAGGGCAGCAGCGAGTAGGTGTATTCGTCGCCGACCGCTACGGCGAGCTTTACGCGCAGTGGGTGGCGCGAGATGACGATGGCTTGCCCGGCGTGGGTGAGCTGCTCGATTGGCTCGGGCAAATCCAGGTAGCGTGCGAGGAGTGTGGCGTCTCGCACTGGCCAGCGGATTGGTAGCCGCGTCGGCCAGAAGGCCGCGCCCTCTGCGTGCCGATGTCCCTAATCGCGTCTGGACAGAGCGACGCGAACTCTTTGCCCCGTAATCCTTCCCGTGGGCCAGCGGGGTCCATATGGTTCATCTGCGGCCGTGCTATCCGGGCGTTCGGTGAGGTCGGAAAAGAGGTAGCGGGCGGCCGATAGCTAAGTGGTACGAAATACAAAGGGGCCTCTGGGCGAGGCCCCTGTTGCTCTACCCCATTGAGCCCCTGTCCCGTCGCGGCGGGAAAGGGCCACCCCGGGAATCCGAGACACTCTGCTCAAGTACCAGCAAACCCTATGCCAGCGTCTCAGGCATTTGCGCTGCCTTCCTAACTCCTTTTGTATGTCTAGATTGCACGTCATGCCGCCCTGCGCTCCGCCTTGTACAGCGCCCCGCGCCTACGGTTTCTCACACGAAGCGACCCGCCTGCCTACATTCTTTGGGAGGCGGTATTCGAGCAAGAGGGGTCAGTGCCCAAGAAAAAATTCACTCAATCATGGCGAGAACTTCGACGCAACCTTTGACCAAGGTTGTTCGGTATCGCAACTAACCTGAGCCGGGCGACCACTAGCCCAACACGGACGCCTGGTGTGTGGGGTGTGTGGCGCGCCAGCGGCGCCAGGCAAAGCGCGCGGGCCAGTAGAGAACCGCCGACCACAGAAGCAACGTGGGGCCGGTCCCCAGGAGGAAGAGGACAAAGCCGATGAGGCTGTCGGCTGCATCGCGATAGCCGCCGACTAAGGCGTTCCGCAAGCGCGTTCCCGTTGAAGGCGGGGTGACCTGAAGTTGCGCTTTGTATTCTTCGTTCACTTGCAGTTTCACGGTAGCAAACTGGACGCGTGTCTCCAGACTCTTGCGGTCCGCCTCCATCTGCTCGATTTCCCCGCGCACCCGGGCGATCTCCTGTTCCACCTCCAAGACTTCAGACACTTTGCCGGGCCGCTGGCGGAGGATATCCACCAGCCGTTGTTCGGTCGCGCGGGAGTTCTTCAGCCGGGCGACCAAGTCCGTGTATTGCTTGGTGACTTCCTCTCCAGCTTGAGTTTCCTCCTCGACGCGGCCCAGTGCCTTGAGTTCCGCAAGCGCGGCATTCAACCGCGGCGCGGGGATGCGCAATGTGGCCGCGAGGGTGCGCGCTGCTTCTTTCGGGCTGTTGGTCGTGAGTTCCGCGATGTAGCCCTGGTGCTGGGTCACAATGCGCTCCACCGCGGCCCGCACCGCATCGAAATCCTTGGCCACGATCACCAACGTGGCCGTGCGCGCAATCATCGGCCCGTCCCCAGGCGAGGGCGGCGCAGTTAGTTTCCCAACTGTACCAGCACGTCCGAGGGCAGCTCCCGCAAGCCCCTGGCCGGTGGAAACCTTCTTGTTGGCATTTGGCAAGTCCACCACGTGCCCAGCGACAGTTTGTTGTCGGTTCGCCGCAGGCGGGACTGCTTCTTTGGCGGACCAAAACGTCTTCGTCTCTGCCCCCCACCAAACCAGCAGCAGCACCACGGCAAACGCACCTGCCAGGCCCAAGATCCAGCCGCGAACTAACGGATGGCGCCGCCTGAGTCCGTTGCCAGGCAACTCCTGTTCGCGGTTCGACCTGCGCTCTCTCAGGGCAACGCTGACCTCCCCATTGAGGCGTTCGGGCGAAGGCCCGACCTGCCAGGCGGTCAACTGCTGCGAAATGCGACGTAGCTCAGCCGCAAGCGCCCGGCATTCGGCACAACCGTCCAGATGCGCCGCTACACCTGCGGCGCGGTCGGCGGGGAGTTCGCCATCGAGATAAGCCATCACTTCTTCCTGCTCGACCGGATGCGTGGAGCGATTCATCGTCTTTTCCTCAAAACTTCTGTGCCTCGGGAGTGCCGGGCTGGGGCACCAGAAGATCTTTCAACGCCATGCGCGCGCGAAACAGCCGCGACCTCACAGTATTCACAGGGATCCGGAGCACTCCAGCGATTTCTTCGTAGCTCAACTGCTCGTACTCGCGCAGAAGCAGAACCTCGCGCTCGCCAGCGTCGAGCTGCTCGACGGCGCGCCGCACCCAGAGCGCTGCTTCGGGATCGGCTCCCACCGGCGGGTCGGCGGCCTCAAACGGTTCGCGTGGATGGTTTGCTTCGCGGCCGGCTTTGCGCCGCTCGGCCGCCAGCAGATTCAGTGCAATGGCGTAGAGATAGGTGCGGAACAGCGCGCGTGGCTCATAGCGGGTAACCCCGCGCAGCACGGCTACAAAGGTCTCCTGCGCCAGCTCTTCGGCGCGCGCGGCATCATCCAAGCGCCGGCGGAAGAAGCCATAGAGCGGCTCGCGGTAGCGCTGAAAAAGTTCAGTGAAGGCTTCCTGCGAGCCCTGCTGGAACTCCAGCATTAGTTTTTCGTCGCTCGTCATGGTTCGCGAGTCATTCGCAGCTGGTCATTTTTCGCGGCGCTGCTGCCTGCCGGCTGTATACGTCGGGCTAGCTATCTGGGTCCGATTCTCCCACTCTATGTAATGTCGCCAGGGGTGAAAAAGTTCCCGCAGAAAAGAGCCGCCGGGGGCGGTGTTACATTGCACCGGCCTCAGGCGGGGGGTGCAGGTGGAAACAAGTCCGCGGCGCGCGGAACGGAAGCTATCAGAAGGGGGTTGCGTGCCGTTAGGCGCCGATGGAGGAGCGGATGGCGGCGGCGAGCGCCTGGGCCCAGCGCTCGACGGCTTCGGCGCGTTCGGCTTCGACCATCACGCGGACCAGTGGCTCGGTGCCGGAATAGCGCAGCACAATGCGGCCCGAATTACCGAGGGCGCGGTTGGCTTCGGCCAGCCGGCTGGCGACCTCGGGCAGCGATTCGAGCGGAGGCTTGGTGCTCACCTTCACGTTCAGGATCGTCTGTGGATAAATCTTAAGACCATTGACCAGTTTATCGAGCGGGCCTCGCAGCGAAACCAGGCACGCGACCTTGAGCGCGGTAAGCAGGCCATCACCGGTGGTGGCGTCGTCGAGGAAGATGATGTGGCCCGACTGCTCGCCGCCCAAGTTCGCGCCGCAGCGCTGCATCTCTTCGAGCACGTAGCGGTCGCCGACCGGGACGCGCAACAGTTGAAAACCTTCCGCGGCCAGCGCGCGCTCCAGGCCCAAGTTGGCCATTGTGGTGCCGACGATGCGCCTGCTTTTCAACTGTTCGGCGGAAGCCAGATAGCGTGCCGCGGCCAGCAGAACGCCGTCGCCATTGACCAAATGACCGGCGGCGCTGACAAAAATCGCGCGGTCGGCGTCGCCATCGAATGCTACTCCCAGCACGGCGCGCGTCTCGGCCACCTTCCGCTGCAAACTTTCCGGGTGGAGCGAGCCGCAACCGGCGTTGATGTTCCGCCCGTCCGGCTGATTATGGATGGCTACCACCTCAGCGCCCAGCGAGTGGAACAGCGCGGGCCCCAGCCGGCTGGCTGCGCCATTGGCACAGTCAATCACTAGCTTCATCCCAGAGAGCTTCGCGCCGGGGATTGCGCGGCTGCGCAAAAACTCCAGGTAATCCGCATCCAGCGACTCGTCGGCCTCAAGCCGCACTTGCTCGCGCCCCGGATCCTGATCCTTGTGCTTCCAGATGCCGCTTTCCAGGCTGTCCTCGACTTCGTCGGGGAATTTCATCCCTGACCTGGAGAACAGTTTCACGCCGTTATCGTGAAACGGATTGTGCGAGGCCGAGATTACGACGCCCGCGGAAAAACCTTTCTGCCGCACCAGGCAGGCCACACCCGGCGTTGAGATCACGCCGGCAAACGCCGGGTTAACTCCTGCGGCGCTCAAGCCCGCGGCGATGTGGCCGGCGATGTGCAGCCCGGATTCGCGCGTATCCATGCCGATCAGCACCCGCGGGCCAGGAGCGCTCGCGCTCACGTATTCACCCAGGGACCGCCCAATCCAGTACAGCGTGCGGTCGTCCAGGGGGAATTTGCCGGGGACTCCCCGGATTCCATCGGTGCCGAAAAGTTCGTCGGGCATAGAGGTTCGATCGAGCAGCGTCTTCATGTGAATACTTTGCGCCGTAGGATAACGAGAGAGTCTACCACGGCGGCTTTAGACTCCGTGTGGGCTCGCCGAGGCGCGGCGCGAAACCAACAACACGCGAACCTTCTCCGGTGAGATGCGCACCACCGTCGCGCCATAGGGCGCGGCCACCTGGTCAGGGGCTAAACGAATGAAGATCTCGCCGGGGCGCGCGCTACTCAAATCCACGCTGATCCCCAAATCCGCCGGGGTGAGCCGGCGGAGTAGAGCGGAGCGGCCGCGGACGCGCACATGCACCTGCGCGGGCACTTCGTTGGAGATCTCGAGATCCCCGGGAATGCGGGTGAATTCGAGCGGCACCACATAGGCCTGCTCAGCAATTGGCTCGGCGGTGTAGGTGGCCCACAGCAGGAAGGAAAGGGCCAGCGCGAGCAGCTTTAGCCACCAGTTGTGCAAAATCCATTCACGGAGAAAGCCCATGGTTTATTTCCTAGAAGTCATTCTCGGCGCGTCATTTTCGTGCCGTCTGTGGCCGCGGTTCACCGGGCGGCGTGGGCAGGGCCACCGGCGGGCGGATTCGGGCAAACAGCGTCGCCAAGCGCTCGGTAAGCTGCTCCACAGTTAGATTGAGTTCAATTGCGCCGCCGGCGGCCAGCGAGATTGCCCCGGTCTGCTCGGAGACGAGCACAACAGCTGCGTCACTTTCCTCGGTCACGCCGATGGCGGCGCGGTGGCGCGTGCCGAGCTGGTTGGAGATCGCCGGGTTAAGCGAAAGCGGCAGGAAGCATCCTGCCGCGGCGATGCGGTCGCTTTGGACGATGGCCGCGCCGTCGTGCAAGGGGGATCCGGGACGGAAAATGGCGAGCAGCAGATCATAGCTGAGCGTGGCGTCTAGCGGGATACCGCTTTCGATGTAGGTGCGCAGGCCGACGTCTCGCTCGAGCACGACCAGCGCGCCGATGCGATTCTGCGAAAAATAGCTGGCGGCCAGCGCCAGGTCGCCGTGCGCCTCGGTCACGCTTCGCGAGGAAAATCGCCACCGAAATACGTTTCGCCCGAAGCGCGAAAGCGCCCGGCGGATCTCGGACTGGAACAGCACGATCAGCGCGATGGCGAAATAGGGCAGCAGGGTGGTGAGCAGCCATTCGACCATCTCCAGCCGCGCCCACCGTGCCCCTCTGTAGATCAGCACCAGCAGCAGGATGGCCAGCACCATCTGCAGCGCGCGCGTGCCGCGTAGCAGCTTCAGCAGTGAATAGATCAACGCGGCGATGATCAGAATGTCGAGCACGGCGCGCGTGTCGAGGTGCTCCAGCGTGGTCCAGGGCAGTAGAGCCGCGGCAAGCATCGTGCGTCCTACGTTAGCGCAGGCATTGCAATTAGAGCAAGGGTGGTAGCGCTGTCTCCCAAAGCCTCAGGACAGCGGCGATTTTGTCGCGACTTCGTGTGTCGTCGTGCGCGCGTCCGGTCCTATCCCAGACTCGGCGCGGGGTCGGGGTCCTCAAGCTGAGGCGTCGCGCGTGACAGTTGCGCAACTCTGTGAGCAATCTCACTGGCGCTGTCACGCCCTGCGAAGCAAACTTCTGAAGAGATCCGCGTCCAGTGGAACAGCGACTCGGGACGACAACCTCCCTGGCATTCGGTCCAGGATGAGAACGGATGCCGAGATCGCAGACAACACTTCGGCGGCTGTTGGCGTCGCACTCTAGGTAGGGCTTGCTAGCCCGTCCGAACTGAAAACGATTGCAAAGCGAGCGAGGTGCCTGATGAGCACAAGGATGACAAACCCCACGAGAACCCTGGCAAGCACGATGACCGCAGCGGGAAGCAGAGCACGTCTCGGAAGATGGGCAACGTCCCCAATCGCGCTGGCATGCGCGCTGGCGGTTTTCGCAGGGGCGGCGACCGCCAACGCCCAGTCGCAAGTGCCGGCGGGCGCGCGTTTTCTGGTCGAGCTGCGCGACAAGCTCGATGCCCGGAAGGTCAAAGTGGGCAAAAAGTTTGAAGCGCGCACGATTGAGCCAATCGTGGCTGCCGACGGCAATTCTATTCCCGCGTGGACCAAGCTCAAGGGTCAGGTAAGCTACGTCCGCGACAACCAGATGGTGCTGCGCTTCGACCGCATCGAACCGCCCGGCGGCAAAGTCCCATTGGTGGCCACGGTGACCGGCGTGGTAGGCGAAAAGAACGTCAAGAACAAGGCCGGGGATGAGGGGGAAATCCAATCGGCCAGCCACCGCGGGCGTGACGCCGCGATTGGCGCGGCGGTTTTGGGCGGCATCGGCGCTGCGGTGGGCGCCACACAGGGCGGCGGAAAAGGTGCTGCGATCGGCGCCGCCTCAGGCGGGGCGACCGGCGCTGTAATCGGCGCTGCTGCCGGTGGCCCCAAGGAATTGGTCCTCCGCGAGGGCACGCGCCTCGAACTGCAACTCGACCGGCCACTCTTCTTCCGCGCGCGCCGGTGAATTTCCCGCGGGTAGGGGTACCTCCCGGTGCCCCTACTTCTCCTGTTTCTTATCGGAAGCGCTCGGACACTCGCTGACTTCGATGCGTGTTGGCGTCCACACCATCTCATCCCAATTCTTGGCAAGCGGCAGCAGCCACCGGAATCGTTCCAGAGTCATCCGATACGACCTCTTGCCGTCTGCGGTGTCATGGACGAAAACAGCCACGGTCTGCTTGACGACCACTGCACGCAGCGGAAGTGAGTAAAGGCTTAGCCTGGTCTCTTTGTACGCGGGATCGAGATCTATGATCTCGAGCGCTGCCGCGGCTTTCGGATCCTTTCGCCAGGGGTCGTGACCCTCGTTGATCGCGCGCTGAAGCTCTTCGACAGCCTGCCGATCCACCTTCTTCGAAATCTTTCTGGTTGGGCACTTAGGGGCGGCTTGGGATGGACACCACGCAACCGAGAAGACGCAGAGAAGTGCGAAGGCGCTGCGGAGATTGCACCGGCATCTCATGGGATCTAACCATAGCTCCTTTGTAGTGAAGGTCAGCAAAAGCTTTGCTAGCAACGCACATCGTAGAGTGACATAGCTGCCCAGTGCAAGGGGGCTGTGATATGTTGTGCGGAAGAATGCTAAACACCATGGACACTCTGAGAGTCCGGGCGGCGTCAAATCCGAGCCAGCGCATTATCGCCGCGGGAATCGTGATCGCCTTCTGCTATTGGGCTGCGAGCGTGGTGATGACGCTGCTGCTTTCGGTCCTGCTGGCGTATCTGCTGGACCCCCTGGTGGAGTGGCTCGAGCGCGTGCGCGTACGACGGGCAATAGGCGCAATGGCGGTGCTTCTGATCGCACTGGCGTTTGTGGCGGGGCTGGGGTACATGGTGTTTGACCGCCTGGACCATTTCGCCACCGACTGGCCGAAGTACAGCGCTGTGCTGCGGCAAGCCTCCTCGGCAGTGGAGCGGCGGCTCGAGAGGCTGGAGTCGCGTGTCTCTGAAATCACTCCGGAAGAGCAGCAGCGGCGCCCGCCCCAGCTAGTAAGGCTGGAGGGGGAGCGGCCGGTGCGCAGCCTGGTGCTACGCGGGCTGGGCTCGCTTTATATCGTTCTGTTGGAGGCGAGCTTTGTGCCCTTCCTGGTCTTCTTCATGCTTGCGGCGAAGCACGACGTCTGGCATGCCACCCTGCAATTGTTCCCCGCCTCCCAGCGCACCCAGGTCAAGGAAACCCTCGATGAAGTCAGCGTGGTGCTCCGCGGCTTTGTAGTGGGCAACGTCCTGGTGACGGCCCTCTTGGCGCTGGCGAGTTGGGTGTTCTTTTGGATGATTGGCTTGGATTATCCCTTCCTTGCAGGCGTGGTGTCGGCTCTGCTGAATCTGGTGCCCTACCTGGGGGCCTTCATGGCCTGGTTGCCGCCGTTTGTCCTCGGCCTGGGCAAATGGAAGACGGCCGGGCCGTACCTCGGCGTGGCCGTCGTATTGAGCCTCATTCATCTGATCTCTATCAACGTGCTGATGCCGGCGCTCGTGGGCCGCCGCGTTCGCCTGAACGCGCTGGCGGTGACCGTAGCGCTGCTGTTCTGGGGCTGGTTGTGGGGCGCCATGGGGCTGATCCTGGCCATCCCAATCACCGCGACCACCAAGGTCATCTGCGACAACGTGCCAAGCTGGCGGCCGGTCGGTCGCTGGCTGGGCGCTTAGTCAGCGGATATGCGGATAGAGCCGAGCGAGCCGTTCGGCGGGAACACCGAGGTCGAACAGCGTCACGAGTAGAATATTCCCCACTTGCTGGCGGATGACGCCCCGGCGCAGGAAACGCCGCGCGGACGTCACTACGGGGACTGGCAGCACTGCGAAGCGTCCGTAGCGGCGCAGCCGACGCAGTAAATCTACATCCTCCATGAACGGCAGGCTGCGGAAGCCTCCCATTTGCTCAAACACTTCATGCCGGACGAAGAATCCCTGGTCGCCAAAATGGAAAAACCGTCCGGGAAACTGCGTGAACCAGCAATAGAAGCGCAGCATCGGGTGCGACTGGTCGAATCGCAACTGAAAACAGCCGCCTACCACGCTTGCGTCTTGCAGCGCCTGTTGGACGTGAGCGACGAACCCCTCCGGCAACCGTGAATCCGCGTGCAAGAAGAGCAGCACATCGGTCGCCAGGCATTGCGCGCCTCGGTTGAGCTGCTCGCCACGGTTAGCTCTTGGGCAGATCTCGGTGCGAAAAAACCGCCGGGCGATGCGCGCCGAGCCATCGGTCGAGCCGCCGTCGGCGACGATGACCGGAAGGGTGCCAGCAGCCTGGCAGAGGTGTTCGAGTGCGCTTTGGAGTATTTCCGCTTCGTTGAAGACAGGTACAACGATACCGATGGAAGGCTCGCGAGGTTGGCTGGCGTGTGTGCCGAGACACCACGTCGGCTGGCCCAAGGGCAAATTACCAACCGGAGGGGCGGTGGAGGCGCTCATGGCGCGGCTACGGCCGTTTGGGCGCGGAGGGAGGTCATCCAAGTTAGCGCGCCCTCCAGAGCTCCGAGGCATAGAGATCGCCGCGCGAGTCAGAGCTTTTTCCCTCTCCCACCGGCTCGATCCCGCTCGGAGCCATGCTGACCTGGGACACCTGCACTCAACGCGGCGGCGTACCCAAGCTGCGGACGTAGTGGACCAGATGCCAAATCTGCTCGTCCTTGTGAATCTTGCCGAAGCCCGGCATGCCGCTCAGGCGAATGCCGTTCTTGACGATCCAGAAAAGCTCGGCGTCGGACCATTGTTGTACTTGCGCAGAGTCCAAAGCAAGTGTGCGTGGATACATCCACCGGCCAATATCGGTCGGCGTGCGGCCGTCAACGCCGTGACAGTTCGCGCACTCGCCACCATAGGCCATTTGACCGATGGCCACGCTACTCGCGTCATACGGTGGCGCCTGCGGCAGAGGCCCCCGGGCGCTCCTAGAGATGATCCAGAACTTGGCCTTGGTGGCCAAGTAAGTCTCCACTCGCCCCGGCTCGTTGAGCGCGCTCAAGCTGAAGTGATACAGGGCAACCGTTGCCCCGGCGGCGAGGAGCAACAGCGCCAAAAAGAGAAGGAGCAAACCTCTACGCAGCATCAATCTCCCCCTGGGTCACACCAGTCTGCAAGTCCCCCAGTGTGGCCGGCTAACTTCCACGAGACGCGTAGAGCAACCGTAGCCGCGCGTGGAGCCGTTCGCTGACGGCCAGCGGCATGGCCGGCAGCATATTCTTCGAGACGATCTCGATCGTTTGCGGGTTGTGTCGTAGACAACCCAGCAGCGGCGGCATCGCGCCAGGCCCCCTTGGACAGCCTACACTGGTGCTGCCAGCGACGGCGAACTACGGAACTGAGCATTGAAAATTTCCGTTTTCAACTCCGCTTTCGCCCAAAACCCTACGCCAGCGACCATGTCGAGTCAAGC
>WNFB01009251.1_pt1 | contig 11839 bp, 12 predicted proteins | sample 5400501 | NCBI WGS metagenome assembly WNFB01 (sample SAMN13153341, study PRJNA577476) | soil metagenome | isolation source: 200 cm saprolite under Douglas fir tree site 2 hole 1 | place: USA:California | collected 2015-04-18 | reverse complement strand
CCTCCGAAAACGAGCTGCTCACCTGCACGGGTGCCGGCACCGCGATGGGCGAGTATTTCCGGCGCTTCTGGCAGCCCGTTGCATTGTCACGTGAAATTGCCGAACCAGATGGAGTACCGATCCGCGTCAAGGTCATGGGCGAGGACCTGGTCGCCTTTCGCGACACCCAGGGCAGGGTGGGGTTGATCGAGCCGCACTGCGCGCATCGCGGCGCGAACCTGTTCTTCGGCCGCAACGAAGAGTGCGGCATCCGCTGCATCTATCACGGCTGGAAATACGACGTGGACGGCAGGTGTGTCGAGATGCCGAACGTGCCGCCCGGTTCCGCCTACCACGGCAAGATCTCGATCAAGGCTTACCCGACCCGTGAGTTCGGCGACATCGTCTGGGCCTACCTCGGGCCGCGCGAGCGCATGCCCGAAGCCGTGCCGCAGCTGGAATTCGGCACGCTGCCGGCGTCGCACCGCTACGTGACGAAGAGACTGCAGGACTGCAACTGGGCGCATTCGATGGAAGGCGCGCTCGACACGGCGCATTTCTCCTTTCTGCATATGCCGGCGCCGAAGCTTCTTTCCAACGAGAACCCCAACGTCGCCGCGGACGAGCGGCGGCTGCGCTGGCTGCGCAACGACCCGATGCCGCAGTTCACGATCCTCGAGCACGACGTCGGCTTCGTGGTCGGCGCCTCGCGCCGGGCCGACGGCAAGGAGCTTTACTGGCGCATCACGCAATTCATGCTGCCGGCCCACTCGGTGACGCCCTCGGCCATGCCCGGCGAGATCTACTACGGCTACACCTGGGTGCCGATCACGGACGAGGCCTGCTGGATCTACGTCTATGCCTGGCACCCGGAGCGGCCGATTTCCGCCGACGAGCGTGCCAGGTTCGACAAGGGCGGCTACGGCCAGATGGCCGAGCTCGGGCCGGGTTTCGTGCCGCTGCGCAATCGGGCGAATGACTTCCTGATCGACCGCGAAGAGCAGAAGCACCGCAGCTTCACCGGGGTGCGCGGGATCGCGGAGCAGGACGCGCTGGCCCAGGCGAGCCAGGGCGTCATCGCCGACCGCGCGCGCGAGCACCTGACGCCCACGGATATCGCGATCGCCCGCTTCCGGCGCGCGATGCTGGAGGGCGCAAAGGCGCTGCGCGACGGCAAGGAGCCGGAGGCGGCGCAGCGCCACGAGAGCTATCGCCTGCGTTCAGGAGGGACCATCGCGCCCTCGGACCTGCCCTTCGAGGAGGTGATGCGCCAGCGTTTCGGCAGTACATCGGGAACGGTCCCGTCATGAACCGCGTACTCGGGATTGTCGCGTCCGTATTCTTGTTCGGGTGTGGCGGCGCCGTTGCACAGAGCTATCCGGCGCGGCCGGTTACGGTCATTGTTCCGTTCTCCGCCGGCAGCGCAAGTGACGTCATCACCCGCGTCGTGCTGGATCGCATGGGGACGTCCATCGGCCGGCGCTTTCTGGTGGACAATCGGCCCGCCGCCGGCGGCAATGTGGGCACGCTTGCGGTGGCCAAAGCCGAGCCGGACGGCTACACGCTCGTGATGAGCGCGTCCGGACCCCTCGCAGCCAACAAGACCCTCTATCCCAACCTCGCCTACGATCCCGAGCGGGACCTGCAGCCGATCTCGCTGTTTGCGAGCTTGCCCAACATCATCGTCGTGAGCACCAAGCTGCCGATCACCACGCTCGCGGAGCTTGCCGACTACGCGAAGAAGAACCCCCAGGTCCCCTACGGCTCGGTCGGCAACGGCAGCTCGCAGCACCTGGCGGGCACGTTCTTCGAGCAGATCGCGGGCGTGCAGATGACGCATGTGCCCTATCGCGTGACGGCGCAGCTGGTCAGCGACCTGGTGGCGGGCCAGGTGCCGGTGGGCTTTCAGCTACTGCCCAATGTCATCGGGCAGATAAGGGGTGGGCAGGTGCGGCCCCTCGCGGTGGCCAGCGACAGGCGGCTGACCGCGCTGCCCGAAGTCCCCACCGCCGCCGAGGCGGGTTTCAAGGGCTACCAGTCCGCCGCCTGGTTCGCGTTCCTCGCCCCCCGCGGCACGCCAAGACCGGTCGTCGACAAGCTACATCGCGAGATTGTGGCCGCAATGGCCGATCCGGCAGTGCGAAACCGCTTCACCGAATTCGGCGCGGAACCGCTCGCCACGACGCCGGAGGAGCTCGCGCGGCACATCTCCGCTGAAATCGTCAAATGGCGCGAGATCATCACCAAGGGCGGAATTACCCTGGATCCATAGCGATTGCTGGTGCTGAGTTCACTACTGTGTAGAAGCCTGCTAGTCCGGGAGCATCAGTGAGCGCTGCCAGGCGGGGAAGAGCCCCGCGATGCCTGCTTGCGCGGGCGAGCGCAAGAGGCTGTGGGGAACCGGATGGTAAGTTAGTTCGGCAGCCGACCGAGGACGGTCTTGGCCAGGCGTTGCATTTGCTCGTAGCTGCACACCTGGGCCTTTTGCTTCTTGCCTGACCAGATGCTAAGCAAGCGGGAACCCCTAAGGACATCGACTTTGTCCACGTCGACGTTGGTGAGATGGTACTGGCGGGCCTTGTCGCCGAGGCCAGGGATGGGTTTCAGATCTTTTTCCGTCGTTGCATTGCGGAGATCGAACATCGCCTTCGCCGTCGCAGGCGGGTAGTTCGCCAAGTCGACCCGGACGCTGTCGCCCGCTACGGTCTTGTGCATGATCGTACAGCCGTTACCTAGGGTTGGCGCGGGCTGTGCGTAGACGACGGTGACGGTCGCACCGCAAGCAGACTTGATGTCCTCCGGAACGAGCAGCTTCGCGCAGTCTAGGTCCGCCGCGATCGCCGCGGCGGTCAGCAGAGTCGCGCTGCCGACCAAGACCGCAGCCAGACAGGTGCGGCGGTAAGTTCTTGCAGTGCGCGGGCTCATGAGAATTCCTCCCCTGTCAACCCCGGTTGATTGTTAGCCTACACCCTGAGTGTCTGCTTTGGGTCGGAAGCGGCAGTTGGCGAATGTCAGCTTTCGGCCAAAAGCGGACGTTTGCCGACTACTGCATCGTTCATACACGCCAGTATCACTAGTTCGCCAGCCTCGTGGATCTCTTCCAGCGCCCAGACGCGATCGCTAATCCCGGCTTGCATGGTGGGAGTAACGCGCAGCGCCGAGCCTCAGTTAAAAGTTTCTCACATCCCGCAACATACTTTTACATCCGTTTCGGTTTATAGGACGTAGGCTGATAGAGCCGCCGAGGGGACGGCATGCAAAACTTTATCGGACATTTCATCCGCGAGGGTCACGGTGCGTGGTCATGCATCGAACCCGCCACGTTGGATTTGCCCTCTGGCCGCATTGAGGTAACGCCGGGATCTCGCTTCACGTACGGCACGACGTTCATGGGCGTTGACTTAGCAAGGCTGCTCGAAGAACACTTCCAGAAAACCCGGCGCGGTTAGGCCGCCAGGTCAGTGCTTAGTGGTCTTGTCGGTCTGGGTGTCGGGTGACTCAGGAACACGTGCGCTTGCCGCGGTGGCCTTCTCGTCCAGTGCCATCTGTGTGCGGATGAACTGGATGAGCGCTAGGGCGAATTTGAGGCGGTCTAGAGCGCTGAGGTTAGGGAATTCGCCGACGGCAGACTTTAGGTTCTCCTCGATTTGATCGAGTTTCCCCATGAATTTCTTGGGAACGTTCATTGAATTCGATTCGCTCATGGCCGTCGGCCTTTTGATCCTAGGCGTGGGTGGTGTAGCTGTCTGTCCGGAAAGCTGTGAATGTTGTGTCGTTATCTGCTTCACGCGCGCCGCACGCGCTCTTATCAGCGATTTTCTTGGGGAGTGTGAAATAGTTCCTGCAAAAGGCTGTCGCATGGCGTTGTCAGGAAATTCCTGACGAGATTTCCCTACTGACAAGCCCGGCCCGCTCTCGCCAAGAAAGCCCAGAAGGCTCACAAGGTCGATCACACCTCTTAGATACAAACAGACGAAACAATACCGTTCCAGTGGGCATTCCGTCACTGACCAGCCCGGACTAGGTTAGGTAAGTTCTTCGGCCTAAGAGGGGGCCATTCGTGCCCAACGTGACGCTGGAGCTCGAAGTCATCACCGCCGCGCTAAGGGAGCAGCTCGCACGTGACGCAGATACCACAGTAGTCATAGAGTCGCTAGTCGCGCTGTCTCGAGTGATCATGCAGCGCGCGCCTAATGCGAATGTGTGCTCCATTGCTTCCGATTTAAGAGTGCAGACGCTGAAACTTTCCCAGGCAACGGACGTCCCTCGGTTTGTCGTCCGAGATATGCTTGATGACGCGATTCAGCGGCTCGAATCCCCATTCCAACGGCCGCGCGTTTAAGGAGGAAGAATGCACGATTTTCTTAAGCACTTCGTGCGTGATCCGCAGGGAGCTTGGCATTGCGTGGAGGCAGCTGAGATGGAACTCCCACGAGGCCGTATTCAGGTCGCGCCTGGGGTCCGGTTCTCTCCTGGCACCGAGTTCATGGGGGTAGACGTTGCCAAGCTGCTAGACGAGCAGCTCAAGCTCGACCAGCAGCGCTAAGTCAACCTGGGCCCTGAGTGACCGCTTTGGGTCGAAAGCAGCCATTCGCGAACGTCAGCTATCGGCCAAAAGCGGTCATTCACCGCCTAACGCCGCCGTTGCGCAGCCGAGCAAGTGGGCGAAGCCTGCTTGCGAAGGTCGGCCTCGAACGGCTGATTGGACGACAGCCGCTCGGCCCTGACGGCAGGACGCCATTTACTGCGCTTGCGTGCATTGCAGATCGGCACCCACGGTCAGGGGGCCCGTGTAGAACTTCTTCAGTTCAGCGATGGCGGCATCGAGATCGAACAAACCGATGTGACTGACAATCAGTCGCCCAACGCCCGCGTCCTGGGCGACGCGGCCGACCACGGCAGGTGAAGCATGAAGAGGAGTACTTGCACCTGCAGCAATGGCAAGATGCATGATCAGGACATTCGCTCCCCGAGCGAAGTCGATGAACCTTGGGTTGGTTCCGTTCTGATCAGAGCTAAATACGATCGACACATCGCGCGCTTGTACGCGATACGCCAAAGTCGGGATATTGCCGTGTGGTATTCCCAATGCGGTCACGGTCACTCCTTCCCGGTCGAACACCGTCGAGGGTTCTGCTTTCGTCACATCAACGACGCCGAATTCGAGACGAACGCCTCCCCCGGGGCCGCCCACTATCGGACCGCCCAGCGTGGTACCGAGCACTTGATATGCGCCATTCTTCGCATCGAAGAGGCGACTGAGGAACGTTGGAAAGCCTGACACCAGGTCGTTACCGGAAGGACCGGCAATGGGCAAAGGCTCCTTGCGAGTGAAATTGCTCAACCATAGGAGGGCGGGCAGGTCGGAGACGTGGTCGGGATGAAGATGGCTTATGGCGACCAACGACAGGTCGCTGATCTTTGCTTGGGACTGGCCAAAGCGAAGGAAGGCCCCACCGCCCACGTCAACAAGAATCTTCGCCTGAGGACCGATCCAGAGAAGATAACTGGTTGACGCACGATCGCGGTTGATCGCGGGTCCTCCAGAACCCAGGATCTGGATAGCTACCGGATTCGCCATGCAACTTTGAGCCGACACGCTGGAGGGAATTGAGAGCAGAGCAAGAAAGAACAGCATCACAGATCGAATCACGAGTGCACCTCCATTATACCTGAGCAAGGCTCAAAAATTTTGGTGACCTGCCCCCTTTTAGTCGTGCCAGCACGATCTTAGTAGAGTCCGCTTTCAGCCAAAAGCGGTCATTCGCCGACTAACGTCGTTTTCAGCAGTGCGCCCCGGCGCGGCAGTTTGCAAAACAGTGTTAGCGGCGAAGCTCGCTTCACTTCGGATTGAGGGCCTTTGCTATCTCCACGGCCATTTGCTCAGAAAACTTCAATATCACATCCCTTACGGGGAGAAATTCTGCTTCCGTGATCTGTTCAAAGTTTGCAGGTGCAGGAAAATTGGTAAGCGGAGTGACACGTTTCCTGATAGTCCAAATCAGCAAGGGATTTGCCTCGGAAATGTTAGCCAGTGGATTGAGTACGTACACGTTCAAACGAAAAGCAGCAACTGCCTTATATTGCGTGTCAAGACTGCCATCCGTATACAAGCCCGAAGCGTTCGCGGAGTGGGGCGGCTTGACAACCGATCCCCCTATTCCTATTGGAGTCTCCTTTACCACCACGACCGCCCTGAGGCCTCTGCGCTCCACCAACTCGCGAACGGTGTTTTCCTTTCCAGGTCCCGGCTTCCATTTTTCGCCATCCCATACGATGAGGGAAGTTACGTCGCTATAGCGCAGTCCATCAGTCTCCAAGTCAATGACCGCAAATCCCGCCTTTGAAAGAGAATTCTTCGGCACTTCTGTGACAGCCGAGTCGAGATGCCACTGGTACGGATATTTCTTCTCGAAATTGGTAAAGAACGTCGTGCCCTCGTGCGTATGTACTGGATTGTTACCTATATCTACGAGAATCCCAACGCGATCTCCGCGTTTCGTTTCAAAACTTGGAATCAGCGGTGCGCAGCCGGTCAAGACGAGTGCGACGAAGCAAGCTACGCCGATGAATCTCATTTACGCACTCCCTTCAGCGTTAATTCTTGGCGGCCATCCACTTCGAGTGGGTGTCCTGCACATCCCAGCACCGGGATCGCTTGCCCGAAAGCCCGTCAACCCCAGTCGGCAGTTAGCCTACACCCCGAATGTCCGCTTTGGGTCGAAAGCGGCCATTGGCGAACGTCCGCTATCGGCCAAAAGCGGTCATTCGCCTACTACCGCATCGTTCGCGCACAGCACAGCGACATGGGCAGCTGGCGCGGACAGATTGCGCGAACCCACGGGATCGCCGGTCACGATGTAGCTTTCGACGATCTGTCGGAAGATGGCGCGCGAGCGCTCGTTCAGCTTCTTCAGCTCGGAGAGGCTGCCGTGTGAGGTCGAGGGGCAGGTAAAGACGCATCGACTGGCAAGTGCATCGCGTTCTTATTGTTCGTTCGCCCCGGGGGGCGTACCGCTTGTCGCGAGACGGATCTGATTCGCGCGATAGTCGATGGTGACCAGGAAGCGATGGAAGAAGGTCGCACCGAGTAAGCCGTTGTAGTCCACGCCGAGCATCCGGAGCTCCCGAGCCGCCCGCGGGTCGGCGATCAGAATCGTGAGGTTCTCCGCCACAGCCTCGCCGACGGAGATCGACGCGACGGTCGCCACTTCCACCTCGCCGCCAACCTGCAGGAACTTGCGCTTGCCCTTGATACCGAGCTTCTTTGCCGTCTCCGACGTGATGATGGTCGAGGACCCGCCCAAGCCGAAGACGAGGGTCAGCGGCCCCTGCCCGTTGATCCTGCCCTCGACGATGATAATTTTCCCTGCTAGGCGGAACGGTACGAGCCAGCTCTCCTTGCCGTCTGCCTCGAGTTCCCTTGCCTTGCCTACTGGCACGAGCGTCAACTGCTGCTTCTTGTAGTCCAGCGTCGTCACGAACCGCTCAAGAAATGAATGGCCGAGGATCCCGGAGTAGTCCACACCGAAATCGCGCAGCGGTCGCGCCCCAGGGGGATCGCCGATCAAGACCCGGATGTCCTTCACGACGGCGTCGCCCGCGCCGATCGAGGGACAATATTCGATCCTCCCCCGTCTTGCGGTCCAGCCCGCTTTCGTCGCGGCCTCCCAAGTGACGAATGTGACGCTCGCGCCCGTGTCGACCCAGAATATGTGACCGTCCTGCCCGTTGAGCGAACCCTTTACCAGAATGATGTTGAACCTGGTTTCGAAGGGCACGATGTAGGAGCCCTTTTCCCGAGCGGCGGCAGCGGACGCCGCCGCTGCCGCCTCGTCGCCGGCATGAGGAATTGCTCGCGCCAGACGCTCTAGAGCAGTGCGGAGCCTTACGACTTCGGGATGTTGAGCGCCGAGCGCCCGTTCCCGTATCTCCACCGAGCGCCGCGCGTGCGGCTCGGCTTCCGCAAGGCGGCCTAAGGCCACGAGAACATTGGCGAGGCCGCCTTCGGCCAATGCGACGTCCGGATGATCGGCTCCCAGCTGCTTTTCGTAGACCGCGAGTGCTCGCCGTATGAGCGGTTCCGCTTCGGCAGGGCGCGCGCGCCCGAGCAATACTCGAGCGAGATGGTGCGCTGATCTTGCCGCCTCGAGATGTTGAGGGGTCAAAGTCTTGTCGAGGATAGCGAGCGATCGTCGAAGCAGGTGTTCCGCTTCGGGGTAAATCTTCCTTTCGCCGAGAATTCCGCCAACAAGACCGAGCGCCTCGCCCACGTCGGGATGCTCGGGGTCCAGGACTTTTTCGCGGATCGCAAGCGCGCGACGCGCAAGCGGCTCGGCGTCCGTAACGCTGCCCTGCCGCGCTTTCGCTCTTGCTAGATTCAGCAGCGATGTCGCGAGACGAGGATCGTCCGGTCCGAACGCCTCCGCTTCGCGCACTGCGGATTCGAAGGCGACGCCGGCGCTCGGATAGTCGCCGCGCAGTCCGGCGGCGCGACCTTCGTCCATCAAGCGGCGCCAACTCGCCTCATCGCCGGCTGCAAGCGCAGTCGCGCAAGCGATGAGTAGAAGCACCAACGTCCAGCGCATCGCGCCTCCCCGAGGAGAGCACGAATCCATCATAGAGGGTTTGGCGTGCCAAACCGGATGAATCTGGGCACCGGCAAGAGGTTATCTTAATCCGGTAAGGCGGGCTTTCGGGGCTTGGCTGGGTCGCCGATTAGGGTTCGACCAAGGGGCCGAGTTAACCGTAAGCGGCAATGTCCGCTTTCGGCCAAAAGCGGTCATCATTCGCCGACGCACTACTGAATCACGTCGTCCGCGCGTACCAGCACCGATCGGGGGATGGTGAGGCCGAGTTGCTTAGCCGTTTTCAGATTGATCACCAGATCGAACTTGGTGGCTTGCTGGATGGGAAGATCAGCCGGTTTCGCACCCCTGAGAATCTTGTCCACATACATGGCGGCGCGCCGGAACAAGTCGGAACGGTCTACTCCATATGCGACAAGACCGCCCGTGTCCACAAATTCCCTGAGGTGAAATATTGAGGGCAGGCGGTTCTTTGCGGCGAGCTCCGCGAGCCGTTTGAGATTCGTCACAAAAATCGGGTCCGGTAAGATGACAAGGGCGCCAGCGCCCGAGTTCGTCGCCTCTTCCAACGCCTTAGCGAAATCGTTGGCGCTCCGCACCTCTAGCGAATGAAGCCGAAGTCCCAGCTGCCGTGCTGGGAGCTGGATTTCCTTCCATGAGACGGTGGAGCCCCGGCCCTGTGGATTCCAGAGCACCGCCACGCGGGAGAGTTTGGGGACAATTTCCTTGAGCAGCTCCAGTCGTTTCCCGGCGAGCTCCGGGGCCATTTGGGACAGCCCCGTGATATTGCCGCCGGGCCGTGCCAGGTTTTCCACAACCTCACTCGCGGCAGACGCCACGACGATCGGGATGACCCCCGTCGCGTTCTTGGCAGCCTGCCCATCGGAACCCGCAGTGGCGACGATGACGTCAACTCTCAGACGGACGAGCTCGAGGGCGAGGTCAGGGAGGCGGTCGTGTCGACCCTCCGCGTATCGGTACTCAATGCTGAGGTTCTTTTCCTCAATCCATCCGAGCTCGTGAAGACCTTGCCGGAAGGCTTGATGCCAAAGCGCGGTATCGGAAGAAGAGAATTGCGACAGAAGCCCTATACGGGGGATTTTCGTCGTCTGCTGCGCGTGGGCGGTAAGCGATGCACCGCCTATGGCAAGCAGTGCAACGACCGTGTCACGCCTGTTCATCCGATCCCCCTCCGATCGTCGCGCGGCTCGCGCGGCAGCGTAAGTACTGGGATCGCTCGCCCGAAAGCCCACAACCCCAGTCGGCAGTTAGCCTACACCCTGAATGTCTGCTTTGGGTCGAAAGCGGACATTGGCGAACGTCAGCTTCCGGCCAAAAGCGGTCATTCGCAGACCTATTACTGGATCACCTCGTCGGCGCGCAGCAGTAGTTCCGGTGGGATCGTGAGGCCGAGCGCCTTGGCGGTCTTGAGGTTAATGACCAGCTCCAGTTTTGTAGGCTGGTCGATCGGCAGGTCCTGCGGCTTCGCTCCCTTCAAGATTCTGTCAACATACGTCGCAGCACGTCGGTAAGAATCAGCACGGTCTGGCCCATAGCTCATCAGGCCCCCTGCTTCTACCCAATCGCGAGCCGGAAGCATCGACGGCATGCGGTATTTGACGGCGAGTTCGACGATCCGCGATCGCCACTCGTCAAAAAGCGAGTCAGTCATTACGATCACGGCGCTGGCTTGCGCTTTTTCCATAGCGGCAAGAGCGTGTTCAATCGCCTGAAGACTGCTCGTCTCCATCAAGATCGCTTTGATTCCGGCCCTATCGGCAGCAGCCTGGATGTTCTTGAAAGCCAACGGGTGCGCGGCGTTGGCAGGATTTACCAGCACGGTGACGCTTGACAACTTGGGTATCGTGCTTGCCAGCAGGTCTACGTACTTGGGGCCAATATCCCCTATGAGATTGGATACCCCCGTAATATTGCCCCCGGGTCGCGCTAAGCTCGAAACAAACCCATTACCGACAGGGTTAGACGCGGACAGCATCACGATGGGGATTACCTTGGTTGCCTGCTGTGCAGCACGAATTACGGGCACATTTACTACCGCGATAACGTCTACGTTCAAACGGGCCAATTCGGCTGCGAGCGCGGGAAGCAGCTCGTAGTTTCCGTGCGCAAAGCGCCATTCGATAGCGAGATTCTTGCCCTCGATGTATCCGAGTTCGCGCAGGCCCTTCAAGAACGGCCCGTACTGAAAGTCGCTGTCAAGAGAGATGGGGCGCGCCCGAATGGAAAGAATGCCGAGACGCCAGACCCGGCTTGGTTGTGCAAGCGACGGAAACACTGGCAGCGCGCCAAGAGCGATAAACGCCAGTAGCCTGCGGCGTGCCTGCATACATCCGTCCTCCCCGCGTCTAGTCTGCACCTGTTTCCGACGAACGGTAACCAGGTCGGGCTCTTCCTAGGACTGAGGCGTTAACGGGCTTTGCGAGAAGTGTGGGCGTCAATCCTCCAGCCGGAACGGCATTCCGTCGCAGGAGGACGTGACCTATCCACACAAGGCGCGAGTGACCGCTTTGGGTCGAAAGCGGCCATTGGAGACCGTCAGTTTTCGGCCAGGAGCGGACGTTAGTTAAACCTCCATGGCACTAGTATCGAGGGTAGGTCAGCGATGCTTTTACTTCTTCGTGACAGCAAGCAGCGTGTCGGAATCGCGCAACAAATAAAGTGCGATGCAGGCAGCGAGCATCGGCCACGCCGCGAAAAATAGGAGATTGGAGAAAGGCTCGACGTATTTGCCGAACGAGGCCAAGGTAGACACAGCGTGCAGCAGCGTCACGAGGCCATAAGTCCAGCGCTTCATGAATCCCGCGGCGAAGCCGAGAATGACGATGAGCTCCACCACGCCAATCAGGTACATCGTTTCGTTGGAAATCCCGCCGATGGCGTAGAAGCCCTTGAACACCTTCGCCGCGTGCTCCGGGTGAACGAATTTGTCCAAGGTCCACATGAACATCACGATAAAGACTCCGATCCTGAGCAGGAGCAGGGCGAGCGACAGTCGGTCTTCGGTTTTCATGGTTTCCTCCAGAGTCGGGATCGAGGTCCTATCAATCGGATAGCCTATGTGGGTTCGAGCCCGGCTTGGCTCCCCAAGCAGAGCAAAAACGAGAACTCTTGGGCGTTAAGAGTGATTCACTTCACAAAAACGACGTAGAAGACCAAATCGGATTTACCAACGTTCTTGGGAACGAATGGCTGAGCCGATTGCTCATAGACCACTTCACCGGTTTTGTAAGTCCTCTGATCCGACTTTCCAT
>WNFB01005682.1_pt1 | contig 11839 bp, 9 predicted proteins | sample 5400501 | NCBI WGS metagenome assembly WNFB01 (sample SAMN13153341, study PRJNA577476) | soil metagenome | isolation source: 200 cm saprolite under Douglas fir tree site 2 hole 1 | place: USA:California | collected 2015-04-18 | reverse complement strand
CGGAGATGACAACTATGGGATCACCCACGCGCACGCCCAGCGACTCGACAGCTGCCGCGTCGTCAACTCCGAGGTCGACGTACAGGTCAGCTATAGATACACTCCGTCCCTGCTCCCCCTGAGGTGTCAGGTGGCCAGAGCGCGCTCCGATTACTCCAGGATGCCCACCGACCCACACGGCGCGCCCTTCCAGCAGCCTCGACTGTACCCCGCCCAGCGGCGCCAGTCGCAGGAACCCCTCGGGCTCTATACTTGTGACTATGGCTCCAATCTCATCGGCGTGTGCCGAGATCACGACGTGTGGCGCGCCCTGCGGGCCTTCACGCGTGGCCGTGAGGTTGCCCATGTGATCCACAGCTACAGCGTCGACCAGGGGCGTGAAGAGATCGCGCAGGCGCGCGATCACGTGCTGCTCGGAGCCGGAAGGGGCATGCAGGGCGGTCAGTTCGGCCAGGTCGGTGCGCAGGGCATCAAGTAGATCAGCGTCTTGCTGCATTTTAGTCTCCCAGATGGTTGAATGGAGAAGTACTAGATGGCTCACCCGGGTGAGTCATGTAGATGAGATCACTTCCTTAGAAGTTATTTTATCACCTGCGAAAGCCTACAGCACTCTTCAGAAAAATTGAGCCACATGATACGATGGGAAAATCGCTCATTCCAACGCTCCTTGTCCTCACCACTGTGGCTCTCAGCCTGGTCCCCCCGGCTGTGAAGAGCAAGATTCGAGAAGTTTTTTGCTGGCCAGGGTGGTATACTGCTTCTACGTACAAGAGGGAAACAGAAGATAGTCCACAAGAGAGGAAACACAAGGAATAAGGAGGGTAGTTATGTTTGAACCAAAAACAGCATTTAGCGGGTTTTCGGTGAACGACTTGGCAAAAGCCAATGAATTTTATACGCAGACTCTGGGGTTACAAGTGGTCGAAGAGGGCGTTGGGTTACGGCTTCATTTGCCTGGTGGCGGCACAGCGTTTGCGTATCCAAAGGACGATCACCAGCCAGCCACGTTCACTCTGCTGGACTTTGTGGTTGATGACATCGATGAAGCGGTAGATGAACTGAAAAGCCGAGGCGTCAGCTTTGAGCGCTATGAAGGTATGTCGCAAGACGAGAAGGGCATCATGCGCGGCATTTCTCAACATATGGGGCCTGATATAGCTTGGTTTAAAGACCCGGCCGGGAATATGCTGGCAGTGTTACAGATGGGATAAACCGACGCCTAAAGTATCGACAGGGAAGGACTGACTCACAAAGAGGTAGACGAGGCAGAACTTCGGCAAAGAACAGGAGATTCTATGGAAACCATACCATCTACAGTGACTTCAAAAGATGGAACCAAGATCGCCTACGACAAAAGAGGCCACGGGTCGGCAGTCATCCTGGTAGCGGGGGCCCTATGTTCACGGTCCTTCTGGTCAGGGCCGGAGCTTGCCAAACTCCTTGCACCACATTTTACGGTATATAACTATGACCGGCGTGGGCGAGGTGACAGTGGCGATACCAAGCCCTATGCCGTCGAGCGCGAAGTCGAGGATATCGAGGCGCTCATCGATGAAGCTGGCGGGGCGGCTTGCCTCTATGGCCATTCCTCCGGAGCTGCCCTTGCCCTAGAAGCGGCCATACGGCTCGGCAAGAAAGTCACGAAGCTTGCCATGTATGATGCCCCGTACAATGATGAGAGGGAGGCGAAGCTTGCATGGAGAGCATACATCCAACAACTGACAGAGCTGTTAGCAGCAGATCGCCGAGGCGATGCTGTAGCGCTGTTTATGCAGTATGGTGGAATGCCAGCCGAGCAGATTGAATCCATGCGTCAGGCCCCGACATGGCCACAGCTTGAGGCGATCGCGCCGACGCTTGCCTATGACCACACCGCTATCATGGGCAAAGACGGGTCGGTGCCCATCGAACGAGCGGCGCATGTCCTCGTGCCGACACTGGTCATGAACGGTGGCGCGAGCTATCCCTTTATGTATGAGACAGCGCGAGCGCTGAGCCAGGCGATGCCTCATGCGCAGCTGCGTACACTGGAAGGTCAAGACCACGGCCCGGCTGACGACGTGCTCGCTCCTGCCTTGCAAGAGTTCTTCCTTGGCTGAGACAGCCCCCTCTCTCGCACATTGCCTGCTCGTGCCTGCTCACATGCGTGCTTCAGCTAGGCATCAACCGAAGAGAGGTGGGCGAAGGCCTTGTTCAGATCTTCCCATGCCACGCGAACTGCGGTGAAGCCTGAGTGAATATGCCACCGTTGTTTTATTGGCCTATAGTTCTCTAGCTTATGCTATAAACTCGTGCGCAAAGAAGCGCAACGTATCCAGGTGCAAGATATCGGGGAACCCGAGGATCACTTCCTGGACGCCGGCTGCCTCCAACTCGGCCAGATGGTGGCAGATCGTTTCTGGGGTGCCGATCAGCGCGCCCGCGGCCACAGGGCGGCCCAGGAGCGCGGCGGGGAACTTGGTCCGCGCTTGCTCGTCGGTCTCGCCGATACAGCAGAAGGCCCCTGTCGTGCGGTGGATGCTCTCGTAATCGCGCCCGACGGCTTCACAGTGGGCTTTGAGCACGGCAAACTTGTGCTTGATCGTCTCCAGATCGCCAAACACGTTACAGGCATCGGCGTACTGCGCGACCAGTTTGAGAGTCACCTTTTCACCACCACCGCCAATCAAGATGGGGATATGCGGTTGCTGGACCCCCTTGGGCTGGTTGATCGCACCGCGTACCTGGTAGTATTTCCCCTCGAAGACGGCTTCTTCCTGGCTCCACATGGCCAGGATCACCTGCACTGCCTCGCCGAGACGCCGCAGGCGCTCAGCAGTCTCGGGATAGTCGTAGCCATAGCCGCGGTACTCGTGTTCGTGCCAGCCGGCCCCGATGCCGAAGGTGAGTCGCCCATGCGAGAGGACATCGACCGTGCTGGCCATTTTTGCGAGCAGGGCGGGATTGCGATAGCCAGTGCAGGTGACCGTCTGGCCAATGCGGATACGCCTGGTGTCACGCGCCACGGCTGCGGTGGTCGTCCAGCACTCAAACGTGACTTCTTGCGATGGCCGTGGGGTCGTATGAAAGTGATCGACAAGCCAGGCGGACGCGAAACCTACTTCGTCGGCAGTCTGGGCCACGCGCGTCATCACCTCGTAGGCTTCAATGGGGTCCTTGATGCCTGCCAGTTCCATGTTCCAGCCTTGCGGCAGGGACAAACCAAATTGTAGAGACATACACACCTCTCTCGATTCTGCGAACAATGGAAGAACGTTCTTCCTCCTGATAGGGAGCAATCCTCACGCCAGGTGCAAGTGACATCTTGACGCAGGTGCTCTCCTTGAGTATGCTCCCTTGGTGATACCAGGACCAGAGTTTGTTGATCATAGGTCTCTGACCACCATGTTAAGGAGCAACGAGAGATGCAGAAGAACGAACGGCGAGAGGCCCTCGCCGACTTTTTACGCAAGCGACGGGCGAGCCTATCTCCTGGTGAGGTGGGATTGCCACCCGGCTTGCGACGTCGAACGCCAGGGCTGCGCCGTGAAGAGGTCGCCCAACTGGCCAATATTGGCACCTCCTGGTACGTCTGGCTGGAGCAAGGACGTGATGTGCATCCCTCGGCACAAGTCCTGGAAAGTCTGGCGCAGGCGCTCAGGCTGACACCCAATGAACGCCGGCATCTGTTTCTGCTCGCCGGCCAACCACTTCCTCCTCCTGTTTCTCCCGCGGAGGAGAGCATCGGTCCGGCGCTGCAACACGTGCTGGATGATCTCAACCCGAGTCCCGCGTATGTTCTGGGACGACGGTATGACTATCTGGCATGGAACAAAGCTGCCGATGGTCTCTTCGCCATTTCGGACACCCTTTCGGATACATCGTCTCCTTACGCGCGTAACATGGTCTGGCGACTCTTCACCAGCCCGACGACGCGGGAGCGCCCCAATTGGGAAATGGTTGCGCGAGCCACGTTAGCGGAGTTTCGTACGGCTAACGCTCGCTATCCCGGCGATCCCTGGTTCGAGGAACTGATAGAGGATTTGAAGCAGGTCAGTCCTGAATTTTGTCAGTGGTGGCCCCACCACGACGTGCGCAGCGCGCTGGACGGTCACAAGGTCATCAAGCATCCGACATTGGGATATCTGGAGTTCGAGCATTTGACCTTGCAGGTGCTCACCGACCCTGATATCAGGATCATGATCTACACCCCTAATGCCGGGACACGAGCAACACTGCAACGATTTCTGGAGGCAATGGATGGCTGTGAGTCGAGCAGAAGTGCCTCAGCACAGAAGCCGAGGGAAAGAGAGGAGAAATAGCGTTCTCGGCTTCTAGCCTCTTTGTTAGATGCCTATTGGGGCGCTCTACGTCCATCCAATACGCATCAACCGAAGAGAGGTGGGCGATCATAAGGGCCAGCTCCGCTCACCCCTGCGCCGGGCGACCATAAAGGCCCACCCATCCGCTCCACTCCACTCTCGCCCCTACTGATGGTGATGAGCTTGCGTTAGGTTGATGCCTGTTAGGGGGCCAAGACCGGCGCCGCGAGTCTGGATCGGCCATATTTGGGTGACGACGTCGTTCTCCACGACGAAGTAGACATCGTGCAGGTTGACGGTTGTGGGGCCGTAGCCGGAGATGACCTCAACCCGGTCTCCAACCTTCAGCGAATAGCCCGGGTCCACATCGACGAGCAAATGCTCCTCGGCGATGGCCGCTGTCGTGGCAGGCACATCCTTGACACGCGGCAAGCCAAGTTCGCTGCCGATGGTTTTTCGCCCTGAATCAAGGACAGCCCTGTTTCCCTGGCGGCTGATGACGGTCGCAAGAACGGTGAGCGCCGCGGGGAAACCGGGAACCAATTGCGAGTGAAAAGCATCCATCACAACGTATGAACCTGCCTGTAGCTCGGTTACGCGTGGGTGCGCCCCGGTGATGTTGTAGGTACCTGTACCTCCAGCAGAGATCACTTTCGACTCGAAACCTGCATGAGCGAGGAAGTCAACGGCATCCACAAGCTTGTGCATGGCGGCATGGGCTTTCTGTAGGCGCAGGTCAGGGTCCGGCTCGAGCATGCAGTGACCCTCGTAGCCCATCATGCCTTCCAGGCGCAGGCCGCGCAGCTTGCTCACGTGTTCCGCCAGGCGCAGCGCTTCTTCCCTGGTGCGTACGCCGCAGCGCTCCATGCCAACGTCGAGGTCAATGAGCACTCCCAGTACACTTCCGGCCTTGAGAGCAGCAGCAGAGAGGTCTGCGGCGTTCTGCGGATCGTCGATAGCGACGGTCATGCGTGTGCTGCGCCCGAGTTCGGCAAGCGCGTGGATTTTTTCTGCGCCTACCACTTCGTTGGCGATCAAGATATCGTCGATGCCCCCTCGGGCCATCACTACCGCCTCCCATATGGTGGCGGTAGTGATGCCAATCGATTCTCCAGCCTCCATTTGCATTCTAGCAAGTTCGGGACTTTTATGGACCTTGACGTGAGGGCGGAGTTTGGCAGGGACGGTGCGCATGTACTCGGCCATGTTAGCGATATTGCGCCGGGCAATATCGAGGTCAAGAATAAGGGCGGGCGTTGTCAGGTCGTGTCGCGACCGGCCGATAGCAGACTGGTAATTGCCCAATGTTACCTCCTGTTTCATAGTTACCTCCTGCTACAAATGGCGTTGTATAGATCGAAGGCTTCGGCAGGCTTCATACCTTCATGCACTACCTTGTTAACTGCCTGGATCATCCCGATTGGGCTGGCGCTCTGGAAGATATTGCGACCCATATCGACGCCGGCCGCGCCTTCTTGAACAGCGCAGTATGCCATGGTCAGCGCGTCAAGTTCCGGCAATTTCTTCCCACCGGCCATGACAATGGGGACGGGGCAGGAGGCCGTCACGGTCTCAAAGCCCTCATCCACGTAGTAGGTCTTCACGAACTGGGCGCCGAGTTCGGCGCAGATGCGGCAGGCCAGGCGAAGATACCTGGCGTCGCGCACCATGTCCTTGCCCACCGCTGTGACACCCATTACCGGTATGCCGTAGCGCAGGCCAAGATCGACCAGCCGGGTCATGTTGTGCACTGTGCGCGTCTCGAACTCGCCACCAATGAAGACCTGCACGGCGAGAGCGGATACGTTCAAGCGGAGGGCATCGTCGATGTCGATTGCGATCTCTTCGTGCGACAGTTCCTTCAGGATACTGGGTCCGCCGCTGGCTCGCAGCACTACCGGAGTAGTAGATGCAGGCGGGACAGTCGAGCGCAGGATGCCACGCGTACACATCAGGGCACCGGCATACGGTATCAGGGGGAGAATGTTCACATCTACCCGCTCCAGGCCGGTGGTTGGCCCTTGAAAGTAGCCATGGTCGATAGCCAGCATTACTGCGCGCCCAGTAGCAGGTCGGAACACCCGCGCCAGGCGGTTTTGCATGCCCCAATCGAGGGAGCCAGAGCCTTTGAGATAGAAGTTCCCCGTGGTTCGCGCGGGAATATCTATGTGAAAGTTCCTGGCTTCGTTGGCCGAATCCACATCCGGCATGAAAAAGCTCCTTTCACTAATGAAATTTGATAGGTTCTACTACTCTGTTACACTTCATGTGAAAGGCCGCCTGCGGCGGCGAGGAAGAGAGGGAGATTGGGGCGCAGCCCCAGGCCCCAGTCAAGGGGTTTCACCCCTTGCTTACCTGTCCCCCAGACAGGGTTCCCCACTTTTCTTTTGAAAGGTAACAGAACACTACGTTCCTGCGGCTCGCCAGAGCGGCCGGAGCAGGCCTTCCTCCACCATACTGAGGGAGCGCTGGTAGACACGCGACCACTGTTCATAGAGGTCCTGGTACACCCGGTGAGCTGCCTGGTCGGGCTCGTATGTCTTCTCGAAGCTGACGATATCCCGAACCACGCTGCGCAAGTCCTGGTAGAGCCCTGCTCCCAATCCGGCGTAGAGAGCGGCGCCCAGCGAGGTGGACTCTTTAACCAGCGGTACTTTGACACGGCAGTTGAGGACATCAGCCAGGATCTGCGGCCAGAGTGTTCCCCTGGAGGCGCCGCCTGTGAAGACGATCTCGGTGAAGGTACGCCCGGTGAGCGATTCTATGATTTTCATGTGGCCATAGGAGACATAGGCAGCACTCTCCTCAATCGCCCGGATGCACTCTTTCTTGCCTGAGGAGAACGGGTTCGATATATCGAACTGCAGCAGTCCCGGCGAGGCGTGGATCCAGCGCCTGGCGTTCATGAAGTTGGAAAAGATGCCCATTACTCCATTGGAGCCTGGAGGCACCTGGAGCGCTGCCTGCTCCATCAAGACATAGGGGTCCTGGTGTAGTTGCTGTGCCTGTTGCAACTCAAGCTGGCAGAAGGCATCACGGAACCAGCGCATGGTCAGGCCGCAGTAAAAGCCGATTCCCTCCAGCATCCACTGACCTGGGAGAGCATGGCAAAGCGTCCTGAGTCGACTCTCTGGATCAATGAGAGGCGTATCCACCCCAACTGTATGCTGCCAGAAGGTGCCGCCCACGACGGTAAACTGCCCCGGTTCTACCTGGCCGATGCCCACGAGGCCCAACTGTGTGTCGGCGCCGCCCACCACTACGGGTGTTCCTTCCTTCAGGCCAGTGTCGACGGATGCCTGCCGGTGGACCCGGCCAAGCACCGTGCCCGGTTCGTACACCGGCGGCAAAACGGCAGAGTTCAACCCGCACATCTGTACAATCTCGTCTGACCAGGTACGCCGGGCAAGGTCGAACATCCCCGAGCTGGAGCCGACCGAAGGGTCCGTGACGTACTCGCCACAGAGCTTGAATAGAATCCAATCGCTAAGCATGGTGAGGTGGGCGATGCGCTCGAAGACCTCAGGTTCGTGTCTTTGGAGCCAGAGCAGGCGCGGCGGCGAGGTGATAGCTACCCAGTCGCCCCCTGTGAAGTAGATCTTCTCGGCCAGGTGACGATCGACAAGTTCAGCGGCTTCTTCTCCGGCCCGGGAGTCCACGTTAGGACAGGCCCAGATTTCCTGGCCCGCCTTATCGTAGAGGACAATACCCTCGCGCATGCTGGTGCTGCTCACACCCCGGATCGAGTCCGGTGTCACTCCGGGGACAGCGAGAAGCTGCCGGATACAGGCGCAGATATACTCCCAGTTGGCGCGTGTGTCGAATACCTGGGAGCCAGGATATCCTGGCTGGGGGAAATGCGACCATTCCCGCTGGGCCATAGCCACCTGTCTCCCGGATAGATCAAAGAGTAGCGCACGACAACTGCCGGTGCCCGCGTCTATGGCTAACAAATATTGCTCGCTCATCTTGAACTCCCTGTCGTGCCGCGATTGACGACGTGCTGCATGGGTTGGCCAACCAAATAGCGATCGATCTGGGCAGCGAGGGTTTGGACCCCGCGCAATGCTGCTTCGTGCGTGGCACCACCTATATGCGGTGTGATGATTACATTCGAAAGTGATACCAGGGGGTGCGGTGCGTCACTGTGCCAGGGCCTGAGTACATCCAGAGCTGCACCAGCAATGTGTCGTGAGACTAGCGCTTCGTACAAAGCAAGTTCATCCACCAGAGACTCCCGCGCAGTATTGATGAAAAACGATCCCTGCTTCATCGCTGCAAACTTCTGCGCGTCAAAGAAATTGGTGGTCTCCGGCGTTACGCGAGCATGGAGAGACACGAAGTCCGAGCGTGCCAACAGGTCGTCAAGATTGGTCATCCCGACCCCCTGGCCTTCTACCTGGGCAGGCGCCACGTACGGATCGGACACCAGGATTGACATGCCAAAAGCCAGTGCCCGCCTGGCTACGCGGGCGCCAACATTGCCATACCCCACCAGGCCCAGAATATGTCCTCCCAGTTCGTGGCCGAAGAAGCGGGCGCCTTCAAAGGCGGAAGCGCCAACGTGGCCCCCACGGGATACATACTCGACGCCGGTCATAATACCACGCGCCAGCATAATTAATAAAGACAGGGTAAGATCAGCAACGGCATCTGCATTCCGCCCAGGTGCGGTGACTACCGCAATGCCCCTATCACTGGCGGCAGCCAGGTCGATGTTGACCGGTCCGCCCCTGGCAACTCCCACCACCCTCAGGCCGGGAGAAGCATCCAGAACTACGTCGGTAACAGGAGCACCATGCACGAGCAGAATCTCATCATCCTCAAGCGCATCCACCAACTGCTGCGGATTTCCAGCATATTCGCCGATGGAGCGTTCGGACGGAGTTGAAGGAAAGAAGGGCGCGTCCATATCGAGCTGGATGTACCGAACCTGATGCTCGGCTACGAGAGCCGCCAGCCCGATCTCGAACAGGCGCGTGGGTACGAAAGAGTCGCCTACTGCCAGGATCTTCACGGTGTCTGATACCTCCTAAGGGCGATGCTCGCCCGTATATTTCGGCTCTCCATCCTTTGGGGTGATGTACGAGGCTGGGCCGATAAATCGGCTGTGGCCGCGATAAATCGGGCCCTACGTTTCACCCGGATGGATGGAGACCCATATTCAAGTAGTTGAGCCTGGTCAAAGTCATAGATCGATGCGAACAGACGCATATGGAGCCATGTCCAGCACAAGTGTGCCACCCTGCATCTCCACCTGGTCTCCACCCTGACGATAACGTTCGGGCTCGAACATGGCCTGCTGCGCAGTGTTTGCATCCAGGCTGCGTATCTGGGCTCGACCGGACGCGAACGGTCCTATTACCACCCGCTGCTCCGTACCCGCCAGATTCACGGCCAGGAGGTGGAGTGATCCGCTGCTCTCAACAGCCAGCGCTGCGACGGACAGTGGCCGGTTCGACCTGCAAGCAACGAGAGAGCCACCCTTCCATTCCGCGAGATCGGCAAAGACATGGTACAGCGGGAAGACCATGCCTGGCGCTGAAGGGAACAGGTCAGGCAATGACGAACCCGTTTCCCGTTCCATCAATCCCAGCCAGCCCGTGGTCTCATAGTAGGTGAGCGATGCCGCGCCGCTCTCCGCCAGGTATTTTATGCTCCCCACCGTCCATGCCGCGCCGAACAGCGACATCTGGCGTGGATCAACCGCATCAGGAAGCTGATCTGGAGAGTGCCCGGCTTCAGCGACGGTGGCATGTGGGTTATAGCGACGTTTCAGCGTGACGGGGCTCACAATGATCGGGCGGCCAGCAGAAAAGGCCTGCGCGCTCCTTACCGTCTCGGCCTGCGCCTCAAGGGTTTCGGCCAGTGAGCGCTCATCGAAGGCGTGCGCCTGGGGGATGATGGTATAGGAAATGCCCTCCATGGCGGCGACTTGCGGCCGGGTGCGGTTCAGCTCGCAGAAGTACATATCGGTTCCCCCGACGAACGCGGCGTGAGAGGCAACGGGCCGGAGATGCTGGCGGGCCAGTTCTACCAGCCCTGGAGCTGTCGTTTCAGAAGGATGAGCGGTCTGACTACCCTCCTGGAAGACGAGGAAACGAGCAACCCGGGCTCTGCCTTGCAACAGCGCTGCCAGGGAATCCAACGCGCTTGCGCTCTCCCCAGTGATATAGAGGGCGACTTCCAGAGCGCAGCCGAGCGCCTGGCAGGCGTCAAGGGCACGGTCCAGGGCAGCGGCGTATTCCGCCGCCAGATGGACATCGACCCGCAGGTGATCAGGCTGCAGCCTGCGCAGGAGTTCGATTTCACGAGCAGTCATGGATGCCCCGTCAATAGGCAAGGAGACGCCGATGGCGGGGAGATGACCGATCGTTTGACCAGGTACGAGACGCGGTTCCTCATTGCTGTCCTCAGGGGCCTGCTCGGCCGGTGTGCCTTCTACCAGGACGGTGAAGCTCTGCGCGATGCGCGAGTCCATATAGGCCTGATGTGGGAAGCCGAGCGACAGCGGCGTGCAGTAGGTCTTAAAGGAAGCGTCGGTCCAGTTGCGTTGATCCTCCATCTCGAACAGGTCGCCTTCGAAGGTGAGCCGCGCCCGCAGTCCACCGGCCAGATCGATGGTCAGGCTGCTGCACGCGGGAAAGAGCGGCACGTAGTAGCCATTTTCGAAGCGCTGCGGTCCGATCAGCTCTGGCAGGCGGCCGCTGACCTCACCCTGCGGTGTGTGTGCCTGGTAGGCTCGCCCCGCACATTCGCGAAACGGGTGCAGGATGCAGAGACCGACGCGGTTGTAGCGAAAAGCGGTTTTGGCGACCCCGTCCATTTCGTAGCGGATCTGCCCACCAGGCGAACCGGCAATCCGGCCGTGCCAGGCGAAGTCGAGGTCATGAGCGCGGTGCTCTACCTCGAACTCCACTTCGAAGCTGTCCGGCTGCTGGTCAAGCCTGGTGATGCGGTGACGCCCGGGAATGGTGTTCCAGTTCTGGTCGCGCACGGCGACATAGATACGGCGCACCACCTCCAGGGAGCCGGCTCGCACATAGCGCAGATCGATGCCATCCAGGAGGGCCGTCACTGATCCAGCTCTCAGCTCGCGCGTTGCGGGCGGCGGCCTGTCAACGCCATACCACAACTGGTATGCTGATAAGGTGCGCATGTTGTCCTCCTCGTCCCTCGATAATGAACACTAACCAATTACTGCGGGTTTTGCCCCACCCCGGGCGCCATAATGAGTTTTAATAAATTAATCCAGGTATGTGGTGAAGTTCCCGGGGCCGATAAATCGGCGATGGGCGCGATAAATCGGCCCCTACGGGTATCCAGGGTAATTGCTTAAAGTTCATAATGTCGCGGCTACGCCCATCCGTATGCCGCATTATTTTCTTAAGGCAAGGTTCAATTGTGAAGAAGAGTCCTTGACCGTTTGAACAGTCACACCGTGTCACGCCTCCGCGAAGCGAAGGGTCTGTCGCGCTCAGCATGACAGGGCTAGACCATTCTGTTGATGAGGAACTGTCACGTTCATTTGAACCACG
>WNFB01004978.1_pt1 | contig 11839 bp, 9 predicted proteins | sample 5400501 | NCBI WGS metagenome assembly WNFB01 (sample SAMN13153341, study PRJNA577476) | soil metagenome | isolation source: 200 cm saprolite under Douglas fir tree site 2 hole 1 | place: USA:California | collected 2015-04-18 | reverse complement strand
TACGCCGCCGCTCCGGTCGACCGCGGCAACATCCAGGACGTCGTCGGCGCCACCGGGACCGTCCAGGCCGTCCAGACCGTCCAGGTCGGCTCCCAGGTCTCCGGCACCATCCAGAACCTCTACGCGGACTTCAACAGCGTCGTCCACAAGGACCAGGTCATCGCCCGCCTGGATCCGTCGTCGTTCCAGGCCCGCCTCGGCCAGGCCCAGGCGGCCCTGCTGGCCGCCCGGGCGAACGTGGAACGCTCGCAGGCTGCGGTGGACGACGCGCGTCGCAAGCTCGACCAGGCCAAGGTGCTGGCGGCCGAGAAGCTCCTGCCTCAGAGCGATTTCGACACCGCCCAGGCCAATTACGACCAGGCCGTGGCGCAGCTCAAGGCCAACCAGGCGGCCGTGAGCCAGGCCCAGGCCAACGTCAACCAGGCGAAGGTCGACCTCGATCACACCATCATCACCGCTCCGATCGACGGCGTCGTGATCGCCCGCAACGTGGACGTCGGCCAGACGGTGGCGGCTTCGTTCCAGGCCCCGGTGCTGTTCGTGATCGCCAACGACCTGAAGCACATGGAGGTCAACGCGTCGGTCGACGAGGCCGACATCGGGCGCGTGCGGACGGGCCAGGAGGTGACCTTCCGGGTCGATGCGTACCCGGACCGGACCTTCCACGGCCGGGTCACGCAGGTGCGACTGCAGCCCACCACCGTCCAGAACGTCGTCACCTACAACACGATCATCAACGTCGACAACGACGACGGGCGCCTGATGCCGGGCATGACGGCGACGGTATCCGTGATCGTCCGCAAGAGCGAGAACGCCCTTCGCATCCCGGCCGCGGCGCTGCGATTCCGGCCCGAGGGCTTCGAGGCAGGCAACCGTACGCGCTCGGCCGGCGCCGCGGCCGGACCCGGCGGAGCCGGCCTCCCGAGGGCCGCGGCCGCCCAGGGCGCCGCGACCCCGGGCGGCGTGAGCGGATCCGCGCCTTCCGGCGGCCCGGCCGGCGGCGGAAGAGCCGGTGGCTGGAGCGGGCGCCGCGCCGACGCCGGCAATGCGCCGGCAGGAGGGGCGCCGAGCGGGACCGACGGCGACGGCGGGCGCACCGCCCTCGTCTTCGTCCTGAACGACAACGGCCAGCCCGAGCCGGTGCGGGTCCACACGGGCGTCTCCGACGGCCAGTTCGTCGAGGTGAAGGACGGTCTCACCGAAGGCGCCCGCGTCGTGGTGGGCGTCGAGGGCGAAGGCACGGCGCGTCCCGCCGGGGCCCGCCCGAGCGGCTCGCCGTCGAACAACCCGTTCAACCCGCAGTTCCAGCGCCGCCAGCGCTGAGGCCGCGCGCATGACCAGTGAGCCCGCGTCCCGCCGGGAGCCCCTCATCCGGATCACGGGGCTGCGCAAGAGCTATGTGCTCGGCGACGTTACGGTCCATGCGCTGCGCGGAGTGGACGTGGAGATCGCGAGCGGCACGTTCGCGACCGTGGTGGGTGCCTCCGGAAGCGGAAAGTCCACCTTCATGAACATCCTGGGCCTGCTCGACCGGCCGACCGGCGGCCAGTACTTTCTCGAGGGCGAGGACGTCTCGGGCTTCGACCGCGACCGCCGGGCCGTGCTGCGCAACCGGAAGATCGGCTTCGTGTTCCAGAACTTCAACCTGCTTCCCCGGACGAGCGCGCTCGAGAACGTGGAGCTGCCGCTGCTCTACAACGGCCAGCCCCTCTCGGCCGACGAGCGCGACCGCAAGGCGCTCGGGCTGCTGGAGGCGGTGGGCCTGGGCCAGCGGGCCCACCACATGCCGAACCAGCTCTCCGGCGGCCAGCAGCAGCGGGTAGCCATCGCGCGCGCGCTCGTCAACGATCCCGAGATCCTCCTCGCCGACGAGCCGACGGGCAACCTCGACAGCCGCACGAGCGTGGAGATCATGGAGGTCCTCCAGCGCCTGAACCGCGACAAGGGCATCACGATCATCCTCATCACGCACGAGCACGACATCGCGGAGTACGGCCACCGCGTCATCACCTTCCGCGACGGCCGCGTCGTCTCCGACCAGCCGGTCGAGACGCGGCGCGATGCGGCCGCCGAGTTCGCCGCGCTCCCGGCGCTCGAGGAGGAAGTTACCGCGTGAGGATCCAGAACGTCCTGCGCATCGCCCTCAAGGCCATCCGCCGGAACAAGATCCGCTCCGGCCTGACCATGCTGGGCGTGATCATCGGCGTCGCGTCGGTCATCGCCATGATCGCGCTCGGCTCGGGCGCGCGGGCCTCGATCGACCAGCAGATCCAGAGCCAGGGCACCAACGTGATCTTCGTCTCCTCCGGCAGCTTCGGCCGGCCCGGCGGGGGCGCGGTGCGCGGCGGGGCGGGCACGGTCACCACGCTGACCCTGGACGACGCGAAGGCGATCGCCGATCTCTCCGGAGTCACCCGCGTAAGCCCGATGGTCCGCGGGAGGGCGCAGGTCATCGCCGCCGACCAGAACTGGAACACGTCGGTGGAGGGCGGAAACGAGGACTACCTGACGATTCGGAACTGGTCGCTCGCATCGGGGGAGAACTTCACGGCCCGGGACGTCCTGGTGGCCGAGAAGGTCTGCGTGCTCGGGGACACCGTGGTCCGCAACGTCTTCCCGGACCAGGACCCGGTGGGCCAGGTCATCCGGGTCAAGAACCTTCCCTTCCGCGTCCTGGGCGTGCTCGCCCCGAAGGGCCAGGGCCAGTTCGGACAGGACCAGGACGACCTGATCATCGCCCCCTACTCCACCATCCAGAAGAAGCTGCTCGGCATCACCTACATCCAGCAGGTGTACGTGTCGGCGGCCAACAGCGACCAGGTCGAGCAGGTGGCGGTGGAGATCACGCGCCTGATGCGCCAGCGCCACCGCATCACGAACCCGGACGAGGACGACTTCACCGTGAGGACCGTCGAGGAGATGGCGGCCACGCGCGTGCAGATGGCCAACACCATGACCGGGCTGCTCATGAGCGTCGCCTCGGTCAGCCTGCTGGTGGGCGGCATCGGCATCATGAACATCATGCTCGTCTCGGTCACCGAGCGGACGCGGGAGATCGGCCTCCGCATGGCCGTCGGCGCCCGCACGCGGGACATCCTCCGGCAGTTCCTGGCCGAGGCCGTGAGTCTCTCCGTGGTGGGGGGAGTCATGGGCATCGCGCTCGGCGTGCTCGTCTCCCAGGTCATGACCTGGCGGCTCGGCTGGCCCACGACGATCACGTCCGCTTCCATCCTGGTGGCCTTCGCGTTCGCGGGCGCGGTCGGGATCTTCTTCGGCTACTACCCCGCCCACAAAGCGGCGAACCTCGACCCGATCGACGCCCTGCGTTACGAATAGCCGGATTGCTTTTCAACGCAGAGACCGCAGAGGACGCGCAGAGAAGGCAGAGAACGGACAAAGAGAACGGAGAGGAAGAAGCAAGCAACAGCTGCGAGCGGAGCGGGATTCACTCCCGCGAAGCGAGCGGGGGTTCAAGGGGGTGCGCCACTAGCACCCCCTTGCTCATTGAGGTTCTCCGCGATCTCCGCGTTTAGAGGCAACGACATGATCGTCGTCAGGAAAGCAAGCGAGCGGGGCGGTTTCGACTTCGGGTGGCTGGACACCCGGCACACCTTCTCGTTCGGCGATTACCACGACCCCGACCACATGGGCTTCCGGCAGCTCCGGGTGATCAACGAGGACCGCGTGGTGCCGGGCGGCGGCTTCCCCACCCATTCCCATCGCGACATGGAGATCCTCTCCTACGTCCTCGAGGGCGCGATCGAGCACCAGGACAGCATGGGCCATCGCGAGGTGCTCCGGCCGGGCGAGGTACAGAGGATGACCGCGGGCCGCGGGGTCACCCACAGCGAGTACAACCCGTCGCGCGAGGAGCCGCTGCACTTCCTCCAGATCTGGATCGTGCCCGATCGGCGCGGCCTGGAGCCCGGCTACGAGCAGAAGGAGTTCCCCGAGAAGGACCGCACCGGCCGGCTGCGCCTGGTGGCGGCGCCGGGCGGCCGGGACGGCGCCCTCGAGATCCACCAGGACGTGGCCGTTTACGCGACGCTGCTCGGGCCGGGCCAGGAGGTCGTCCATCCCCTGGCCCCGGGCCGCCACGCATGGGTGCAGGTCGCGCGCGGCGCGCTGGAGGTCGGCGGCCGGCGGCTCGAAGCCGGCGATGGCGCCGCGATCAGCGGTGAAGCGGAGGTGAGGCTGCGGGCCGTCTCACCCGCCGAGGCGCTGCTGTTGGATCTGGGCTGAGCTGCGAGCGGAGCGGGATTCACTCCCGCGTAGCGAGCGGGGGTTGCTGCGCGCCTCCACTGCGTGGAGCCGCGCCAGCGCGACCTCGCTTACGCTCGGTCGTCAAGGGGGTGCGGCGCAGCACCCCCTTGCTCAATGACGATCCACCACGCCGAGGCCGGGACGATCCGGCAGGACGAGGCGGCCATCGGCCACCGTCGCGCCCTCGAACGGGTCGTTCTGCACGAGCAGGTTGCCGTCGAGATCGGCGGTGTCCACCAGCGGCGAGAGGTGGGCGGCGGCGGTGATGGCGAGGGACGACTCGATCATGCAGCCGAGCATGATCTTCATCCCGTGCGCCCGCGCCACCGCGATCATCCGTAGCGCTTCAGCGATGCCGCCGCACTTCATGAGCTTGATGTTGATGCCGTCGAAGGCGCCGGCCAGGCGGGGGATGTCGGCCGCGCGGTGCACGCCCTCATCCGCATAGAAGGGGATCGGGCTTCGCCGCCGTAGCGCGCGCGTCTCCTCGATGCGGTCGGCGGGCAAGGGCTGCTCGACCAGCTCGACCCCGATCTTGGCCAGCCACTCCAGTCGCTCGAGCGCCGCCTCCGGCGTCCAGCCTTCGTTGGCGTCCACGCGGATGCGCTGCCGCGTCGTGTCCCGCACGGCGGTGAGGACCTCCCGGTCGCGGTCGGAGCCCATCTTCACTTTCAGGACGGGATACGCCGCGGCTTCCTTCACTTTCTGGATCACCACCTCGGGGGTGTCCAGGCCGATGGTGAAGGACGTCTCGGGTGTCGTGCGGGGGTCGATGCCCAGCACCTCGTAAAGGGGCGCCCGCAGACGGAGGCCGGCCAGGTCGTGGAGCGCCATGTCGACGGCCGCCTCCGCCGAGCTCTGGCCCTTCACCGCGACCCGTCCCGCCGCTTGCGCGAAGGCGCGAGGGTCGTCGAGCCGGGCCGCCATCGTCTCCACCGCTCGTGCCGCCGAAGCGCGATCCTCACGGTAGCGGACGATCGGGGCCGCCTCCCCCCGGCCGACGAGACCACCGGCCTCCGCCTCGACCAGCAGGTTCTCGCGCACGTCGGATGCCCCCCGCGCGATGCGGAACGTGTGGCGCAGCCGCAGGTCGAGGGGCCGGTGCCGGAGGGTGACGGAAGTCTGTTCCCGCGATTGGCTCCGCATCCTGCGCGCATTATAGGGGCGCGCCGTCCCGCCCGCGGTTGACCCGTCTGCCGCCGTGTTGAATGATGGCGGCCTTGATCAAGGCCCCCGTCCCCTACGCCGGGCTGGTGGTCGCGCAGGTGCGGTCGGGGCTCACGGCGTGAGCGCGCTCCTGTTGCTCGCCGTCCTCGCGACTCCGCCCGACACCCTCGTGGTGGGCCTCACGTCCGACCCCGTCTCCCTCGATCCCCACCGCGCCACCGACCTCGTGTCGGCGGCGGTCGTGTCCAACGTCTGCGAGCCGCTCGTGCGCTATCGCCCGGACGGCAGCCGGCCCGAGGCGGCCCTCGCCACGAGCTGGGCGACCGCCGACAGCCGCACATGGACGTTCACTCTGCGCCAGGGCGTGCGCTTCCACGTCGGCGGCCCGCTCGATGCCGCGGCGGTGGTGGCGAACCTGGACGATCTCCGGAAGCAGCGCGGCTTCCCCGGGCGGGCCGTCCGCGCGGGCCCCTTCGTCGTCACGGTGACGCTCGACCAGCCGAACGCGGCGCTTCTGGCCACACTCTCCCAGGCTTTCTACGCGATGCAGAGCCCGCGGGAGATCGGCTCCCGGTCCTCCGCGCGCCTCGTCGGCAGTGGGCCGTACCGGCTCGATTCGGCGCGGCCGGGGCGCATCGAGCTGGCGGCGAACCCGCAGTATTGGGGCGGGGCACCGCGGCTGAGGCACATCGTCTTCCGGCGCCTCGCCGACCAGACGTCTCTGGAGGCGGCGCTCCTCGCGGGCGACATCGACGTCACGTCGGCGCTGGGCCAGGACACCGTCGGGCGCCTGCGCGGCCGCCCCGGCATCACCCTCGATTCGCAGACGGGCTTGAACATCGCGTTCCTCTGCCCCAACAACGAGCGCCGGCCGTTCGACGACGGCCGGGTGCGCCAGGCCCTGGTCCGCGCGATCGACCGTCGCGCGCTCGTGCGCGACGGCCTCGGGGGGCACGGCGTTCCCGCCCGCAACGCGCTGCCGCCCGCGATGTGGGGTTACGCCGGGCGGACCAAGGAGCTGGGCCTGGACCGCGCGGCGGCCCGCCGGCTCCTCGCCCAGGCCGGCTATCCGGACGGCTTCGACACGACGCTCATGACGGTGGACGCCGCGCGCCCCTACCTTCCCTCGCCGCTGCGCCTCGCCGGCCTCGTCCGTGATGACCTCGCCCAGGTCGGCGTGCGGGCGAAGCTCGAGCAGGCGCGAAGCTGGAAGGAGTACCTCGATCGGGCCACCCGCGGTGACTACGGGCTCGCCCTGCTCGGCTGGCAGGCGGACACGATCGACCCCAACGACTTCCTCTCCGCCCTCCTCGCCTCGGACTCCATCGGGGCGACCAACCGCAGCCGCTACCGGAGCCCGCAGATGGACGGCCTGCTCAAGCAGGGCCGGCAGCGCGCGGACCACCGCGAGCGTGCCTCGCTCTACCGCTCCGCCCAGGAGCTGTTCCAGAAGGACGCGCCCTGGGTCCCGCTCTACCACGTCTCGCTGTTCACCGCTTTCCGCCGGACGGTCCACGGCCTGTCCGTCGACTCCACCGGCCTGCTGAGGTACGACAAGGCATGGAAGCAAGAATGACGGCGGCCGTGCCGCTGCTCGTCGTCTCCCTCGCCGCGCCCGCCGCGCCGGCGGCGAAGCAAGGGGCGTTGTGGGAGAAGCTCCAGGCCCGGATCGAGGCCGTGGACCGGGGGCTGGACGGCGTGCTGGGAGTCTCGGTCAAGGACCTGAAGGGCGGGATGACCCTCGACGTGCGCCCGTCGGAGCCGTTCCCGCAGGCGTCGTCGATCAAGCTGGCCGTGCTGTACGAGCTGTACCGGCAGGCGGAGGAGGGCCGCGTGGACCTCGGCGAGCTCACGCGGCCGCCGCTGCCCCGCGTGCGCGGCGGAGGCGTGCTCCAGGAGCTGGGGAACCAGGTCAGCCTCACGTGGCGCGACGTGGCCGTCCTCATGATGGGCTGGTCCGACAACGCCGCCACCAACGTCCTCATCGACCGGATCGGGATGGACGCGGTCAACCGGCGCCTCGACTCGCTGGGCCTGCGCGCGACCCGCCTGCGCCGGAAGATGATGGACCTGGAGGCCGCCCGGCGCGGGGACGAGAACGTCTCCACCCCGGCCGAGATGCGCCAGCTCGCCGAGACGATGCATGCGGGAGCGGGCCTCTCGAGAGAGCGGGCCCGCGACATGATGGCGGTGGCGGCGGTGCCGAAGGACTCTCCCTTCCGCGTCCCGCTGCCCGAGAGCCTCGTCGTGGCCGACAAGCCCGGCAGCCTGGAGGCCGTGCGCTGCGTGACCGCCGTCGTCGATCTGCCGGGGCGGCCGTACGTGGTCTCCATCATGACCACCTACCTCCGCCGCGACGCCGACGGTGAGGCGGCGATCCGGGAGATCTCGGCCGCGCTGTACGAGACGTTCGACCGTCTGGCCCGGTCCAGCGACCTCGGCCGTGTGATCAGCGAGAAATAGTCGCTCGCGGAGCGAAATCCCCTTCCCCACGAGCGCTCCCGGCCCGACAATGAAGAAGGGGAATGCTCCTTGCGAACCATCTCGATCGTGCTGGCCATCTCGGGGGTGCTGGGCGGGCGGGCGTCGGCCCAGAGCGCGAGCCCCACGCCCTCGCCGAGCCCGCTCACGCTCGATGTCGAGAAGCACGTCGACCAGGTGCTGACCGAGGAGGCGAACAAGGGCACGCCCCGCTTCGAGACCACGATCGAGGTCGTGGGCAAGTCCCCGCAGATCATGCTGGAGCGGTTCTTCGGCGGCGTGGACCTGGAGTGCGGACCCGTCGGCTCCGTGGCGTCGGGGGGAGGCGCTCCCACCGTGGCCGAGACCCGAGCGTTCCGGCCCCACCCCAGCCCCTCCGTGGACTTCGCGGCGCTGGGACGGGCGGTGGCCAAGAAGCTCAAGGGCAAGGGGCCCGAAACGTATTTCCTGTATCGCCTCCGCAGCAAGGACGGCGAGAAGTACCTTCTCCGCGAGGGACGTGTCCCACCGTCCTGGCTCGAGAGCCTGCCGGGCACGAGGTTCGACCTGGTCGCCGCATTCCCCGACCTCGACAGCGGGGTCAAGGGATGGAAGCGGATGGAGCGCGGGTTCCCCTCGCCCGTCAGCCCCGACGCGCCGCCGCCCGAACCCTGGGCGACGACCACCTGCCGGCCGAAGAGATGAGCGTTCGCTACACTTCCGTCCGCGTCAAATCCTCGAACGTCTCCCGACGGCGGATGAGGCGGACGGCGCCGTCCGCGACGAGCGCCTCGGCGGCCCGCGGACGCATGTTGTAGTTGGACGACATCACGAAGCCGTAGGCCCCCGCGTCGCGCACGGCCAGGAGGTCTCCCGGCTGGACGCGCTCGAGGTTCCGGTCGCGGGCCAGGAAGTCCCCCGTTTCGCACACGGGCCCCACCACGTCCACCCTTCGCGTTTCGCCTCCGCGGGACACGACCGGCTCGACCCGATGGAACGCCGAGTAGAGAGCGGGCCGGAGAAGGTCGTTCAGGCCCGCATCCACGATGACGAACTGCTTGCCGCGGTTCTCCTTGAGGTACAGCACCCGCGTGAGGAGCGCGCCCGCCGCGCCGACGATGGAGCGCCCCGGCTCGAGGAGCACGGTCAGGGGCAGCCCCTCGAGGTGCGGCAGCACGCGGGCCGCGAGCGCCGCCGGCTCCAGCAAGCTACCGCCCTCGTAGTCCACACCGAGCCCGCCGCCGATGTCGATGGTCCGCAGCGGGAAGCCTTCCGCGAGGAGCCGCCGGGAGAGCGCGGCGAGGTCGCGCACCGCCTGTTGCATCGGCTCGAGGTCGGTGATCTGGGACCCGATGTGGCACTGCACGCCCTCGATCACGAGGCCGGGCAGGCTCCGGGCACGGCCGAGGATCCCGGCCGCGAGCGCGATGTCGACCCCGAATTTGTTCTGGCGCAGTCCGGTCGAGATGTAGGCGTGCGACTTCGGGTCGATGTCGGGGTTCACCCGCAGCGTCACGCCGACGCTGCGGCCGCGGGCCGAGGCGGCGGCGCTGATCCGGCCCAGCTCCTCCTCGCTCTCGGCGTTGAACTCGCCGATGCCCGCGTCCAGGCCGCGGGCGATCTCGTCGGCCGTCTTCCCGACGCCGGAGAACACGATGCGCTCGGGAGGAAAGCCGGCGCGGAGCGCGGCCTCCAGCTCGAACCCCGACACGATGTCCGCCCCGGCGCCGAGCCCGGCCAGGATGCGCAGCAGCGCCCCGGATCCGTTGGCCTTGAGCGCATAGCAGATGCGGTGGGGCACGGGCGCGAATGCCCGGTCGTAGGCGCCATACGCCGCGACGAGCGCGGCCTTGCTGTAGACATAGAGGGGCGTGCCGAAGCGCGCCGCCGCTTCGTCGAGGGATACCCCGTCGCACGAGAGGACGCCGTCCTGGCGCTGGAATCCGGGGACCATCCTCAGCTCCTGCGCGTCCCGTCCCGCAGCGTGGCCGCGGCTACGCCGGACAGGCCGACGAGGCCGACGACGTTGGGGAATATCTGGAGGCCGTTCATCAGGTCGCCCCATGCCCACACCGTCTCCACCTTGCCGACGGCACCGAAGACGATGAGGAGGCAATAGATCCAGCGGTACGGCATCGTGATCCGCGTGCCGAAGACGTACTCGAGGAACTGCTCGCCGTAATAGGCCCAGCCGATGAGGGTGGTGTAGCCGAACAGGAACGCGCAGAAGGCCACGATCCAACCCCCCACCACCGGAATGGACGTGTCGAAGGCCGCGGCCACGACCGCCGTGCTCGTCAGGCCCGAGCGCCACACGCCGCTGACGAGGATGGTGAGGGCGCTGATGGAAGAGGTCACGAACGAGATGATGAACACCTCCATCACCGCGTTGAGGCCCTGTTGCACGGGCTCCTGGCTGCGGGCCGTCCCGTAGACGACCGCCGCCGTGCCGTAGCCCGCCTCGTTGGCGTAGATGCCCCGCGCCAGGCCGTAGCGCATCGCCACCATCATCCCCATCCCGGCCGCGGTCCCCACGGCGGCGCGCGTCGAGAAGGCCTCGCGGAAGATGAGGGCCAGGACCCCCGGCAGCTCGCCGGCATGGGTGAGGATCACGATCAGGCCGCCGGCGAGGTAGAGGAAGACCTTGAGCGGGGCCAGCCTCTCCGCCGCCCGGCCGATCGACTTGATCCCTCCGATCACCACCAGGCAGGTCAGGACGGCGATCACGACACCCGAGGCCCACGTCGGCACGTGGAACTGGCTCTGCCAGACGACCGCGATCGAGTTGGGCTGGGTGAAGGGCGTGGTCGTGAGGCAGGCGACCCCGGCCACGAGCGCGTAGAGCCAGCCGAGCCAGGGGAGCTTGAGGCCGTCCCGCAGGTAGTGCATCGGCCCCGCCGACAGGTGGTCGCCGGAGAGGACGCGGAACTTGATGCCGAGGACCGCTTCCGTGAACTTGATCGCGGTGGCGAAGAAGCCGTAGCACCAGATCCAGAAGACCGCCCCCGGCCCGCCGGTGACGACCGCGGTGGCGACGCCGGCGATGTTGCCGGTGCCGATCGACGCGGCGAGCGCGGTCATGAACGCCTGGAACGGCGAGAGGGCGCCGCGGGCGCCCGACTGCGCGGCGGGGATCATCGTCCGCACCGCCTCGGGAAAGCGGACGATCTGCACGAAGCGGAGCCGGATCGTGAGGAAGAGGCCGGTGCCGAGGAGGAGGGCGACCGTCCAGGGGCCCCAGACCGCGTTGCTCGTCCAGAAGATCGCGGCCCGGACGGGCTCCGAAAGCATGAGGCGCAATAATAGACCGGAATGCGGCGCGCTACGTGGTCCGAATGCGGCGCGCTGCGCTTCGCGTGAGTCGTCATTGAGCGTGTGGCGGCGGAGTGAATCCGCCGCCACACGACAGACGAAACGCTCCGCTACGCGCGCCGAACGCTCGGGAGATGGCGGGGATATCATGGGCGCCATGAGCAATCCCAAGCGCCCCGTCGTGCCCGAAGACGCGTCCCGCCGCGAGTTCCTGCGCGCCACCGTCGCCGCCGGCCTCATCGCGGCGGTGCGGCCGGCGGCCACTGCGAACGCCGCGGCCGCGCAAGCCCCGGAGCCGGCGCCGCCGCCGGCGGCCCCCTACTCCGCCCCACCGATGGAGCGGGTGCGCATCGGCTACGTGGGCGTGGGCGAGCGCGGCTCCTTCCACGTCGACAGCCTGCTGCGGATCGAGGGCGCCGAGATCCGCGCCGTGTGCGACATCGTGCCCGAGAAGGTCGCGGCCGCGCAGGCGAAGGTGAAGGCGGCCGGCCAGCCGTCCCCCGCTGGCTACTCGAAGGGCGAGCGCGACTTCGAGCGCATGTGCGACGAGCAGGAGCTGGACCTCGTGTACAACGCCACGCCCTGGGAGTGGCACGTGCCGGTCTGCCTGGCCGCGATGCGCACGGGAAAGCACGCC
>WNFB01004976.1_pt1 | contig 11843 bp, 12 predicted proteins | sample 5400501 | NCBI WGS metagenome assembly WNFB01 (sample SAMN13153341, study PRJNA577476) | soil metagenome | isolation source: 200 cm saprolite under Douglas fir tree site 2 hole 1 | place: USA:California | collected 2015-04-18 | reverse complement strand
CAATACGGAAGCTTTACTCGCTCGTTCACTCTTCCCAGTTCCGTGGACGTGGGGCAAGTGAGCGCCGACTACAACCAGGGCGTACTGAAGATCAAGCTGGCCAAGAAGGCCGAAGCCAAGCCCAAGCAGATCAAAGTTAGTGTGAATGGCGAAAAGACGCTCGAAGCTAAGGCTGTCGCCAAGGCCGCGTAACCGGAAGGTAGTGGAAAGAAATGGGGGTGGCAATTTATGCCGCCCCCAGATTTGAAAAGGAGCACCTTAAGGTACGTTCATGTAACGGGGGCGATCCATAGCGTGTAGTTTTTCTGAGCCTCCGATACAAATCGTGGGCTTTTGGTTTTTAGGGCATATTCGGCAGTGCGGCAGATAGGAGGCAGCGTCGTCTAACGGCCAGGATGCGGCCCCTTCAAGGCTGAGATGGGAGTTCGATTCTCCTCGCTGCTACCAAGCTTATGGGTGCACAAACGATTGAACTCGACGGGTTTGAAATCGAGATTGCATCGGGGCTGTACAGCGATCGCGGTGGAGATCACCGCGAGTTAGTAGATCGCGCACGCATCGATCGCAGTCGACTTGGCCACAACGTCGATGATTCGGCGGTGTTGTGTGTGCGGTGCATGAAAGCGATACCGCTAAAAGCTTGATGCCGGGTCGTCTAGTGGCAGGACCCTGGACTTTGAATCCGGGTACGGGCGTTCGAATCGCTCCCCGGCAACCAGTTCTTTGACAATTTCGAAATTCCCTCTTCGTCCAATGGCAGGACGCTGCGCTCTGAACGCGGGCAGGTCCTTCGGCTTCGCTCAGGATTTCGCCAGCGGGCTCGAACGCCCGCTAAACGGCTCAAGTTCGAGTCCACGGGAGGGAGCCGGAGCTATGGTCTATCGGCAGGATGGCTGACTGTCTATCAGCAGGGACGGGTTCAATTCCCGTTAGCTCCGCCAAAAGTTTGCGGGAGATTCGTCCAGCGGCTAGGACACTGGCCTCCAAATCCAGGTACGAGGGTTCGAGTCCTTCATCTCCCGCCATTGCGAGCATGGTATAGCGGCGGCTGGTGCCTCGGGCCTCCAACCCGATGACGCGAGTTCGACTCTCGCTGCTCGCTCCAAATGCGGAAGTCGTCTAGTGGCTAAGACGCGACGTTGCCAACGTCGAGAGCGCGGGTTCGAGTCCCGCCTTCCGCTCCAGATTGTGAGGCGGTGTGGCCAAGACAGCAAGGCGTCTGCCTGCAAAGTAGAGCATCGGGAGTGCAATTCTCCCCGCCGCCTCCAGAGTTGTGAGAAGGGTGTGCTGGTGTAGCTCAGTGGGAAGAGCGCGGGCCTCGTAAGTCCGTGATCGGCGTTCGAATCGCCGCGCCAGCTCCGCTGGTATAGCTCAACCGGTAGAGCAGGCGCACGGTAAGCGCCCGACCGCAGTTCGAGGCTGCGTGCCAGCTCCAGAGTTTGCTGGTCTAGCACAGTGGGAGTGCAGAGAGCTTGTACCTCTCCGACGAGTGTTCGATTCACTCGACCAGCTCCAAATTTCGATGGCGGGATTGGCCGAATGGCTTAGGCACTGGATTGTGGCTCCAGTCACGAGAGTTCGATTCTCTCATCTCGCCCCAACTGGGCGGTTCGTATAAGGGGATTACCCACGGCCTGCAACCGTGAAATGCGAGTTCGAGTCTCGCACCGTCCACCAACTTTGGCTCGGGAACTCGACGGCAGAGTGCTGGTCTGAAAAGCCAGTGGATACGGTTCAATTCCGTGCCGAGCCACCAGTCCGGGTGTAGGGTAGCGGCCACCCACATGTCTTGGGCACATGTCCACGCAGGTTCAACTCCTGCCCCGGACCATTTTTTTGCGCTTTCGAGCCGATACATGCGCACGAAGGCTAGAGATTACGGACTCGTATAATTCGACCATGCTTTTGACGCTGACAACCACGCATAACCCGGCGACGGACCTGGGCTATTTGCTACATAAGAACCCGGCAAAGTTGCATTCGTTCGAGCTCTCGTTTGGGAAAGCACATGTTTTCTACCCGGAAGCGACCTCGGAACGGTGCACGGTTGCCTTGCTGCTCGATGTCGATCCGGTGGGACTGGTTCGCGGCAAGCGGGGTCAGCATGAGGGCGGAACTCTTGATCAGTACGTGAACGACCGGCCCTATGTACTCTCTTCTTTCCTTAGCGTCGCTATGGGCCGCGCATTCGGGACAGCCATGTCTGGCCGCAGCAAGGGGAGGCAAGAACTGGCAGATCAGGCGATTCCGTTGGCTGCAAACTTGACGGTTGTAGCCTGCCGGGCGGGTGAGGGGCTGATCCGCGAGCTATTCGAGCCTTTGGGATACAGCGTAACTGCCGAGCACCATCCGCTTGACGAGAAATTTCCAGAGTGGGGTGAGGGACCGTACTACTCAGTGACCTTGGCGGGAACGTTCCGCTTGCAGGACATGTTGAATCATCTTTATGTACTGATCCCGGTGCTCGACGCGGAGAAGCACTACTGGATTGGGAGCGACGAGGTTGAGAAGCTCCTGCGCAAGGGGGAAGGTTGGCTGGCATCGCACCCCAACAAGGAAGCGATCGTAAAACGATATCTGCCGCGGCAGAGGCAACTGGCGCGAGAGGCGCTCGCTAGGCTGGCGGAGGAAGACAACCCCGATCCTGACGCGACAGAGGAAGCTCACTCGGAAGAGGAGACGAAAATGGAGGAGCCGATTCGGCTCTGGCAGCAGCGTATGGGAGCAGTGGTTGCTGTGCTTCGATCCGTCGAGGCGAAGCGCGTCCTGGATCTGGGCTGCGGAGAAGGGAAACTCCTGCGAGCCCTGTTGGATGAGAAGTCGTTGACAGAGATCGTGGGTATGGATGTTTCGTACCGGAGTCTTGAGATTGCGATCCAACGTCTGCGACTCGACCGGATGCCCACGAGACAGAAGGAGCGGCTGAAATTGATACACGGTTCACTGATGTATCGCGACAGGCGCCTGGCCGGGTACGATGCGGCCACGGTCGTGGAAGTCATCGAGCATCTGGATGCACCTCGGCTGGCCGCATTCGAGCGTGTTCTTTTCGAAGCGGCACGCCCGAAAACGATCATCGTGACCACTCCGAACTGCGAGTACAACGTGAAGTTCGAGACTCTGCCAGCGGGAAAGTTTCGTCACAAAGATCACCGCTTCGAGTGGACCCGGGAGCAATTCCAGCAGTGGTCACGCCGAATCTCTGAACGCTTTGGGTACGCAGTAAGATTTCTTCCGGTCGGAGAAGAAGATCCCCAAGTTGGTGCGCCCACGCAAATGGGGGTCTTTGGCTTGTGACCATGACCATTCCTGAACTTTCGCTGGTCGTTCTCATTGGTCCTTCCGGCTGCGGGAAGTCGAGGTTTGCTCGGGAACACTTCAAGTCTACAGAGGTTCTCTCTTCAGACTTCTGTCGCGGTCTTGTGTCAGACGACGAGAATTCCCAAGAGGCCACGAATGATGCATTCGATGTCTTGCACTACGTCGCTCGCAAGAGGCTTGCTGCTGGCCGCCTGACCGTAGTTGACGCGACAAACGTACAGCCTGAGGCGCGCAAGCCGCTAGTGGCACTCGCTCGCGAGTTTCATGTTTTGCCGGTGGCGATCGTTCTGAACTTGCCAGAAAAGATCTGCCACGAACGTAATCAAAGTCGGCCCGATCGCCAGTTTGGTCCTCACGTCATCCGAAACCAGGCTCAACAACTGCGGCGCTCGCTTCGGGGACTTGAACGCGAAGGCTTTCGTCATGTCTTCGTGCTGTCGAGTCCGGAGGAGGTTTCCTCGGTCACGATCGCGCGACAGCCGCTTTGGAACAACCTGAAACACGAGCACGGTCCATTCGACATCATCGGGGACGTGCATGGTTGCTACGAGGAGTTGAACGCACTGCTCCGTCAACTCGGTTACCAACTCGAAAATGGAACGACAACACCAAATGTGATTCCACCAGATGGACGCAGAACGGTTTTTGTCGGTGATCTTGTTGACCGCGGACCCAACATTCCCGAGGTGCTGCGCTTGGTCATGAAGATGGTTGAAGAAGGGACGGCGTTCTGCGTTCCCGGAAACCACGACATGAAGCTGATGCGGAAACTGAAGGGCCGCGACGTGCAACTGACCCACGGATTAGCGGACTCTGTTGCGCAACTCGATAAGGAGACTCCTGAATTCAAACAAGCTGTTATCAAATTTCTTGACGATCTGGTCAGTCACTACGTTTTCGATGACGGAAAGCTCGTTGTCGCACACGCCGGTATGAGAGAGGAGATGCAGGGACGCGGCTCTGGCAAAGTGCGCGATTTTGCACTCTACGGTGAAACCACCGGAGAGACCGACGAGTACGGACTTCCAGTGCGTTACAACTGGGCGGCTGAGTATCGTGGCAAGGCGATGGTGGTCTATGGGCATACGCCTGTTGCCGAGCCGGAATGGCTGAACCGCACAATCAACATAGACACCGGGTGCGTGTTCGGAGGAAAACTGACTGCCCTTCGCTATCCCGAACGTGAACTGATGTCGGTTTCTGCTCTCCGAACCTATTACGAGTCGGCCAAGCCGTTCTTGACCCAAGAGGAAACAGCACTAGCGCTGACTGCGCAGCAGCAACTGGATGACCTGCTCGACATTGAGGATGTCATCGGCAAGCGGATCATCAACACGCGGTTGCACCACAACATCACGATTCGAGAAGAGAATGCGATCACAGCCCTGGAGGTCATGAGCCGATTTGCGGTGAATCCAAAGTGGCTCGTCTATCTGCCTCCGACAGTGTCCCCATGTGAGACCAGTAAACGTGACGGACTGCTCGAACATCCTGAAGAAGCCTTTGCCTACTACCTGCACGAGGGCGTGCACAAGGTTGTTTGCGAACAGAAGCACATGGGGTCGCGAGCGGTAGTCGTTGTCTGCCGTGACGCCGATGCTGCGCGCAAACGGTTTGGAATTATGGAAGGAGAGACCGGAGTCTGTTACACGCGAACAGGGCGCCGGTTTTTCAACGACGTGTCGCTCGAATCACAACTCCTGGAGCGAGTCCGTAACGCCGTGGGGACGGCGTCCATCTGGGACGACCTGAAGACTGACTGGGTCTGCCTCGACTGTGAATTGATGCCGTGGTCAGCTAAGGCACAAGAATTGTTGCGCCAGCAATATGCTCCAACTGGGGCGGCCGCCCGAGCGGCCTTGCCAGCGGCCATTGCAGCGTTGAGAGCGTTTGCGGAGAATGCGGAGATCGCGGCGCTGGTGGAACAATACCAGCAACGCAAGGAAGCCGCCGGTCTCTATGTCGAGGCATACCGACGGTACTGCTGGACAGTGCATTCTCTGGCCGACCTGAAACTGGCACCCTTTCACTTGCTCGCCAGCGAGGGTGCCGTTCACACGGCGAAAGATCATCTGTGGCACATGGAGGTGCTTGCTCGAATCTGTCAGGCCGATCCTGGTCTGCTGCTCGCGACACCATTTCAAGTCGTGGATCTCACCGACAAGGCCGAACAGGAGAAAGGAATCAAATGGTGGGGGGAGATGACGGCGCGTGGCGGCGAAGGCATGGTTGTAAAGCCGCTGGAGTTTGTGGCTAAGGGTCGGAAGGGAATGGTACAACCCGCTGTGAAAGTCCGCGGACGAGAATACCTGCGGATCATCTATGGCCCGGAATACACGCTTCCCGAGAATTTGCTGCGGCTAAAGAGCCGAGGTCTGGGTGCAAAGCGGTCACTCGCGATCCGGGAGTTTGCTTTGGGATTGGAGGCGCTGGAGCGGTTCGTTCACGAAGAACCACTCCGCCGAGTTCACGAGTGTGTATTCGGAGTGCTTGCGCTGGAGAGCGAACCAGTAGATCCGAGACTGTAGTTTATGTGCGAATGGCTACCGGCCACCCATATGTCTTGGGCACATGGCGACGCAGGTTCAAATCCTGCCCGCGCAACCAAGTTTTAGATTGCTTTCGCGGTGTCGTGAATTAGGCGCGATAGACTGTCGCTCAAAGGATTCACAAGATTAAAAAAGGTTTTCAGGAGAAGAAAGTTGGCACTGTGCGCTAGAATCGGGCCTGAACGAGATCGGGTATCAACGCTCAATAGACTTCATGTCATCTTCCAGGCCCCACAAGGCGCAAAAAGTCGAATCGATTTGGAACATGAGTGGTCTGAGCTTTTGGGAGCTCACAAGAGCCGTCGTTCATGGCATCGCCGAAGATGATCTGCTAGGACGTGCTTCTGAGCTGGCATTTGATTTCTTGCTAGCCCTGTTTCCTCTGCTTCTGTTCATACTGGCGTTATTTGGCTTATTTGCGTCCCGCAGCTACCAACTACAAAACAGTCTGCTGTACTACTTCTCCCATTTCCTTCCACCGGCAGCATTTCAACTGTTGAAGGCAAGCACGATCGAACTGGCGGGGAACGCCACCAGCGGCAAGCTTACGGTCGGCATCGTCCTGGCATTCTGGTTTGCTTCTGGCGGCATGACTTCGATGATTTCTACTCTGAACGCGGCCTATCGCGCGCGCGAATCTCGTTCCTGGTTCAAGATTCGGATAATCGCACTCGGACTGACGCTCGCGATTTCGACTCTTTTGCTCACCTCACTGCTTATCGTGCTTGTGGGCGGACACTTTGTTGATTGGATCGGTGCAAAACTTCACCTGAGCTTCATCGTTATGGCCTTCTGGAAGGGCTTGCAATGGACAGCTGCACTGCTCTTCGTAGCCCTTTCGTTTTCGCTGATCTATTACTGTGGACCAAGTTTGAGGAAACGTCGCTGGCACTGGAACACGCCGGGTTCGGTTTTTGGTGGCCTTCTTTGGTTCGCTGCTTCTGTCGCGTTTCGCGTGTACTTGCATTTCTTTAATACGTACACGGCAACCTATGGATCTCTTGGAGCGGTGATGATTCTTCTCGTCTGGTTGTACGTGACGGGATTCGCGTTTCTGGTCGGGGGCGAGATCAATGCCGAGATCGACCGAGCAGCCACGCGATCCTATGTCGAAGAAGGCAGCGAAACTGGGAAGGTTATTGCAGGGAATTTATGAAGCCATTCTCGGCAAGAGACTGGACAAGCGGAATTTTCGGCGCAAGATTGAGCTTGTGAAAAATTCTTAAACCCGTTGCAGAGTATCGCCGGGGCGGACAGGGGCCGGCGCGGATCTATCGCTTTGCTGCCGCACCGTTCGAGAAATTGAAGGATAAGGGAATACTCTTCCTTTTTGAAGACAGAGAGATTATGAGTTGTGCCATCCAGGTTCTTCAGGGAGACATAACCCAGCAGGCGGTCGACGCGATCGTCAACGCGGCCAACAGTTCTTTGCTCGGCGGAGGCGGGGTGGATGGCGCCATCCACCGTGGGGCTGGGCCTGGGCTGGTTGCCGAGTGTCGTTTGATGGGCGGTTGCAAAACCATCGCCGGCAAGCCTGTATCTCTACGTGGAAAATGCGGACAAAGTAGTTGCAAAGGCTGTGGGTCTCGGAGCAACCACCCAAGGCCAAGTCATGGACATGTTTTGGGGCGATCGTTGCTGCATGGTAGTTGACCCCGACGGATACGGATGGATGGTAAGCACACACAAGGCCGAACCCACATCGCAGGAAATGAAAAAGAAAATGGCAGAGCAGATCAGGCAGCAGCCGGCCGGCGCCGCAACCGTCGCGGCTTAACCGGGCACTCGCTTACTGAATCTGTTGCTAGCAGTGGCGTGAAGTGTCGTAGTGACTCTCGGCACGACGAACCCACAAGCTGCCACGGAATACCACGCCTGTATTGGGATGCTCAAAGAATTTATTTGAAGGGTAGGCGCGTTGTCTTGTCGCGACCAAATATCATCGGCAATCCGCAAATTTGGGGATCTATCTTCCGGGTGCATCTGTAGTGGTCAGCGAGTGTTCTGCTCCCCCAGGTTGCTCACTTGCCTTTAGTCGCGTACTGATACGAATGTCGTTTGGGAGTAAAGATTACCGAATTGTCACACAACAGAGAACTGGTTCAAGCAACTGAAGTGGTCACAAACGACTGGTATTCCGGGTGGCTGCTTACGTATTCCTGCACGAAAGGGCAAATCGCAACGACAGTCAACTCGTTCTGGCGCGCATATTCCAATGCAGCATGAGCTAGCTCCGTGCCCAGGCCTTGGCTTTCAAGGGCCGGCGGCACTTCCGTGTGCGTCAGAAATAGTCGGTGATTCTTGAACGTATATTCGAGCACGGAAAGCTGGCCGTCTATATTGATTTCGAAACGCTGCTTGGATGCGTTATGGACTACCGTTGCGTTCTTTGCATTGCGGTCGTGTTCGGCCATGACGTCTGGTTCCTGAGCGATCTTTGGCTCACCGCTATTTTGCGCCAAAAACTAGAAAATAATCCATTCCGTCCTTGACGAAAGCATCTTGTTTCAGCAACTGATAGCCAGCTGCGTTTGCTTCCCGAATCACGATGTCCCGGGCGACGCCATGGTTCTCGCCATTCCCATTACGATCAATCACTCCTACCTTGGCCCCAGGCGAGAGCGATGCCCGAAGATTGCGCAGCAGTGTGATCGGCTGAGCAACCTCGTGATAAAAGGCGTTCCGCGGGGGCGCGATTCCCGCTCAGTGGTAAATGGATTGAATAACAGAACATCATCTTTCCGGGGTGGAGACGATGTCTCTCGGGGTCTGGTCGTGGGTGATGTTCTCTTTGATCTTAGACACGAACTTAGGCGTGTGGCCCTTCACCATTTGCCGGATGCCAGGCCCGAACTCGTGGAGGAGGTTGATCCCTGCATCGCTGCCAATCGTCGAACCAAAAGTCTTGAACGTCGCCGATGGGGATCGCGCCCGTGATCAAGTCCCAACCACCGAAATGCGGCGGACGTGGGATGGAACAAGAAGGGCGGAGCGTGACGCCGCCCTTTTGCGGAATATAGACGATCGGCGCTGAACTCAGGCGAGGGCGATTTTGTACAGAGCGACCAGCTTGCTCCAGGCGCGCTCGGCATCGGGCTTGCTGTAGATCGGTTTGCCATTCTGGAGCGGCATGTCCGGCACGCACCAGCCATGCAGGGCTCCCGGATAGACTTCGATCTCCGCGGGAACGTTGGCCGCCGCAAACGCCTGTTTCAGCTTGTCCTTCGCGTCTGGCTGGCGCGCGTCGTCGTTCGACGCGATTCCGAAATACATCCGCGCCTTGATCTTCGTCGCGAGCAGGTGTGGACTGTCGGGTTTATCGGTGACTAGGCCGCCGCCGTGGAACGACGCGCCGGCGCCAACGCGATTAGGCAATGCCGCGGCGGTCTTGACAACGAGCGGCCCTCCCATGCAATACCCCTGGGTTCCGATCTTCTTCGCCTTGTTCACTTGTGGTTGCGCGTCCAGGAAAGCGATATAAGCGATCGCATCCTTCTCCGCCGCGCCAGGCGCATTCAGCGGCCCGGTCATTTGCTGCAGCTTCGCCATGTCGGCTTGATTCTGAAAGCTAAAGGAGGTGCCGAACACCGGGGCCTTGGCCGTTCGATAGAACGGGTTTGGCACCAGCACCGAGTACCCCTCAGCAGCGATGCGCTTGCCGATATCGCGCATCGCAGGGCGCAGGCCCAGCGCATCCGGCCACACCAGCACTCCCGGATAAGAACCGGTCGCCGGATGGATAAAGACCGCGTCGCTTGAGCCGTCCGGCGTTTTGACCTCGACGTTCGTCTCGATGACCGGCAACTCCGCAGCCGACGCCGGAAGCGTCGCGGCCGCAAAGCCGGCGGCCACCGACAACGCGACGAAGTCGCGTCGTGTCAGGTCGCGTGAAGGCTCGTCGTGGCTGCTGTGATCCTGTTCATCGTCCGTCATGGTAGATCTCCTCTTTGATGTCGATCGCGACTGATAAAGCGCTTGTCGTCCCACGATCAGGGGACAATCCGTCAGGGCCGATTGTAGGCTTTGTTGCGGGTTTGGCGCAGCTGTTCACTGGCGGGTGTTGTCGTCTCCTAACGCGAGCGAGCTTTCGCGCCTCTCTTACGTGGCTTAGCCCGCTTCGAGGATTTCGCCGCCTTCTTTGCTCCCGATCCCGAAAGCCGCCGCGTCCCCGGCACCTTCCCGATTCGAGGATCCCCCGCCAGGACGAGGTCGCAGGCGCGCAGCGCCGCTTCCTCGAAATCCGGCGCATCGGCCGGAAGAACCTGCCAGCCGGTTACCTCCTTCCCGAATACCTGAATGGATCGCATGTTCGGGAACTCCCGCCGCAAACTCTGGTGGTGCTCCTCGGTGGTGGCGAGCCAGACTCCGTTGTCTTCCGTTACATCGCGCTTCTCGCGGAGAATAAGGACAATCTTGTCCTCCACGTAGACCGCGAGGCAGCCGAACATAGAGCGGGTTTCGGGCGACAGCGGAGCGATCGCGTCGAGCACGAATTCATACGGGACGGGCTTGCGCCGCTTGACGGCGAAGGGGGTCTCGTCCAGCGGGAGGAAGGCCGTATTGTGACGGGGCTTCAGCATACGAGCGACGAATCGCGTTCGATCACTTCTGCGTCCAACAAATACAGAACTGTATATCACTGACCGGGCACGCGTGGCGAGCGGTCGGGCCTGGCTCACGTTCAGTAGTACAGATCGGGCGGGCCTTTGTACTCCTGGATGGCATTGCCGCCGTCAACGATGATCAGTTGGCCGGTGATATAGGAGGCAGATTCGGAGGCGAGAAACGCGATAGCTGCGGCGACTTCGTCGGGACGGCCGGGGCGGCCGACGGGAGTATTTCTACCAGCGATGATTTCGTATCTGGGGGAGGACGCGGTTTCGATCCAGCCGGGGGCGACGGCGTTCACAGTGATTCCCTGGCGGGCAACCTCAAGCGCGAGACTGCGAGTAAGCCCGACCATGCCGGCTTTGGCCGCACTGTAGGCGGTTTCGCGAGGGTTGCTGCTGATAGGACCGGTGACAGAAGAAACGTTCACGATCCGCCCATAGTTCGCTGTCAGCATCGAGGGCAGAACGGCTTTGGTGACATTGAAAGCGGTCTTGAGGTTGATGGCGATGCCGTAATCCCACTCGTTTTCGGGAAGTTCGGCCAGAGGTAACGAGGTGGTCGCAGTAGGACTGCCGACCTGAGTCATGCCGGCGTTGTTGACGAGGATGTCGAGCCGGCCGTGGCGGGCGAGGACTTCATGAATCAGCACCTGAGCGCGCGCATGATCCCGCAGGTCTGTGCGGAAAGCAAAGACATCGGCGCCCTCTGCGGCGAGTTCGCGGGCACGCTCTTCGATTCTTTCTGTCGTGGAAGTGATTGCGATTCTTAGCCCTTGTTGTGCGAGCAAACGAGCGGTTGCGAGGCCTATTCCCTGCGGGCTGCCCGCGCCTGTGATGAGCGCCACTTTTCCAGAAGTGTTCATCTATCTCGATTTCACCGGTTTAGATTCGACTAATTCGTCCGGAACGGCATCAAAATGCATCTTGATCTCTGGGACATTCGTGCCCACCGACGCGATCCTGAAGGACTGCTCTTCCACGGTCGAACCCTGAGATTTCAGCAATCTGTTTACTGGCCTGGACCTTTGGGCTGTGGTCTTTAGGATGGTCATTACGATCTTCCAATCAGTACGCCCGTAATGAACACGAGTGCTCCGCCAAGTCCCACCTGCAGAGCTGCGGAGAACGTTGGCGTATCCATGTACCGGTGCCGCACCCAGGTGATGACCCCGAGTTCGACAAGGACGACGGCAATCGCAATCCCCAGGGCCAACGGAAAATCTTTGATAAGAAACGGGAGGGTGTGGCCAATGCCTCCCAGAGTCGTCATGGCACCGCAAATCAGGCCGCGTACCCAGGGGTGGCCGCGTCCCGTGAGACTCCCGTCATCGGACAACGCCTCCGCAAAGCCCATGCTGATGCC
>WNFB01004972.1_pt1 | contig 11844 bp, 9 predicted proteins | sample 5400501 | NCBI WGS metagenome assembly WNFB01 (sample SAMN13153341, study PRJNA577476) | soil metagenome | isolation source: 200 cm saprolite under Douglas fir tree site 2 hole 1 | place: USA:California | collected 2015-04-18 | reverse complement strand
CTCAGAAGAAATTGTGCTCGACAGAACAATAAAGAAACACAGCGTGATCATCCGCCGGCCGGGTAAGCCCGACTGGTACGGTGACTCCAAGCACGATCTGTAACTCACCTCGGTTGACGACCGCGGTTCGTATGCCAGGACCGATCTCTACATCAAAGCCGTGTTCTTTTTTCCCTTGCTCGTTAAGACCCTCCTCAAAAAGGCCAATCCATTCCAACATCAGATGGAATCGCGGGAAAAGGGCGAAAATGACGCTCGCTCCCAGATTGTAGGAAACCAGTGAGTGTGTTGACGACAGGTGCCGGATCGTGCCGTCATACGCATCTGCCCCAGGGGCACGGTTCGGGAGGGTTTGCAACATGGCATTCGCTCCACGAGGACGTAAGAATAAGGAGAAGCGCGACCGTAGTATCACAAATCGTGTTCAGGGGAATCGCCCTGCGAAATCAAAACGGAGATTTCGATTCGGATAGGAGGTGTGTGATCTTGCTTTCGCCTTTCATACCTGACAGTGCCGTTGCGCGCTGCTTGCTAAGTAAGCTGCAAAAAGTTTTTTCACAAACTCGTGGTGATCCACTCAAATCATCAATAAACATGCGGTTGAGCGCGATCATGGCTTTTGCAGATTTAAGCGAGCGGAGGACATCGTATCGAAAACCCCTGCGCGCGAAAGCCAATGTTCACGGGCTGATTAAGCCACTGCAGAAAAATAAAGGGCTGCCTGTCAATCGACATCGCCGCAAACCCGCATGTTTCTTGGTCAAGAGAGTTGTAAAAGAATTTCCTGCAACCTACTTAGCAGATTGCGCGGTGCAGAAAAATCTGCTTCAGTATTCTCTATATGCGTGCGCGCTCGTGCATCAGTGGACTCGTCTTCTTGCTGCTGGCCCTTGGGGTTTACAGCGTCCGTGTCTCTCCGCCGCTGAGAGACGGAACCCCATCCCCAGGGCGCGCGCAGTCCCCTTCCGGCACATCCCAGGCACTGGCCGATCTCGATGGTGACGGCCTGGCTGACCCGGTGATGCTCGACCCGGGGGGCTTACAGCCCGACATCGAACTCCATCTGAGCCGCACGGACGAGCATGTAGTACTGGCCTTCAGTGCCGAGGCGGACGGTGACGGTTCACTCTCGGCGCAAGACCTCGACGGCGACGGCGACACGGATCTGCTCTGGCAGGAGTCTCTGCCACTGCCCAAGGTCATGGTCTGGCTGAATGATGGTACGGGGCGGTTCGAGTGCCTCTGTCCGCCGGAACCACGCGACCGGGGATTCGCTCTTAGTGGCCCAGGTGTCAACACGTCTCACCGCCGCCGTCCAGCCAGTGCCCTGAGCCTGAAGCGTACCTCTTCCCCGGGGTATGGGCTCACTCCCAGATGGGACTCCGAGGTTGCCGCAACCCCTGGAGCACGCAGGCCAGAGTACGTTTGGATATCGTCCAGTCTTAAGCGCCTCTCCCCCAATCGCAGCCCGCCTCTCTTGCTCTGCTAGCAGGCGGCTGAAGCATTTCTTAGCCTCCCTGCGATGAGTGTAGGGTGACCAACTCAGTGCGCGAAGCTTCGCGTTCTGCCAGCGAATCGAGAAACGCATCGCAGAGCCGCTGGTCTCCCCCTTAGCGTCCAGGGAGACCTCATTTCCGTGACATTCGCCCGCTGCACGTTGCCTGTCAGGCGGCAGTAGCCAATCACACCCAAGGGACGATCGAGGTCTCCCCTTGGCGGTGAAGCCTCTGATCTTCCGACACGACGCGCGGGGAGTGCCGTATCAGGCACCCACACCCGCACCCAGGCACAAGAATCTTCAGCAGTCAGCGGGACCTTCGGAGGAGGAGTTGGGGAAGAATGCGAAGACCCTCTTTATTGTTGGCGCCCCCAAGTGTAGGACCACCGCGATGAGCGAATACTTGAAAGACCATCCTGAGATATTCATTCCAGCGAGGAAAGAGATCCATTTCTTCGGATCGGACTTGGTGCTTCGTCGGACACAGAGGATCACCGAGCAAGAGTATATAGCATACTTTGCCCCGGCACAGGCTGAGAAACGACTCGGGGAGGCGTCGGTGTGGTATTTGTACTCCCAACAAGCGGCTACGGAGATCAAGGCTTTCAGCCCGACGGCGCAGATTATTATCATGCTGCGCAACCCCGTCGATATGATGTACTCAATGCATAGCCAACGCTTGTATAGCGGCAAGCAAGATATCATCGACTTCGCTGAGGCTTTAGAGGTAGAGGAGAAGCGGCGACAAGGAGTGCGCCCCTATCAAGACAGCTTTGATGTCAAAGGCGCTTCGTACCGTGCAGCGGCCACTTACACACCACAAGTGCAACGGTACTTCGACGTGTTTGGGCGGGAGCAGGTGCACGTCATCATCTTCGACGACTTCGCCCGCGCGACAGCCCAGGTGTACCAGGCCACGTGTGAGTTTTTGCAGGTGGACCCCCACTTTCAGCCCGAGTTCCGCATTGTCAATGCGAACAAGGGGGTACACAGCCCGGCGTTGCGCAGTTTCTTACGCTATCTTCCCTGGCCGGTCAGTTGGCTGCTGAAACTTTTAGGCCCGTCAGCTCGGCACGGATTCAAAAGCTGGGTGCGCCGCCTCAACACCAGGTACGAGACGCGGCCGCCGATGGATCCGGACTTGCAGCGACAACTTCAGGCCGAGTTTGCGCCCGAGGTGGAACGATTGAGTGCATTATTAGGGCGGGACTTAACGCAGTGGTGCAATTAGGGAGTTGTCGCTCAGCCTAGCTGTTTTGGCTCATGTAGGTTTCAAGGTGAAGGGCATCATGATGGCACGCAGGAAGTCATCAGTTACCCGTTTGAAGTTGCAGGCCCATTCGTACACAGCAACGTAATGATGCAGATGCTCTTTGTTGACGCCGCGAAACGGGCGCAGATAGAGCTCGATGCTCTGCTGCACGCCCGTCGTTCCCAGCGTCACGCGGTCAGCTAGGCTATCGCCATCGAGATCTAACAGGTAGAGGGGGGTATTTGCGTGAGACTGCGCACGACTCGATGCGGTGGCCGAGCACGTGCCCTCAGGTGATTGAGAGATCCCCTTCTGCGTGAGGGGGGACTTTGAGTGCTCGAGCCCCGTGCGGTGCGTGCTGGATCGGGGCAATAGCGCCGGTACCCAGCAGACCAGGCCTGACCATGACGACTCTGTATGCGGTGGAGAATTGTTGACGAAAGAACCGATCAAGACGCAAGAGGTCAAAGTGGTGATGAGCAACCAAAATCTGCAAGGTTGGTACGATAAGGCTTTGAGAAGAATCAGGGAAGGGACCTTTCCGCATTCGTTTTCTGCGATAATAGTAGCCGGAAGTCTCTTCCAGGCGACATTGCCTGGCTGTAAGCGGGAGCCGACCTCGCTGACGGGAGCTAGTTCATCTCAAGTGATGCACGTGGGAGAGTCTCCCATGTCGGGAACAAGTGGAGAGATAGAGGCATCTCCAACTGACGGAGTGGTTCGGGTTCCTCCTGCATCTCGCCCCTATATCACGGTTGAGGCTGTGGATGCCCAGACTACCACAGCCGTCGTGCGCGCGCCCGGCCGTGTAGCGTTTCGTGACAAGGCCGTTTCCAGCGTCGGCGCACCAATCGCGGGACGGGTCCTGCAGGCCCATGTGCAAGCGGGCGACCGGGTGCGTGCCGGCGACCCATTAGTGACCCTCAGTTGCCCTGGCGCAGCTGCGGCGCGTGCGGAGCTAGCGCACGCCCGCGTCGAGATGCAGTCCGCGGAGGAATTAGTCAAGCGGCAATCCGATATGTTGCAAAAAGGGGTGGGCCTCGAATTTGAAAAGTTCTCAGCTGACATGCGTCTCAAGGACGCTCAGGCGGAGCTGGAACGCGCCAGCAAAGTAGTCGCTTCCTTGGGGGAGGGCACAGGAGAAACGGTCATCATCCGTGCTCCGATTGATGGGACTATCCTTCACCGTGCGGCAACGGTCGGCGCAACCGTCGAGTCGGGCGGGCCGCCTCTGGTAGAAATCGGTAATCCCTCGGCCCTCTGGGTGGTTGCGGACGTCTTCGAGCGCGACCTCCCCCTTGTGCACGAAGGCGCTGAAGCAACCGTCGAACTTGCTTCTGTCCCAACCCCAGCCCGTGGCCGTGTCGCTGCGGTCGGCGCCGCTTTGGAGGCTGAACTACGCCGAGCGCCGGTGTACGTAGCCATTGAAGAGCAGGGGCTCTCCCTGCGTCCTGGTATGTACGCCCGTATCACTATCAACGCCGCCTCCAGCCAGGGTGTGATGGTTCCCGTGACGGCTGTACTCATCAAGGACGGCAAGCGCAACATTGTGTATGTGGAAAACAGCGACGGCGCGTTCGTGCCTCGGGATGTTATCATAGGTCAGTCCATTGACGGCCATGTTCAGGTGATGTCCGGCGTCACTCCCGGTGAAAGAGTAGTCGTGCGCGGCGCGCTTCTGCTCGACGGGGCGGCTGAACAGTTGCTCTAGCCGGATATCTTCGTACTCCATGCTGCACGCCCTCATCGAACAATGCGTCCGCCGCCGCGTGGCCGCGGTCGCTCTCACACTGGCTGTAGCTGCCTACGGGGTCCACGCTTATCTGCGCACATCGATCGAGGCGTATCCGGACGTCACCAATACTCAGGTTACTGTCATCGCCCAGCTGCCCGGGTATGCCCCCGAGGAGATCGAACGGCAAGTCACGATTCCTCTGGAGCGGGTGCTCAACGGGACTCCCCAGGTGATCTCGATGCGCAGCATGAGCCTGTTCGGCTTGTCGCTGATCAAGCTGACATTCGACGACGCCGTTGACAGTTTCCATTCCCGTACGGAGATTGCCCAGCGCATGGCGGCAGCCGACCTTCCTGACGGTGTTGTTCCCCGCCTTGCCCCTGATGATACGCCCCTCGGGGAGATCTACCAGTTCCGGCTGGCAAGCGACCGGCACACGCTCTACGAACTGCGCTCGGAACTCGAGTGGAACGTGTCACGACTGCTGCGGCAGGTGCCTGGCGTGGCCGATGTGGTGAACTTTGGCGGCTATCTCAAGGAGTTGCAGGTAGAGGTAGACCCGCTCCGCTTGGTAGCGCATGGCCTGACGCTCGAAGAGGTGACGACGGCGCTCGCACACTCTAATGTCAACGTGGGCGGTGGATTCCTGCGGCACGGCGATCAGGAGCTGACGATCCGGGGCATCGGCTACGTGCGCGCGCCGGACGACGTGAAAAACATTGTCCTCCGCAGTCATGATGGCACCCCCGTCACCGTCGGCGACGTGGCGCGCGTGATCCAGTCCTATACCCCGCGCCGCGGAACCGTTGGATGGAACTCGGAGAAGGAGATCATCGAAGGCTTCGTGCTCCTGCGTCGCGGCGAGAATCCCTCTGACGTCTTGACGGGAGTTCACAAAAAGGTAGAGGAACTCAATACTTCGGTCCTGCCGAAGGGCATGCGCATCGAGGTCTTCTACGATCGCAGTGATCTGGTCGGGCTTACCCTCGAGACCGTCTACCACAATCTCCTCTTCGGTTTTCTGCTTATCGTGGGAGTTGTGTGGCTCTTCCTCCGCACCCTGCGCGGATCGTTGATCGTGGCAACCGTGATCCCCCTGGCCCTCCTCACTGCCTTTAGTGGTCTGTACTTGCTCGGGCTTCCCGCCAACCTGATCTCCATGGGGGCGATCGACTTTGGCATTATCCTCGATGGCGCGGTCGTGCTGGTGGAAAATGTGATCCACCAGACACAAGTACAACGGCCCCGTTCGCGTCGGGAGATATTGTCGCTCGTCGCCTCGTCTGCCTTCGACGTTGCACGGCCCACCTTTTTCGCCATGATGATCATTATTGCGGCCTTGATCCCGGTGTTCACCTTGGAGCGCGTGGAGGGTCGCATCTTCCGGCCGCTCGCCTTGACCTACAGCTTCGCTCTTGTCGGTGCACTTGTTTTCGCTCTCACCACCGTCCCTGCGCTGTGTGCGCTGCTGTTAGGGCCTCAGCAGGCAGATGTGCGAGAGCCCGTGCTCCTGGAGAAGCTGCGCGCGGGGTATGGGCGCGGGCTCGGTCTTCTGTTCCGCTATCGGCTGGTGGCACTGGGCGGTGCGCTGGTCCTTCTCATCGTGGGAGGCCTCCTGGGCGCGCATCTGGGTACTGAGTTCCTCCCTGAGTTGGATGAAGGGGACCTCAACATCTTTGTCGAGATGCCGCCGAGCATCTCCTTGGAGAATGGCCAGAACATCCTCCAGGAAGTCCGGCGCCGGATCCTGCAATTCCCGGAGGTGCTGGGCACGCTGAGTGAGCAGGGACGACCAGAGGACGGGACGGACAACCAAGCAGTGAGCATGAGCGAAACCTTCGTGCGGTTTAAGCCGGCGTCTCAGTGGCGGCCGGGTTGGAGCAAGGACCAAATCGTAGACGCAATGCGGGCGTCACTCACGGAGATCCCCGGAGTTCGCTACAATTTCTCGCAGCCGATCAAGGACAACGTTGAGGAGGCGATGAGCGGCGTCCGAGGTAAGGTTGTGCTCAAGATCTTCGGGACCGACCTGGATCAGATGCGCACCACCCTTGATCACGCAAAAGACGTCCTGCAGAAGGTTGCCGGGATCGTGGACCTCGACTTATATCGGGACGCGTCAGTGCCCCAGTTGCAGATTACCCTCAATCGGGCCGTCCTTGCGCGCGAGGGCATCAGTATCGATGCCGCACAGGCCGTTGTCGAAACGGCGCTCGCCGGGCGTGTCGTCACCGAATGGTGGGAAGGTGAGCGCCCGGTCCCCGTGCGTGTACGCCTGCCTAGTGAGGAGAGGACCGATGACGCTCGTATCGGCGAGATCGCCGTTCCGGCGCCGTCGGGCGCGCGTGTCCCACTGCGCGAGCTGGCGGACATCAAGGTCGCCATGGGGCGGGCATCAATTGACCGTGAGGCCAACAGCCGTTACCTAGCGTTGAAGTTCAACGTTGAAGGGCGTGATATGGGCTCGGTGGTGCACGACGCTATGGCCGTCGTAGCGCGCGAGGTCGAGGTTCCCGAGGGAAATTTCTTTGTGTGGGCAGGGGAGTTTGAGAACCAACAACGCGCGATGGCTCGCCTCCGGGTCATTGTGCCTGTAGCGCTCCTGATTGTGACGACGTTGCTATATGGGGCGCTCAACTCTGGGCGCAGCGCGGCAGCGATTCTGGCAGTCACCCCCTTTGCCCTCACGGGTGGGGTGTTCGCCTTGTTCCTGGCGCGAATCCCCCTGTCGGTCAGCGCTACGATTGGCTTCATCGCGTTGCTCGGTCAGGTGTCCCTGATGGGGCTACTCGTCTTGAGCGCGATCGAGCAGCGGCGGCGCACCAGCGAGGAAGATCTGTTTCTCTCTGTCGCCGCTGGCGCGAGCGAGCGCTTCCGTGCTGTTCTCATGGCATCGTCGCTCGCCATGCTCGGCCTACTGCCTATGGCTGTCTCGACTGGCGTTGGCAGCGAGACCCAGCGCCCATTCGCGGTAGTTATCGTCGGCGGCATGCTGACCACGCTGCTCGTAGCCCTCTTCGTGCTCCCTGTGCTCTACACCTTCATCACCCCTCAGCGCTTGTTGACGCCAGAAGAGACCGACGAGCTATGAAAGGAGACGGTTGCAGTGTGATCGGGCTTGTGCGCCCCTCTCTGATCCGAAGTGTGGTGCTTATTATGATGCTGGCAGCAAGCACCGCTAATTTCCCTCGCGTGGCAAGGGCCTCTGATCTTCCGGAAGACGTGACCATTGATGAACTTTTGCAGCTGCTCCGCGAGCGCAGCCCGCGGCTGGCAGCCGAGCGCGCCCAGATCGATGTTGCTGCCGCTGATCTTATAGCAGCGGAAGTGTTGCCAAACCCGTCCATCAACTACGAGAGCGCGAATATGGTGGGTGGAAAGAAAAACACCTTGTTCGAAGGCAACCTACAGCAGCAGGGTACCATTGAAATTCCGCTGCTCATTGCCGGACAGCGGCCAGCACGGCGGGAGGCGGCCCAGCGCGGGGTCAGCGCGGCTCAGGCACGAGTACAAGTACGGTACGCTGACCTCGCTCACCAGGTCTGGCAGTTCTTCGTGCAGATCCTCGCGGGGCAGGGGAAAGTACGCACGCTGGACGAAGCGCGCGGCAGCCTTGAGCGGATTAAGGACATCGTGAGCGGACGTGCGCACGCCGGCACGGCTAGCGAGTACGATGTCCTGCGCATTTCTCTTGAGGCGGTGGCGTTGGACACCCGTCTGGCAGATGCGCGCGCCGAGGTCACTAACAGTGCTGGAGAAATCGGTGCGCTCTTGGGTCTGCCCGGGTGGCGCCCAAGAGCTATGGGCAAGCTTGGCCCGCTTGGCGTGGACCTCGATATCGAAACGCTGTGGACAAAAGCAGAGCAGGCGAATCCCTCTATTGAAGCGGCGCGGAGGGACGAGCTGGCCGCTGATGCTGCCATCGAGCGCGCCCGACGCGAACGCTGGCCCGTCCCAACGGTGAGTTGGGGGCCGCTTTTCACCACTGATCCCTACGGTCTTGCCTCCTCTGTTGGAGTATCGATTGCCGTGCCCCTCTTTGATCGGGGACAGGGACCAATCGCCCAGGCGGTAGCGCAGAAACACACGGCAACGCTGCTGCGGCAAGCGGTGACTGCCGAGACTCGTGCTGAGTTGGAGCGTGCCGTAGGCTTGCTCACACAGCGGCGGGCTACGCTAGCGACGTTTGAACGCGAGGTGCTAAGCCGGCTGCCGACCTTGCGGCAGATGGCCGAAGATGCATATCGAGGTGGAAAAAGCACCATCCTTGAACTACTTGACGCCATGCGCTCGCGCACAGAGCTACAGCTCAGCCATCTCGATCTCGTCGCTGGGGTGATGCAGGCTGAGATCGATACCTTGGCAGCCGCCGGCCTCATTGATACTGACCGCGCCCGGCCCTGAGAGCGAATGCGCAGGAAGTGAAAGCTTGCTATGCGACGAATAGACTACACTCAGGATCCCCTGGCACAATTACTGAGAACTGCACCATACACGCTGTATACAGCAGATGGCCGAGTGACTGTGACCGTGCATCCTGGTCTTCCTGCCTACGCCTATGTCACTCATGATGGCCTCACCGAAGGAGAAGTGGACGCTACCTTGTTAGAGCTCTCCTGGCACATCCCTGCGCCGTGCTGTGTAGTTGTTCTCCCGGGACACATAGAAAGAGGGAAACCATGGCCAGTGATTTAGGGATAGAAATCAACCCAATGTGCGACTCTTTTTGGTAACCGTTCAGGGGGTAGGCTCAAATGGACGAAGCGGTCAAGAGGAGAGAAACGTCAGGAAACTCAGGCCTGCTTGCTGTGAGCCATTCCTTGCTAGAGATTGGGGTACGGAAATTTCACAAAGATTTCACCATACCTCATTCGCAGAAGCTGATTTTTCAGGGGCTGGCATGTGACTATCCCCCCCTGAACGCTTACGTGAAGCTTAGGGTCGATGCGATATCCGCTAGCTGTCTCGCCAGGAAAATATTCCATGATTGGGAGTGGTTAAACGTTGGCAGGTAGCTCCACACCAAACTGTGGTCACTGACACCACTGCTCGATGAGTCGTTGAAGTGCGCGCGATGGGCGGCCGGGTCGCTTTGGTGGCACCCATGGCGGCGGCGGAACATGAAACGACAGCAATTCGCGGACACTCCAGCAATGCGTGGTAATCCTGGCAGCCAGGGCGGGAGTGCGAGCGACGGCCGCCTGGCTCACGAGAGCATAAAGAAGTTGGGGGTTACGCCGCCTCGCGATAAGTCTCCGGATTGGGCTGAAAGTCGGCGTACCACTGACGGAAGAGCGCTGGCAGTTCGTTGTTGATCGTCTTGGTGCGAGTTTGCAACAGCAAATGCGCGCCTTTGTGTGTCCACTGCATTTGCTGCTTCTTTGTAAAACGTTTGCCCAATAGGGAATTCACCAAGGATTCAGTGAAGGCTGTCGAGATCACCTGTCCGGTACGCCACCGTTCTCCATAATTTCGAATCATGTGGCGATTGCGCTCGATGTAGCGCAAGAACTCGGCGACAACTTTCTCCAGCTGCTTGAACTTCGGGTAGGTGTCCTCGAAGTTGTACATCAGCATCTCGATGTCTTCGAACCAGAACAGGGCTTGCTCGCCGTTGCCATGCCAGAGGTACCACTTGGTGCGTTCTAACTCCCGTTGCATGTCACCGCCAATCACGGGATCTAAGTGTATCAGCCCCTTGAGGAATTGCCCTAACACCGTGAGCCGCATTGTCAGGTGAAACCAGTCTAAAATGTGATCAGACTGCGGATTCAGATACCACTGCAACTGGCGTACGGTATCTTCACCGTCCGACAGGAAGGCAATCTCCTGGTTGTGTTGCAGGCCTTGAGACCTCAGCACTTCAAACAATCGACGCTTGGGCTTTTTGTCGTAGCTCTGTACGAAACCGAAACATTTGGGTGACCGGTCAGTCGGTACGGATTTCCCGACGATCACCTCGAAGTTGGTTTTCTTCTTCTCCCAATGTCGTAGATACCCGCCATCAATGCCGACCGTGATCGGCCCTTCCGGCTCGGGCAGAGCCTCCCAGTCGCGGGGACAGCCGTCAATGAAGAACAGTTGTTCTTCTCCCAACCCCCGCTCACTCCGCTGCGCCACCGCCAGGGTGTGGTTGCGGACCGTTGAGGCGTTGAGTTTCTCATCGATCGGGAGGAAATCTGTGAGTGCTTTGACGGTCAACCCATACGAGACCAGTGACGCCCATTTGGTCTCCATGTACAACAATTCGGGTGCCGTAGGTTCTGTGAAGAGCTGAGCGAGCGGGCTGAAGGTCGCGCTGGGCTGAGACGAGCACCGACAGTGGTGCAGTCGTGGACTCTGGAGTGAGACATTGCCAAAGAGCGTCCGAAACATGAGGGAATGATGCCCTTTAATCTTGCGGCTTGTTCCACAATCTGGACAAGGGCGACTCGCATCAGTGAATACCGCGACCTGCTGCGTGACGAGCTGACATTGTAACTCTTTGAGAACGGTCTTTGATTCCGCCAGCGTCAACCCGACATGTTCAACACTATGACAGTCTTTGTCCAGCACTGCGATTTCCTGAGCCGTCTCTTCTCGCCCATCGTCCGCCACCACCACGAGTTGAATCTTGAATTTCATGGGCGCGCCCCCTCTCCTCTGTAGGTCGCCCGCATTATACCCCTTATGACCAGACCACCCCCAGCTTTTTCATGCTCTCGTCACCTGCCGCGGCCAGAACGGATCCTCGCGTGTTCTCCCGAATCGCGGCGTGGCCGTGGTCGGCAGTGAGGCCGAGGCTTCTCGCTATATCAGCGGGATCCAAGGAGGAGTTTGTCTACATCCTTTTCTACTGCGGTCCCCGCGAAGAAGGCCGGATTCATGCCGGTCCACAACGTCACCGGGTTCACAAAGACAAAATCGCGGAAATCCTCTTCGGTGAGGAGGCCCTTCTCCACCAACTCATACGCCTCCGCTACCACCGCGCGCATATCCGGCACATCCCAGTGCCCGATGTCCGAGCTGAAAATCGCCCTCAGCTTGGCTCCAAAGGGATTCACCTTGGGGTTAAAGGCCCAGGCATTGATCGGGTCGTCCGCCTCACAACCAAAGTAGAAATGCGGCACGAACAGCTCCCGGATATCTTCGGCCTTCGTAATCCCACACGGCGCCCACTCATCCAGCATCCCTGGGTCCTCACGACTGTTTCCCAAAAGCCCGAGGTCTTTGCCCACTTGGTCGAGTCTGTCCGCCACCATGGTCCCACCGTCGCGGCGGTAGAGGTCCACCAGGAGTTCGCGGTTGAGGTTGGCAGGGTTAAGGTTCTCCAGAGCTTTGGGATTCCTCTTTTCCCAGTGCCCGATCATGTCTGCGTAG
>WNFB01005418.1_pt1 | contig 11847 bp, 9 predicted proteins | sample 5400501 | NCBI WGS metagenome assembly WNFB01 (sample SAMN13153341, study PRJNA577476) | soil metagenome | isolation source: 200 cm saprolite under Douglas fir tree site 2 hole 1 | place: USA:California | collected 2015-04-18 | reverse complement strand
AATGGCAGTTATAACATCGCTAGAAAAGTATTCTCGACAGCCTTTGATGGCCGAGAGATAGAGGCCCCCGCAGTTCGGCCTATCCGGCTTGCCGTGAAATGAGAACCTGTGTACATTTGTCATAGGTTCGAGATACTGTTATCCCATACCCCGGTGATGACCCACTCAATCTCATCCGTGACCTGCCTTTCGGCCAGCGGTGAGGTTCCCAGGTAGGACAGCATCTCGATTATATTGACTGCTTCAAGCAATGGCCAACGCTCGCGACTCATTGCTTGCTGTTGTTCACTCATGGCTATTCCTTTCTTTTTCCAATGTATAGGTAGGTATGTACGCAACAGACGTCTTGGAACCAGAAAAGCTATGCACCATTCCCCCACAACAACACATGCTGTGTGAAAGGGATGATGGGCATTCCGAAAGCCAGGAGGAGGTGCGCGGGCGTGATGAAGTACGCCAGAGGGGATTGGCGTCAGGAAGCGGGCATTATGTCTGACAGATCAGAACACTCAAGTATGAGCGTGCATCAGCAATCCTTCATGAAAACAGTGGATAGGAACATGTATGTACCTGGAATAAGTATGACATGCCTGTTTGCCGGGTGTCAAGGAACTGCATCATCCTTGACAAATACTTGAGTATTTGGTAAGTTTGCCACGATGCGCTACCCCTATTGACCCGGCATGAACTTGAAAGAGATGGCTCTTCTCAATATCCTAAAGGCGCTGACTAAAGCTCGTTGAGAGTCAATAAGGGTACAAATCCTCTGCCGGTCATAGTGATGGAAGTGCTAGAAAATAAAAGCTTATGAATAACTTCAGCGAAAAGGTCAGCTTCATCTGGAGTGTAGCCGACCTCGTTCGGGATACGTTTAAGCGCAGCAAATACCAGGATGTTATTTTACCACTCACAGTGCTGCGCAGGATCGATTGTGTCTTGCAGCCTACGAAAGAGCAGGTTCTCGAAGTCAATGCAAAACTGAAAGGCAAACTCGAAAACCTTGCACCTCAACTATGCAAAGCCTCCGGCTACGCCTTCTACAATACCTCGTTGTATGACTTCGAACGATTATTGAGTGATGCTCCACATCTCGCGGCCAACCTGCGGGCTTACATCAACGGCTTCAGCGATAACATGCGCGAAGTGCTCGAGAAATTTGACTTCAACAACACTATTACCAAGCTCGAGGAGGCGGAACTCCTCTTCCTGGTGCTGGAAAAATTTAAGAACATTGACCTTCATCCCGATGTAGTCCCGAACCTAGAAATGGGTTATATCTTCGAGGAACTCATTCGCAAATTTAACGAAGCCTTGAATGAGAACCCTGGTGAGCACTTTACGCCGCGCGAGGTGATTCGCCTGATGGTCAACCTCCTACTTGCGCAGGACCAGCAAGCCCTGAAGCGCAACCATATCGTGCGTACCGTCTACGACCCCTGCTGCGGCTCGGGTGGGATGCTGACTATTGCGAAGGAGCGTATGCTCGAAATCAATTCCATGGCAGAAGTTCACCTCTTTGGCCAGGAGTTGAATGGAGAGACGTTCGCGCTCTGCAAGTCCGACCTCTATATGAAGAGTGCCGATGGCCGCGATGCAGAGAACATTAAATTCGGCAGTACTCTCTCAAAGGACCAGCACGCGGACAAGCACTTCGATTATTTACTCACCAATCCTCCCTACGGCAAAGAGTGGAAGATGGACCAGGCGGCTGTAGAGAAGGAGGCCGAGCGCGGTTACGCCGGCCGCTTCGGCGCTGGCCCACCGCGCATCAGTGACGGGCAGCTGCTCTTTCTCCAGCATATGCTCGCCCGCATGCAGGACCCGGATACAGGTGGGAGCCGCGTAGCCATCGTCATGAATGGGTCGCCGCTCTTTACAGGAGATGCTGGCAGCGGTGAGAGTGAGATTCGCCGCTGGATACTGGAGAACGACTGGCTAGAGGCCATTGTAGCCTTACCCGAGCAGCTTTTCTATAATACAGGTATTGCCACATACGTCTGGGTGCTCACCAACCGTAAGGAGCAGCGAAGACGAGGCAAGGTGCAATTCATCAATGCTACAGATTTTTGGGTGCAGATGCGCAAAAGCCTTGGCAACAAGCGCCGTGAAATTTCGCGAGACCAGATCGGCCAGATTACCGAGATATATCTAACCTTCAAGGAAGGCGAACACTGCAAAATCTTTGACACTACCGATTTCGGTTATCGCAAGATTACGGTCGAGCGTCCCCTGCAGCTCAACTTTCAGACCAGTCCAGAACGTATTGCCCGCCTGCAAGAGCAAAAGGCATTTCAAGACCTGGCAATCAGCAAAAAGAAAAACCCACAGGAGAAAGCGGCAGAGGAGGCGGAGGGCCGTAAGCAGCAAGAAATTATCCTTGCCATGATAAGTAATATGCCGGATACCCTCTTCAAGGATCGTCCCACATTCGAGTGGGTGCTGGATAGTAACGCTAAATCCGCAGGTATCAAGCTCTCCCCACCTGTGCGCAAAGCTATTCTCTCGGCTCTCTCCGAGCGTGATGAGACGGCCGAGATCTGCCGCGATAAGGACGATAATCCCGAGCCTGATCCAGAGCTACGCGATACCGAAAACGTACCGCTCAGCGAAGACGCCTGGACGTTCTTCGAGCGCGAAGTCAAGCCATATGTACCCGATGCCTGGATTAATACGGCTATCCGGGACCACAAAGATGGGGAAGTAGGCAGGGTAGGCTACGAGATCAATTTCAATCGCTACTTCTACAAGTACCAGCCGCCAAGGCCCTTAGAGGAGATTGAGGCGGATATCAAGTTGCTAGAAAAGGATGTCCTGGAGATGCTGCGCGAGGTGGCGGGATGACCCAAACAAAGCCGACTGTAACTTCATCGCTGACTGGAAAGTGGAAGCCCTATCCTGCTTACAAGGATTCGGGGGTGGAATGGCTGGGAGAGGTTCCGGCACATTGGGAAGCGAAGCGAGTTCGTGATATTACTGAACTGCTTCAAACAGGACCTTTTGGTAGTCAACTTCATTCAAGTGAATATTCACATGATGGTATTCCAGTTATCAACCCATCTCATTTAAGAGATGGACATGTATATCCAGATTGGGATTGTACCGTTGACAAAGAAACTCATCTTCGATTAATACGGCATGAATTGCATAAAGGTGATATCGTCTTTGCCAGACGTGGAGAAATGGGTAGATGTGCATTGATAACAGAAAAAGAAGCAGGTTGGCTTTGTGGAACAGGGAGTCTACTGATGCGCCCTCGAGTTTCTTTGTCTGCTCCATCGTTCTTAAGCAAGGTGTTAGCCACAGGTGGTGTTAGAGATTGGCTGTTGTTGGAGTCGGTAGGTTCAACAATGGATAATTTAAATACTAATATCCTTTCGAGAATACCTTTACCAATTCCACCTCTTCCTGAACAATATACCATAGCAACCTACCTCGACCGCGAGACAGCCAGGATCAACGCTCTGATAGCGAAGAAGGAGCGACTGATCGAGCTTTTGCAGGAGAAGCGTGCTGCTCTCATTAGCCATGCTGTTACTAAGGGGCTTGACCCTACGGTGCCGATGAAGGATTCGGGTGTTGAGTGGTTGGGGGAGATTCCAGCGCATTGGGAGGTTAAGCGGCTGAAGTTTTGTCTCGAATCGATAGAGCAGGGTTGGAGTCCAACATGTGAAAATCGGCTTGCTGAGTTCGATGAATGGGGCGTATTAAAAGTTGGTTGTGTGAATGGTATCAAATTTAATGCAGATGAAAATAAAGCGCTTCCAGCAGAAACTCAGCCAATTTCTGAACTTGAAATCAAGCCGGGTGATGTTCTTGTATCACGAGCGAATACTCGTGAACTTTTGGGTAGCGCATCAGTTGTGACACAAGTTCGTCCTCGACTGCTACTTTGTGATAAGTTATACCGATTGAAAATATTCGCTGGTACAGTGATTCCCATCTATCTTGTGCTAGTTATGGGGGCAAGCATAATACGATATCAATTAGAGCGCGAGGCGACAGGTGCCAGTAGTTCCATGCAGAACATATCACAAGGCACTATACTGAACCTTGTTGTTCCTCTGCCTAATACAGCCGAACAACATACTATAGCAACCTACCTCGATGCCGAAACTGCTAAAATCGACGCGCTCATTTCCAGAATTCACGAGGGTATCGAGAAGTTAAAGGAGTATAGCGCTGCACTGATCTCGGCAGCCGTGACGGGGAAGATTGATGTGAGGGAGGAGATCCCGTCGCCGGGCGATAGGGACCTTTAGGGTAGAGGCAGAAATTTCTTCCGTAGGAGAAAAACCTAAGGCAAGGTTCACTTGTGAAGAATCGTCCTTAACAGGTTGAACCGTCACACCGTGTCACGCCTCCGCGAAGCGAAGGGTCTGTCGCGATCGGCAGCGAGATCCTTCGCTTCGCGGAGGCGTGACAGATCAAACAGGATGACAGATCAAAAACAAGCAGTTTGTGAAGCTCAAGATTGCCCGGCAGCGAGATCCTTCGCTTCGCTCAGGATGACAGGGCCGGACCTTGCTGGTGGTGAGGAACTGCCACGCGCATGTGAACCATGCCTTAACAAGATTGACCGTCGAGCGAAGTCTATGACGGGGAATTAGAGTGAGGAGCCGCTAATGGAGATCTCCGAAAAAAACCTTGAAGACACAATCGAACAGGCGCTTTTATCCAATGGGCTGCTCAATATACAGTCGACTCTGCAAGGGATACGTCAACCTTCTCCGCTCTATGGACCTGCCACCAGCGATCTGACACAGGACAACGTTGCGCCAGGGGGTTACCACAAACGAACCTCAGAAGACTACGACAAGGCCCACTGCCTCATTCCTGACGATGTGTTCAACTTCATCTATGCCACGCAGCCCAAAGAGTGGGAGAAGTTCAAGAAGCAACACGAGATCGATGCTAAGACGCCATTCATACAGCGCCTGGCAAGCGAACTGCGCACGCGCGGCACGCTGGATGTGCTGCGCAAAGGCATCAAGGCAAATGGCTGCAAATTTCAGCTTGCTTACTTCCACCCGTCGAGTGGGTTAAATTATGAGTCGCAGAAGCTCTACGCGGCAAACATCTTCAGTGAAGTCCGTCAACTCAGGTATAGCGAGCGAAACCAGAATAGCCTGGACCTTGTGCTCTTCCTCAACGGGCTGCCGATCTTCACTGCTGAACTCAAGAACCCGTTCACGGGACAGAATGTCGAGAATGCTATTCAACAGTATCGCTTTGATCGCGACCCTCGTGAACCGCTCTTCGCCTTTGGCCGCTGCCTGGCCCATTTCGCATTTGATCCCGACCTTGTCTACATGGCCTCGCACCTCGAGGGGCCCAAAACTCGTTTCCTACCTTTCAACCAGGGACGTAATGGCGGCGCAGGCAACCCGCCATCGTGGAAAGGATTCGCTACGGCCTATCTCTGGGAACGCATCTGGGCAAGGAGCAGCGTGCTCAACCTGGTGCAGCAGTTCATCCAGGAGATCGAGGAGCAGGATGATAAAGGGAGAAAGACAGGTAAGAAAAACCTGATTTTCCCTCGCTATCACCAGCTCGATGCTGTGCGCCGGCTGGTAGCCGATGCGCGCGCGAAGGGGCCTGGTCAACAGTACCTCATCGAACATAGCGCAGGAAGTGGCAAGAGTAATTCCATTTCCTGGCTGGCGCACCAGCTCTCGGTACTGCACGATGCTCAGAATAAGCGTGTCTTTGATTCTATCATCGTGATTACAGACCGTCGTGTGCTCGACAGGCAACTTCAGCAAACGGTGCAGCAGTTCGAGCAAACCCTGGGCGTGGTCGAAAATATTGATACGACCTCGCGCCAACTCAAGCAGGCGCTCGAAGATGGCAAGACCATCATCGTCACAACGCTACAGAAGTTCCCTCAAATCGTGGATCAGATCGGTTCGCTGCCGGGGAAACGCTTTGCCGTCATCATAGACGAAGCCCACTCATCCCAGAGTGGCGAGAGTACTAAAAGCCTGAAGTTAGTACTGACAGTTGGCAGCCTGGACGATGCCGAGATAGAAGAAAGCGACGAGGGGGAGGACCTTGAGGACCGCATTGCCCAGGAGATGAAGAAACGCGGGCGGCTGCCCAACGTCAGCTACTTCGCCTTCACTGCTACACCGAAATACAAGACGCTCGAACTCTTTGGTGTCCGGCGCGACGATGGCAAGTACGAAGCGTTCAGTCTCTACACGATGCGGCAGGCGATTGAAGAGCATTTCATCCTCGATGTGCTGGAGAACTACACCACCTATAAAACCTATTGGAGCCTGCTTAAAAAGATTGAGAGCGACCCCCATTATGACCGCACCAAAGCCACCTTGCTGCTCAAATCCTTCGTAGACCGGCATGAGCAAACCATCGCCAAAAAGGTAGCTATCATGGTCGAGCACTTTGCGGGGCAGGTAGCTCACCTGATCGATGGCAAAGCCAAAGCGATGATCGTGACACGTTCGCGTTTGCATGCCATACTCTACAAACAGGCAGTGGATCGCTATCTGAAAGAGAAAGGCTATTCGTACAAGGCACTGGTCGCCTTCTCTGGAACTGTGCACTATGGCGGCATTGACTATACCGAAACGAATATGAACGGTTTCCCGGAGACGCACACGGCCGAGACGTTTAAACAGGATGCATATCGCATATTGATAGTCGCCAATAAATTCCAGACCGGTTTCGATCAACCGCTGCTGCACACGATGTATGTAGACAAAAAACTAGGCGGTGTCAGTGCTGTACAGACACTCTCGCGTCTTAATCGCACGTATGCGGGCAAGAACGAAACGATGGTGCTCGATTTTGCTAACGAGGCGGAGGAGATTCAGAAAGCCTTTGCTCCTTACTATGAGAAAACGCTGCTTGCTGAAGGCACAGACCCGAACCTGTTGTACGACCTACAGACGAAGCTTGCAGGCCTCCACTTCTATACTGAAGGCGAGGTCAATCGCTTTGCCGAGATTTACTTTGATGCGAAGGGCACGCAAGACAAGCTGTATGCGGCCCTGGAGCCGGTTATCGAACGATACAAAGAGGCTTTAGATGGGGAGAAGGCCGATTTTAAAGGCCATCTTACCGATTATGTACGCCTGTACGCTTTCCTCTCGCAGGTTATCACTTTCGTAGATACCGATCTCGAAAAGCTGTATGTATTCGGCAGGCTGCTCTTACGAAAGCTTCCGGCATCATGGGAGCGTCTGCCTGTCGAGATCCAGCAGAACATCGACATAGAGTCCTATCGCATAAAGCAAACGAGTAAAGGCAAGATTGCGCTCCCGCGTGGGACAACCGAGATTGAACCAATTGGCCCGAAAGAAATTTATACTCTTGGCCATGGTGAACTTGAACCTTTATCGCAGATCATTCAGGAGCTGAATGAGCATTTTGGGACTGATTTCACCGAGGATGATAAACTCTGCATACGAGAAATAGAACAGAGATTAGCGGGTAACGAGGCCCTTGAAGCAAGCGTGCGCGTAAATCCACCTGAGAATGCCCGTCTTACCTTCGACCTTGTTGTAAATGATCTGCTCCAGGACATGATCGATGGTCATTTCAAGTTCTACAAGCAAGTTAACGACGATCCGGAATTCGCCAAGACCTTTCTGGATTGGCTGTTCGAGCGATACCTCGGTAGATCAAAGAAAGGCTAGAGGCCTGGAAACGGGCGTACCGGCGCCGACGGCGTTTGAGCAGGCGTTTGCAGTCAAATCTACAACCATTTACGAGCAAGGGGCGCGGCAAGCATTCCTGGGAAGAGGGTAGGGCAAGCCCTACCCCTACGCGGTTTTGGTGCCGATGACAGTGAGCATGAGCGCGAGTGAGCGGAAGTTGTCTGCTAGCATCTCTACCTGCATCTGTTCATAGGCCTTGTCGAACTCCTCCGGTGTTGTGACTCCCAAACCGATTACGAAAGGCTCGAATAATTTGCAGGCGAGCAGCATGTCATTTCGGGCAGCCTCATAGAATTCTGTTCCTAACGAGCCATCAAGCATATGGGGAACTTGCCGGATGTCCTGAAAACCAGCCTGGCTGATCAGATAGGCCAGTACGGGAACAATGCCCAGTTGCTGTCCACTGGGCGAAAAGCTTTGTCCTGCTTTATGGAGCGCCTGGCTGAGCCATCTCCATAAGGTATCATACGCAGGCTTATTAGTGAATGGTATGTCCCCTTCGGTCATGCGGATGATACCCCCAGGCCGCAGGATGCGCAGGCACTCGTGCAGCAGGCCGGGCCAGACCGCAGCAGGCATGAAGCTTATGGTACGGGCATTGACCAGGTCAAAGCTCTCACCGGGGAAATCGAGCGGCTCCAATGCGTTCATCACATGGAAGGTAGCATTATGTAACCCTTGTATGCGCGCCTGGTCACGGGCATACGCGATCATGGCCTGGCTGATGTCGAAGCCGACTACTTCCTTCTCAGGGTGGGCAAAGGCCACCTCTTGCACCCAGCCACCAGGCCCACAGGCAATATCCAGGATGCGCTGGATGCGCGAGACCTCGGAAGGCGTGAGGTCCGAGAAGAGTCCTCCCATACCTTTGGTGACGAGCCAATCCTGGTCGAGCAGGCGGGCCATCTCCCCGCCGCTTTCAGGGTCGATAAAATAGGTATTCTCTCTATCGGGTAAATTATTCGATGCTGACATGTGCCTGCTCCTTTGAAGTGAGGGTGGACTTTAATGGTACTTAATGACGCGCTAATCCTGCTAACTCTGCTTCTATCCGGTGTAACACTCTTGCTTCCGCCTGCATAAGACCTAAGGGCTGCTCCCGCACCTGTGCTTCACTGAGCGTTTCATTGACACGCTCCCGGAAGGTGGTGAAAGCGGCTTGCTGGTTGTCAAAGGACGGCATCAGATACAGCTCGATCCTTCCAAAGTCATAGAACTCGTCTGACTCGAGCGCTAATGCGATCAAGGGGGCATAGTGCTCAACCAGCGTTTGTCGATCAGGCAGGAAATAGTCTGGTTGGGTGCTGGAGACCAGCAGGCAACCTGCGACCAGGCCAGCACGCATAAGCGGGCAGGCCATGGCGCTCTCCTCCCAGGGCGTCCAGTGGACAGGGAACAGGTACCGCTTTTCTTCACGGCTCTGAATGGCCTCAGCATGTCCTGCTGTAACGACGTGACCTGCCAGTGATTCTGACCCGAGGAGGAAAGTCTGTTGTTCGGTACGCTCACTCCAGGGAGGTGTGCCACGCCCGATCGCCTCGCGGAGACTACGCACGTTGTCTCCTTTCGAGGGAGGTAGGCATAGCGCCAGTGTGATCTCCATGCCCAGGCGACGAGGATCGAGGTGTTTGAGCATCTGCCCCAGGACCAGGTCACAGATCGAGTAGAAGCGCACGTTAGCGGGCAGGTTAGAGTGGGCGGTCAAGACACGTACAAAGAAGGAAGACGAGATCTCCCCCGGTGGCTCATCGACTGGCGGTGCTGAATTGAGGGCGCTCTTCCAGGCTGCCGGCATCACCTCGAGGAGGGATGCGCGATAGCGGGGCAAAGTCTTCAACAAGAGTTGGAGATTATATGGCCGAGGAGTTGCATCGCCACTGACCCAGCGAGATAAAGTAATGGGATTAAGCCTCAGTTCACTAGCGATACGCTGCTTTTCTTTGGGGTCATACAGGATGCTCCCCAGCAGTTCGCGCCATTGTTGGGTCTCGTCCATCGACATTCCTTCAAGCTGTTGCACGATCTACGGCTCTTTGTCCTTACTGCGCTTGCATCATAGCAGTTCCCAACATAGACGTCAAGAGTACGAGGGAGGAGGTTTCAGGGACGAGGACAAGGGTCGCCCACCAGGCATCAACCTGAGCCTGGAAGCTAGACAGGAGGCCGGATGATTCGTAGGGGCGAGGGCGGTTGGGCGGATGTGGGAGGGCCTTTATGGTCGCCCGGTGCTGAGGGTGTAATCGCGTTCCTCCACGTGGGAGCACAGGGAACAGGACGCGGGCGACCATAAAGGCCCTCCCTTCCCCACTCCACCACCCTCGCCCCTACGGATATCGATGGGCTTTTCGTTAGGTTGATGCCTAGTAGAGGGAGGAGGGGACGCCTGCGCGTGCTCCCGGCGGGGTACTTGATGGGGGGTCAAGGCAATGTCCCCCGCCAGGTGCGACGCAAGCGTCCTCTCCTCCCTCTACACCATCTCTGCTTCTACGCTAGAGATTTAGGATTTTCCTCCAACGAGGGCGACGCAAGCGTCCCCTCCTCCCTCCACACCACCCCCGCCCCTACGCGAGGCGAGGAGGAGATAATGGCAATCGAGGGCGACGCAAGCGTCCCCTCCTCCCTCCACACCACCCCCGCCCCTACGCGAGGCGGGATTTTCCTCCAACGAGGGCGACGCAAGCATCCCCTCCTCCCTCCACACCACCCCCGCCCCTACGCGAGAGGCGAGGGGGGGATAATGGCATTATTCAATGTGCGAGCAGGTATGCCTTTACTACCGCGCCCATGCCGGCAAGTGAGTTCGGAGAGTTACATACCCAGGGATACCTGGTACTGTCCAGCAGGGTGGGTGTGAAACTGGTTCTATCCAGGATCATATGCCCTATGTCAAACTGCCAGGCCGTCCAGCTTATACCATTCTGCTGCATGTAATTCAAAAAACTGTTTACTTGCTTGTCCGCACCTGCCATGGTTGCGCCCTGGCACTGGACGGGAATGGTTGTATTCGGCAGGAGCGCCCACTCTCCCGCGTAGAGGGGACGAGTGCCTTTGAAATAGCCCCACATGGCATCCCACGTGGCGGGAGTTCCAGATGCAACTTGATTATACGGGTGCTTGGTGTAGACGATATTCGGGTCGTTGATGTACAAAGCCACGCCATGCTTTTTTTGCCACAGTAGTGCATATTTGAGGCCACCGGCAACAATAATCTGCCTGGCCCCGGTCGAACGAACGGCATTTACGAGGGCCTGCATGCCAATAACTGTGGTTGTCTTGCCGGTTGAACCGGTCTGCGTTCCACCGCCATTGAGCCAGGCGTTACCGTCAACGTAGTGGGGTTCATTATATATGTCAAACATGGCCATCGGATTGCTCGCGTAGTGAGCTGCGAAAGTCTTCCAGAAAGCGACGCTCTCCGGTTTTGGCGCGTCAGCGCCCGAACCATATGGTGAGCCAGCCTGATCATCATCGTGAAGATTGAAATTCGAGAGACAGATGCGCACTGCATTCATGTGCCAGTTTGCATTCATCTCGTGAAAGACGGTCGGATTGAGCACTTTGGTCACGCTGGCGCTATTATTCTGCCAGGCGTGAGCATACATAAACGCACTTTCTATATTCGCCCCGCGCAGTATCAAAGGATTGCCTGAAGGGCCGATGATCTGGGTGCCTGAGACATGGGGGAAAACGGTTCCACTGGCCCTGGATGATTTGTGTTGCTCGACTACGATGGTGACAGAGACTGCTATGATGAGCAGGAGCAGTAGAAATTGGAGAGTTTTTTTTAGATTCATGACTTCACACACCTTTTTTTGTCTCTGCCAGTTATAATCATCGAGGAAGCCAAAAGCGGACAGTTTTGTTGGGATTTTTTGGAAAGATTCTGTTTTTAGCACAGCAGGGCTATGTGATTTGCATTGGGGGCTGTTTTGTGCCATTGTAGTGGCAGGGCGAGGACAAGCCATCAGGGCGAGGACAAGCCATCGCCCCTACTATGAGACGAGGAAAACCACATGAACTCAGGTCGAACTACAACGGCCCGCAGGCGGAAAAACTCCCTGTTACGATACCTCTCCTTGGGCGTCCTCGTTCTGTCTGCACTGGTCGCGCTGTGGCAAAGCTTGCGCGTGCATCGCAGTGCCAGGGAAACACATCCACCGGACGAAGC
>WNFB01004970.1_pt1 | contig 11847 bp, 14 predicted proteins | sample 5400501 | NCBI WGS metagenome assembly WNFB01 (sample SAMN13153341, study PRJNA577476) | soil metagenome | isolation source: 200 cm saprolite under Douglas fir tree site 2 hole 1 | place: USA:California | collected 2015-04-18 | reverse complement strand
TTGTGGCGCCGGGCGTGGTCGGTGTGCGCGTGGGAGATGAACGCGAATGCGCGCACGACGAGCGGGTCGAGCCAGAGGCTGTGCTCAGGCAGCGACACGCCGTGGTCCCAGACGACCTCGCGTGTCACGACCGAGGCGCCTCGAGGCGGAATCGGTCTTGCGACGAGAAGAGGGACGTGGGCACATCGACGCCAAGCGCCGCATAGACCTCGAACGGGATGCCGATGTCGACGACCCAGACCTCGCCCGCGTGGCGAGGGCCGTCGCGGCTCAGCAGACCGGCCTTGGGCAGGCCGAGGGTGACCGTCGTGTGCGCATGCACAGTCGGAGCGTAGGCGACCCCGGCGTCCGCGTCGAGACCCGACGGGAGGTCGACCGACACGACCCGAGCGCCGGACGAGTTGATGGCTTCGATCCACTCGGCGAATTCGCCCTCAGGTGGCCTCGACAGGCCGGTTCCGAATATGCCGTCGAGCACGACCTCGGCGCCGTCGAGCGTGAAGCTGTCGACAACCTCCACGCCCAGCTTGCGCAGAGTGTCGAGCTCACGGGCGGCCGCACCGCGAAGTCGCGTGACATCGAGGCATGACACCGACGTGAGCCGGCCCCACCGGCGCAGGTGTCGCGCGGCGGCGAGTGCGTCGCCGGCGTTGTTGCCCACTCCGCACACGACGGCCGTGGGGCCCTGGCAGAACCGGGCGACCTGCCACCCCGCCGCCTCCATCAACCAGTCAACCGCGACGCCGAAGCGCTCCTGCGCCAGGGCGTCGGCTGCCTTGACCTGGGCGCTACTTAGTGTCGGGAGGGCGTTGGACGACAAATGAGCAGTAAGGGTCACGTCGGTGGATGGAGTCGGCCTGCGAGACGCCGGTGCCGAGAAGCTGTGAGAAGAGATGCGGGGTGATCGTGCAGACCTGCGGGAACTTGAGCGCGGTGTTGCGGAAAGGACAGTTGTGGATGGTCACCTTCACGCCCTCGGGCGTCTCGGTCTGCTCGGCGAGTGTCCCTGCCCGGCCGATCCACGCCACGACCCGGTGCAGCTTGTCGTCGAAGTCGAGCCCTTCCAGGGTGGGCGCGATAGCCTTGGCGTGGCGGGTGGCCATGCGAGCGAAGACTTCGTCCAGCGCCTCAGGGCCGCCCATGTCCTGGACCTCCTGCAGGACCATCGACGCCAGCTGGCCGTAGCGCTTGGGGAACACCGAATCGGCGCGCTCGGTGAGCGAAAAGAGGAGTGAGGGGCGGCCACGGCGGCGGCGTTCCGGGTGACTGACCACGAAGCCGTCCCGCTCGAGGTTGGTGAGGTGCTGGCGCACTGCGTTGGGGGTGACGCCGAGATCGGAGCTGATCGTTTCGGCGCTGGCGTCGCCTTTACGCCGGAGCAACTCCAGGACTTCCATACGGGTGGAACGGCCGGCGATGGTGGTGGGCATATCCGGACGCTGGCCAGGGATGCTAGCACAGCCCCAGGCTATTTATTACAGGTGGATCTTGACAAAATCGCCGACTTTCGTAAACTTTGGACCTGAAGAGGGATAAAGCATGATCAAACAAGCCAGTCGCGCCATCGAGAAAATGACCGCCAAGGAGCGTCGGATCCAGCGGGCCAAGTACGCGCGCCGGAACAAGATGCATCTCATCGACAAGCTCCTGAACGAGCTCGAGATGCTCAACCTCGCCGACCAGCGGCAGATGCCGCCGGTACTCTCGGTCGCGATCAACAAGGTCATCGAGGAGTCGCCCGAGGTGACCGTCCTGGCCCAGGCCAAGCCCGCTTCCGTGATGGAGGCGATGGACGCCCTGTACGAGATCCAGGACAGCCTGATGTACAACCAGATCGAGGACGAGTAAAGCTTTCGGCTACCTCCTATAGCCTTCCGAGGCCGGTTTCGAATGCGAGACCGGCCTTTTTTCATGGCCTTGCACCTTCCTCGATATGTGCCTATTAAGGCCAGCTGTACATGTTGACCGTGCAACCAGATAGAGGTACGGTTTCCCGGAAGATGCCTTCGCAGACTCGCCATGCCCCTCCAACTTCGCAAGTGACGCCCGTCGCGCGCTTGGTCGACGACTATCTCAGCGACTGCCGTGCGCGTGGCCTCAGTGCGAAGACCATCCGCACCAGCTACCACTACGCGCTCAATCGCGTGCTCGTGCCTTTCTGCGAGCGAAACGGCATTGCGTCCGTTAGAGGTCTTGATCAGCGGGCGCTGAACCGGCTGTCGACCGAACTGTTGGAACGCGGCCCTGCCGGCCGTCCCTTATCCCGATTTTCCGTCGCGAGCTACCTCAACTCGATCAACCTGTTCCTCGGGTGGGCGGGCCGTGAAGGTGAACTGGATGGCAAGGTGCGAGCACAGACACCTCGGCTACCGCGCCGCGTCCTTGAGGTCCTGAGCCGTGAGGAGATCGATCGCCTCGAGGACGCGGCCAAGACCGAGCGCGACAAGCTGATGGTTCGTGTCCTCGCCGATAGCGGTCTGCGCGCCTCGGAGCTGCTTGGCCTATGCGTTCGCGACGTGATCCAGCGCGACCGGCAGTACTTGCTGAAGGTCGAGGGCAAGGGTGCACAGGAAAGGCTGGTGCCAGTGCCTCCGGCAACATTCCGCCGACTGCAGCGGCTGGTGCGAAGCCGCGGGTCCGACGAGCGAGTGTGCCTCACATTGAAGCGCCGCGACCGTATCGACTACGCGCCGTTGTCGCTCGCCGGCCTCCAGCTGGCGCTGTGGTCGCTTGGGAAAGAGGCGCGCATCGAGAAGCGCGTGTATCCGCACTTGTTGCGCCACTCGTTCGCAACCTGGGCGCTGTCGCACGGCATGAACCCGATTCAGCTCGCGCAGATCCTCGGTCACAGCTCGCTGCGGATGATCCAGCAGGTCTACAGCCACCTCACGCCGGGCGACGCCTACGACGCGCTAATGCGCCTCTTGGTCGAGACGAAGTGACCATTGTCCCTGCACTTGTAGATGCATCGCATGCGGTTGACTAAGTGACCTGATTGAAAGTTCCCGACTGGCTCAACCCGTGGTGGCGAGAGACCCGGATCATCCACAGCCCACTCGACCCAGACCCAGCGAGGCAACGACTGTTGGAGGGAAGTGGTCGTTTCCAGGGTCGCCTTGGAAGGAGCCTGCTCAGTCACGCCGACACTCTTATCCTCTTCCGGCGCAGCTGGACATATCGACACTGGGTAGTCGCCGACGTCAACATCGCGCCGGCCGCAGCCGGCTCGGATGTGTCACTACGAATCGCGCGCCCGCTTTGGATGTCTATTTTCATTACCGCCTTTGCTGTGATGGCGTTGGGGTTTCCCCTCGTGTCTCTGGGCTCGCTCGGTCGGGGGGTTTCTCCGTTGGGATTTGTTTACTTCCTTGTGCAGGACGCGGCGATCTACGCTGCTGTCATGGTCATCAACAGCTTCTTCTCGCGGCGTGAGGCAGATACTTTGACTCGCCTCGTGGGAGAGCTGCTCGTGGCGCGCAGCAAGGAGCAATCGCAGGCCGGTTTTACATAACGGAGCGGAGCGGTCAAACGTCCCCATAATCCGCGAGATGGGTGATCGGACTGCCAAGAGTCCATCTGGGTGGCCAGCATCGAGGTTGGATCAGCGGGAGTTCGGGTTGGAATCGCCCACCAGCATCTGCAGCTCGGGAATAGGCGGCGCGTCTTGGAGCGCCCGCAAAATTCGAAGTAGGGTAGCGCGCCTCACCACATGCCCGCTCATCGCCCTAGAAATTGTGGCCTCGCTGGCGCCGCACGCCTTCGCTAGACGGCGCTGATCCCAACCGCGGATGGCGGCTTGGTTCTGGAGTTCAGCGGCTTTGAGCTTGATCAAGGTCGAGGTGTCGAATGAGCCAAGACCGGTGCCGTGCCCTCCGCAAACTCGGGCAGTTCTGGACGCACGCGTCGTACGCGATCTTCGATCCTAGGGCGACGCTGACGACGGCAACGGGCAGCTGCGAACGAGGCAGCGTTAAAAGCAATGGAAGGCACGGTGTTACGCGTTCCGTGCATTCCCTCCGCGAGGCGGCGTGGTTTTTGGCGGTCCTCTGTTAGGAGGCGCGGACCGCCAACAATGAATTGCAGCCAGTTCTCCGACAGGCGCCGCCGCGCGTGTGGCGAGTGCCTCGCCGACGATTCGACCGCCCCAGCGCTTCGGCAAGAACCCGACCCATTCGCGCTGCGCGTCGCGCGCCCGAGTGCGCACACGCGCTGTGGGCCGAGCCTCGCCAATTGCTCGGCCGGCGTTCGCGGCAAGCCTTCGCCGCCCGTCGGCAACGCCGGCGAAGCGCCGGCGCTGATCCCTCTGTTGGCCGCGGACCTAGGTGACATCGCGCTCAATGACACCAGCAACCGCAGGGACATCTAAACCACGTCTTGGGACGACTTGGGACATCTTCAGACGTCCCAGTCGTCCTCGACACGCCAGCCGCGTTGGCGACTCTCAGGCTCATGGGCCCAAGCAAACCGCACGGAGCGGGACGTTCCAACCGCGTTCTAGGACGTTTCCAAACGTCCCAAACGTCCCTACGACGTCCGCCCGACTCAGCTCCGGTGGTTAGGAGTTGGGCTGAGCACCGCCGCAGCTGCACGGCTTGTTCATCCCGGCTCCTCCGTAAATCTACGCTCGGCTGAACCTGCTGGCCCCTAAGCTCTCTTCATAGTGGGACGGCGGCACAGGGCGAAGGCCGAACGCGAGCGGGCTGCGCGACCCGCGGGCGTGCAACTCGATCCGGAAACATCCGATTCCCGACTCGGAACCGGCCTTTCAGAACCTCCCCTTTGGTGACACGACGGCGAGCGTTGATGGTCGGCTCAAGCGGCGGAATGATCCTCGGGTTTGTCGGCATCCTGGTGCGCGCCCATGTCCTGCTCGGAATTGGTTTCGCTATCGCCGGACTTGCTCTGATCTTTTTTGCGCGGGAATTTGCAAAAGAGGTGGTCCGAGCCAATAGCGCTATGCCCTGGCCTATAACCTCGCGGCCGGAAAGCGAGCCTTTCACGGAAGGCCTAGCAACATTCATCGGCGTCGTGTTCTCGGTTGCCGGGGTGATCGTCGCGATCTACGGTCAGATGCAATGACAGGTTTCGAGTAGAGTGGCGCCGTCCCCGATGAGTAACCGGCCAACGCCGCGTGGATGGTACCTGGCCCACGGAGTGGGCCTCCTTGCTGGCGTATCCGGTGAGACCATCGGGTCGTGGGCGCGCTACGACTACATCCGTTCTTCTTGGTCGTCGACGATACCGCGCGTCTACAGCTTCCAGGATGTCGCCGAGGCTCTGGCGGTTCACGAACTGCTCGATCGCGGAGTACCGCATCCGGAGATCCGTAGCGCCATCGAGACATTGAGAGCGGACTTCGGTGACTGGCCACTTCAACTGGCGCCGATTGCGACTACGGCAAAGAAATTGGCGGGCGCGCACATCGTGCGCAAGAACGGCGCTCAAGCCTGGGAACTTGGCCGTAAGCGTGGCCAAGGGGTCCTGTCGTTTGTCGACCTGGAAGAGATCAACCAACTGCTACGGCGTGGTGGGTGGGCGCTCAAAGAGCTTCCCGATGTAACACACATCGAAGTCGATCCCGACCGCCTTAGCGGACGCCCGACTATCAAAGCCCGGCGAGTTCCAGCCGAGAAAGTTGCGCAATTGGCAGTGCTGCCGGGGGGCCGACAGATTCTAGCGACCGAATACGACATCACACGTCGAGAGGCGGACGACGCCGTTCGCTGGTACAAGCGGGCCCTTCAGCTCCAGCAGGCGGCCTGAGACGGCCCTCCCTTGGGCCGGGTTCTGGTTGTCGACGAGGATCTGAGCAAGAGAATCCAAACAGAGCTCAACCGGCGCGGGCGGACGGCTAAGTCGATCGCATCACTTGGGCTGAAAGGCCTCAAAGACCCCGACGTGCTCCAACGCCTTCACGACGTGCATCCGGACTGCGTTTTGATTACCGGGGATAACGCCATGCCCGCGAGCCATGCTGCGGACCTTGCCCGGTTCCGCACCACGCTGGCGATTGTCGCTCCCTACGATCCGGGCAGCGGATTGACTCCTAACGCTTGGGAGCACGAGATAGTCCAGAAGTGGGTCCACCGGATCGAGAGTCAGCCGCGCGGCTCGATACGTCGCTACACCTTGGCCGGCGGTCGGGCCTGGAAGCCCAGTAAACGCCCAGACCCGACAGGCTTCTAATTTCCGAACTCGACGTTTCTAGGTCAGCCGCAAGCCTGACGCCGCGCATGGGCAGCTTTGGCATCCGACCAGTTGAATGCAGCTGGACTTGGCGCATAGCTACGCGGCCCCACGCAGGCGGCGGTCGTAATGTCCTGCCGGACAGAGGCGTCGACTTGGGATCGAGCGGTAAGGAGAGCCGGCGCCGCGTCACTGGACAGCCCGCCCAGGTACTGCGCGTCGATCTTGTGAGTCGCAATTGCGCGGTTGATATTGAGCCCCACGACCACGGCCTCGGGATTCGCAACATTCAGGGCCATCAGGAGCGACAGGGCCGTGATCGCGGTGGCCCCAACGAACCAACGCCGCCGGGGCCACAAACCGGCTAGGTCGGCGGCCAGTAGGAGGAAGACCAGAGCTATCCAGCCGGCAAAGATGTGGCTGTACAGGCGGAGCATTGTGAACCCGTAAGCGCTCTCGTAGAGACTCAGTCGCGTTGAGGCGACCGCAACAATCAGTAGCGTCAGGCCGATTGCACTCTCGGCTAAGACTACGAATGCGGCTCTGCCTCTCTGGTTGGCAAAGCCGGTGATACGGCTGAATAGGACCAGCACAACAAGGGTGATACCGGCCACCCAAAGCAGCTGAAAGAAGCCCGAACGTGCGTAGTCCGCGTAGGTGACTCCGGCCGCTTGCAAAGCATCGGCGCCCGTGCCGCTGGCTGCGATCGCCTGGGCGATTGCGAAAGTCCCAAAAATAGTATCGAGAACTGCCAGCACCACAATCGACTCGGTGGCGCCCAGCCGCCAAACGGGACCGTCGACTCGACCGATCGGTTCAGCCGCCGCCAACCGCAGCAAGCCGGCCATAACCAGGGACCCACCAACGACGTAGACGGTATCCAGCGTGACCTGGCTGACGTCGAGGTTGATCCTCAGGAACGAGGCAAAGATCGGATCCGCGGACGCGAGCAACGCGGCCAAAACCGCCGCGATGGGGATGGAGATCAGCAAGCCCCTGGCAATTGGCGCCAGGGCCGTGAGGCGCGATCTAGTTCCGGTGATCGGTCTGCCGATAAACGCACCGCCGGCGGACGCGTGGAGTGCGGCGGCGACGCCGCGGGCCAGCACCTCGGCCACGCCGATATTGAGCAGTGACCCGCGGACGGCAATCGACGCTGCCAAGCCGAGAAGCGCGAAAGTCGCAACGACATCGGGCCAGAGCAACCATGGACTTGCGCGCACGGTGAGGCACGCTCCAAACGCGGCGGCTACCGCGGCGAGCAGCCAGGATTCAACTCGCCGGAGACCGCCGACAAACACAAGGACGAGCGTCGCGGACGCCACCGCGACCGACGTACCCAGGCCAAAGGCGCCGACCCTGATCGCCTGGTCAGCAAACAGCCCAACGAACAAGGCCGAACAGAGCGCGATCCATGTCGGCCGGGCACGGAGTTGAAGACGCGCCCACGCTGGCAACCGCAAATGCGTTGGCGTCCAGGCCTTGCCGTCCCAGCGCCACCTTCGATCTGGAGACAACTGCCCGATATGGCTGGCCGCGTCATCGGACATCACCTGCTCCAACTGACGCAGACGGGTGAATGGTTACGCCCCGCCGTCAAAGCTCTTCGTTTGCATGCGGTCGGGCATCGGTTTTGAGCAATCTTTCACCGTAGTAATCAAGCTGAGCACTGCATGTGCTCAGACATTCAGATGGTGGGCCGCAATACGAAAAGCGCCGCTCGGGTCGGTGTCAGAACTTCGTCTGATGTACAACCAGATCGAGGACGAGTAAGGCTCTCGACTCTCTGTCATCTCACCGGGCCGGGTTCGAACGAACCCGGCCCTTTCAGTTCCTTCCCGATTTTCGGCAGAGGTACGATCAGTCGGGTGGGACGTCAGGCTTGAAGTGGCCCTGGCGCCGCGGACGCAGAGCCCATCTTGGGCCCGACCAAATCGTGGCCCTGCTCCGTAGCCCCGATCCTGAAGACCGCAAATCGGCGCTGGCGGCCCTCGACGCCATCTCCGCCGGCAAGCTCCCGTCAGGCGCGGCCACCACCTTCCTCCGGGCAGCCACCGGGAAGTTTCCGGATGTGAAGCCCGCGTTTCGAGCGGCCGCCGCAGAGCTGGTCCAGGTCCTGGACCACCACGCGGACGAGGTCGATCCTGAGCTGATCGCGCGTGTTTACAGCGAGCTCGATTCAGAAGCCAAGGCGTGGGCGATGCGCGTTCTGGCCGCATCGGGACGCGAGGCGGCGGTGTCGACCCTGGCCATGCTCCTGCAACGCGTGGACGAGCTACCTACGGTCAGCTGGCCGGCATTGATCCTAGAGAAGCGCCCGCATCACGCCGGCATCCTCGTGGGCCCGCTCGCGGCAGCCCTCGCAAGCGATGCTTTCGCCCGACATGCGGCCAGCGCATTGCTCGCCTACGCAGAAGCGGGTGACCTCGGCGATTCCGCTGACGCTGTCGCGGCGCGCTCAGCAGCGAGGGCTCATGATGCGATCAATCGAGCCGCCGCCGGCTCGGATGAGGAGTTGAGCGAGGCTCAGGCGGCGGCTGGGCTGTATCTCGACCTCCTCGGCCGAACCGGATCGCAGCTCGCCGACCCGGTGCTTCGGGAAGCAATTGCGAGCCAGAATCCGTGGATCGCAATGTGGGGTGCGATTGGGCTCGAGCGAAGCGGCAAGAGTGTCTCCGCCCAGGTCATCTCTCGAGTGGCGTCGAACGCGTCCTGCCGGAAGGCGCTTTATTCGTCTCTGCGCGATCTCGGCAAGCTCGATCGATTCCCGGTCGAATTCGCCAACCAATCAGCGCTTGCTGAAGCGGACATGGTCAACTGGCTTCTCTACCCGACTGAGCTGGACTCCGCACCAGATGAGATCGAGCTTCTGACCACGGTCGAGCTTCCCGAAGGTGACGACGTCAGTGATCTGTATGTCTTCCGCTATCGAAAACACCCGCCGCACTGGGCGGCAGAGCACGGTTGGATGATCGGAGTTGCCGGTCCTTATCGGCGCAATGACCAGCCCACGACCGATGGGCTCGGAGCGACGTTCTCGCGCATGGAGTCGGAGGACAGCAAGACTCTCGCCGAGCACATTGAGGCCAACCTCGGGACGATCGCGGATTGGACGGCACGACGAACGTAGGCGCGTGCCTAGCCCTCGAGCCATTCGGTGACAAACCTGTCGCTGGCGTGAATGTCGATCTGGCGAAGCCGGCCGTCGCCTGAATTGACGAATTTGTGCGGGACGCCCGGCTGCACGATCAGCACTTGTCCTGCGCTTGCTACGGTGGTGTTGGAGCCGACGGTGAACGTCGCCTGCCCCTCGAGCAGGATGAAGATCTCCTCGTACGCATGGCGGTGAAGTCGCGGACCGCCCCCTGGCTCCAGGTCGATGAAGATCAGGCAGACGTGGGCGCCGCCGAACAGGTGGCCCTGGAGCTCTGAATCGGGCAGCTGGTCGCGCTCGACCACCACGTAGCCGGCCGTCGTGCCGGCTTCGGCTCCGGCTGCTAGAGGGGCCTTCCTTACGAGTGGTCATGTCTTGCCTAGGTGCAGTCGCCGCCGGGCGCGACGTCGGTCGTGACCCCGGCCGCGATCTTCTGAAAGCCCGACGTGGCATTGAACAGGAAGATGCCCGTCCGTCCGACAAACCAGATGCCGTGCGCGTCGGCGTGATGCCGCGGGCCTACAGTGGCCAGGACCACCCCGGTGGGCGCCGCCACGGGTCTAAGCCCGGCGTTCGGGTCGAGATAGACGAGGCCAGGCGAGGTCCCGGTGAGCACGATGAGCAGCCCGCCTTGCCGGTCCGCCGCGATCAGCGCGATGGTGCTGGCGCTAGGGGCCGTAAACACGGTCTTCGATGCGCGGCTGAGGAGGTTGGCGATCAGGACCGCGGTTGCCTGTGGTGCGCCCAGCACGCCCGGAGAGTTGAGGCCATACGCAAAAGTTCCACCGCTCGCCGTCGGAGTTGTCGGCGCCGTGGCCACTTCGCGCCAATCATCGGTCGCGGCGGGTGGCGTGACCGCAGTGATCGCTTGGGTCGTCTGGTCGAGCAGCCACAGGCCGTTTGACGCCGGTTGGTTCTGGACGAGCACGACGCCCGCGCTGGTGTAGGCCAGCGGCGTCAGGTTGATTGGATTTGCGATCGGGACCTCGGAGCCGGTGGCGGCCGCCAGCCGCAGGCTGCCGTTGGGGTGGAGATAGGCGTAGTGCAGCAGGTCGGGCGCAACCAGCTCCGGGGGCGCAGGCAGCCACTTGCCTGCTACCGGCGAAAAAGTCCCCAGCCCGACTCCGAAGAGCTGGGGTGAGGTCACTGTGCCCCAGATCGGAACCGTGCCGCCGCCGCCGACCGGGAAGTCCGCGACTTTGACGATCGAGTCGCTGGGGTCGTCGGAGGTGGCGCCGGAAGGCAGGGTCAGGTACCCCAGCACCTCGCGGTTGCCGCCCTGGTCGACACGCAGGTTCACGGGCATCTTGCATGGGAGCGCGGCTGCGGGGGTCGGAGAAACCGGTGTCGGCAGGGTGGACGGAGTGGCCCGCACGCAGCCGCCGGCCAGGACGATCGCCGTCGCGACTCCAAACCAGCGCATCTGGCGTGCACGTCCCCGCCTGAGCGACGTCACGATCCGCCAACGATAACGCCGGGACCCGGCGGCTTCCCGCTTGCCGTTACGTCAGTGTCACCGATCGGTGGCGCGCCGCCAGCGAGAACGAGGCGACGCAGCCAACCGCCACCAGCGACAGTACCGCCGGGGCCACACCGATCCCGAACCATGCAATCACCGCGCCGATGCCGCCCGGGATGATGGCCCCGCCGAGCATTGAGGCTGGAAACAGCCACGACGTGACGCGGGCGTCGCCGGGCCTGAGCTTGGCCAGCCAAACGATTCCGGTCGGAAAGATAGGTGCGATCGCCAGGCCGGCGACGATGTAAGCGACTGGCGCGGCGGCTGGGATCAATGCGCTCAGCAGCGCGACGGCACACACCGCGGCGCCACTGATCACGATCGCACTCTCGGGCACATGCGCAGGTACGAAGGCGGCCAGCAGCCTGCCCACCGCGAGCGCCAGCCAGAAGCCGGAGGTCAGTGTCGCCGCTGCCACCGACTGCAGGCCGATCGATTCTAGATGAGAAGGCATCCAGCCGCCGATGCCCGCCTCCATGCCGACATACAGGGCGAAGGCAACCATGAAGATCCCAAGGAGGACGGCTGAGGAGTTCGCGGTCCTCGAAGGCATGAAGGGCAGCCGCCCGGAGACACCACTGACCAGGGGCCAGAGCGCGAAGGCAACCGCGGCTGCGCCTCCATAGAGCAGGGCCAGGTGTGTGCGGCCGACGGTTGAGACGAGGATTGGACCGGCGACGGCGCCGACGGCGAAAGTCCCGTTCAACGCATTCAGAGTCGCCGTGCGCCGAAAGCCCTCGCTGTGGGCGACGAGCTGGTTGCAGCCGAGGTCGAGCGCGCCCCAACCGATTCCCAGCACGAACACGGAGGCCAGGAACGCGGGCCATGCAGGCGCCAGCGCGACGCTAGCGCATCCGACGCCCAGACAGGTGATCGCGCCGAGCATGAAAGTGCGGCTCGAGACTCGCTGCAGCACTCGCATCGACGCGAGGACCCCGACCAGAGCCCCCGAGAAATGGGTGGTGAGAACTCCACCGGCGACGGCCAG
>WNFB01004969.1_pt1 | contig 11847 bp, 11 predicted proteins | sample 5400501 | NCBI WGS metagenome assembly WNFB01 (sample SAMN13153341, study PRJNA577476) | soil metagenome | isolation source: 200 cm saprolite under Douglas fir tree site 2 hole 1 | place: USA:California | collected 2015-04-18 | reverse complement strand
CGCGGCGGCATTCCCTTCCCGCCTTTCGTGTCGGCTTCGCAGTCGTTTCCGGACTTGACGGTCGAAGTCCGATGGAGCGACGCCTCGTCGGGCAGGAGCGGCCGCGCGATCATCAAGAACGGCGCGCTGTCCGAGCAGGCGGTGCAGTCGCACGCGCCGGCCGGCGCGGCCCTGCAGGACGTGCGAGCCGACGCCGACGGCGGGCTGCGGCTCGCCATTACCTGCGCGCGCTGGCGCGAGTTCTGGCACGGGTACGTCATCGCTGCGGACCAACACGCTTTCTTCCGCATCGCGGGACCGACCGGGTGCGAGCTTTCCGCTTCCGACGGTATCGAGGCCGAATGGGCCGAGCGCTGGACGGTTTCATCCGGCGATGCGGCCTACACGGAGCTTGCGCCCCGCGAGGCGATCGCGGAAGGCGAGTTGCGCGAGCTCGACCGGCTTGCGCAGGAATTCTCGAGCGAATGGATATGGTTCGAAGAGAGCCCTCCGGAGGAGACCGCGGTCGAGCGAGCGCGCTTCGAGGCTTACGGGTATCCGGTCCGCGCGGCGAACCTGCGCTCGGAAAAGCTGCGCAAAGTGCTGCGGCCCGATGGCGGCGGTCTGGCATTCGGCTCGTTCGGGGAGGACACGCGCTGGATTCCGGATCTGCTGCTGCGCTCTTGGCTGCCGCCGACGAGATGAGCGAACCCTTCCGGCGCCGCAAGGTGCAGTGCGCGAGCGCAAGCGGCCTGCACCGCATGGCCTATCTCGAATGGGGCGAGCGCTCCAGCGGGAAGACCCTCGTGTGCGTTCACGGGCTCACCCGCTGCGCGCGCGATTTCGACCGCCTGGCCCCGGAAATGGTCCGCCACGGCTACCGCGTCGTCTGCCCGGACGTCGCCGGACGCGGCGATTCCGATTGGCTGAAAAATCCGATGGAGTACGCGGTGGCGACCTACGCGTTCGACATGGTCACCTTGATCGCGCGCCTGGACGTGGAATCGGTGCATTGGGTGGGCACCTCGCTCGGCGGGCTGATTGGAATGACGCTCGCGGCGATGCCCGATTCTCCGATCCAGCGGCTGGTGCTGAACGACGTCGGGCCGGTGCTCACCGCGGTGTCGCTCGAGCGGCTCAGCTCCTACGTCGGCAAGTGGCCGCCGCTTCCGACGATCGAGGCCGCCGAGCTGTTCGTGCGCTCGACCAGCGCGTCATTCGGCCCGCACACCGACGCCGAATGGCGATTCCTCACCGAGCACGTCGTGCGAAAGAATCCGGACGGGTCGCTGCGCATGCACTACGATCCGGCGATCGCCGTGCCGTTCAACGCCGAGCTGTCGCCGAAAGACGTGGAGCTGTGGAGCTTCTACGATGCGATCCGCTGCCCGACGCTGGTCCTGCGCGGCGAGCAGTCGGATCTTTTGAGGCGCGACACCGCGGTGGAGATGGCATCGCGCGGACCCCGGGCGAAGGTCGTCGAGATACAAGGCGTCGGCCACGCGCCGACATTGCTTCACGACGACCAGATCGCGATCGTGCGGGAGTTTCTGCTGGAATCGTAGTCGCTAACGTTCGCGCCCACGCGCGGGCGCGGAAGATGGTTGACCAACGCGCGATGCTTCTCGCCCGTCGCGGTGGGGCGCGCTGTTAGAGGTCACTGTCGCAAGCTCTCAGGAGGAAACCAATGCAGTTGGTCGAGGAAGTTGAGCAGGCGCGGTATTGCGCTTTGTTGCCTCGATCGTTCGATGCCACTGCTTCTCTTTCTCTAACGTGTCGATGTACCTGAACTCGATAAGGCCACTACGCAAGGGAGACACTCGTAGGTACGGGCCGTCGTACGGGTGGGTGACCACAGTTTGAGTGATGCAAAGGTCAAACATCGAGGTCCAGGCATAGAGGCCGGAAGCCAAGGGGCTGGTAGCAATATGCTGGCTGAGCGCCAGCATCTCTCGAATTGCTAGGTCATGACCAGTGTAGTTCTCGTAGCGAGCGACGATCTCGGGCCAAGACTTATTCACTAATGTGACCTCTAACGTTCGCGTTAAACGGCGCGCGCAAGGGAGCGGAGCGACGCTTGCGAGCATCCGTTTTCCAACGCGTGGTTAGTCATCACGTCCTGTCCTATTGGCAAGTACCACTTCTCGTATTCGGCCCGCGGAGAGAGCATTAAGGTCTTCACGCTGTGTACGAAGTTCGTGTTGGATGAGTGGATGGGCCAATACTCGCTCTTCCGCACCAGGATCCCTGAACTGAAGTCCCAGTTCCTCCCAGACCACCTGATCTCGCGCGTCATATGCTCGCCTTGCGGCCCATGCGGCCTCTCGCGATGCTCCGTGAACCCACGCCCGAAGGGCAAAGCAAGTAGACGCTACCGGGTCAGCATCGAGCTCAGGAGAGCCCTCAAAGCGTGCGAGTACTTCGAGAAGACCCGCCGGCGGCGGCGCATCTTCGAGGACAGAGGTTTCAAGCAACGCCAAGGACTCACGGACGAGAGCTTCCGTTTGCGAATCGCTATGCAGAAATGGCTGCAATCTACGGGCGCACGCTAAGGCAAATGCTGTGCGCTCTTTTGGCGCGAGAGCATCAAGGCGCGAGATAAGCACGGTTTCGTCGAACAATTCCATCTGCTTGCGTGATGACTAACGCGCGCGGTGAGCGGCCGGGAGGCGAGCAACGCGAGCCCCCGGTCCGCTCGAGCGCGTGGTTAGAAGGCCGAAATGCTTCACGCGCTGGCATCCTCCAGGTTGCGCTCGCGGGGTCTGGCCGCCTGGTCTCCGGGGAAATCCTACCTCCCGGACGAATAATCAGTCAGTCGCATGAAAACCCGCTCGGGGGCCTTGGCGAGGATTTTGCCGTCGGCTTCGCTGGCCTCTCGGACCTTGATCCAGTCGGTGTCCGCCTGGAAGGCCTTCCAGCTCTTCTCGGCCGCCTCCTGGCTTTCGTGTGAGATGACATAGATCAGCGTGTTGTCCTTTCGCGCGTCGTCGGTCGGGATCCAGTACATCTCGTTCCTCATCCCGTGCTTCTCGAATAGCTTCATCGTGTGCCCGGCAAACCGCTTGTTCAGCGCCGGCAGTCGTCCCGGCAGCGTCGTGTACGTTCGCAGCTCATAGACCCTGGTGTTCACCTTCTTCTCCTGGCCCACCGATACCCCCGTCCAAAACGCCACGAGACACCCCGCCAACACCGCCACCGCACCCAGCACCATCCGATTCGTTTTCATGATGAAGACCTCCTTGTTGTTGAAAGTGAACATCCTTCACGCTTCACAGCCTCTCTTTCGCGGACCTCGAGACCTGCGGGCCTCGAACCGCTGTTCCTAGCCATCCGCCTCATATGACGAACGCATCATCGCTCTTTCCTTTTAACGTTCGCGTTGAGCGGCGCGCGGCCGCATGGCCGCGTGTCCGCTCTCGAACGCGTTGTTAGCGATCATTTTGCGGATACGGATATACATCGAAGGTAATTGCTATACCCAGACTAGCTGCCGATCGAAGAAGGTCGGGATGTAGCTCCAACGCAAAGTTTTTCGTGCTCATTAGGCCAACGAACAGCTCGGCGCGTCCACCCGATTTGCGAAGGCGCGAAATATAGGGCCGGCATTCTCAGAATCGCTGAATGGTCTGCGCGAGGAACTTTTCCGCGTACTGTTGCTTCGAGGAAACTTGCTTCTTCGTCAACTTGAAATTGCGGCTGGAGCGGCCAAGCCCTGAAGCCCGAGCAGTACCAGAACCGCAAGAACGAAGAACAACGCGCGACGAGTGATAGACCGCCATACAACGAGCGTCGCAATGACCGCCCAGATCGCGGGCATGAAGATTAAGATCGTCAATAGCTGTTCTTTCACAGCGTGAGCCCTAACGTCCCGGCTAACGCGCCGCCCGCTTGCGGGCGGTCGCTGTTGAGCCGGCGGTTAGACGTGACCCCTTTTCATGCAGGCGCCCTGACACGTACTTGTGAAGCACGCTAGCAATTAGCGTTTGGTAAGGAACACCCTCTTCATACGCCCGGGCTTGAATATCCATGAGATCGGCGGCAGAAAGACGAATGTTTACGCGCCTGTTCTTTACAAAAGTTGCACGCGCGGATTCTCGAAACGCGGCGAGTTGCGCCTTTGTAGGACGAACGGAGACCAATGCTCCTTTTTCGTACGCGCCCAGCACTTCTCGTTCGTAACGGTCAAGATTTTTCATCTGGATCATCCATTTCTAAATAGTCGCGTGTTGCCTTTCGGCTCGGAATGACAGTCTTCAAAAAGTAGTGTTCCTCTTCCTCGACCGATGGAACAAGGAAGACGTATCCCCGATAAGCCACGACTAGCACGACCTGGCCGGGATAACGCTTTTGATTAGGATGGACCAGTATGTCTTTGAGCCCACCTTCCTCTACCGCAAGAACGATCTCCTCAAAAGAGATGCTGCGCCCCAACTTCAAGCGCTCATTCTTAACCGGGTCCCACCGGAAAGGCTTCACACATGGAGTTTACCAAAACGTGTGCCTTTTGTCATCACGCGCTCCGCTATGTCTGGTCACGTCTAACTTAAAGTCGACCGCCGAAAAGCGGTGTCTGCATACCCCATTCTGCGCCGACGCTTGTCATCCTTCAACGGGATCAATCCGTTGTGGAGGCTTGGCATACTAAACGCGCCGACAAAACCCCGATTCGCATGCCTTACGCAGAAAAGCCTCACTTGCCGCTCCAAGCCACGGTGAAGCCGAGACTCCTGGATCAGGTGCGCGGCGTGCTGCGCCGCAAGCACTACAGTATCCGTACCGAGCAGAGTTACGTCGATTGGATCCGGCGTTTTATTCTGTTCCGCGGCAGGCGGCACCCGTCGCAGATGGGCAAAGCCGAAGTATCCGCTTATCTTACCCACCTGGCCGTGCGGCGAGACGTGGCGGCGTCCACGCAGAACCGGGCGCTTTCGGCGATTTTGTTCTTGTATCGGGATGTCCTCGAGCAGGAGCTGGAGTGGGTCGAAGGTTTCGAGCGGGCCAAGCGCCCGGCGCGGCTGCCGGTGGTGTTGACCCCGGCCGAGACGCGCGCCGTGCTCGCGCAGCTCGAAGGCGCGAAGTGGCTGATGGCGAGCTTGCTCTACGGTTCGGGCCTGCGCTTGACGGAATGCCTGAGACTGCGGGTGAAGGATGTCGATTTCGGCTACGGGCAGATACTGGTTCGCGACGGCAAGGGTCGAAGGACCGGGTCACCATGCTGCCGCGGGCGCTGATAGAGCCGCTCAAAGCGCATCTTGAAAAAGTTTGCGCCTTGCACCGGCGCGACTTGGGAGCGGGGTACGGAGAGGTCTATCTTCCGTCCGCCTTGGAACGCAAGTATCCGCGCGCCCCCAGGGAATGGGGTTGGCAGTTACGTTTTTCCTTCGCGCAAGCTCTCCGCGGATCCGCGCAGCGGCGCCATACGCCGACACCATCTCGATGAAGATGTGCTGCAACGGGCGATCAAAGAGGCGGCGCGCAACGCAGACGTACGCAAGCCGGTCAGCTGCCATGCGTTTCGCCATTCCTTTGCCACGCACCTGCTCGAAAACGGTTACGACATCCGCACGGTGCAGGAGCTACTGGGGCATTCGGACGTGTCGACGACGATGATCTACACCCACGTCATGAACAAGGGTGGTCGCGGGGTGCGAAGCCCGCTCGATGGCGCTGCTTCCGGCGAGCCCCGGAGGGGACAAACGATGGGAGACGGCACGGTGTAGAACGCTGCGCGCAAAGCGCCGCTACGCGCCAGCCCGCCCCGCCGGGTCCTGCCGGTAGAAAAGCGCGAGCTGCCCGTACAGCTCGGGCCAGTCGCGAGCGAGCACGGCGGATTCGGTGAAGAAGGCTTCGCTCATGACGGCGAAGAATTCAGCCGGGTGTTCGGAGGCGTAGTCGTCGATGAAGGTCGGCCGGCCGGCGTCGATTTCGCCGCAGAAGCGCTCGTAGGCTTCTTCGAGTGTCTTGCGCCATTTCGCCGCGTCCATTCGGGCGCCCGCGGCGGGAAAATCCGCGTCGCCTGCTCCGTCCATGTGGATCTTGTGCGCGAATTCGTGGATCACCACGTTGTAGCCGCGCTCGGTCAGCTTGACGTCTTCCCAGGAGAGGATCACCGGCCCGCCCGGCCAGGCTTCGCCAGCGAGCTCCTCGTCGAAGGTGTGCACGATTCCGTTCTCGTCCATTTCTTCCTTGCGCACGCGGAATTCGCCCGGATAGACGACGATGCCGACCCAGCCGTTGTAGATGTCCAGGCCGAGATTGAGAATCGGAAGGCAGGCCTGAGCGGCGACCGACAGGCGCACATCGTCGGTGAGCTTGAAGCCGCGCGCGCCGTGCATTTCCTTCTCGGCGAGAAATAGGAGGACGAGCCGCTTGAGGCGTGCCGTTTCCTCTTTCGACAGGCCGCGAAGAAAGGACAGCCTCGATGCGACTCGTGCCCACAGCGCCTCGTCGATACGGGCGCTTTTCAGCACGCGCTTGCGGCGCCAATTCCGGAAGAACCCCATCCTTCAGCGTCTGGAAGTCAGCACCACGCCGCCCAGCACCAGGGCGAATCCGGCGAGGTGGTACGGTCGGAACGGCTCCCCGAGCAGGGTCACCGCAAACAGCGTCCCGAACACCGGGATCACCGGATTGAAGAACCCCGCCACGTTGGGCCCCACCACGGCCACCGCGTGGTTCCAGCAGATGTAGGCCACGATGGACGGAAAGACCGCGAGATAGCCGATCGCGGCGATGGTTCTCGGCGAAAGCGCCATAGCGCCGCCCGCCGAGATCTCCCACAGGTAGAAAGGCAGCGAGAAGACCGCCGCCGCGGCGACGATGGTGAACAGGAACGACAGCGGCCGAAGGGGAGGGCGCCATTTCAGGAGAACGGTATAGATCGCCCACAAGAGCGCCCCGCCGAGGAGCAGCAGGTCCCCGGGATTCAGGGAGGGCCGCGCGAGCGTTTGCAGCTCGCCCGAACTGATGATGCAGGCGACCCCCGCGAGCGACAGCGCCAGTCCCGCGAGCTGCCTGCCGCTGACGGTGAGCTTGAGCAGCCACCAGGACAGCGGCACGACGAACAGCGGCAGCGATGAATTCAGCAGGGTCGCGTTGACCGCGGTGGTGTAGCGCACGCCCCAGTAGCCGAGCAGGGTGAATCCCCCGGCCCCGATCACACCGAAAGCGATCAGCGCGGGGAGATGGCGCCCGATGAGCGGAGCGTCCTCGCGCAGTTGCGCGGCGGCGAAGGGCAGCAGAAGCGCCGAGGCGATCGCCCAGCGCCAGAACGACAACGCAAACGGCGGGACCTCGGGAGTGATCGCGCGCGCGGCCACCCAGTTGCCGCCCCAAGACGCGGCGGCGACCAACAGCAGCAGGGTGGACAGCGTCCGCTGCCGCGCGAGGGCGTCGGGCATCAGAGTTCCGGGAAAAAGACGGATTATCCGGGACGGCGCTGTCCGGCGCTACTGCGTGGGATAAACTTCGAGCATGGTTTCCACTACGCGCCCAGATCTCGCCGAAATCGTCGAGTCCGACGTCCTCAACGCCGGAATCTCCGAAGAGGACCGGCGTGCGCTCGCCCGGGCGCTCGAGTTTGCCGGGGACGTCTACGGCGAAAAACTGCTCGGCACCGGCGAGCCGGCTTATGAGCACGCCCTGGGGACGGCGCGCAACGTCGCCGGGCTCAGGCTCGACGCCGACGCGCGGGCTGCCGGGCTGCTCTTCGCCGTGCCCGCTTATCTCCCCGGGGCCGAGGAAAAGCTGAAGGAATCGTTCGGCGCGGCGGTCGCTTCGCTGGTTGCGGGTATCAGCCGGCTCAACGCGCTGCGCGTGATCACGCGCAGCGCGGCGCAGGGCAAGGACCCGCAGTCGCAGGCCGAGGTGCTGCGCAAGATGCTGCTCGCGATGGTGGAGGACATCCGCGTGGTGCTGCTGCGCCTTGCGAGCCGCACGCAGACTATGCGCTGGCTCGTGAACTCCCCGGAAGCCGCGCGCCGCGAGCTCGCCCGCGAGACGCTCGACATCTACGCGCCGCTCGCCAATCGCCTCGGCGTGTGGCAGCTCAAGTGGGAGCTGGAAGACCTGTCGTTCCGCTACCTCGAGCCCGGCCTCTACAAGCGCATCGCCGGCCTGCTCGATGATCGCCGCAGCGAGCGCGAGCGCTTCGTCGAGCGTGCGGTCGCCGAGCTCGCCGACGAGCTTGCCCGCGCCGGAGTCGTGGCCGAGATCACCGGCCGCCCGAAACACCTCTACAGCATCTACACGAAGATGCGCGCGAAGTCGCTCGACTTCTCGGAAATCCACGACGTGAGCGGGTTGCGCGTGCTGGTGGAGGAGCTGAAGGATTGCTACACGGTGCTCGGCGTCGTGCACAACCTGTGGGCGCCGATTCCGAGGGAATTCGACGACTACATCTCGAGGCCGAAAGCGAACCTCTACCGTTCGCTGCATACGGCGGTGATCGGACCGGAGGGAAAGGCCCTGGAAGTGCAGATCCGCACCCGCGAGATGCACCGCGACGCGGAGCTGGGGGTCGCCGCGCATTGGCGCTACAAGGAAGGGGCAAAGCGCGCAGCCGGCAAAGGCGACCCCTTCGACGACAAGATCGCCTGGCTGCGGCAGATGCTCGCGTGGCGCGACGAGATCGTCGACGCCTCGGACTGGGTCGAGCAGTCCAAGCACGCCGTGCTGGGCGACACCGTTTACGTGCTCACGCCTCAAGGGCGGGTCATCGATCTGCCGCAGGGGGCGACGCCCGTGGACTTCGCCTACGCGCTGCACTCCGACGTCGGCCACCGCTGCCGCGGCGCCAAGGTGAACGGGGCCATCGTCCCGCTCGACTACCGGTTGAAGAACGCCGAAGTGGTCGAGATCATTACCGCCAAAACCGGGGGCCCGAGCCGCGACTGGCTCAATCCGGCGCTCGGCACCATCAAGAGCTCGCGCGCACGCAACAAGGTGCGCCAGTGGTTCAATAGTCGCGGAATCGCGAGCGTCGTCGCCGCGGGGCGCGCCGCGGTCGAGCGCGAGCTGCAGCGCGAAGGCAAGCGCGCGGCGAGCCTCGAGGACCTGGCGAGGCGCCTCGGCTTCGAGGAGCCCGATAAGCTTTTCGCGGCGGTTGGGCGCGAGGAAGTCGGCCCCCGGCAGCTGCAGATGGCGCTGCGCGGCGAAGGGGAGCAGGCGGTGCCGCCCGCGGCGCAGCCGCACCGGGCGCGCGCCGCGCAGCCGGGCCGCGGTATTCTGGTGGTCGGCGTGGACCGGCTGCTCACGCAGCTTGCGCGCTGCTGCAAGCCCGCGCCGCCCGACCGGATTTCGGGCTTCGTCACCAAGGGACGCGGTGTCTCGGTGCACCGGCGCGACTGCTCGAGCCTCGCGCGCCTGGCTGAGCGCTTTCCCGAGCGCATCATCGGCGCGGAATGGGGCAAGCAGGGGGCTCATGCGTACCCCGTCGACATCGTGGTTCGCGGGAACGACCGGCAAGGGCTGCTGCGCGACGTGACCGAAACGCTGGTGCGGGAGAAGACCAACGTAATCGCGGCGAAGACGCAGACCCGCAACGACGTCGCCTCCATGTACTTCACCGTCGAGGTCGAAGACATCGACCAATTGCAGCGCGCACTGTCCGCGATCGAGAGCGTGCGCGGCGTTCTCGCCGCGGCGCGGCGCTGAGCCAGCCCGGCCCGGAAATTGCTGCTCTTCCCTCCCGTACTCAAAGGGAGGGAACGTGAAGATCTTGCCCGAAGAGGAGTTCAGGGATCTGGCCGCGAAGAACGGCTGGTCCGATGCTTTTGCGGAGGGGTACCTCGACGGCACTGCGGCACGCAAATACGGCACGCAGACTCCCAACTATCCCGTAGGCGACCTGGACGAGTATCGTCAGGGATTTCTGGCCGGCTACTCCTTAACGAGGATGAAACGATGCTGAGGCACGATCCGACTGGCACGGCGCTTGCAGAGCTAGGGAGGAGTGTTACTCAGGGGGCAGTCATGGGAACAGTAGCAGAGTTCAAGGCCATCGAAAACGAAGGTCCTTCAGACCCCTATGCCAGCGGAGTCGCCGACGGGCTGTCTGCCCGGGCTGAGGGCAGCGCGCTGACCCTCTATCTTCAGGTTGGAATCGACGACTACGCCAGGGGTTTCCGCGCGGGGTTTTTCGGTCAGTTGGACCTCAGGACCGCGGACCAGCGATAGCCCTGCAACAGGGTGGAGCGCAGCGGGAGATTCAAGGCAGGGTGTGCGAGATCCGACAGCTTTTGACGTTCGGTCAACACGGACGCGTCCTCGAACAGCTCTTTCCTCCGGCGATCGGCCGGCACAGCCGGAGTCTCGGATTCCTTTGACACCCCGCGGGGCCCAAGAGACTTCGGCCGCGCGCCGCTTCGAGTAGAATCGGACAGAGTTCCACCGAGGGCCTTGCCGCGGACAGCCGCGTGAGGCATCGGCAATCCAAGAGTGTCCGTTCCGCTGCCAATCGGTAAGATAATCCGGTAGATGCGCATTCTGCTCAGCAACGACGACGGGTACTTCGCGCCCGGCATCGCGATCCTTGCAGAAACGCTCTCCGGCCTTGCGAGCGTAACCGTGGTCGCACCCGAGCGCGACCGCAGCGGCGCCTCCAACTCCCTCACCCTGGATCGGCCGCTTTCGGTGCGCACATCCGGGAACGGCTTTCGGTTCGTAAACGGCACGCCCACCGACTGCGTTCATCTCGCAGTGACCGGATTGCTCGATGAGATGCCCGACATGATCATCTCAGGCATCAATCTGGGCGCAAACATGGGTGACGACACGATCTACTCGGGCACCGTCGCGGCGGCAACAGAAGGCTATCTGCTCGGGATCCCGTCGCTCGCGATCTCGCTCGCGAGCAAGGCCGGGAGGCACTACGACACGGCGGCGCGCGTCACGCGCGAGCTGGTCGAGCGCTTCCAGAGACAGCCTCCGCGCGATCCTGTGCTGCTCAACGTGAACGTCCCCGACATCGCCTACGAGACGCTGAAGGGTTTCGAAGTGACGCGGCTGGGCAAACGCCACAAGGCGGAGCCCACGATCAAGACCAAGACCCCCCGCAACGAGACGGTGTACTGGGTGGGCGCGGCCGGCAGCGCGCAGGATGCCGGGCCGGGGACCGATTTTCACGCCGTCGCGTCGGACTGCGTGTCGCTCACGCCGCTGCAGATGGATCTCACGCACCAGCAGCAGATTCCTCTGATCAAGACCTGGCTGGCGAAGTGATGCTTTCGAAAACCCGCGGTATAGGGATGACCTCGCAGCGCACGCGCGACCGCATGGTCGTGCGCCTGCGTGAGAAAGGCATACGCGATGAGGCGGTACTTGCCGCGATCGCAGCCATTCCGCGCCATATTTTCGTCGAGGAAGCGCTCTCCAGCCGCGCCTACGAGGACACCGCCCTGCCGATCGGCTTCGAGCAGACCATCTCGCAACCCTTCGTGGTGGCGCGCATGCTCGAGGCCATGCGCGGAGACAAGCCGCTCTCGAAGGTGCTCGAAATCGGCACCGGCTGCGGCTATCAGGCGGCCTTGCTCGCGCGGCTTGCAAAGCAAGTTTATTCGGTCGAGCGCATCGCGGGATTGCTCGAAAAGGCGCGCGGAAACCTGCGCTCCTTGCGCCTGTCGAACCTGAGGCTGGTGCACGCCGACGGCACCGGAGGATTGCCCGAAGCGGCGCCCTTCGACGGCATCATCGTCGCGGCGGCGACGCCCGGGATTCCCGGCGCGCTTTTGCAGCAGCTTGCGCCGGGTGGCAGAATGATCGTGCCCGTGGGAAGCGGCGATCAGGCGCTGTGCCTCGTCGAGAGGACTCCGACCGGATTGACGGAAAAATGGCTCGACGCCGTGCGTTTTGTACCTTTGAGAGGAGGCA
>WNFB01004965.1_pt1 | contig 11853 bp, 11 predicted proteins | sample 5400501 | NCBI WGS metagenome assembly WNFB01 (sample SAMN13153341, study PRJNA577476) | soil metagenome | isolation source: 200 cm saprolite under Douglas fir tree site 2 hole 1 | place: USA:California | collected 2015-04-18 | reverse complement strand
TGAACCATGCTGCAACGGTTTCCACTGAGCGATCGGGGAGCACGTCCAAAGGCATTCGCCGTTCGAGATCACAAAGCAGTGTTCCGTAACGGAGTCCACGCTTCCACGCCCACTCGTCCACACCAACCACTCGTGGAGGCTCTGGGGCTGGCAGATCACTTTGGCGCACGAGACGCAAGATCGTATCGCGGCTGGCTTTGAGATGAAGCTGGTTGCTGACGCGCGCGCCAGCCTGCCCCCCGAGAGCAAATCCGAGCATCCGCAGCGTCCGTTGGAGCCGGATCGTCCGCTGGGCATGGGGAAGCGCCAGCAAAGGAAATCTCTCCGCAAAGATTTTGCGCCGACAGGTCTTTTTTGGGCAAAAGAAGCGACGGACTTCTACAAGTAGATGAATGGCTTGTTCGCTGCTGGGAAGGTCGTGTAAATGACGGGTGTAACGACTTTGCACCCGTTTAGCCACCGTACCGCAACACGGACATGCGGCTGTTTGGGAAGCAGCTCGCAGCGTCACCGTGATCTCGTCGGCAATCTGGACCTGCTCCACCATTCCGTCAGAAAGATCTGGAAAAATCACCATAGAAGACACTCGATGAAGAAAAATGCGTAATAAAGGCAGAAGAGATGTTGCCCTTCTATTTTACCACATTTGTGACCAGCGAGGTTGCGTAAGAGTCAACTTATGGTCTTTTTAACAGCCATCCAGACGATCAATGAGGGACGGCTCGATGAGTTTCTGGCGTTATTCGCCCACGGCGCCACTGTCGTTGATGATGAAACGTATCACGGGTCTGAGGCTATTCGGGCCTGGGCCGAGCGCGAAACCTTTGGGGTGCGGATGCATATTGACGTGGTCCAGGAAACGAATCCAGAGGGAACGACTCTTGAGGTGAATGCCACCTCGACAGGCGGATATTCCGGGCCGGGCACCTTTTTCTTGACCATTCGGGGTGGCCTGATCGAACGTCTCGAGATCAGCTAGATGTGGCGGGAACCAACCCTACACTTTCCTAGCATCAGCGAAGCCGCGAATGAGAGCGGTCCAGGCTGTTACGAATTCCTGCGCGAGCGCGGCTGAGCGGGTGGGAGGTCGATCAGCTCATCGTTGGCGATCTCGTTGCTCACAATATAGCCAAGTGGGGTGATGGGGTTACTCCAGCCGCCGGCATCCTGCAGCGCCTTGACGCTCACGCCCCTCTTCCTGGCCTGCTCGGTGGCCCAGCTATGGCGCAGGTCGTGCGGCGAGAGGTTCTCCAGGGGCACCTGGCGGCCATCCAGCAGCGTTCTGGCCAGATAGCGCCGGCCCAGCTCGCGGATGCGCACGTAGATCGAGGACTCGTCATAGCCGTCCTCCCGCGTTTTCCCCCGGTACACCTGGCCATCCTCGCGCACCCTCATAGAGCGGGGATCGCCTTCGAAGAGCCGCTTCGTGGGACGAAACCGCCCAAAATAGAGCCGCACTGCCATCGCGGTGTCATCGGAGAGCCAGTGCGTCTGGGTCTTGTGGACCTTGTGGCGGTAGAAGGTAAACGTGCCGCGCTCCAGGTCGATCTCGGCGAGCTGCCGGGGGGTGCTGCGCTTCACGCCGACTTTGGGAGTCGCGGACGAGTCGAACGTCCGGCGCGTGCGGATGGCCACCTGCTGTAAGAGGGACAGCCACTGGGGGGACCAGGCCCACGCCGTGCCAGTCTGAAGCCCTGAGAGTGTCGCCAGGAACTGGGCCCGCTCTGCCTCGCCGGCATTGCGCTTGATCCAATCATCGAGGGCTTTGCTATCCTGGGGCGAGATCACGCGCAAGGCGAGCAGCAGATCAATCTGGCCCAGGACTCTCTTATGCAACTCCGCTGGGCGTTGGGTAATGAGGGTGCATCCCATTCCTTTATAGCGATAGCGCCGCGTCAGCCGGTTCATCGCGGTGAGCGAGCGCTGTGCCATGGGCGACTGCGGCACCTGGGGTGCGAAGAGGTCGGCCTCGTCTACGATCAGGTGACAGAGGACCTCCTCGTGCAACCGGAAGCCCCGGATGAACTCCGCCACGAACTGGCGCTGCTCGTCCTCGTCCTCAAACAAGGAGAGGTCCAAAATGAAGGGCTGGCGTTGCTCGAGGACGAACTGGCTGACGATCGCGCCAGATGCAGGATCCAGGGGAAGATCGCCATGGCGACCGCCGAGGATGAGAACCGGGTAGCCGGCATGCTCCCCGTCGGCACTCGCGCGGATGCCCCAGGTGATGCCGAGCGGATCGACATAGCCGACAAAGAGCCCATGCTCGACCATTTCCTCCATCAAGACGGAAGCACAGTACGACTTGCCTGCTCCACGCTGGGCTACGATACCCAGCACGTGCGTCAGCGCGTCGAGCGGCAGGTGCAGGGCAGCCGAGATGCTGAGAACGAGCGCCTCCTGGTCATCCTGTTGGACGAGTGCGTGTCGCGTGTCAACCTGCATCTGCGCTCCTCTGCTTTCTTCGCTCTGATCTCTTCTTCGCCATCAGGTAAGCCTCACCTCACCGGGTCCTTGAGAGGTTCTTCGTCATCCCTCACCACCCTCCCTACATGAGGCCCCGAAAAATGTCATTTTTGGCCCAATTCATGATTTCTGTTACCAACCATGAATTGGTAACTGCCCAAAAGACTCCGCAATAACTCGACCTTGTCAAGGATCTACTCTGTTTCCTAGCTTCGGCAGTGCCGGGACATCCAAAGAGGAAATATGAACACATCTCCACTTGCTACATCAGCCAACATACGAGTTATACCAACTTTACTACATGTTGTAAAGAAAGGTGGTATGGGGCTATTGAGCGTTGCAGCAGTCTTCGTTGCCCCAGTTTCAGGTATGCTCGCTTCGTACCTGTGGGCGCTCGTCCGGAAAATGTGCAGCGTAAATGAAGGTCGCATCTGCCATTGCTCGTCATTTCCAGTTTATATGTTGTTCGATCAGGGTGCCTACTTACCATTGTCAGGCCACAGCCCTCGCTCGTTCCAAAATGCGGTGAACTCCTGTCGCCAGGCCGTGAGGAGCCCCATGAATGTGAAGAAGCGCTCGCGGTCTCCCTGTGGCACGATGGGAAGCAATGGCAAGGAAAAGGTGTCGATCACCTGATCGTCTGCGCCGATCTTGAAGAGATCAACGACGGGTAGTTCCCCTTGCTCCTGGAGCATCTTGCGTGCATGCGTAGTGGTCTGCTCAAAGAGCGACCGTCCCTGCTCGCACAGCTGTGCGAGTAGGGACGCTGATTCGCTATCGAGTCGCAACCCAAATACCTCTGCGTAGCGCATGAGCAGTATATCGATATCGGCAAAGGTGCTCATAAACGTGAAGAGCGCCTGGCGCATCGCTTTGTACTCATGCTGCATCTGCTGATAGGCCTGGTCGGCCAGCGCGTTCTGTGCTTCAGTGGCCCTCTGCAATTGAAGCCGCCGTTCGGGAGCAACCAGCTTCCAGTCGAAGAGGCTATAGAGAAACGGCACTTGTGAGATCAGCAGGCACCACACCAACCGCTTACCGCGTTTCTCGGTCTGGAACGGGAGCTTGCGTGCGCTGACCCACAGCACAAGTCGGCGCCAACGCTGGATATGAGTGTCAGGACGGATGCCGAGCGCGCGGCAGACTGCGAACACCGGAATGTAGGGCCGACCATCCGAAAGATAGAGGGCAGGCACCTGATCGTCCAGAAACGGAAGCCGGGTTGTCGTTTGTGCCACAACTTCCGAAACTTCGTTGTCTTCAAGCTTGTCCAAGCTCAACGTCTCCTTCTTTGTGCCGTTCAAGGCTTTCGACCGAGGAAAGAGGAACGGGTGTTTCATCGCATTGTAGCGGTTTCTCATGAGCTTTGCAAGGACAAGGACATGGCATGAGCAGGCCTAAACGACTTGTTATTAGCTCAAATTGAGCATAGTTAAACGGAGGAGTGGCGTTAGAATTTTCCTATAGTCGTATAGACCAAAATAACTTGTGCGTCTCCCAGAGCAGGGCACACCAGTCAGCTCAGATGTAAACTGCTCCTTTTGTAAGCTCAGAGGGATCGGTAATAGCCAGCAAGTAATGACTCAATTGCTTCATGATCTCTTGTAATGTAGCCCAGGCCTTCAGACGGATACGCATGCAGACCTACTGGACCCTTCTGAGTTCCGCCTCTGAGCAGTTGTGGCACCGCCGTGCCACAACTGCTCAGAGGCGTTAGGTTGCTAGTAACGAGGGAAATCAGCGTTGTCAGTCGATCCTAATAGAGACCCTCGGTGGCATCCTCCGGGAGCTCGTCGAGGACATAATGCTTATAAAAGGTCTCGATACTGGCATGTCCGAGTACCAGCTGGCCGATACGTGGATTCTTCCTGGCAAGCTCGGTGCCCACCAGGCGCCGCAGATCGTGTGGCTTGGCATCGGGCAACCCGATCTTCACCGTGTACCCCTTGATGATCTTCCAGGCGCCCTGGCGGGTCAGAGGCTCAGCCGAGAGCCGGGCGTGTGCGTCCTCTCCGCGGCCATCAAAGCGGGTGAAGATGTAGGAAGACTCGATGGGGCGGGCGGTGAGCCAGGCCTGGATGGCGGCGTAAGCCTCCCTGGTCAGGGGGACGTCGCGGTACTCCGTCTTGTTTTTCCCCCGCACCTCGACGACATAGCCCCGTCCCCGCGGGCGGAGCCGGTTGCGCGTGATGTCACAGATCTCGGAGATGCGCGGCCCGTTGCCGAAGGTATGCAGCAGGGCCAGGTCCCGCAACCCGAGCAGGCGGCTCGCGTCTGGCTGCTCGGTGAGCAGGCGCATCTCCTGCGGAGTAATCCGAACGCGCGCGCTCGGCTTGAGGCGGTCTTTGAGCCCCTTGACGGAGACTCCGCGCACGCGGTTGAACTGCTCGAACGTTCCTGAGGGAATGAGCTTTTTCTCCTCGGCCTCCATCATCATGTGCCGGACGGCGGCGAGCATGCGGTTGATCGTGTTGGGGGAGAGCTGCTTCTCCAGCATCTCCCCGGGGCTTTCCCTATCGGGAACCAGGTAGATGCGCTCCACCAGGTCAGTACGCCACTGCGAGAAGATGGCCGAATCGAGCGCCGCGTGGGCGTTCCTGGCGAAGCGCAGGTAGTCGAAAAAATCCTCGGTGTACTGCTTGCGGGTCGACGGGCTGACCTGACCCGCGAGGATGGAATCGTTCCAGCCCAGCAGCTCGCTGGTGCGCCGCTGCTTCTCCTCGAGCGGCACGGCGCGAGCGCGAGCAGGGGCAACAATAATGGTGCGGGCTGTCTCAGCCGACTCCTGTCCAGTGTCGTCCGCCGCGTCTCGCATAGCATTTGCCCTCTATGGGATGTAGGAGAACGCCCGTTCCTAAAATCCCGTATATTCCATCGATCAAGCCGTAATTTTTTGACGTTCGACAGCGGGGAGCCATTCCCATCCAGAAATTGCCCATTCGTGCCCTCCACGACGAAGGCACTTTCTTGGAGCTTCCACTAAGCACGGATTGTTCCGAACCGAATGCCAACATCGGGCGGAGAGTCCACCCGGAATCGCCCAGAAAATAGATTGACAAAATGTGCGTTTGGTAAACCTATTATAGCCCGGAAATCAGGTCGAATCAAGCCCCTTTTGTTCCACACCGACCCGGATTTCGGCACGCGAACCTCCCAATGAGCCACCCGATTTTCTTGTAAAAGTTCGGTATGATTGATCTCCGTCTCATGAGACCCTGCGACATTTCAAGTACGTGCCAATGTGTACTCTCCTATAAGTGACTCGATAATATCCCCAAAGGGCTACAATGAATACCTTTGCAAAGAGGACAGCTAGAGTTCCCCTCCCCACTCACTGCACATCGCCGGGTTATACTATTTATAAAACGATTACTTATTTATAAGACGAGCACCGGGTTACAGGAGCCAAAACGGATGCTCCAACAAGGGGATCCCAACATTTTTCCACCAAGGATTCGTGGGAGCGATTCCCTTATTTTCTCCGGATTAAGCCTGCCTTACACGATCCCATACTGCTCCATTCAGTGACACAGGTTTCGATGAGTCGTCCCATTTTTCCTGGCGATCCAGGTTTTGGTTGCACCGTTTTTAAGCAGTGCAGTTATTTCCGCCTGATAGGCATCCAGCTTGTGTTGATTGTCGAATAAAATCGTCATTTTGGCGACGAATAACTTTTCATCGGCTTGCTGGCGAACAGCCTGCAAAGCGGATCGACGTTGTATAGTGGCTGATGGCCTCTGCCATATAACTTTTCCAGTCAGCAAATGGCTGTTTGATCCTTGCTATCGACGGGCCTGGAAAAAGCAAATGCTATTGTTTCTGACGCAATTCTTTTCGCATAGCTCGCTAAGAGAGCTTCAGGAGCGGTGTCGTTTCTGCCATATAACTTTTCGTGAGTCTGGCGAAAATGGCCGTTTGCGAGAGCCAAGCGCGTTGCAAATGTAGCCGGTCGCTGCAAGGAAAAGTTATGTGGCAGAGTACGCCGCTTTTGCCGGTGTAGTATCCTGATGCAGTGAAAAGTTATTCGCTGGATGCGGAAAAGTATTTCGACAAACAACAGCTTGCTTTTGCCAACGCCTTGATGAAGGAAATGCGTCCTAAAAATACGCTTCATTGGCCAGTTTCAAAATGTCCAGTTTGTACTTTGTCATCGTACCTGCCAGACATATACTTCATAGGCTGCCGAAGCAATACATTTGCCATCAGGAGACCAGACTACCGAAAGTGCGGGACCGCTACTATGCTCATAAGTCAGCAGTATCGAGCCAAGGGCAGGATGTACGCTCGCCCGAGGTGTGAACGATCTGGCAAATTGCGGATAAGCAGGATTTTGAGCTATCTCCGGATACCGTATCATCCATTTCTTGTGCTCCATGGCATAGGCATGTTGTGCCCACTGTCCGAGCAGCGTTCCAAGATCATGATAGCATTGCGGATCAGTTTCCGGCCCATTGAGCCTGATCGCGGTTTGATAGCATATGAGCGCTTCATCATAGCGATTCAGTTGGAGGAGTGCTTGCCCTTTGCCTGCATACCCTGCATACAGCGAAGAACTTTTTGTCGTTTGGAGAGCCTGTTCATATACATCCAGGGCTTCCTGGTAGCGGGTTAGTTGGAGAAAGATTTTTCCGATTCGATCATAGTACTGTATTTGTGGGGAGATGGCTAACGCCTGTTGGTAGGCTGCCAGCGCGTCTTCGTTGCGTCGTAGCTGTAGCAATATCTTGCCTTGCCACCCGTGGTGGCTAGCTTCATCTGGTTGCAGTTCGCTCGCTTGCTCAAACATAGCTAGCGCCTGTTCATAGCGACGTAAGTAGAAAAGCAGATCGCCTGCCTTTGTCATGTATTCGACCTGATCTGGCTTCAAGGAGCGGGCTTGCCCAAGGGCGCTCAGTGCCTCGTCATATGCTTTCCGCTCGATCAGGATCGCTGCTTTCTCCGCGTGTATCGATCCATTAGTGGGATCAAAGCCTAATGCCCGAGGCACATGAGAGACATAAGAATCACAACCGGCAACGGGAGGAAGAAGAGCAAGCGAAGCGGCGTTCCATTCAGGGACTCTCCCCCCTCCCCAGGCGGACGGTGCCTCGACCGTGGGAAGACCTGACCACGCTTATTGCTCGCATAGCTCACATGATGGGGTATCCTCAACCCGGCTGGATTCTAAGACCTCAAAAGGCGGAGTACGCCATCGCCCCGGGAGAGCTCGCGCTACTACAACGGCCGCTCGACTACGAGTTGCTCATGCGACTCCTTAACCTCGATCAGACGACCCTCCACCGTCTAACGCTGCACCACTTCGTGACGAGAGTGCAGGGTACGAGTGCGATGAGATCAGTAGGGGCTGCAGATCCGCAGCGCGCCTTCCGGCTGAGCGAACTCCCGCGGCTCTGGAACGCGCAGCAACTCTTCTCCTACCCGGGGCAGACCATCCAGGTCTGCCCGCGCTGCCTCGATGAACCAGATGGGTACCACCGACTCTACTGGAGGGCTACCCCTGTGCTCCTCTGTCCCCGTCACCGCGTCTGGCTGATCGATTCCTGTCCTGTCCTGCCTGTCAAAAGCCCATTCCAGGACTCCGTCCCCGGCTGAGCACCTGCCCAGCATGTGGCGGCGATTACCGGCAGCGAGTTCTTCCACTTGCTCCTGAAGCGAGTTGGTTATGCAGCACACACCGCGTGCTTCTCATGCATCTCGGCATCGATGCCATCGAACTCGGAGAACCGCTTCCGGAATGCGAACCCTCACTCCTTCAGGATCTTCCCTCCCAGGATTATTTCTGGCTAGTGACGCATTTCCTGGAACTCCTCTGCATCAAGCCCTATCGTGAGCGGCTGCTTCCCTTGCTCTTGCGTACGCTTCCGGTAGAGGAACTCGCCCCTCCGACTATCCAGAGCGCGCCCCTGCTCCTGCACTACCTGCTTGCCTACTGGCCGGTCCACTTCTGGATCACGCTCGAGCGCCTCCAACAGGAACTGGAGGAGGATTTCCTGTGGTTTCACTCGTCGTATGCCCCCGCCCGGCAGTGGGAAGCACAGCTGACCCGGGAAGCGGTTTGGGGTCAGGGGGTATCCAGGGAGCAGACCATGGCCTTCCTGCACGCGTTTTTCGACATGGCAAAGGACTACTCCAACCACATCGGTATTCCAGGCAGCCCGATGCTTCTCTCGAGAAACATATCGCACCGATGACACTTCCTATCGCCTATCAGCTGCGGCCTGCCACGCAAGAAGAACTCGTAGCTCCCCGGCCATGGGAAGATCTTGCCTCGATCATGGGCCGCGTTGCCCACACCATGCGCTACGAGCACCCCGATTGGGTTCTGATCTCGCCCGACACACCTCACCGCAAGGTGTACTCCCGTGAAGTTCCGCTGCTTCATCGTCTTGCAGACTACCAGGTGCTCGAGCGTACGCTGAGGCTAGGCGAAGCGGAGCTCCACCACATGACCCTGCACCGCTTTGCGGCGCGTCTCCAATCACCGGAGAAAGAAGCACGCGCTCCATCTTCCTATACTGGAGCCGACTCAATCGACCGACCGCTCCTCTGCTGGTCGGCGGTGCGCCGAGTCGGTGTCTCCCTGCGCACTACAAAGATATGCCTGGACTGCCTGCAAGAAGCGCTTGGTCACGATCGCCTCTTCTGGCACCTGCGACCAGTTATTCTCTGTCCGCGCCATTCCCTCCTGCTCATTGATCGCTGTCCGAATTGCTCGGCACCCATCCCAGGTCTACGACTATCGCCCGATAGGTGCCCCTACTGCCAACGTGAATATCTCCAGGCACGTCGCGCATTGATTCCCCCTACATCCTGGCTGCACGAGGGTCAAACGCTGCTGCTGCACCTGCTTACGGCGGAAAGCACAAGCGACTAGATGGGTTCGCCCACATTTGCTGAATCCCCCATCCTCAGGATAGAACCCTGGCACTATTTTGCGCTGCTGGAGCGCTTTGAAAACCTCCTGCAGCCGGGGTTGACCACGAGTATCGTGGTGCAGACACTCAAAAAACTCGCCTGGGAGGACGATCAGAGCACAAGTGAATCACCGGCGATCCAGGGGGTAGCGATACAGATGGCGCTCTTCCACTATCTGCTAGCGTCCTGGCCGGAGAATCTCCTGGCAACGCTCGACCGCATTGCCTCGCTGATGAAAGGGCAGCAGGAGAAGGGAAGCATGCTGGAGAACTTCTGGCAGACTGATCGGCTGGTGCAGCACAGCCGGTCCTCCTCCACGTATGGCGATACTCCCTTTGTTTTTCTCTCGCAGGTGTTTGAGACACTCTTCACCTGGGCTACCATTTCAGGCATCCCATCGAGTAGGGGAGAAGGATTCGGTCATGAGTAATTCATCGCGCATCTTCCACATCCATGTTCCGAATCATATTGTTCATCATGGAATATCACTCTCTTCGGTCGACTTTGATACCAACAGCCAGCAGCTCGGACATGCATGGTCTACATACCATGCATGTCCGAGCTGCTGGCTGAAGCGGACTACAGCGTCCAAGCGATGGCCATGAATGGCCTATAACGCCAGGCCTTACGAGTGTTTCTGATCATGCAGAAGGGGAACGCTCGGTTGAATGTCATATGAACCATCCATGGCCCGAACAGTTACTGTATCGTCCTCCTTTTACTCATAGCTCATTGGCCGATTATTCCGAAGGCGAAGCTCGTCTGCTTAGTGAAGCCAGTGATAGCATGCTCGCTTATCTCCTTCAAATCCCAAAGAGGGACATCTCTAATCTTACTGGCTTGTCTCTGATAGCTTCACTTGGTCTGCCTCCATATAACATTTCTAGATACCGGGCCAGACTCACCGAACTGGATTTGCGTTCCTGGTTCCACCCTTACCTGACCCACACCACAAGGCTGCGTCCATATTGTGTGCGAGATCGGCAGGGCCATGACCGTGTCTACTGGAACTTGAGGGGTGTGCTTTGTTGCCCGCGTCACAAGGTACGTCTTCTCGAAAGATGCCCGGTATGCCTGAAGGATATTCCAGCAGTTCGTCCGCAGGCAAGGCAATGTCCTTACTGTAAGAGTGAAACGTACTTTCTCCCAATCGAGCAACTTCCTGAGGATAGTATGCTCACAGTAGGCACGAGCCTTCTTCTTACGATGCTGCAAATCCCTTCCTCCGAAGCGTCTGAAGCTTTCAAGCTTCTTACCCCATCACCATTACTGACAGTAGAACCGGGTGTCTACTTTGCCCTCCTTACTGAGCTTACGGAAGAAATCGGCTCGTACGACTCGTCTTCGCAGCAGCCATGGCTGCAACTCTGCCGGAAGCTCGGTGAAAGCACCATCTCCCCTGAGCAGGCAGAAGTTGACCCTTATGCAGTCGATGCGGAGGTGTTGCTCTTTCATACGCTCTTTTCTCACTGGCCAGAGCGTTTCTTCACGTTTCTCAATTTTCTGTATCACACCGTTCGTTTACCTGGGCGTTCTCCCGGGTACCTCCGATACCGATGGAATTGGCTCCTGACGAGGAAATGGCAATTCATTACCCCTGATTGGCTCTTGGATGCTTTTGAAGAACACGAGCGGCGCTATCGGGAGTCGGAGGAGTGATAAGACACATGGAGAGATGAGAAAGAAGTATTAGCCGATGCCAGCTTGCTTTGGGAGCGGAAAGGGCCTCCCCTGGGGGTGATCGGGAAGAAGAATAGTCTGTGGATCTCATAACATCAGTGACAATAATTGCGAAACGCCAGTGACAATTATTGTGGAATCCTACAACAGGACACCCCTACGGATGATCACCTGGAGTTGGCCGGGCTGGTTGCTGACCGCTTCGCCCAGATGGGGATGCCTTTGCCGAAGCCCGGCTCACCTGGACAACAAATACACAGAGGCGCTACCTGAACGACCTGAAGCTCTTTAGTTCCTACCTCAAGAGCGCCCGCATTGTACGCTCCGCGGACGCCCTCTTCAGCCACGCCGAGGCGTGGCGCGGCATGACCTTCGGTTTGCTGAAGGGGTTCAAGACCTGGTTAGAGCACCGGGGCTACGCTACTGGGACCATCGGGGGATGCATCTCGACTATTCACGTCTTCTGCAAGCTGGCTGGCCCTGGTCCTGTGGGGAGCGGCGTGCTGGACGAGGCAGCCCTGGCAGCCATCTTGACCGTCAAGGGAACGGCGGGAGAAAGGCTCGCAACCTCGAAGAAGGTCGCAAACGCCGACAGATTCTCACCAGGAAGGGTCACAAGAAAGCTGAACCCACGAAGCTTTCAACGGTTCAGGCTCTCACCCTCAAAAAGATGACTACCCATCCGGAACACCCGCGCACACGCAAGCACGACTTGCTCCTCACAGCCAGGGATGCGTTGCTCATGGGACTGCTAGTTGAGCATGCCTTGCGCTGCGGCGAGGTTGCGCTGCT
>WNFB01004963.1_pt1 | contig 11855 bp, 13 predicted proteins | sample 5400501 | NCBI WGS metagenome assembly WNFB01 (sample SAMN13153341, study PRJNA577476) | soil metagenome | isolation source: 200 cm saprolite under Douglas fir tree site 2 hole 1 | place: USA:California | collected 2015-04-18 | reverse complement strand
ATCGGGGATGCACTGGACCGTCCGGGGTGCCAACGCCATCATCGCACTGCGCTGCTGCCAAATGAGCGGCCGCTGGGAGGAATTCTGGGAGAGGCGCGCGGTCAGGAACCGCTGACACCCACAAATTTGTCGCACACCCCGCTGCCTTTGCTGCCTTTATCATTCTAAGCGAAGCCCTGCGCCGCAGGGTGCTGGGCGAAGTGAAGAATTTCAACCGGGCGCATGAAATCCTTCGTTCCGACAAAGGCGTCGGGACCCAGGGCGGCAGACAACAAAGGGCTTACTGGTGGGTGGTGTGTGCCACGCCGATGCCGCGCGCGGCGGCGCGGGTGGCCCAATAGCGGCGCAGATCGCCCGCCAGATAGAGCGAGCCGGTGGCAAAGACGGCATCTTCCGGGGCCGCAATCTCGAGAGCGCGCTCGAGGGCCTCCCCAGGCTCAGGCACAACCTCGACGCGTGCGGTGAGGTGGCGCGTCATTGCGGCAAGCGCCTCGGCGGAGATGGCCCGCGGCTGGTGCGGCGCGGTCAGGATGACCGTTGCGGCGCGCGGGAAGAGCAGGCCGGTCATTTCGTCCACGGCCTTATCGCGCATGGCGCCGTAGACCAAGTGAATGCGTCGGCCAGGGAAGTGCTCCTCCCAGAAGGCCAGCAGTTCGCGCGCCCCGGCGGGGTTGTGCGTGCCGTCGAGAAAAACACTCGGGCGGTCCTTGAGGCGCTCGAGCCGGCCGGGCCAGCGCACCGTTCGAATGCCCTCTTCCACAGCGGCATCGTCAACCGGGAAGCCGCGCTCGGCCAGCAGGCGCGTCGCAGCAAGCGCCGCCACGGCGTTGCGCATCTGGAAGCGCCCGGGCAGCGGCAGCGCCAGTTCAACGTGCTTGGCCGAGTGCGCCGCGGCCACAACCGCGCGATAGCAGCCGTTTTTCGATTGCAGGTTCTCGATCCGGTAGCCGGCGTCCACATCCACCAGCCGCGCGTCCAACTCGGCAGCGCGCCCCGCGACGACTGCGCGCGCCTCGGGCCGTTCGGCCGCGCTGACCACCCATCCGCCGGGCTTGATGATGCCGGCCTTTTCCGCGGCAATTTCCTCGATGGAATGGCCCAGGTAGTTCTCGTGGTCGAAGTCAATCTGCGTGATGACAGCCACCTCGGGCACCAGGATGTTAGTGGCGTCCAGGCGCCCGCCCATGCCCACCTCAAACACGGCGAAGTCCAGTCGCCGCAGCGACCGCCGGGCGAAGCAATCGAACGCCATGGCCGTGAGGCATTCGAAGTAGGTGGGGTGCGCCGCGAGCCCGGCGGCGTCAGGGCCCGCGGCCAGCAGCTCTTCGATGCCAGCGTGGATGCGCGTGAAGGTTTCGGCGAACGCGGCGTCGCGGATGTCCTCGCCGTCGAGGCGGATGCGCTCGTTGATGCGCTCGAGATGCGGCGAAGTGAATAGGCCCGTGCCGAGCCCGGCGGCGCGGAGGATGCTTTCCAGCATGGCTGCCGTCGAGCCCTTGCCGTTCGTTCCCGCGATGTGCACCGAAGGGAACGCGCGGTGCGAATTGCCCAGGCGCTCGGCCAGCACGGTGATGTTGCGCAGATCGAATTTGGCGGCGCGGGCCTGCTGCGGCGAAGCCAGTTCGCGGCCCAGCGTGAGCAGGTAGCGGACTGCTTCCTCGTAGCTCATGCTAGGCCAGGAAGAAGTCGAGGGCGTTCGAGATGTAAGCCTTCAGGTCTTTGCGATGAACGACAGCGTCGAGGAAACCGTGCTGGACCAGGAACTCGGAGCGCTGGAAGCCCTCGGGGAGTTTCTGGCGGATGGTCTGCTCGATGACGCGCGGCCCGGCAAAGCCGATCAGCGCGCCAGGCTCGGCGATATTCAGGTCGCCGAGCATGGCGTAGCTGGCGGTGACCCCGCCCGTGGTGGGGTCGGTCAGCACGGAAATGAACGGCAGGCGCGCCTCATCGAGCCGCGCCAGGGCCGCGGCCACCTTGGCGAGCTGCATCAGGCTGATCGTGCCTTCCATCATGCGCGCGCCGCCCGAGCAGGAAACAATCACCAGCGGCAATTTCTTTTCGATGCTGAGTTCAATCGCGCGGGTCACCTTCTCGCCCACCACCGCTCCCATCGAGCCGCCGATGAACCCGAACTCCATCGAACAGCAGATCACCGCGCGCCCGCTGAGGTAACCCTCTGCAGTGATGATGGCGTCGGCCATGCTGAGTTTTGCCTGCGCCTCCTTGAGGCGCAGCGAGTAGGGCTTGGTGTCCACGAACCCCAGCGGGTCGGTGGAGGCGAGCCCCGCATCGTGCTCGCGCCACGGGGCGTCGAGCAGCAACTCGAGCCGCCGCACGGATCCCAGCTTGAAGTGGTGCTGACACTTCGGGCAAACCTGCCAATTGTTCTCCAGGTCTTTCTTCCAGACGATGGCGCGGCAGGAATCGCACTTGATCCACAGGCCTTCAGTCCTCACTCGACGCTCGTCGGGCGGCGTGGGCTGTTCGATCCGCTTTTTCTCGCGCTTGAACCAGACCATTGGTCGAAACCCGAAAAACGAAATTCAAAACTAACAAAACCCGGAAAACAAAAAACGGAAAACTATTCTCCCTCAGTAATCAATTCCCCGCTGGGCCAAGATGCCCTTGGTGTAGGGGTGCTTGATCTCGCGCATCTCGGTGACCAGGTCGGCCAGCTCGACCAGCTTGGGATGCGCATTGCGTCCTGTGCAGATCACGTGTACCCGCTCGGGTCGCGCCGCCAGCGCCTCGACAACTTTTTTCGCGTCCAGCATGCCGTAGCTGATGACGTAGTTGATCTCGTCCAGCACCACTAGGTCGTACTTCCGGCTCTCCATCTGCCTCCGGCCGAACTCCCAGGCCTCCTGGCAGAGCCGGACATCTTCCGGGTCGGTTTCCGTTCCCCCGACCTTGACGAAGCCGCGGCCCATGGGGCGGATCTCCATTTTATCCTCGCCCAGCATCTTCGCGGCGTCGAGTTCGCCGTAGTGCCAGGAGCCTTTGATGAACTGCACCATCAGCACGCGCAGCCCTTGGCCAACGGCGCGGAAGGCCGTGCCCAGCGCGCACGTGGTTTTGCCCTTGCCGGGCCCCGTGTAAACGATCAGCAGTCCCTTTTCTTCCGGCATGCGCAGGCGCCAGTTTAGCTGGCCCTCGGAAAAACAGAGGAAATACTGAGCGCAGGGCGGGGAAAGGTCAAGCGCGGTGTAAGTCACAGCCGGCAATTCTCTGAAGGCGTGGGCGTTGGCAGCGCAGGCCTCTGCCCGGCGGTTTCAACCGCTGGCCCCTCAGCGGCCCAAGCGGCGCGATGCGCACCCAAGTTACGGCAATTCCTCTTTTACACCGGGGCGGGCTATTTCGGATAGGGGCTGCCTGAGAGGATGGCAAAGGCGCGATAGAGCTGCTCAGCAAGCACGACGCGCGCGAGCTCGTGCGGCAGCGTGAGCGTGGAAAGCGAAAGCTTGGCCGTGGCCATGCGGCGCAGCGCCTCGGGGAAGCCGGCGGCATCGCCGCACAGGAAGACCAACTCGCGCGTGCCAGCCTCGCGCCGCTCCGCAAGCCACCGGGCAAACTGCGTCGAGGTGAGCTGCCTCCCGGCGGCGTCGAGCAGAACTACCGTGGCTGCAGGGTCGAATTTGAACTTGCGCAGCGCGGCGGAGGAATCGCGCAGCTCCACTGCTTCGACCTCGGCGTGGTGGCGGATGCGGCTGAGATAGTCGTCGAGCAGCGCGCGCAGTTCCGCGCGCCTCGTTTTCCCCAGCATCACCAGCCGGATTCTCATCCGGTTGACACCATTATGCCGCGAGCGTTCGTGTGGGGACCCCTTCAGCCGGCTACTACAGGGGCTGTCATTTCAAGCGCCGCAAGAGTCTCAGCGTTGAGATGTTTCGCTTCGCGCAGGGTGCCAAAAAGGTCAGTCGAGACCATACCTTTTGCGCTTGTCGAGCAGCGTCTTGCGGCTGATGCCGAGGATTTCGGCGGCCTTGGAGATTTTGTAGCGCGTGGCCTCGAGCGTGGCCCGGATGACTTCGCGCTCCACTTCTTCCAGCGAGCGCAGGCGTCCCGCCGGGCCCACGGGAGCCGCCCCTCCGGCGCGCACGTTCTCGGGGAAGTCTTCCGGGGCGAGCACGGCATCTTTCGAGAACACCAGAGCGCGCTCGATGACGTTTTTCAGCTCGCGCACGTTGCCCGGCCAACTGTACGCTTCGAGTGCCCCGCGGGCCTCCGCGCTGAGCGAGGCCTGCGGCCGGCTGTGCACCGGGGCAAGCCGCGCCAGCAAGCACTCTGCCAGGGGAACGATGTCCGCCGGCCGGTCGCGCAGCGGCGGCACGGTAATGGTGAGCACGTTCAGGCGAAAGTACAGGTCCTCGCGAAACCGCCCTGCAGCCACGGCTTTTGCCAGGTCTGCGTTGGTCAGCGCAACCAGGCGCGCGTCAATGCGCAGTGTCTCGGTGCCGCCCAGTCGCTCGAATGCGCGCTCCTCGAGCACGCGCAGCAGCTTCGACTGGCTGCCCGGAGCCAGCGCGGCCACTTCGTCGAGCACGATGGTGCCGCCATTGGCCAACTCGAGCCGGCCGAGTTTGCGCTCAACCGCTCCGGTGAAGGCGCCGCGCTCGTGGCCGAACAGTTCCGATTCGACCAACTCCTGCGGCAGGCTGGCGCAGTCGATCTTCAAGTAGGGCGCGTCGCGGCGCGGGCTCAGCTCATGCACCAGACGCGCCAGGTGGTCCTTACCCGTGCCGCTCTCGCCGGTGATGAGCAGGGTGGTGGAAGTTTCCGCCACCTTATGCGCGAGCTCGAGCACGCGCTGCGACGCGGGGTCGTGCCCCACCCAGGGCATGCGCGCCTCAGTCATGGCTCGTTCGCTCCGGAGGCAGGTTCGGCCGCGGGGAAGTCGGTGCGGTGAGCGGGGCGCCACAGCCGCTCCAGGTCGTAGAATCGCCGCGCGCGCTCGCTGAAGACGTGCACGATGAAGCCCCCGTAATCGAGCAGTACCCATTCGGCCGAATCGTAGCCCTCGCGATGCGCCAAACGCACGCCGCGCAGGGCGAGTTGCTCTTCGATGGTGTCGCTGATGGCCTGCACCTGGCGCGCGCTGTAGCCCGTGCAGAGAACGAACGAATCGGTGAACGCGCCCAATTCTCGGAGATCGAGCAGCGTCACCTCAGCAGCCTTCTTGTTCTGGGCGGCCTCGATAGCCCAGCCCAATTCGGGCGGCAGTGCGGGTCGCTTTCCCGAGCGCAGCGAATTCGTACTCACCGGTAGAGGGCCTGCTTGCAAATGTATTCCTCCACGCGCGGTGGCACAAGCCCATGGATCGATTGGCCCTGACGCAGCCGCCGGCGTACCTCCGTGGCAGAGACGTCGCTGGCTACGGTATCGAGCAGATAGGCCGTGGTCCGGCGCAGCGCGATCGCGCGCCGGTCGGCAGCCCCGCCCCGAGCCGGGGGACGCCCCAGCAGCTCCGGCGGGACCACCAAACGCAGCGCCTCGGTCCGGAAGCCGGGGCGGCTGGCGACAATGAAGTCGCAGGCGCCTAGCAGCGCCGCGTACTCTTTCCACGTGGGAATTTCCAGAAACGAGTCTGCGCCTAGGATGAAGAACAACCGGTCGTCGGGTTGGTGAAACAGGCGCCGAAAGTGGCGCACGGTCTCAATGGAATAAAAGACCTGTCGGCCGCTCATATCCGTGCCTGCTTCCGCGAGGGATGGCAGAAAGGTCGGGTGGTCTGCGCAGGCCAGCGCCACCATGGCGTAGCGGTGCGGGAAAGGCGCCAGGATATGTCGGTGCTTGTGCGGCGGGCGCCCCGAGGGGATGAAATAAACTTCATCGAGATGGAAGCGCCGCTCGGCGGCGCGGGCCACGGCGAGGTGGCCGACGTGGACCGGGTCGAAAGAGCCGCCGAAAAGAGCGATCTTGCGGGGCCGCCGGTGCGCGTGCGCCGCAGCTCGGTGGGGATGCAGCGCGCTCAACGCTCCTCCGCGAGCCCGGAAGCTCTCACCGTAGGTTCCGCGGCGTCCAGCGGAGCTTCAGCGGCAGGCCGGGCGAGGCGATCGAGCGCATCGGCCATCGCATGCACCAACTGCCCGATGCCTTCGCCAGTCACCGAGGAGATGGAGTAGAACTCGACCTGCTTCGCAGCGCAAAAGGCGCGCAGCGTTTCCAGCCGCGCGCGGTCCGTGGTGGCGTCGAGCTTGGTAGCCACCACCAGCATGGGCTTTGCCGCCAGCGCGGCGCTGAACGCCGCGAGCTCGCCGCAGATGATTTCGAAGTCGCGCACCGGATCGCGCTCGGAGGCGTCACTGGTATCAATCAAATGCACCACCAGGCGCGTCCGCTCGATGTGGCGCAGGAACCGCGTGCCCAGGCCGGCGCCGGCATGCGCGCCTTCAATCAGCCCCGGCAGGTCGGCAACGACGAAGGTGCGCCCGATGGAACTCTTGGCGTCGCGCCCGGGCGGGCCGTCGGCTGAAACCACGCCCAGAATGGGCTCGAGCGTGGTGAACGGATAATCCGCGACCTTCGGCCGCGCCGCTGAGATGCGCGAGATGAGCGTGGACTTGCCCACGTTGGGCAAACCGACCAGGCCGACATCGGCGAGCAACTTGAGCTCGAGCCGCAGGTGGCGTTCCTCGCCGGGCTGGCCCTCTTCAAACTCACGCGGCGCTTGGTGCCAGGGCTTGGCGAAGTGCTGGTTGCCGCGGCCCCCGCGCCCGCCGCGCGCCACCACGACGCGCTGGCCCGGGGCAGTGAGGTCGGCGAGTTGCTTCCCGGCCTGCTCGTCGAACACAACCGTGCCCGCAGGGACTTGCAGGATCAGCTCCGCGCCGGAGTGCCCGGTGCGGTTCGAGCCTTCTCCGTGGCGGCCGCGTTCCGCGCGAAATTCGCGGTTGAAGCGATAGCGCAGCAAGGTGTTGTCGTGTGGCGTCGCCTCGAGGATCACGCTGCCTCCGGCCCCGCCATCGCCTCCGGAAGGGCCGCCGCGCGGGACGTACTTCTCCCGGCGGAAGGCGACGCAGCCGTTGCCACCGTCGCCGGCCTTGACGTAGATTTTAACTTCGTCAACGAACACGAACTCCGCGCTCCCAACTGACCAAGGATACGACAGCGTTGTCCCGAAGGATACGACAGGATTAGCCGGAAGCGTACTGCCCAAACGCCGGCTGGCAAATTGGGGGCGTGCTTGACACCGCCGGTTGCGGTATACTTGCACCCACAGGCGGACATCTAGCTGTGAAAGCCTCGGCCACAGCCGCTCTCTTCGGGGGACTCGGGCTCCTGTTTGCGCTGCCGGTCTACGCACAGCGCGGGGGCCACGGCGGCTTCTCCGGCCATATGGGTTCTTCCGGCCACGGCGGCGCACCGCGAGGGTCCAGCGGAGGAAGAGTTCGCAGCATCTCGCCTCCGCCCGGCGGCCCCCACTTCCATCGGGCAGGGACTCCGGTCAGGCTCAGCGGGCAAGTTTCTGCCCCGCCGGTCGTGGGTCTGCGCGGCAACTTCAGCGCAGCGCCTGCCCAGCGCATCGTCTTGCGCCGCCCCATCGGCGAGATGCGTCCCGTCCGAGTGCATCCTGTCTTCATTGATCACCAGTTCGCGCGCTTCCGCTTTCACCGCTTCCATCACGGGTTCGGGTTCCCGTTCTGCTCGCCCGTATTTGGGATCGGCTTTGCCACGCATCATTTCGGCTTCTTTCACCGCGAGCTCGCCTGCTTCCCGCAGCCGTTTTTCAGTCCTTTCTTTTTCCCCTTCGCGCCGCTAGCGGGCTCGACCTTTCTGGTGTTCCCGTCGTCCGTGGTGGTCGGTCAGGAGCCGCTGGCTGAAGAACAGCAGATGGAAGAAGCCCCGGCCGGAGAACCCACTGAATCGCAACCGGCCGGGGAGCCTTCGGCATCGTCCAAGCAAGGTTCGCGGCGACTCACTCTGCTGCAACTGAAAAACGGCTCGATGTATGGCCTCACCGACTACTGGCTCGAAGACGGCCGGCTGCACTACATCACTTCTTACGGCGGCGAAAACTCGGTGCCCATCGAAGAGATTGACTTCGACAAGACCGTGCAGCTCAACTCGGAGCGCGGCGTCGAGTTCGTCCTGCGGCCCAAGCCCCCCACCCGCTAGCGCTCTTCGCATTCTCGACAAAGTGGGACCGCAAACCTGGGCGCGTGCCCTTCGGCCCGCCGTGGCGGGCTCAGGGTGAGCAGGGCACACCTGGGATTGCAAAAAACAAAAGAACGGCCCGGCTGCGGGCCGGACCGCCGGGAGATTCCTGCGGGGCTAGTCGGCTGGGGCGGCAGTGGGTTCAGGCGCTGCGGCGCCTGTAACTTCTTCTGCGGGAAGTACGCTGACGTAGCGGCCGCCGCGGCCCTTGTCTTCGAACCGCACGATCCCGGTGATGCAGGCAAACAAAGTGTCGTCCTTGCCGCGGCCGACGTTGCGCCCTGGCTTGTGCCGGGTGCCGCGCTGGCGCACCAGGATGGTGCCCGCATGGACCAGTTGGCCGGAGAAGCGCTTCACGCCGAGGCGCTGTCCCTGTGAATCGCGACCGTTGGTGGAAGAGCCGCCGCCTTTCTTATGTGCCATCGGACGTTCCTTTCGCGCTGAGCTTGATGTCGCTGACTTCCACGGCGGTATAGTCTTGCCGGTGGCCGCGCACGATTTTGTACTGCTTGGTCTTGCGGTACTTCATGACCGTCAGCTTGGGCCCGCGGCCCTGCTCAACAATCTTGCCAGTGACCTGGGCCTTGGTGGCCTGAGCGCCGGTCAGCAGTTCCTGCTCGTCGGTGCGCACGGCCAAGACCTCGGCAAACGTCACCTTGCCGCCCACCTTGCCGGGAAGCCGCTCGACCCGAATGGTTTCTCCCGGGGCAACGCGGTACTGCTTGCCCCCCGTGCGAATGACAGCGTACATCGAGCCTCCTGATGGAATCCGCTAACCTCCATTATATGGGCCGGTGCCAAGACCGTCAACGCGCATCCTTGCCGTCGTTGATCCAGCAGCCGCTGTCTTTTTCAGTGCCTTGTCAGTTTAGAAGTTGAATCGCCGGCCGATGATCCATTTCACAATCCAGTGCTCGCTCGAGCCGGTCAGGCCGCGACCGACGCCAAAATTCAGCTCCCATTGGGGCGAAGTGTTCAAGTCGAGCGTAGGAAAGATCAGGTGGTGCTGCTGGCTGAGCGGGAGGAAGTGAGTCAGCGGGCCGGTTTCGGCGTAGTATTCAAAACCCGGCGCAATGAGCTTAGTTACGCTGTAAGACACTTTCACCCCGGGCTCGAACCCCAGGCCGCGATGCGCGTCCACTCCCCGGAAGGATTTTGTCAGGTCCGGATTGACGGAGAGGTACCACTTGCCGATCTCCTTCTCCAGGATCGGCCGGATCTCGAGCGTGATCGTGTTGGGATCGAACTGGCGCTTGTTAAAGCCCAGCTCGGTGCTCACGCTGAACCCGAACGGCAGGTGCCAATTCTCGGGAATGCGGAATCGCGGGCGAATGCGCCACCCCGCGAACTTCGGGCCCACTTCGGGAACGTAGGCGGTCACGAGGTAGGCGCCCAATTCCCAGTGGCGCGTCAGGCCGTGGGTGATCTCCACGGTGAAGTGGAACTGGTGATTGTTGGCGAACTGGCCGTTGGCAGTTTCGTTCGTGCCGCTGGGAGCATAGTTCATGTGGAGCTCGACCATGGTATGGCGCGGCTCGACGGTCTCGTAGGGGTAGACCTGGATTTCAAACAGGTCCTGGGCGCGGGCGCTCGGAGCCAGCAAGCCAACGCCAGCCAGCGCGAATGGGAAGGCCAACCGCAGGAATCGTAGCAACGTTTTTGCGCCTCAACCGGGAAAGGCACGCCGAGCATAGCTCATCCCCCCGGGGCTCGCCAACCCGCCGGGAGCAAGAATGCGTTATGGGTCGATTCGCAGGGCAAGGGTACTTGTACCGCAGTACCATTGACGCCTTCGGGCTTGTAGTGTTGAATGTCTCCCGTCAGCCTGGTTTCAGGTGTGTCCATTGTCGATTTTCTCCGGGAGGCCCAGATGATCGGAAGCAGCAGGTGGCGGTTTGCGCTCAGGTGCAGCCTGAGCGTCGTGTTGATTGGGGCGTTCGTCGGCCAACCCCTTTGGGCTGAGCGGCCTCCGGCCGGCTACGCGCGGCCCCCTATCCACGTGAAGGGCAACGCCCGATCGGGCCCGTCGGGCCTATTGCCGGCGGGCACGCGGCACGCCTATGGATTCGACCTCCTCGCAAACCAGGGCGCTGGCCAGACCATCGGCATCGTGGACGCCTACGACGATCCCAACATCGAGTCCGATCTGGGCGTGTTTAACAACACCTTCGGCCTGCCCGCCTGCACCACCAGCAACGGCTGCTTCCGGAAGATCTATGCCTCAGGGACCAAGCCCAACACCAACTCGGGCTGGGCGCTGGAAATCTCACTCGATGTGGAATGGGCTCATGCCATCGCGCCCCAGGCCAAGATCATCCTGGTTGAAGCGGCCTCGAACAGCTTCTCCAACCTCCTGCATGCCGTGGATGTTGCGGTTCAAAACGGAGCCTCCGTGGTCTCCATGAGCTGGGGAGGCGGTGAGTTTTCCAGCGAAACGTCCTTCGATAGCGCGCATTTCTCGGTGAACGGCGTCACCTTTACCGCCTCTTCGGGCGATAGCGGCAATGGCGTGGAATACCCCGCGGCCTCGCCCTTTATCGTGGCCGTGGGCGGCACCACGCTCAACACCGATAAGAGCGGAAACTACCTGAGCGAAACTGCCTGGAACGGCAGCGGCGGCGGCCAGAGCGTCTACGAGGCGGAGCCACCCTACCAATCCAGCTACCCCATCCCGAACGACCCTAACGGCGCCCGCGGCGTGCCGGACGTGGCCTACGATGCTGACCCCAATACCGGCTTCGCCGTCTACGACACCGTCAGATACTTCGGACAGAGTGGATGGTTCCAGGTCGGTGGCACAAGCGCTGGCGCGCCGCAGTGGGCGGCCCTGTTTGCCATCGCCAATTCGATGCGCGTGGCGGCCGGCAAGGGAACGCTGAGCAGCACGAACAGCGGCGTGTACAGCGTGGCTTCGGGCTCCGCGTACGGCGCGAACTTTCACGATATCACCAGCGGCACAAACGGCAACTGCGGCACGCTCTGCACCGCTTCGAGCGGATACGACTACGTGACCGGGCTGGGCAGCCCCCAGGCCAACAACGTTATCCCGGCGCTGGTCGGCCTGCCCTGACCTGAGCGCGCTCGCTGCGTCTTCGCTGAGGCGGTTCCTTCAACAGAGAAGTCGAAAAAATACGTTCGCTCGCCCTCTCGTTCCTTACGTCTTAGTCTCCAGCGGGCCGGCGCTACGCGCGGGGGTGGGCTTTGTCAAACACCTCCATCAGCTGCCGGATGGAGGCGTGCGTGTACCTTTGCGTCGTGGAAAGCGACCGATGGCCGAGCAGTTCCTGGATGGCACGGAGGTCGGCGCCGTCGGCGAGCAGGTGCGTCGCGAAGGCATGGCGCAGCGAGTGCGGGTGCAGGTCCCAGTTGACGTTTACCAAGCGCACGTATTTCTTGACGATGCGGGACACCGAACGCGGCGTCAGGCGACGCCCGGAGTGATTCACGAAAACAGCTTCGGAGTCGCCGCGCGAGCCGGCCTTGCGCAGCAGTTCGGCGCGCACCGGCCAATAGGCCTCCAGCGCCGCCTCCGCCTTCGATCCGTAGGGCACGATGCGTTCCTTGCGGCCCTTGCCGCAGACGCGCAGCATTTGCTCGTCGCGGTCGAGATCGGCAAGGTTCAGGCCGGTGAGCTCGCTGACGCGCAGGCCGGAAGCGTAGAGCAGCTCGAGGATGGCGCGGTCGCGCCGGAGCAGCAGCCG
>WNFB01004959.1_pt1 | contig 11856 bp, 9 predicted proteins | sample 5400501 | NCBI WGS metagenome assembly WNFB01 (sample SAMN13153341, study PRJNA577476) | soil metagenome | isolation source: 200 cm saprolite under Douglas fir tree site 2 hole 1 | place: USA:California | collected 2015-04-18 | reverse complement strand
GCCCGCCGCAGGCCCGCCCGCCGCAGGCCCGTCCGCCGCAGCCGGCCGCGGCTGGCACCGATGCCGTCGTCCATATGGTCGTCCTTATGGTTCGGAGGATGACTTTGCCGGGCACCATCATCGGGGGCGGACCTCAGGGCGCCGCGGGGATTGCGTGTGAGTTCAGTGTGAATACCCGTCCCCGGCGCCAGCGGCCGGCGGCCGTGCTCACATGAAACTCGCATGTAAGTCACACCCGATGCCAGGGATGACGTGGTCGGATGACCTGGAGGCAAGGGAGCGAAGCGATGGGTGACCCAGAGGCGGGCCTGCCCCCCGATCATGGGGAGCTGCTGGTGGTCGATGATGAGCCGTTCCTGCGCGACGCGGTCGCCGCCTCGCTGCGGTTCCTTGGCTTTGCGGTGACCACCGCGGACACCGGCTCCGGCGCGCTGCGGCTGGCCCGGGATCACCCGTTCGACCTGGTGGTCCTTGACGTGATGCTGCCCGACACCGACGGCTTCGACGTGGTCCGCCGGCTGCGCGAGGACGGCTTGCGAGTTCCGGTGATCTTCCTGACCGCCCGGGACACCCAGGCCGACAAGGTGACCGGGCTCACCCTGGGCGGCGATGACTACCTGACCAAGCCGTTCGGGCTGGAGGAGCTGGCGGCCAGGATCCGGACCGTGCTGCGCCGCACCCGCCCCGCGGCGGGGGCGCCGGTGCTCACCTTCGCGGACATTGAGCTTGACCAGGACAGCTACGAGGTCCGCCGGTGCGGTCATCTGGTCGGCCTGTCCCCGACGGAGTTCCGGCTGCTGCGTTACCTGATGCTCAACCCGGGGCGCGTGCTGACCAGGGCGCAGCTCCTTGACCACGTGTGGGACTACGACTTCGGCGGGTCAAGTACCGTCGTGTCGACCTATATCGCCTACCTGCGGCGCAAGCTGGCCCAGTACGGGCACGAGGTGATCTGGACCCAGCGCGGTATCGGCTACAGCCTGCGCCTGCCCCGCCCCGGCGACCCGGCGAGCCCCGATGGGGCCCGGACCACCCAGGAGAGCCCCCATGGAGCTTAGACGGCCCCGCCTCCCCCAGCTGCGCAGCCGGGTCCTGGCCAGCGTGCTGGCGATCACGCTGATTGCGCTGGCGGCCTTCGACATCGCCGCGGTCACTGCACTGCACCGCTACCTGGTGACCCGGACCGACTCCCAGCTGCAGAGCGTCGTCAGCCTGTACCGGCCACTACACCTGCCACCGCCCGGCAGGCCATTCCCGGAAAGACCCGGTAAACCGTCATTCCAGAAAAGATCCGTGATCGCCGTACCGCCGCCCAGGTGGCTGCCGGCGGTCCTGGACCAGTATGGTGTCACGTTCGTGTCCGGCCACGGGCCGAGAGCGCTGCTGGCAGGCAACCCCGACTTGGTGCCCAGGTTCCCGCGCTGGGCCGACGTGTCCGTTCCCGCCGCCGGCCAGCACACCCAGACCGTGATCAGCCGCAACGGGCACGCCCAGCTCCGCCTGCTGGCCATCCCCGCCCGCGGCCGCACCCTCGTCGCCAGCACCAGCCTCGGCCAGGTCAACAGCACCGTCGGCCGGCTCGAGCTCATCCTCACCATCGGCTCTCTGGCCGCAGGCCTGCTGGTCTTCCTGGGCGTCGCCTGGGTCATGCGCCGCGGCCTGCGCCCCATCGAGACGATGGCCGCCCAGGCCGACCGGATCACCGCCGGTGACCTCACCGACCGGGTCAGCCCGCACGATCCCGCCACCGAGGTGGGCCGCCTCGGCACGGCCCTCAACGGGATGCTCACCCGCATCGAGTCCTCCATCCACGAGCGCGAGGCCAGCCAGGAGGCCACCCGGCGCTTCTTCGCCGACGCCAGCCACGAACTGCGCAACCCGCTGGCCTCCCTGCGCGCCAACGCCGAGCTCTACCAGCAAGGCGCCCTCCCCCGCCGTCCCCAGGTCGACCAGGCCATGCACCGCATCGCCGCAGAAGCCCAGCGGATGAGCGGGCTGGTCGACGACATGCTCCGCCTCGCCCGCCTCGACCAGCACCCCGGCCGCCAAGACGACCCCGTCAACCTCACCGCCCTGATCACCGAATGCGCCGGGCGCGCCCAGTTCGCCGGACCCCCGCGAACATGGCACACTCACATCGGCGCCGGCCTCATGACCGCCGGCGACGAAGAACTGCTGCGCCGGGCCATCGATAACCTCCTCGCCAACATCCGCGCCCACACCCCCGCCGGCACCCTCGCCACCATCACCGCCGCCCGCCACGCCAGCACCGTCACCATTGAGGTCAGCGACGACGGCCCCGGCGTCTCCGCCAGCCAGCTCCCCCGCATCTTCGACCGCTTCTACCACGCCGGTGCCCCCTCACACCGCCCCGGCTCCGGCCTCGGCCTGGCCATCGTCACCGCCATCGCCACCGCCCACCACGGCACCGCCCAGGCCACCCTCAACAACCCCCACGGACTGCGCATCACCCTCACCCTGCCCGCATCAACCCAACCCGGCACCGCCCAGCCACCCCCCGCCCGCATCACACCCAACTCACACGCCAATCCCGCGCTGGCCTGACTGCCACACGCTGGCAGCCGGGACGCTGCAGGCCGGGATGGGCCTGGGCAAGCTGGCTACGATTCCGCCCGGCACCGGGTGCTCGTTAATGTTCAGGCCGGTGACGAGACCGTCCCCGGAACGCCCTCCACTTACGTGCGGCAGCAACCGGCTGAAGGCCGGTCGCTGCCAACCGCGGAAGTAAGACTCCGATGCGCGGCTCGACTCATCGCCATGCGCACGCCGGGGCGGTTCAGCTATAACATGCCGCTGATGGCTGACGGTTCACCGGCTGAAGGAAACATGCGTGTGCGATACCGCTGAGGTGCGAGTCCGTCCGCTCTTCGAAGGGGACCTGGATGAGGCCGACCGGATCTTCCGGGTAGCGTTCGGCACCTTCCTCGGGGCTCCCAATCCGGAGGGATTCTTCGGCGACGCCGACTATGTCCGGACCCGGTGGAGGGCGAATCCAGGCGCCGGGCTGGCCGCGGAGCTCGATGGCCGCGTGGTCGGATCGAATTTCGCCGCCAACTGGGGCAGCGTCGGGTTCTTCGGCCCGCTGACCATCGCGCCGGAGTACTGGGGCCGGGCAATCGGGCAGCGTCTGCTCGACTCGACGATGGAAATCTTCGCAGCCTGGAAGACGCGCCATGTCGGGCTGTTCACCTTCGCGCAGAGCGCCAAGCATGTCGGCTTGTACCAGAAGTACGGGTTCTGGCCGCGTTTCCTCACCGCCATCATGTCCAGTCCGGTGAACCCGGCCTCCTCCTCAAGCTCGACAAGGATGTCCCGGGTCGCCGGCACGGATCTGCCTGGCATCATGAGGGCCGTCGGTGAGCTCACTGACGCTGTCTACCCCGGACTCGACGTCAGCCTGGAGATTGAGGCCGTGCTGGCGCAGCAGCTGGGGGACACCGTATTGATCGACGACGGTGCGGGCTTGCAAGCAGTGGCCGTCTGCCACGTCGGCCCGGGCACCGAAGCCGGCGGCGGCGCCTGCTACGTCAAGTTCGGCGCCGTTCGGCCGGGTCCAGCCTCGGAACGCCTGTTCGGCCTGCTGATCGATGCGTGTCACGGGCTGGCAGTCGACCACGGCGCGTCGGTCCTTGTCGCCGGCGCGAACGCTGGCCGCGACCGCGCCTGGCGGGCACTTGCCGGCCGGGGCTTCCGCCGGGACTTCCAAGGTGTAGCTATGCACCGTCCCAACGAGGCCGGGTACAGCACGAGCGACTCCTACATCATCGACGACTGGCGATAACCGCGCGTCTCGCCCATCGCCGTCCTCCTTAAGGCGATACCTGCACGCTACGAGGGAATCCACGGACGACCGGTGAGCCCACCGCAGTGCGGTGGGCTCACCGGTCGTCCGCCCGCGCAACGCCGGGCTAGTTCCCGATGGTCATCACCATGAATGCGACCATGAATGCGCGGAGAAGTAGTGCGCGGAGAAGTGCTGCGCGGAGAAGTGCTGCGCGGAGAAGTAGTGCGCGGAGAAGTAGTGCGCGGAGAAGTGGTGCGCGGTGGCGGCTCCCGCCGGGGTCATCATGAGCACCGCGGCGGCCGCGGCCGCCGCCCCCGTCGTGACGACGCGCCTGGCGGTCTGCAGCAGACGGGGCCGGCTGGGCCGGCAGTTGCGAGCGGCGCGGGCGAGCCGGCAGGCGTCGGCCTGGGTGATCAGGTCACGGCGGTGCTGCTCGGCGACCGCGGTGGTGATGGCCGGGTTCATGAACATTGGCTTCTCCTGTCCCTCGGACCTGGCCGGGTACCTCCCGGCGGTCACTGCCAGGCTGCGGCATCCGGCAGCTGCCGGGCAGGGGTGGGATTACCCCACTTCAGGTCACGCGGGGCCGGGGGTCGAACTACCCACACGCGGCGCTGGCGCCTGGGTATCCAGCAGTCCGGCGACTTCCCCGACCGCACAGGCCGGCCGGCAAAGCTCGTGACGGCCACCGGAAGCCATGCGCTGCACCCAGCGGCGCACCGGGCTCAACCTGCGTCACGCCGGTAGTCCAGCAGGTCTCACCTGGGCGACCGCAGGCTGGACGGAGAGGGTAATAAAGTGGCCAGACCGGGCAGGGGCTCCGGGCTCAGCCAGGTCGCAGACCGCCCATAACTTCGGGCGGGTTCGGCCCGGACTCGCTGGCAAACTCAGACCGCCAGCCACGCGTACATCCGCTCTCTGGTCTCGAACCAGCCGGTCGGAAAGGTCGCCGGGCCATCGGGCACCGGTTCCGCGCTCTTCTCAACCGTCCCTGGCATGTTGCCCGTGACCAGGAAGGCGAACTTCTCGACTCCCGCCTCCTCGTAGAGCGGGACGATGTGCTCGTCTCGCCACGCCAGGGTTCCCTCGGCAAGCTCGTGGAAGAACTCGGTGGCGTCGATGATCATGAATCTCGTCCGGACCTTGAGACCGTGGTCGGCCAGGACCTGCAGGGTCTTCCTGAACCCGTCGTCGCTCATGGACCTGGTCTGCTGGCCCCATTTCAGCTCGAGCGTCACCCACTCCGGGTAGTAGGTAATCGTCCCCCACTCGTTGGCGGCAAGCTGCTGCGGCTCATGCGACATCACTGCTGGCCCTTCTGTCGACACAGGAGATGGCTCCCGGCGTCGGTGACGCACCGCGGCCCGAGACCGGCCCGACGGTCGAGTGACTTCTGGCTGCGGAGGCCTCGTTCCCGAGGAACCACTGGCAACTTACGGGGCGGATCTGCCGGACCGTGAGAGTCCGATCGGACAACTTCAGTGCTGAATCGGCCGTAGCCGCCAAGGTGCGCACGCCCCCGCTTACAATCCGATCGATGGTCTCTGTGGTGATTCTCGCGCTGGCCGGCACGGCGTCGCTCGGCACGGCCGGGCTGATGGACGCACTCAACAAGGCCGACGGCGCGGCGGCGCTCCAGACCGGGCGCGCCGCCGAGCGAATCTTCGACGTGCGGCTCGTCGGACTCGACAAGAGCCCAGTCTCCTGCCGCGATGGCGTTCGTCTCCAGCCGTCTGCGGCGGCACCCGAGATTGCGGCACCGGACCTCGTGCTGGTGCCCGGCCTGGACGACGATCTGGCGACATCGTTCGCCGAGAATCGGAGCTGGGCGCCGTGGCTCGCTGACTGGCACGCAGCCGGGGCCAGGATCGCCGGTTCCTGCACGGGCGCGTTCCTTGTCGCCGAGGCCGGCCTGCTCAACGGCCGGCCGGCGACCACCCACTGGCTGTTCGCCGACGAGATGCGCAGGCGCTACCCGGCTATCAACGTGACGGTCGACCGAATGATCGTCGACACCGGCGATGTGATCACATCAGGCGGGGCGACTGCGTTCTTGAACCTGGTCCTGTACCTCATGGAACGGTTCGCCGGTCACGATCGCGCCAACCTGGCCGCCAAGATCCTCCTGGTCGACGGCGACCGCCCCAGCCAGCTTCCTTACATCGCGCTCAGCCCGGAACGGTCCCACGGCGATGTGATCGTGCACCAGGTCCAGCAGCACATCGACCTGCACCTGGATGAGCCGCTGCGGGTCACCGGCCTCGCGTCCCGGTTCGGGCTCAGCGAACGATCCCTGTCTCGCCGATTCGCGGCCGCCACCAGTCGCGGACCCCGTGCCTACCTGCGGCACGCTCGCGTTCAGTGCGCCATGCGCTTGCTCGAGACAACGAGCGACTCGATCGACCAGGTCCGCCGCCGGGTCGGCTACGGCGACCCAGCCGCGTTTCGCCGCGTATTCAAGGAGGCCACCGGTCTCACACCGAGCGACTACCGCAAGGCCTACGGGCTTCGCAGCGGCCCGAGTAGCTGAGCGGCCCCATCGCGCGAGACCAGGCTGAATGGTTGAACAAGGTGACCGGCCTGCACAGGCGGCATCATGACGGACTCAGCCCTGGCCGGCTTGCTGCGCCACGCGCTCCAGCTGGCTCCGGTAGTTCTCCCACCACGCCCGGTCGCCCGGCGCCATGTTGTCGTTGCCGTCCCGCAGCCCGACGGCCCCGTCGATGAGTTCCCTGACGATGTCGGCGTGACCGGCGTGCCGGTCAGTCTCGGCGGTCATGTGGACCAGGATCCGGTGCAGCGTCACCTCGCTGTGGTCGCCCGGCCACCACGGCACGTGGCCGATCGCGTCCAGCGCCAGCGTGTCGATCGTTGCGTCCGAGTGCACCCACGCCCGGTGGTACAGCCCGACGATCTGCTCGCGCGACTCATCGGCAGTCGCCCACATGTCCGCGTTGGGCTCGGCGTCGTCCTGCAACCAGGGCAACGGCTCACCGAACGGCCGTCCGAAGGTGTCGCCGAAGTACCCCAGCTCAACGCTGGCCACGTGTTTGACCAGCCCCAGCAGGTTGGTGCCGGTCGGCGTCAGCGGGCGGCGGATGTCGTACTCCGAGAGCCCGTCGAGCTTCCACAGCAGGGCCTCGCGGGCGGCCTGCAGGTAACGGTGCAGGTCCGCTTTCGGCTCCGATTTGGTCATGCCGGACAGTCTGCCACCCGGTACCGACGGCCCCGCACTCCGCGGAAGGCCCCAGCGGCCGCCGCCTCCACGTCCGGCGCCCGGCTCAACATCCTGCACGCCATCGCCGCCGAATGACAGCCTGAAGCGCTCGGGCGACGCCGCGCTCGGGTGACATTCTCGTACTGCCTCAGTCCGGGGTGCCGACGGGCGCCGGATTGGCTGGATTCGGCCGCCAGTACCGAAAGAGCCCGTCAAGTAGCCGAGGACCGCGACGGAGACGGCGCGCGCAAGTGTGGTGCGGTGCGTTCCCGCCACGCCGAGCCCGCTGATACGCAACAGGTGGCTGGTCCCGGCTCTTGACTAGATTGTTTGGAAAGTATACGAACTAACTGATAGTTCAGCGGGGGCAGCCAGCTTCGCGGCATTGGTGCCGCGGGACAGGAGTTGCCGCAATGAGACGAACCGTTCGCTCGCAGTCTGCCCGCTGGGCAGCCGCCATTGTCTCGGCCACGACCGTGGTCTGGCTGGCATCCAGCGCGCAAGCCACCCCACTTGCCGCGTCGTCCGCCGCCAGCAGTGCGGCGCAGGTTGTCGCGGCCGGCATCAACCTCAGCTCACCGTCGGACACCGGGGCCAGCGATGTGTCGAACCTGGGATCCGGCGGCTGGCAGGTGCAGAGCAGCGCCGTGGCGACGCAGACCGGCGCGCAGATCTCCACCCCGGGGTTCAACACCAGCACCTGGCTTCCGGTTACCAACGACGACGCAGGCGCGCCGGGAACGGAGGTCGAGGCCCTCGCGCAGAACGGCCTGTGCCCGGGTGACACCGCCCTGCAGCCGGTGAATCAGAGCACCAGCAGCCCAAAGAGCGTCTTCTTCTCCAACAACCTCCAGTCGTGTTACGGCTTCATGAGCAAGGTTGGCGCGGACACGGTGAGCCAGTTCAGCGTTCCGTGGTGGTGGCGCACCGACTTCACCCCGAATCTGGCATCGGGCCAGGTGGCGACGCTGATCGTGAACGGGGTGATCGGATCGGCCAATGTCTGGGTGAACGGCACGGAAGTTGCCACCTCGACCACCGTGACCGGCGCCTACACCAGGTTCAGCTTCAACATCTCCGGGCTGATCCGCTCCGGCACGAACTCGCTCGCGATCGAGATCAACCCGAACGACCCGACCAAGATGTTCACCGTGGACAATGTGGACTGGACCCAGATACCACCGGACAACAACACCGGCATCCAGTTCCCGGTCCAGCTCGCCGTTGACAGCGCGCTTTCCGACAGCAACGCGCACGTCGTCGAGAACAACGCGGCCAACCTGAGCAGCTCAGCGCTGACGGTGAAGGCCGACATCACGAACAACACATCGGCCTCGCAGACCGGGCTGGTCTCCGCCACGATCACGCCACCAGGCGGTGGCACGCCCATCAACGTCAGCCAGACGGTCACCGTGCCGGCCAGCACCACCCAGACCGTCTCGTTCACCCCGAGCGCGTTCCCTGCGCTGACGATCTCCAGCCCGCAAATCTGGTGGCCGTATCAGATGGGCGCGCAGCCGCTCTACACCCTCGCCACGTCGGTGTCGCAGAACAGCGTGGTGCTGAACTCGACCAGCGAGACGTTCGGGATCAGGAACGTGACCTCGTACCTGACCGGATCGAATGCGATCGAGCCGAGCGGAGCGCGGGCTTTCAAGATCAACGGGGTGCCGATCGTGATCCGCGGCGGCGGCTGGTCCCCGAACCTGTTCCTGCACTACTCGGCGGCCGACACCGCCAAGCAGATCGCGCTGATGAAGAACATGGGCGTGAACACGATCCGGCTCGAGGGCCACATCATGCCGAATGACTTCTTCCAGCAGATGGACGCCGCGGGCATCCTGGTCAACGCCGGGTACCAGTGCTGCGACGCCTGGGAGCTGCAGAGCAGCGGGCTGACCACCACGGCCGACTTCGCGATCATGCAGAACTCGGCGCTGACCATCGGGCAGAACCTGCGCAATCACCCGGACGTGTTCAGCTTCCAGTGGAGCGACCTGGCGCCCACCACCCAGCAGGAATCGGTGACGCTGACCGCCTTCCAGCAGGCCGACTTCACCGATGCGACCTTTACCACGCCCGTACCGATCATTTCCTCGGCCGAGTACCGGAGCAGCACCCAGCTTGGGGTGTCCGGGGAGAAGGAAGGACCCTACGACTGGGTGCCGCCCAACTACTGGTACGACACCACACATCTGGGAACCGACACGACCGTGACCAACGCCGGCGGGTCCTGGGGCTATGACAGCGAGGAGAGCGCCGGCGACACCGTTCCCACCCTCGACTCGCTGAACCGGTTCATGTCGGCCACCGACCTGTCGAGCCTGTGGCAGAGCCCCAAGTTCAACCAGTACCACCTCAACTACGAGCCGCACTGCAGGATCGGCTACTCGTTCGGCACGCTGTGCCACTTCGACACGGCGCTGAGCAACAGGTACGGCACGTGGACGAGCCTGAGCCAGTACGTCGAGCAGGCGCAGGCCCAGGACTACGAGGACACCAGGGCCCAGTTCGAGGCCTTCATCAATCACGCCAACAACACGCCGCTCCCGTCTACCGGCACCATCTACTGGCAGATGAACAAGGGCTGGCCGAGCATGCTGTGGAACCTGTACAACTTCGACGGCGACCAGGCGGGCAGCTACTTCGGGGCGCAGGAGGCGAACCGGACGCTGCACGCCCTGTACGCGCTGGACAACGGCACGGTCACGCTGGACAACCTCAGCAACGCCACCCAGTCGGGCCTGTCGGTGGAGTCGAAGGTGTACAACCTGGCCGGGACCCTGCTCGACGACCAGACCGCCAGCAACATCACGCTGGCCGGTCAGCAGGTGACGAACAATGTCCTGACCCCGAAGGTGCCCACCGGCACCCCGGTCCAGGTCTACTTCGTCGAACTGCTGCTGAAGCATAACGGGACGCTCGTCGACCGGAACGTCTACTGGCTGTCCACCCAGCAGGACGCGACGAACTGGAGCAAGACGCTCGGCCAGCCGGTGGGCGTCATCTCCACCTACGCGAACCTGACCTCGCTGCAGACGCTGCCTCAGTCGGCGGTCTCGGTCACCGCGGCCACGACCCATACCTCCGGGCCGGGCGGCGACCTGACCACGACGGCGACCATCACCAACACCTCGTCGTCCACGGTCTCCTTCCTGCTGCGGGCCGACGTCCGGCGCGGTACGGCCGCCGGCCAGGAGCTCTCCGGTGACAACGAGCTGCAGTCCTCGATCTGGAGCGGCAACGACATCACGCTGTGGCCAGGTGAGTCGCAGACCCTGACGGTCAGCTACACGACCGTTGACCTGCAGGGCGCCGTCCCGGTGATCAGCGTGTTCGGCTGGAACGTGCCCAAGATCGACGTCGCCGCGCCGGTCCCGTAAACCGGTCGCGGCTCGCGCCGACCTGCCCGCAACTCGCCATTCATTCATAACGAAATCGCACACAGCCCGTCTGGCCACGGCCAGGCGGGCGTAAGGAGACAGCCGGCCCGCCCGGCCACGGCCAGGCGGGCGTAAGGAGACTTGCGTGAGACTTCGCTACCGGTTTTCCCTGGCCGCCGTGGCGGCGGCCACCCTGCTCGTCGGCGGTCCCGCTGCGACGCCGGCCTTCGCCGCGGGCACGCCCCTGCCCGCGCATGTCTACGCCCCGTACTACGAGACGTATCTCGCCCCCAACACCCCGAGCATCACAACGACCGCCCAGCAGTCCGGCGCCAAGTACTTCTCGCTGGCGTTCCTGCAGGCCACGTCGAAGGGTTCGTGCAGTATCGACTGGAACAGCAACTCCAGCCAGCCACTCGGCTATTACAACTCCGACATCGCGTCGCTGCGGGCGATGGGCGGTGATGTGGTCCCAACCTTCGGCGGCTTCAGCGCCGACAACGGAGGTAAGGAGATTGCCGACTCGTGCACCAACGTGAACCAGATCGCCGCCGACTACGAGTCGGTGATCACGACGCTCGGGGTCACCAGGCTGGACATGGACGTCGAGGCTAAGTCGCTGAACAACACCGCCGGCATCGACCGGCGGAACAAGGCGATCGCCATGACGCAGGCGTGGGCGGCCAGTCAGGGCATCCCGCTGCAGATCCAGTACACGATTCCGGTCGAGCAGTACGGGCTTGACCCGAACGGCATGGCCGTGCTCCAGAATGCCGTCGCCAATGGCGTCAAGGTCAGTTCGGTCAACATCATGGTGTTCGACTACTACATCGCCGGCGAGGGTGTCGTGAACATGGGCCAGGCGGCCATCAACGCCGCGACGAACACGCACGCCCAGCTGGCCACCATCTTCCCGAACCTGACCCCGGCGCAGATCTGGAATATGGAAGCTATGACCATGATGCCCGGCATCGACGACTACCCGAAGAAGACCGAGGTGACCTACCTGGCCGACGCGCAGACGATGCTGAACTTCGCACAGGCGAACGGCATGAACTTCCTGTCGATCTGGGCGATCCAGCGTGACAACGGCGGCTGCCCTGGCGCCAGGGGCAAGAACACCTGCTCCGGCATCGTGCAGAACACCTGGGACTTCAGCCACCTGCTGGAGCCCTTCACCAGCTGACCAGCAAGCTGCCAGGAACGGCACGCGCCCGGCCGGTGACCGCCGCCGGAACTCCGGCGCAGCGCCGCTCAGACTATCCAGTTCCGGGCGGCCTGGGCTCTCGACACTAGGAGCATCTGGCCGACCTTCGACCGCGTGCCCGTCGCGTCTATGGCGGATTATTCGGTCGTGACCGGTGTTTCGCACTGGGGGCATCGAAATGGCTTGCGCTTGGCGAGGGATCGGCGTATGGCGAAGACGATGAACGGGAATCCCATCGCCGGGA
>WNFB01016526.1_pt1 | contig 11857 bp, 9 predicted proteins | sample 5400501 | NCBI WGS metagenome assembly WNFB01 (sample SAMN13153341, study PRJNA577476) | soil metagenome | isolation source: 200 cm saprolite under Douglas fir tree site 2 hole 1 | place: USA:California | collected 2015-04-18 | reverse complement strand
GCGGTTGTCACACTAGCGCTGCTGGTGCGTACGGCCCTCCGCGGGTCACTCGGCTGGGAGCAGATGCTTTCCTGGATTGCTCTTTCCACGGGGACCTTTGCGGCGGGCGTGGGCCTGGCGTTTCTCGCCAGCCGTCAGGGTCGCCACGCAGCCGAGCAGGAGTTTTTGGCGAGGCTCGCGGGAATGCTGGAAGTGGACGTAGGGATTGCCGAATCCCTGAGGCGCATGCTTGCAGAACTCCTGCGCGCCTTCCAATGCGAGGAGGCGATTCTTGCCTACCGCGATTGGGAGTTGGAGCGCGTCTTTGTTTGGAGAATGCGCGCGGGGGATAGCTCCCGGCCCACGCCCGAGAATCTTACTTTGGCCCGCAGCGATGGGTTCTTGCTCGATCAGCCCGATGCCAGCGTCTGTTGGAATTCACTAGACGGTTCGGGCGACGGCTTCGGCTGGAATCGTCGCGATGGACGCCCCTGGAGGGACCTTCGCCGTTTGCCGGGGCCGGTGCGGCGAGAGCTGGGTTGGAAATCTGTGCTGGGTGTGACGCTGGACTTGGATGGCCAGCCAGCCGGGCGCTTGCTACTGGGCAACGGCCAGCGCCGCCACCTGTACCAGGACTTGCAGTGGCTCGAGCGGATTGTCCGCCACCTGGGGCCGCCGCTCCAGAATCTCTTTCTGCTTCGGCAGATTCGGGCGCGCGCGATCGAAGGAGAGCGCAGCCGCATCTCGCGCGAGATCCACGATGGCATCCTGCAGACGCTGCTGAGCGTTGATATCCAGCTCGAAGTTTTGCGGCGCAAAGTTCTGATTGAGCCCGAACAGGCGGCGTCGGAGCTCTCCTCCCTCCATCTGACGGTCCGCAAGGAGACCGAGGACCTGCGCCGCATGGTGACCGATATGCGCCCGCTCCGCGTGCAGAGCGCCGACCTGGCGGAATTGATGCGGGGCTTTGCCGAGCGTTTTCGGAACGAATCTGGGGTGGCCCTCGATTTGCTCATCGACTCTGCCGCGCGGCAGCTTCCAGACCGCATTTGCAGGGACCTGTTCCAGATCTACCGGGAGGCGTTACATAATGTGAAAAGGCATGCGCATGCTTCCCACGTAGTGGCAAAACTATGGCAGAATGAGGCTCAGGTGGTTCTGGTTGTGGATGACAACGGGGAGGGCTTCAGCTTTGCGGGTCGGTTTACCGGCGACGAACTGGACCGCCTGCGGCTGGGTCCTATCTCCATTAAAGAGCGAACGCGGAGCGTCGGAGGAGTGTTAACCGTGGAATCGACTCCAGGTCATGGATCGCGATTGACTGTTGAGGTTCCACTCGGCTGATATGGCCAAAACAACCAAGCAGCAGATTCGGATTCTGGTCGCAGACGACCATGCCATCTTTCGCGAGGGCTTGCGCAAGCTTCTCGATAGCGATGAGGATATGGTGATTGTCGGTGAAGCCTCCAATGGCGCCGACTGCATCAAGATGCTCGCGAAGCTCAAGCCAGACATCCTCCTCCTCGATTTGCGCATGCCGGACAAGGACGGGCTCGCCGTCCTTGAAGAAGTCAATTTCGACCAGCTTCCGACCCGCGTCGTCGTTCTGACCGCTGCCGAAGACGACCGGGACGTGGTCCGCGCCATGCGTCTGGGCGCGCGCGGCGTCGTGCTGAAGCAGTCGGCCACGGAACTTCTGGTCAAGAGCATCCGCAAGGTCCAGGGCGGAGAAATCTGGCTCGACAACCGGATGACGGCGGAGGTGATGAAGGCGTTTTCGAAATCCTCCGACGGCGGACCGCGCCGGGAAAAGCCGCTGCTGAGCGACCGGGAGAAGGAAATCGTCCAGCTCGTCGCCCAGGGCTACCGGAATAAGGAAATCGGCGAAAAACTTTTCATCAGCGAACAAACTGTCAAAAATCACCTGCACAACATTTTCGACAAGCTCGGCGTTTCCGACCGGCTGGAACTCGCGCTCTACGCGATCCACCACCGGCTGATTGACCAAGCCTGATCGCTTCCACTGGCCCTGCCTCCTAGTACCCCCGTACCAAAGTCCAGTATCCCGAATTGGAACCGTTGCGCTATTGAGAGAACTGCCCCCGCACCGTAATCTCATTCGCGTGAGATCAAACGGAAATCGTTGGGAGGCTACCCCCTTGACAGCCGAAGAGCGGCGCAACGCACAGCGGTTTCAGATTCGGCTACCCATGATCGTTCGCTGGACCAGCGGGTCGGCGGTCGGTGAGGCTTCGACGGAATCCCGCGACGTGAGCTCGCGCGGCGTTTACTTTTTCATGCCCAAAGAGATTACCAACGGCTCCCCCGTCGAGATCGTGATGACTCTGCCGAATGAAATCACGCTCGCCGGGGCCGTCAAGGTTCGCTGCCTCGGCCGCGTCCAGCGGGCGGAATTCGGCGATCCCAAGCGGGTCGGCGTGGTAGCCCAAATCGAGCGGTACGAGTTCTTGCGCGGCGACGAACACATCGTGTAGCACAAGCTTGCCCGCCACCTGCGGAGGCGGACAGGAGAAACCGGGGTGCCTCGGCCCCTCAGCGGAGCGCCCCGGTTATTTTTTTGCGCCGCCGCTATCGCTTCAAGATACCCCACTACTAAGCAGTCCCGGCTCGAATGAGCTGCGGCCATGGGATCGCGGCGTTCCGCCTCACTCTCCAAGATCATTACGTCATTCGTAGCGGAGGGCTTCGACTGGGTCGAGGCGGGCAGCACGTGACGCCGGATAGATGCCCGACACGAGGCTGACCAGCACCGCAAAGGCGACAGCCCCTAGCACAAGCCACCACGGCACCGACCAGATGTTCGGCGGGGTCAAGTTTTGGCGTTTCAGGTAAACAGCGGTGCCAAAGTGAATGGCTCTGCCGATACCCCAGCCCATTAGCACTCCGAACGCGCCTCCCACCAAGCCCATCACGCCCGCCTCGGCGAAGAAGAGTTGCCGTACATCCCGATCGGCGGCGCCCAAAGCTTTCAGCACGCCGATTTCGCGTCGGCGCTCGAGGATGGCCATGACCAGCGTGTTGATGATGCCGAGCGAGGCGACAGCCAGAGCCAGGCTGCCGAAAATTCCGAGGAACAAATCGAAAATCGCGAAGAACGTGCGCAGGTTGCGGGTCACGTCAATCAGCGAAAACGCCGCGAAGCCCATGCCACGGACGGCGGATTCGACTTGTGCGACCCCCGCCGGGCTGCTGGCCCGCACGTTGAGCGCCGCGTAACGTCTGCCTTCGCCGGACGCTGCGCGCGCGACGTCGCGCAGGTCCGAGCCTTGCACCACTTCCAAACTTTCCGCCATCGCCAGCGGCAAGTAGATTCCCGCGGCATTAAAACCCACCGGCCCGTTGCCGGAATCGGACGTGGGAAGCACGCCGACAACCCGGAAATTCTTCTCGCCGGGGATGATTGAAAATCCCATGGCCTCTTCGTCGGGCCCCACTGCGGAGCCGGGTTGCGTTGGGTCCGGAGCGGCGGGCAACGCCTGCCGCTGGGCGAACCTCAGGGCGATTTCCTGCCCCAGCAGGGATTCCGGAGTTTTTCCGTCGTCGAGGAGGCGCTTGGCCAGGTCCCCCTGAATGATGGCCTCCTCGGCGTTGGGCGCGGAAAAGAAGTGACCCGTCAGGCCTTCGAGAGAGCCGCTCGATTCCGAGGAGGGCGGCATGCCGGCTACCAGGGTGAGCTGGCTGCGGGGTTCAATGTGCGCCTCGGCGGTGAATCGGATTTCGGGATCGACTTCAATCACATTCGGCAGCAGGGAGATTTCCCTGCGAGCAGCGTCGTCGAGCACTCGCGGCGCCTGCACATCCTCAGTGGCGCGCCGCTGCCCGCCGCCTCCACTGCGGAAGGGATTGCTTTGCCGCGGGCGCACGGACACGGTGTCAAAAAGCCCGGCGCGCGCCACCGAACGATTCACCAGTTGCTGCAGGCCCACGCCGAGGGAAAGCAGCGCCACGAGCGAGGCCACGCCCACGGCGATGCCCAGCGTCGTCAGCGAATTGCGGAGGATGGCTTCGCGCAGGTTCCGCGCAGCGAGTTCGGTCAAGTCCGTGAATTTCATCGCAGCCGCTCCTCGTTGGCAATTGAGCCGTCAGAGAGGGAGACGATGCGGTCAGCGCAGCGCTCTGCCAGAGAACGTTCGTGCGTCACTAGGACGATGGTGCAACCCGGGCCTGACACCGGCCGGTGGATTTCCGCGAGCAGGTTCATGATCTCTTCACCCGTCTTGCTGTCCAAGTTTCCGGTCGGCTCGTCAGCCAACAGAATTGCCGGTTGGTTAACCAGAGCACGCGCAATCGCGGCGCGCTGCTGCTCCCCACCCGAAAGTTCCGTTGGACGATGCTTCACACGTCCCCCCAGCCGGACGCGCTCGAGCGCCTTGCGGACGCGCGCGGGCCTCTCGCCGCGGGGAACCTCGGCCAGCCGCAGCGGGAGTTCGACGTTTTCTTCGAGCGTCATCCGCGGGAGAAGCTGAAAGGATTGAAAAACCATCCCAACGGTGCGATTCCGGTAGCCGGCGAGTTCCTGGCTCGACATCGCCGCCAGGTCGCGTCCTTGCGCGAAGATGGCGCCTGCCGTAGGCCGATCCAGCCCCGCCAGTAAATTGAGCAGCGTGGACTTGCCCGAGCCGCTCGCGCCCAAAAGCGCTAAGAATTCCCCCGCTCGGACTTCGAGCGAAATTTGGTCCACTGCGCGGATCAGCGCTTCGCCCATGTGGTAATGGCGCGAGACGCGATCCGAGCGGATCGCCACACCATTCATCTCGGCGTGAACTTCGCTCACACTCATATTACGCAGGGTAACACGCGAAGGTTGCAGCGGGGAATTGCCTTACTGGTGGTGCGCACGCCGCTCGGCTACTTCAACTCTCGATGTGAGTTCTCAGAGGAGCTTGACGATTTTTTTGTGCTTCAATTGCGCCGCGCCATCCCGATCGAGTTCAACGGCACTAAGGCTAGAACCTGGACAATCAACCGCGTTCCCGGTACAAATATCACCTGCGGAGGTACTATCGAAACACCGAGCAGTGCCAATGTCTTGAGCGCACTTAGGCCCGTGGGAAGTCTCGCAGGCAAGGGTTTAGTCGGGGTGGCGCGCGCCGCCCCGCCGGAGTCTCAGATTTAGAGGGCTCCAGCAAGGGCTTTCTCATTCCCTTTCGGCGACTCCACTGGACAAGCCCTCGATTCAAATTCTACAGGGGGAAATTTTGATGAGCAAGCGTACGGTCTTGTGTGCAACGGTTGGAATCGGACTCTTCATGATTTTTCTGTTTGGCGGAAAACTTATCCCTGTCCAAGGGCAAGCGAGAACTTCTTCCGATCAAGCCGGAGCGGTCCCGCAAAAAGGCGGGCAGGAGCAGACGGGGGAATACGAGGTCGTGCCGGATTGGCCAAAGCCCCTGACCTCATTGCCCGGCCATGAGAAGTGGACCTGGGGGTCGCCCGAAGGCATCTTCCCGCAGAACCCCAACCGCGTATTCGTCGTCGAGCGCGGTGAGCTGCTGGCGCTGACCCGCCCAAAGAATACTCCCATCCCCGAGTTCGGGCCGAGCCTTTCCTTCCCGGTGAACCAGGCGCCATTCCGGAATGCGTCGCAGGGTCCCGTGGCCGCAGCGCCCGGCGAAGGCGGCACCGGGCAAACCCCCGGCGGCCCCGGCTTCCTGGGGAAGGACGGCCGCGATTACCGTTGGGAGCACAACTTCATCGTGCTGGACCGCCAGGGCAACATCGTCGAGAACTGGTCCCAATGGGACCAAAAGCTTAGGCGGCCCCATTCGGTTTATATCAATCCGTACGATCCGCAGAAACACGTTTGGCTGGTGGAGGACGCGCGCTGCCAGGTGTACGAGTTTTCGAACGACGGCAAGGAGATGGTTCTGGAACTGGGCACGATGAATGAGCCCGGCGCCGACGGAAAGCATTTTAACCGACCCACATTTCTCGCTTGGCTACCGGACAGCACTATGTTCGTGGCCGACGGCTACAATGGCACACGCGTCGCCAAATTCGACAAGAACGGCAAGTTCCTGATGGATTGGGGCAAACCCGGCAGTCACCAGAAAGCGTCCGATCCGTTCGAGACGCGCCCCGGCTACTTCAACAGCGTGCACGGCATTGCCGTGGACCCCGTGACGCGCCGCGTCTACGTGAACGATCGCGAGAATCATCGCATCCAGGTTTTCGACGAGAACGGGAAGTTCCTCGATGAGTGGCGCTCGGGCGATCCTCCCTCGCACGTGTACAGCATCTACATCGGGTCCGATCACAAATATTTGTGGGCGGCGGACTCCGGCACTTGGAAGATGGTGAAGTGGGACCTGAACGGAAAGTTTCAGTACTCGTTTGGATTCCAGGGCGATGCCCCGGGCGGATTCTGGGGCGTGCACCAGTTCGATGTGGATCAGGAAGGCAATTTGTACGTCGCCGAAGTTTCCAACGGGCGCGTGCAGAAGTTCCGTCCAATGAAGGGCGCGGACCCGGAGAAGCTGATCAGCAAGCCGGACTATCCTACGTGGAAGAATTAGCGGGTCACCAGGTTGAATCCGCCGTGAGTCGCTGCCCCAGTCGGGTGCGCGCCCTAGTTATGAGGGGTTTCTTGGAATTCCTTGGTGCGGGGAGATAGCGTGCTTTGATAGGCGCCCCGTTATCCTAATGTTGTAGAATACTCGGTTTCGCGCTGCCCGCATTTCATATCACTCATTAAGGAGAGGAACCCAAATTCACATGGACACTAGTTTCATCGGCAAGCCACACGAGTGGGATCCCAGGCGACTTTACAGCCAGACAGGCGCAGACTGGCAGCACCGCGTTGATTTCGACCGGTTGCGAAAGGAGCGTTTGGAGAAGCTGCGCGCGCAGATGAAGAAGGACGATCTCGGCGCGCTGGTGCTTTTTGCCGGGGCCAACATCCGTTACGCCACGGCGTCCTATCAAGGCAATTGGAAATACAACATCAATATCCGGTACGCGGTGGTGCCTCACAGCGGCGAGCCCATCCTGTTTGAGACCGCGGGATCGGACTTGCAGTGCGCGAAAATCGACCTGCCGTGGATGGAAGGACGAATTCGTCCCGCGATCACCTGGCAGTGGGCCGAGGGCGCGGTGCCGTACATGGCCGGGCGGATGGCCGAAAGCGTGCTCGACGCGCTGAAGGAGCACGGCGTCGCCAAGGAGCGCATCGGCATCGACAACTTCGACATGCCGGCGCTCGAAGCGTTCCAGAAGACGGGCATCAAGATCGCCAATGGCTGGCCGACGGTTTCGGCGGCGCGCGTGGTGAAGACGCGCGACGAGATCGAGCTGCTCAAGATGGCCTCGAGCATCGGTGACGCGGCCATGTGGAAGATCAAGTACGAGTGGCTGAAGCCTGGCGTGCGCGAGCGGGAGATCGAAGCCAAGGTGCACGAGTTCATGCTCGAGCGCGGCTGCGAGATTATCTACGACATCATCGTCGCTTCGGGCGGCAACACGAGCCCGTACCGCCGCTGGGCCACCGACAAGTTGATCCGTCAAGGCGACTTGATCATCGTGGACATCAACGCGGTAGGTCCCTCGGGCTACTTCATCGACTTCGTGCGCTGCTTCAAGTGCGGCGGGGCGCAGGGGACAAAGATGACGCAGAAGGAAATCGACCTGTACCGAGAAGTGTACGACTCGATGTACGCCGGCCTTGAGAATCTGCGCCCCGGCAAAACCACTGCCGACGTGGCCGCGGCATTTCCCGAGTACGATGACGACAAGTACGGCACGGTGACGCTGCAGCAGTTCGCGCACAGTATCGGCATCACGCTCTATGAAGGCATGTGGATCTCGCGCGCCTACTCGCTGAAGTATCCCGCGGAGATCAAAGAGAACATGTACTTCGCCATCGAAACTTTCGCCGGGCATCCGGGCTTGCAGCAGACCTGCCGGCTCGAGGAGAACGTGCTGGTTTCCGGCAAAGGCCCCGTGGTCTTTACGATGATGGAGCACATGGAAGAAGCGATGAAGCGTTAGCCATGGCTCAACTACTGGTTGCGGTCTCCGACTCCGTCTTTCCGAACCTGGAACCGGCGCGCGCGGTGCTCTCGAAAGTGGGCGCCGAGCTCCGCTTGGCGAATGCCTCCACGCCGGAGGCCATCTTGGAAGTCGGGCGAGCGGCGGACGGAGCCCTGGTGACCTACGCCAAAATCACGGAAGAGATGATCCGGCAAATGACCCGTTGCCGGGTCATCTCCCGCTTCGGCATCGGCGTGGACAATGTGGACATTCCCGCAGCGACCCGCGCCGGAATCGTGGTTACCCGCGTTCCCGACTATTGCATTGATGAAGTTTCCGATCACGCCATGGCCATGTTGCTTGCGGTCGTCCGCAAAATCCCGTTGGCGAACGCACGGACGCAATCGGGCGCATGGGAAATGCCGGCCGTCGTGCCCATCCATCGCCTGCGCGGAAGCGTCCTCGGGCTTGTCGGGTTCGGCAGGATTCCGCAATTGGTTGCGCCCAAAGCCAAGGCGTTCGGCATCCAAGTGATTGCCTTCGACCCCTACTTGCCGGAAACTGTCTTCCAACGGGAAGGCGTCAGGCGAGTAGAATTTGATGAGCTGGTGAAGGTCTCCGACTACATTTCCATCCATACGCCGCTCATGCCGGAGACGCATCATTTGTTCAACGCCGATGTGTTCAGCAAGATGAAGCCAACGGCGTACCTGGTCAATACCGCGCGCGGGCCCATCGTGGATGAGGCCGCCCTGGCGAACGCGCTCGACAGGAAGCAACTGGCCGGCGCGGCCCTCGACGTCATGGAAAAGGAGCCGCCGTCCGGGTCGCCCTTGCTCGGCCGAAACAACGTCATCCTGACCCCGCACACGAGTTTTTATTCCGAGGAGTCCTTGGTCGAATTGCAGACCAAAGCGGCCGAAGAAGTCGTCCGCGTCCTGACCGGACAAAAGCCGGTTAACCCGGTGAATCCCGAGGCGCTCGAATCCGGCCGCAAGAATTGATACTTTCTATAGGGGAGGAAATACAGTATGGCTCAAGAACCGTGGAAGACAGATAAGTGGTTTGTCAGCCCGTGGAATTTTACGGAAAGCGTCCGCTCGCAGCTTCATTTCCCGAAGCAGGTGAAGATTCACGACATCACCCTCCGCGACGGGGAGCAGCAGACGGGCGTCATCTTCACCAAGGACGACAAGGTCCGCATCGCCGAGGCGCTGGCCGAGGCGGGCGTGCAGCGTATCGAGGCCGGCATGCCGGTCGTTTCGCCGAGCGACGCCGCGGCCATCAAAGAAATCGTGAAGCGGAAGCTCGGCCCACAAATTTTCGCCTTTTCGCGGTGCATGGTGGACGACGTGAAGCGCGCGGTCGATTGCGGCGTCTCGGGCGTCGTCATGGAAGTTCCCTCGAGCGAGCACATCATGAAGTATGCCTACAAGTGGCCGCTCGAGAAAGCCATCGATCTATCCGTCGAGTCCACGGCGTACGCCCACTCGCAGGGACTCGAAGTGGTTTTCTTTCCGATTGATTTCACCCGCGCCGAGATGAAGTGGGTGCTGGACCTGATCCTGCGCGTGGCGAACGACGGCCACATGGACGCTCTCGCCCTGGTGGACACCTTCGGCGTGCTCGCGCCGCACGCGATTCAGTATCTGGTGCGGGAGGTGAAGGCCCGCATCAACAAGCGGCTCGAAGCCCACTTCCACATGGATTACGGAATGGGCGTGGCGAATACGATCCTGGCCGTGGCGGAGGGCGTCGAAGTCATCCACTCGACCGTGCTCGGAATCGGCGAGCGCGCCGGCAATGTGCCGATGGAAGAGACCGTGATGGCACTGCTGACCTTGTATGGCGTGGATACCGGCTTGAAGTACGACAAGCTCTACAAGCTGGCGCATTTGGTGAAGGAGCTCTCCGGGCACGCGGTCCCCAGCAACCGGCCCGTCGTCGGCGAGCAGCTCTTCCAGATCGAGTCGGGAATCATCGCGAGCTGGTTCGAGAACTGCGGCGACCAATATGCGACCGAGCTGTTCCCGTTCCGCTGGGAAGTTGTCGGGCAGGCGCCGGCGAAAGTGGTGTTGGGCAAGGGTAGCGGTATTGATTCCATCAAGAACGCGCTTCGGAAACTCGGCGTGCAGGCCACGGAAGAGGAAGCGATGTCAGTGGTTTCTGCGGTCAAGGAGTTCTCACTGAAGCACAAGCGATTGCTGACGGACCAGGAATTCCGGAGCATCGTCAGTTCCACTCTGCCGCAAAAGGCCGCCAAGGGCGCCAAGACCGCGGTTTGACGATCGGACTTTTTCTATGAAAGCGATGGTGCTGCGGGCCCCGCGTAATGTGGGGCTCGACGAAGTCGAGAGGCCCCGCCCCGGTTCAGGGGAGGTGCTGATCCGCGTCACGAGCAGTGGCATTTGCGGCACGGACCTGAAGATTTACGGCGGCGCGATTCCGGTGCGCCATCCGCTCATCATGGGCCACGAGATGAGCGGGGAAGTGGTCGAAGGCGGCGAGGGACAATTCCGGCCGGGCGATCGCGTGGTGATTGATCCGGCCATCAACTGCGGCGCCTGCTTCAATTGTCGGTTGGGGCAGGCGAACTTATGCCCGAATGGCGCTCTTCTCGGAAGGGATGCCGACGGGGGCTTCGCGGAGTATCTGGTCGCTCCGCGCAGCCATGTTTTCCCGTTGCCCGATTCGGTGGACAACCGGAGCGCCCCTCTCATTCAGGTTGTCACAGTCTGCGTGCATGCGCAGAGGATGGTGGACACTTTCCCCGGACAATCCGTCGTGGTGGTGGGTCTCGGGGTCACGGGGCAATTGCACGTGGAGTTGGCCAAGGCTTGGGGCGCCTATCCTGTGATCGGCATCACGCGCAGCGCGTGGAAGCGCCAAATGGCCGAGCAGCTTGGCGCGGACGTCACGCTAGCGTCCGGCGCCGAAGCGGTTCGCGCGGTCTCCGAGGCGACCAGCGGCCGTGGGGCTGACATCGTCATCGAATGCACCGGAAAGCTGTCTGCCATTGCCGATGCCATCTCCATGGCGCGGCTGGGAGGGACGTTGGTTCTGTTCGGGGTCACGACTGCGACCGAAGGGAAACTGCCCTTCTATCAGCTCTATTTCAAGGAACTTAAAATCGTGAATCCCCGCGCGGCGACGGGCCAGGATTTCCCCCCTTCGATTGATCTGGTGGCCAGAGGCATTCTAAAGCTGGACCCGCTGGTGACTCATGTTCTTTCTCTTACTGAGATTCAAACGGCGCTGGGCATGCTGGAGTCGGATGAAGATCAGCGGATGAAGATCATTCTCGAGCATAGATAGAGGGGAATTTCGCAGTTCCAGCTTTCACTCTGCTGGCTCTGATCCAAAAATCAGCTCAACACAGCGCGGCGTATCCGCGACCAAAACGACTTCAGGGGCTAAAGCTCCCTCTTCGGGAGACCGCGTTCCGGCCGGGCTGAAGCCCGGCCCTCCGAGGGCGCTGAGAGTGCGTGCGGCGCGACGAATTTGGGGATTAGTAGTGCGGAGTGCACCGAGTGCACAGGCTCGTTAGAGGGCCATTTCTTTGGGTTGGAGGGCAAACGCGAGGGCCGCTCCTAAAATCGAAAAACCAACGACTTGGATATTTCCCGCGAGCATCCACGCCCCTCGCGCGGCGACGCCTCCCGCATGATCGACGAGCGCACCCATCAAGTATCCCGCCACCGCCGAGGAGGCGTACAGGCTCGTCACGAACATCCCCGAACCGCGGCTGGCTAAGCTGCTCCGCACCGCCTTGACGTGATAGCCGGCCAGGTTGACGTAAAGGATTGTGCTGGCGCACACGCCGAACGCGAAGGTCATGATTTCCGCCGCCACAATCGAATCTGAGCCGTGGAAGAAAAGGTATCCGAGT
>WNFB01020296.1_pt1 | contig 11859 bp, 9 predicted proteins | sample 5400501 | NCBI WGS metagenome assembly WNFB01 (sample SAMN13153341, study PRJNA577476) | soil metagenome | isolation source: 200 cm saprolite under Douglas fir tree site 2 hole 1 | place: USA:California | collected 2015-04-18 | reverse complement strand
TGACAACTGAGCAAATGACATGGCCTGCCCCTCTAATGAAGTATTCGGGACTCCAACTCAGCGGCCCCTAAACTCAGGTTTCCGCTTTTCCATGAACGCCTGGGTGCCCTCGACGTGGTCCTCAGTCTTCTTGAGGATGCTCTGGCCGAGCCGCTCGAGGTTTCGACCCGTCTGGGGATCCGTGGTCAGGCAAGCGTTGAGCACGAGTTTGGCGAGGCCCAGCGCGAGCGGCCCCCTGGCGGCGAGCTGCCTGGCAAGCTCCATCACGCGGGGCATGAGCTGCTCTGTCGGGACCACCTCCTCGACGAGGCCCAGTTCGAGCGCGCGCTGCGCCGGTATCATCTCGCCCGTCATAACGAGTCGCTTTGCCTGTGCGAGGCCTACGAGCCGCACCAGGCGCGAGCAGCCGCCTGAACCGGGGATAAGCCCGACGTTGGTCTCCGGGAATCCCAGCTTGGCGGCTTCTGACGCGATCCGAAAGTCGCACGAAAGCGCCAGCTCCAGCCCGCCTCCGGCGGCGACGCCGTTGATGGCGGCGATCACTGGCGCTTCCAGGGCTTCGAACTCGTCGAACATGTTGTGAATGTCCCGCGCGACTCGGCGGAAGCGGCGGGTATCAACATCGGCCAGGTCCTTCATGTCGCGGACGTCCTCGCCGGCGGAAAAGGCGCGTCCCTCGCCGGTGATGATGAGCACTCGCAGATCATCATTGTGGACCAGCGAGCGCACCGCCTCGCCCATTTCACCACGCATCTGCTCGTTCCACGCGTTGAGAACGCTCGGACGGCTCAGGACGAGCGTCGCCACACCGTCTTCAAAGCGAAGATTGAGAAACTGGTAAGCCATTTCGCCGATCCAGCTTAGCGGCTTAGCCTTGCCTCTGTGCTTCGCTGATGTGGCGTCGGATTTCCTCTATCGTCCTTGCCACGAAACCGCAACTTCGTAGTTGCTGCATCCAAAGGTCCCGGCAGCTTGCTTCCCGGCCTCGGTTCTAATATGTTCATGCGAAGGGGGAAGCAGCGGACTTGGCGTCAGGCACGCGGAATCAAGGCGCGCAACGGAAGGCCACCGGCCGCGACAGCCGCCAACCTGCGCCGAGGCCGAACACCCGGACCGTAGCCGCTCAGCCAGGCGCCGACACTGAGCTGCCCGAACTGGCTTTCCAGGCGCTGCACGATATCGCCGTGGCCGTTGGCGGCATTCTGAACCCAACCGAGCTGGCCAAGCTGGTGGTGCAGCGCGCCAGGGAGTTGCTGCGCGCCAACGCCTCCACGCTACGCGTGTGGGACGCAGAAACGGGCCTGCTGCGAATGCTTGCCAGCATCGGAGAAAGGGGCAACCTCCCGCCTGACGTGCGACCTGGCCAGGGCGCATCCGGCGTAGCGTTTCAGCAAGGACGGCCGGTGATCGTGGCCGATTATGCGACCTGGGATCACGCCTTACCCGTCGTCGTGCCCAGCAACGTGGCGGCCGCGGTCGCTGTCCCGCTGCTGCTAAATGAGCGCGCGCTGGGCTCGCTTACAGTCCGCGCTCACGCCCCGCGCGCGTTCACATCACCGGAAGTCCAACTCCTGTCGCTGCTCGCCGCGCAGGTAACGCCCGCGCTCGAGGCAGCTCGCCTGTATAACGAATCGGAGCATCGCCGCGTGCAGGCGGAGGCGCTGGCCGGGCTCGTGCGCGAAGGTACGCTCCAGCCTGACCCCCGCCAAGTCATCAATCTTGCCACCGAGGAGGCTTGCCGACTCCTGCAAGCCGACTATGCGGCCGTCGCCCTGTACGAGGCCGGCGGTGCGCTCACTTGGCACGGCGTCTCGGGTAACCGGACCGACGTCTGGAGGCAGCGGCTGTCCCCCGCCCAGGGCGGCTCCCTGGGCAAAGCCACGGCCACCGGGCGGACGGTGATTGCCGACCATCTCGGCGAAAACCCGGAATTCCCGTGGGAGTCGATGCCCGTCCATCAGGCCGAAGGCGGGCGCACGGCTTTGGGAACACCGCTAGCCGCCCGGGGCAGCACCATCGGCGGCCTCGTCGTGGGCTGGCGCCGGGACCAGGTGCTCACCGAAGAACAGGTACGACTGGCGGAGGCTCTGGCCGGCTACGCGGCAACGATTATCGACAACGCACGGGCACATGCCGAGGCGCAAACTCGCACCAAGGAGCTGGACAGCTCCCTGCGACAACTCGCGGCCACGCAGGAGCGCCTTCAGGCCGTGTATCAAGCCGTCTCCTGTGGCGTGCTGGTGCGTGATCGAAGTGGCGCGATTATCCACGCGAACGGGGCCGCTGAGAAGATCTTCGGTGTCTCCGCTGAAGCGATGCGGGGACGAACCCGGGCCCGGCCGCTGTGGAAGCTCGAACGAGAGGACGGCTCAGCGATTGGCGTGGAGGACCACCCATCGGCGATCGCCGTCCACACCGGCAAGGAAGTCAGAAACCTCACCATGGTGGTAGAGCGGCCCGACGGCGAGCGCAAATGGATTCAGGTCGAGTCGGTGCCTGTGTTCGACTCACAGGGGACCGTTGAGCAAGTGGTCTCCAGCTTCATCGATGTCAGCGCCCGGATAGAGGCCGAGACGGCTTTGAAAAGGCTAAACGCTGAGCTGGATGAGCGCGTTGCAGAGCGCACCGCCGAGCTTCAAGCGGCCAACGACGAGCTGGAGACCTTCAGCTACTCCGTCGCACACGACTTACGGGCGCCGCTGCGCAGTATGGACGGCTTCTGCCAGATGCTGCTGGAGGAGTACCGCGAGCAACTGGATGACAACGCCAAGCACTATCTGGACCGCGTGCGGGCCGGGAGTCAGCGCATGGCGCAGCTCATGGACGATCTTCTCAGGTTGGCGCGCGTCAGCCGCACGGAGATGCGCCGTGAGCGTGTAGACCTGAGCGGGATGGCGCGAGGCATCGCCCACGACCTCCAGGTCAGGGAGCCGGGGCGCTTTGTCGCGTTTGACATCCCCGACGACGTCGTGAGCTACGGCGACCGGCGACTGCTGCGGCTGATGCTAGAGAACCTGTTGGAGAACGCTTGGAAATTCACTTCTAAGCATCCCACGGGCCACATCGAGTTTGGCCGCAGTGAGGTGGACAGCCAGCCCAGATTCTTCGTGCGAGACGACGGCGCTGGATTCGACATGGCTTATGCGGACAAGCTCTTTGAGCCGTTCCAGAGGCTGCACGGCGCCACGGAGTTTGAGGGCACGGGCATCGGTCTGGCCACGGTGAGGCGCATCATCAGCCGGCACGGTGGGCGTGTCTGGGCTGAGAGCGAAGTCGAGCGCGGCGCTTGCTTCTACTTCAGCCTATGACTGACGCAACCCCGATCTCGTTACCCAACCGGGCCCGTCTTCAGCAGGAACAGAGCGAAGGCGACCAGCATCACCAGCGTGCGCCAGTTAGTCATGAGTGCCCCCCTATTCAGCTGAGGTAGTTGTGCTCGCGGTAGAACCGCTCGGCGCCGGGATGCAGCGGCAGGCCGGTGTTGCGGCACGACTGGTGAAGGTCGATCTTGCCAGTTAGGCCAGCGCCTTCGCCGAACATCCCCTGCATGTTCTCATGCTGCTCCTCGAGCGCCTCGATGGCCAGGTGGGCAAACTCCTCCGGAAAGTCTTCCCGGCAGAACAGCAGCCAGCCTGAAAAATCGATGGTTGGAACATCGTGCTGGAGTCCGGGCAAGCGGCCAGCCGCGATCGAGCCTCGCCAGTAGCCACGGCCTTCGAAGTCGGCGAGTACGTCGTCGTCGATGGGCAGCACGCGCATGCGGTATTGGTTGAAGATGCGCGGCCAGCGCGGCGTCATGATGGCCTCGTCGAAGATGGCGTCAAAGCTGGGGTCCACCGGCACCTTCGCCGTCCGCTGATCGCGCGGCCGGTCACGCAGGATGGTCCCACCCCAACGCTCGATGTCCCCCAGCGAAGCGCCGTAGGCCTTCAGCACCTCGTTGGCGACGACGGCCGCGGGATGGCGCGACTCAGGTGGCGGCGTCGAGACCTTGAGCGGCGCCTTGCGATCGACCAGCTCGCGAAGCGAGGTAATGCCGGTCTCCTCACGCACAGCCATGACCAACCGGTCGTCGTGGGGAAATGCGGCCAGCGCCCGGAGCGGCAGCTTCTCATCGAACAGGCCCCGACCCTCGCCCGCCATCTGGCCGTAGAAGATGGGCGTGGTGATGGCCATGTGGTACCTACCCTCGGCGACCAGGCGGGGCGCATCGTTGCAGCTGGAGCCAGGATCGCCGGTGATCGCCGCCACGGTCGAGCCTTTGGGTAGCTTGCTGTAGTAGCCGTCCATGCCGAGCGCCAGCAAGGCGCCGATGCGCATCCAGTTGCCGCCCGCGCACAGAATTCGAATCTCGAGTGCGTCAGTCATCCTTCAATCCTCCGCCAGCCGCCGCTGTGGCCCGGCCAGCACGACGTCGTCGCCCTCCAGCCGCACCTCGTAGGTCGGCGCACACAAATTGGGATTGGTCACGCTCCGCCCTGTTGCGAGGTCGAAACGAAACCGATGCCATGGACACACGATCTCGCCGTGCCGTACTTGTCCCAGGGCTAGAGGCCCCCCGTAGTGCGGACAGGTGGCGCTGATGGCTCTCACCTCGCTGCCGTCTCGCAGCAGCGCAATCTGCTGCTGGCCGATCTGGACCACCAGCGCGCGGTCCTCGGCCAGCTCGCTCAGCTTCGCAGCCGGCGCATTCCAGCTGGCGGCCCTGGGCTGCAGCTCTCCGAATGCTGCCTGCACGCGCTGGGCGTACTGCTCCGCCAGATCGCCACTCGGCTCGCTGCTGCGGAAGCCATACGTCTGAGGATGCGCGACGCCGCACGACGAGCAGCGGCGGCGCGTGTCGTCCTGGTTGAAGGCCTCAACCAGCTCGGTCTGCGCCGCCAGGAAGCCCTCCGGCGTCCCATCATGCCGAACGGCCGACCGATCCCCCAGCTGGGCGCCGCATTGCTGGCAGCGCCACTCGATGCTGTGGCGGCGGTTGACCCCGCTCTGGCCGCCAGCCAGCAGCACGTAGTAGCGGCTCTGCTGCGTGGGTACCTGGAACCAGACGTGGTCCGCGTCCGAGATCAACCAGTAGCCGAACAAGCCCTCAATGTGGTGCGGCGTGCCGGCGTAGATGGGGTGCAGGGAGTAGTGCTCGGTGCTGAGATCGGCCACGCCGGCCGGGGTCCATTCGAGCAGCCGCAGCGGCTCCGACTGCGCGGCAAAGGTTTGGGACCACAGCCAGTACTTACCGAATGCATGCAGCTGGCCGAGCTTCTGCTCCTGATCTGGCTTGCCGATTAGGAGCTCGAAGTGCTCGAGGGCCGCGGCGATGGACGGGTCACGCAGCGCCAGGCGCCGCGCGCTGCCGGCAGCCGTTACCACAGCCGCCGAGCCGTAAGCTCTTCCTCGCTGTCCTTAGCCGCGTTCCAGCAGTAGCCCTTCGGATTCACATGGCCGCATTCCGGGCAAACCTGGTTGCGGGCGTCGGCGTTGTAGCTGTTCACCGCATCGCGCTCTGCGCGCCAGAAACCGGAGAAACCAAGCGTGCCGGTCTCATAGCGGCGCTCGAACAGCAGGGTCACGCACTTCTCGCAATACCAGGCAAACGTATCGCCGTCGCCCTCCTTGGGATTGCCCATGCACACCACAAAGAATGCCGGGGCATCGGCCGACGGCTTGGGCAGAGGCAGGTACAGCTCGTCCATATCGTTGATGTGCCGCCGCGTGCTGCCAGGTGCTGATTCCCGATGGGCCCAGTTCGAAGTGGGACGAGATGGCGCCTTTGCGTGGGTCGATGACCTGGCTGGCATCGATCTCTCGCTTGCGGATGCCGTAGATGTTCTGGCCTTCCTCCCGGAACGTGGAAAAGCGGCCCACGATCTTGTCCTGGAAGAAGTCCCAATCGTCGACCACCTTCTCGATGGGCTCTTTGATCAACAGATTCGTGTACATGGTCTTCTCCTCGAACTCAGTCTAGTTCAGGGCCAGGAAGTCCAGCACCAGGCAGTTGAACTCGCCGGCATGCTCGAACTGTGCCCAGTGGCCGCACTTCGAGAAGACGTGCAGCCGCGTGTCCGGAATGCCGGCCAGCAACCGCAGACCGCCGTCTATCGGCACCACCCGGTCGTCTCGGCCCCAGACGATGAGGGTCTTAGCTTTGATCTTGCCGAGCTGGCTGACCACATCTCGCTGAACGGGGCTGGAATTGCGGCGTGCTTCGAGATGGCCCGGATTGAGGGCCGCGCCGAGGCGCTGCTGCAGCAGCTCGTCGGTGAGGAACGACGAGTCGTAGACCATAAGCTCAATCAGTCGTCGCATGCCTTCTGCCGTGGGGTTCTCGAACACCTGGTTGAGTACCTTGATGCCCTCGGAGGGTGCCGGCGTGAACATGGGCTGGCCACCTCCGCCCGAGCCCATGAGCACCAGCTTGTCAACCCTGTCCGAATAGTCGATGGCGAAGTTGACCGACGTTGCGCCGCCCATCGAGTTGCCAATGAGGGTCGCTCGCTCGATCCGCAAGGCGTCGAGTAGGCCGCGGATCGCACGAGCGTTGGCTTGCGAACGCGGCTCGTTGAGCGTGACGGAGTCGCTCTTGCCGAAGCCGGGCATGTCCGGGAGAAGAACGCGGTAATGCTGTGACAAGACGCTGACATTGCGCTGAAAGTTGCTCCAGCCGCTCGCTCCCGGTCCGCCGCCATGCAGCATCACGATCACGGGTCCGGAGCCGGCCTCGTTGTAATGCAGCCGCATGCCTTCGACGTCCGCGAAACTGCTGGTGCTCGCCTCGGTGAGACCGTGAGTTGTGGCCGCCTCGTCGTCTCCCAGAAGGAAGTCCATTGTCAGCGCATTGAACTCATCCGCTTGCTCGTACTCCACGAAATGCCCCGTGCCGCCGCCCCAAATGTGCGTCTGGGCGTTGGGGATGCGCCAGATGCCCGAGAATGCGCCTTCGAAGGGCACCATCCGGTCCTGATGCCCCCATACGAGCATCACCGGCGCCTGGAGGCGCGGCAGGTCTGGCGTGATGTCGCTGTTCTTGGACGCGGAGAACTCGCGGCGAGCCTCGAGGTGACCCGGAATGAGCGCAGCCTGGAACCGGGCGTCGATCATCTCCTCTGTCAGCCGCTCGGCGCGCGGCACGAACAGCTGCATCATCTTCACCATGTTCTCGCGGACAGGGTTTTCGGCAAATACGCTCAGCGCCTTGATGCCCTCGGGCGGCGTGGGCGATAGCACCAGCCCGGATCCGCCGCTGGACTGCAGGATGAGCTTGCCGGTCCGATCGGGGTATTCGATGCCGAAGCGGAGGCACATCGGCCCGCTCTGGGACGAGCCGTAGAGGTGCGCGCGATCGATGCCCGCGTGGTCCATGAGGTCACGAACTATCCGCGCCCAGTAAACGTCCAGCGGCTGGTCATTGAGCTTGGCCTCTTTATCGGACAGGCCGTAGCCAGGCAAATCGACGAGCAGCAGGCGGAAGTGCTCGGACAGTACGTCGATGTTGTGTTTGGTGTTGTCCCAAGCGTTCGCGCCTGGCCCGCCACCATGGAAGCACAACAGAGCTGGGCCGTGGCCCATCTCGTTGTAATGGACCTTGACGCCGTTGAGCTCTACGAAGCGATCCGTTTCCTGCCGCGAGAACTTCTTGGAGTCCACTTCTGTCTCCTTTCGTCCGCCTAACTCGTTGACAAGCGCCGCCATTTGTAGCATTTTGGAGCGCAAGCCACAGCCATGGCGTTTGAATCGACCATTAGCCGCCGGGACTTCATGCGAACTGCGTGCGCGGGCGCTGTTGGCATTGCCCTCGCGGCCTGTGGGAGCTCTGGCTATGCGCCAAGCCCTAAAGTCGCCGCCAACCGCGAAGCAGCAGCGCGTGATCCGGCAGCCCGCGCAGAGAGCTGGGACCAGTTACTGGAAGCCGGCAACAAAGAAGGCAAAGTAGTCGTCCTTGGCCCACCGGACTCGCAAGTGCGCACCGAGCTTCCGCCATTGTTCAAGCAGCAGACGGGCATCGATATGGAATTCCAGGGCGGAAACACGAGCCAGCTCGTAGCCGGTGTCGGCAGCCAGCGAGCGGCCGGCCAGTATCTGGTTGATGCCGTTCTTGGCGGATCCGATACAGCCTATGGCACGCTGCTGCCCCAGAACTGGATCGACCCGCTCAAGCCGGGATTAGTGCTGCCCGAGGTCATCGATCACTCGCATTGGAAGACTGGCGGCCCGTGGTTCCGCGATCCCCAGGGCGAGATGGTTTTGCAGCTGTTCAATACGGTCGGGCACTCGATAAGCGTGAACGCCGATTTCGTTTCCCCGGCAGATGTACCGAGCGCCGACTCGCTGCTCGACCCCAAGTGGAAGGGCAAGATTTGCGCATACGACCCGAGCGTCAATGGGAGCGGCATAGCCGTAGGATCGGCGCTCTATGTCAGCAAGGGCAAAGATTGGGTCACGAGGCTGTACAAGGGCCAGAATGTGGTGCTGTCGCGCGATTATAAGCAGGTGGCCGACTGGGTTGCCCACGGCAGCTACCCCATCGCCATCGGAGCCTTCACCAATTACTTCCAGCCATTTATCGAGGCCGGGATCCACATCGTCTGGCCAAAGCTGCCGGACGTGCCGGAGACGGTCAGCGGCGGTTTCGGTCTGCTGTCTGTGTGGAATCGACCAGCCCACCCCCACGCGGCGCTTGTCTTCGCCAACTGGATCGCCAGCAAGGAAGGTCTCGCGGCGTTTGCCAAGACACAACGGACGGCGCCGGTCCGAAGTGACATCCAGCCTAGCTGGATCGAGCCCGACCTGATTCCCAAGCCGGGGGTGAAGTACTTCGACTCGTATGACTACGAGTTCGAGATGAACCAACGCTTAGCCATCCGGGACTTCTACGCCAGCCTGTTGAAATAGGAACGCGGATCGCGAGCATTGCGAATCCGTGACTTTTCCGGCACCATGGTGACGAATGGCCACCGCTGACCAAGCGCAGGCATTAGGGGCAGCCCGGCGGCTGGCTCCATGGCCAGGCGCGCGAACCTTTCGGCCACGCCTGCGATGGCTGGTAGTCGGTGGTCCCCTGCTGTGGTCGTTCGTCATTGGCTGGCCGTTGCTGCTGCTGGTCGTCAACAGCTTCAACGTTGCCCCTGTCGGCACAGCAGCGGCCTATGGATTCGACAATTGGCTCCAAGCCTTCAACGATCCGCTGACCATCAAAGCTCTGTGGAACAGCCTCTCGCTGGCCTTGGTTCGCACCGGCATTTCGCTGCCGTGTGCCCTCGGTCTCACATGGCTCATCACTCGCACGGACATGCCCGGCCGGTCCATCATCGAGGTGCTGACCTGGCTGGGTGTGTTCAGCCCGCTGCTGCCGCTGGCCCTCGGCTGGATTTTGCTGCTCGACGTCCGCTTCGGACTTATCAACCAGGCGCTATCGGGGATTCCCTTCCTGCACGGCGCGCGGTTCAATCTCTACAGCTTCTGGGGTATTGCCTGGGTATACCTGGTCTCCCGCGACATCGGCTACAAAGTGGTGCTGATGACGCCCGCCTTCCGCCGGGTAGGCGCGGCCGTCGAGGACGCCGCCCGCACGTGCGGCGCCAGCCTGTTCAAGGCGATTCTCCGCGTTACGCTGCCGCTGCTAGCCCCCGCCATCCTGCTGGTAACCGTCATCGGCCTGATCTTCAGCTTCGAAAGCTTCGAGGTCGAGCTGTTGCTGGGCGTGCCGGTACGGTTTTATGTCTACTCCACGCGCATCTACGAGCTCGTAGGCAATCAACCTTCGAAGGTTGGCGAGGCGACGGCTCTGGCCTTCATCTTTGTCGTCTGGCTGTTCGCTCTCACGGCCCTGTACCGCGGCTTCCTGCGGAACAAGTCGTTCGCCACTGTGACGGGCTCAGGCTACACGCACCGACCAATCAAGCTCGGCCGCTGGCGCTGGGTGGCTGCCGGCGCGTGCTTCGTGTACTTCGCAATCGCTCTGGCCGCCCCGTTCGTCCTGCTGGTGATGGGTTCGGTCATGCGGCTGTACGGCTTCTTCAACGTGCCCAACCCCTTTACGACCACTCACTGGCAGGCCCTCGTGCATGACCCCGCTTTTCTGACCGGCGTGCGGAACAGCCTCATCATCTCCAGCTGCAGTGCACTCCTGGTTGTGGCCATTTATTCGGCGGTGGCTTACGCTATCGTTCGCCACCGCGCCCGGGCTCTGCGCATCGCGGACGTCTTGGTGTGGTCGCCCTGGGCGATGCCCGGCATTGTGATGAGCCTCGGCTTTCTGTGGCTTTTCCTCGCAACGCCGGCCCGGGTCATCTTGTACGGCAGTGTGCTGGGCATCATCGTCGCCTTCGTCATCAGGGGCGCCCCGCTCAACACACAGCTCTTCAAATCGAGCCTGCTGCAGCTCGGACCGGAGCTCGAGGAAGCCAGCCGTGTGGCCGGCGCAACATGGCTTCGGATGTATCGCAAGATCTTGCTGCGTCTGCTGGCGCCAACGGCCGTTACTGTTGGCCTGATCACCTTCCTCAACTCGTTGTACGACATCAGCTTGCCGGTGCTCCTGTTCTCGCCCCCCTCGCGGCCGCTGTCCATCCTGATGCTTGAGTACAGCTTCTCGGGCGCGCGAGAGCGGGGTGCAGCCGTCGGGGCGCTGATCACATGCTTCGTGATGGTGGTGCTGCTGGTGTCGCGCAAGCTCGGCTACCGGCTGTCTCGGGATCAACTTTAGAGGTGAGCAACATGGTTAAGCCCAAGATGAACATGCTGTGCAGCGACTATTCCCACATGGCGCTTCACTATGTCTGGCGGGACTCGGGCGTCACGCAGAAGCATGGTTTCGAGCTCCAGGTCGACGTGGCCAACATGAAGCTGCCTGGCCAGCCCCGGATCGCTATGAATCAGCGGGGACCTCTGGTCCTCGATGGCACCTACGACTTCCTCAGCGGCTTGCACCATGAGACGTACATCTACCGCGCTCGCGGTGACAAGCGGCTGGTGTATATCGCCCAGGCGCAGAACGACTGGGATGACCGCATCATCGCCACTCCGGACATTCGGTCCGCGCGTGACCTCGAGGGCAAGCAGATCATCTTCACCAGCTCAGCGCCATGCGTGCTCGGCAATCTCAAGCATTCTCTGCAGCTCGGCGGCGCCGACCTGAACCGCATCGAGTTCGTAACGCTTGAAGAGCCCAAAGAGACGGTTTGCCGCAGCGCGGTCCAGGCTGTAGCCAAGGGTCGGGCAGCGGCGGCCAGCATCGACATTCCTTACGACCTGCAGGGAGAGAAGCTCGGCCTGCGGCGGCTTACCGTACCGACTGTTCCGGTCATCCACAACGCCACAATGTGCGCCAATCGCGAATGGATCAAGGCCAACGAAGACAGCGCCCTGGCTTTTCTGCGCTCGATGATCGACGCCATCCACTTCTTCAAGACGCAGAAGAGCAAAGTGTGCGAAATCCTGGAGCGCGAGATGGCGCCGATAGCAGGGCTGGAGGGTTCCGACGAAGTCGAGCATCTGCAGGTGAGCTGGGCACAGCTGTTGAGCCCTAAGCCCTACCCCCATCCGCTGGCGGTGTGGAACGTCTATAACCTGGACGTCGCCCACGACCCCAATGTGAACTTCATCGGGCCCTTCGAGATTTGGGACACGAGCCTGCTGCGCGACATCGACGACAGCGGATACATCGATGAGCTGTACGGAGGAGCACAGAAGGCGGCCAACCCGGCCGTGAACATTGCTATCTAATTCGAACAATTAGTCACAAGGAGGCATTTCGATGACGGTCTGTCTTTCTCCCAACGGGTCCACGGTTTTCAAGCTGCAGGGCCCGGCCACGGATGTGCTGGCGGGCACGATCGACGGCATCGTCCGGCTGCAAAGCAGTGG